>Charlie_p1__coassemble_200_pt1 | contig 38158 bp, 25 predicted proteins | sample Charlie_p1__metabat2_high_PE_014 | metagenome-assembled genome bin Charlie_p1
ATATAAAGCAGATATCACCTTTTTATGTTCAAATAACTGTCAAACTCCGGAAAATGACTCAACCCATTTACGGTCTCTAGTGAGCTAATTCTTAGCAAATCCTTAAGAAAGCGGTACAGATCGATAGATTTTTATTATTTTGTAAGCCCTTTTTAGGATTTCGGATAATTTGCCAGTTTCCCTGCTTTTAAGACCAATTCCCGAAAAAGCCACATTTATACCATATTTAAGCCATATTTGCCAACTAACAGCGATCATCTCTCTTCTTTTCCGGTTTGCATCACGAACGGATCACCGGCAAACTTGTCGATCATTTTGTTCGCCGGATATGAACATTTAGTTTTTACCGTCCATCTCTATCCGCCAGTAAATACTCCGTCATAAAAATCCGGAACCTGTTTTCAGGTTCCGGAGAAAATCTTATTTCGCAGCGTACCAGGCAATGCCTTCATCTTTCCAGCCGTGACGGATGAGGTAGTTATGTTCGGTCCGGTCTGTTGTGTAGTTGTGGGCACCGGCAATTGCATTCGGATTGTATTCACGATAAACCGGTACTTTATTTGAATCTTCGGCATACCAGCCAATTCCCTCATATTTCCATCCAAGGGCTTTGAGCCGGTTGCGTTCACTCTGGCTGGCGGTATAGAAGTGATCACCCGCATTTCGGTTATACAGCCGGTAGATCGGCGTATTCGATTTCTTCGGTGCGTTCCATGCAATTCCTTCAAACGTCCAGCCATTATCGACGGTATTTAACGCTTCAGCTGCATCTCCCGTATAGAAATGCTCGCCGGAATTTGGATTGTACAGCCGGAACATGGATACATTTCCCCGATCTGAATAGCTGTAGCTGTCATCATCAGAGCTGTCGACAATCCGGAAAGTTTCCTTTATCGTTCCCGAGTAGTTTCCAGTTCCTTTGATGGTAATCGTTGCAGTTCCCGGATAGCGGTTTGAAGAATAGGAAAGTGTATAATCCCTTCCCTTTTTCAGGACAGTCGAACCAAGAGTTACAATCGGCTCCGGCTTAATCTGATATCCGGTGTATTGGTAGGATGCAAAAACTCCATACACTCTGGCTGAAGCAATCGACTTCGTCTGTTCCGGCTTTGGAGCAATTTTGAATTCCTTCACAATTGATCCTGTGTAGTTATTAATGCCTTTGATTGCGACTGCATGATCTCCTGTAGTGCTGGCTTTGTAAAGGAGATTATAATCCTTCCCCTCTTGAAGCACTGTTCCATCTAAAGTAACAACCGGCTTGATATCATTCATCTCTGTTCCATAGGGATATACATCTTTAATTCCAGTGACCGTTGCGGATTCAATAGAAATTTTGGGAATATCAGGCTGATCTGGAGGGGTCACTGCTGATGATTCAATATAGAAACGTTCCAGCCTGTGGCCTGTATATATCCCGGTACCTTTTATAAGAACATAGGCTCTACCAACCTTTTCGTTGTCTAAATAGCTCAGGATATAATCTTTATTTTCTTTAAGCAGCGTTTGATTCATGTATACAGCAGGTTTGGGCTCAATAGGTTGCCCGGTATAGATATAAGTTTCTCTATCAAAATTGATTCTACAGTTAGAAATATCATTCTCACCGGTCGATTTTTCCTGGGTGTAATCCGCTATAAAGATTACTTCCATTCTCAGATTTCGAGATGGATTACAGTCATACTCATAGCTGGAGTGCAGCCCATCGTAGTTATCAAAGAAAATATTAGTAAAAACTCCATTTTCCTCATCATACTGAGTCAAAGCTGGACTCACTTGTGTGACTTGATTGAGTGAAGCCTTTGGATCTGTTTCTGCTAAATTAGTCCTGTCCTGGCCAGGAGCCAGAGTCCAGAATTGTGGGCTTAGGTGGGTTTGATCAGATATTAAGTATTTGTTATTCGTTAAGTCCAGACTATGTAAATTATTTCTTCCACAATATAAAGAGGTTAGTTTCGGACATTTGCTTAAATCAAGCTCATGAATTAAGTTATTACGACATTCTAATTTCATAAGTTGTGGACAATCTGAAACATCCAGGCTGGTCAGCTGAGCATTATTGCAAGATAATGATCCAAGCTGCTGACACCCCGTTAAAACAAGACTACAGTTTGTTACTTCTTCTCCTTCCCAGCCTGAAATATCCGCAATCAAAAGTGAAGAACAATTCGTAAGGTTAACGTCATTCAGAGGATTACCAGAAGCATTCAGGGTAGATAGGAGGGGAAATCCCTGGATATCCAGACTGGTCAGCTGATTTGATTGGCAATTTACTTCTTCCAGTGTTTCTTTTGAACTGGATAAATCCAGTGCTTTAAGTTTGCTGTAGTTACAATTGACTTCCCTCAGGTTATGAAAACTAGAAAAATCAAAATTCTCAACAGATGTATGGGTACACTCAAAACTTGTAATATTTGGACAGTCTGTCACTTTGAGATCAGTAATCTCATTCCCACTGATCGAAAACTGTTCAAGTTTCTCGCATCCACTTAATGAAATGCCGGCAATATTTCTTCCTGAGCACCTGAAAGTTTCCAGAGATGGGAAATCAGAAAGACTAATCCCACTAACTAGAACAAGACCATATAGTTGCAACCGTTTTAATCCTTTAAGGTGTTCTAGGCCTGTAAGATCCGTTATCCGTTGGTCATCGATCCAGAGCGTATCCATCCTTTCAAGATCTTCTTTCGTAACTGGCGAATCATCGTCAGGATTTCTTAATTGCTTCCGGATAGCCTGGCGTAGGTACGGATCTGGAAAGTTTGCTTTAGTCAGGAAGTCTTGCGTATCTTCTTGCGAGTTCGCTGCTCTAATCGGATTCAGGAAATTCAGATCTTCATATCCCTGGCTGTGTCTTTCTTTCAGGCTTCTGATCTGGTTGAGCGACAGGAGTCGTGATTCAGTATCGGCATCTATATCGCTATCACCTGCATCTCACCGTCCATATCTTCCGCTGGTTCAGGATTCAAAGAATCTTCCGGATTGTTGTCGGCTGACATGTCTTCTGGCGTGCTGGTCAGAAGTAAATCCTCTTCTTCATTGTCTTCAGGATCCGTTTTCCTCTCTTCATCACCTTCGGCAGCTTCTTCATATTCCTGAGTGTCTTCAAATCCTGACTCGCCTGGCTCCAGGACTTCTTCATCTTCCCAGGCCAGAACCGGTGCCGCCTGGCTGAGTGCTGAAAGCGCAAGCGTCAGGGCGATTGCTGATTTTATTATTTTCATACCTTTTCTCTTTCCTTCTGCATGCGGTTAAGAACAGATCGATTCATCTGTTTTAAAGTAACCGCATTCATGCTTGTATAAAATTATGATAGTCATGAGTTCGTTAAAAAGAAACCTGTTTTTCACCGAAACAAGCGTGAATGTGTATGAAATTTTGAAGAAAAATATTCTTTTTATAAAGCAATCTTCGACTATTTGATTTACTTTATTAATCTATCGAAGCGTTACGTTCAACCTATTTTGTTGATTTAATCAATTTAATAATTAAAAGGATGAGGCTGATTTACGAAGGCAAAAGGACAGGGGAAAAGATGGATTGGAACGAGCGAATGGATGCCATTTACTGACCGGCAGTGCGGTTATCAGAAGCCTGATTTGGCAGCAATGCGTAAAAAAAAGAGAAGGGCGATTATCTCGTTCTTCTCTTTGGGTTTGTTCAAGAATGGTTAATCGGGGGATTAGTTGCCCTGTTTAGCCATGTCTGCTTCGATAGCAGCCATGTCCAGCTGATAGAATGCGCCGATTCCTGGGTACTGAGCAACGGAAACAGTTCCGCGTTTGTTCAGTTCGTCTTCGATACGCATTAAGCGGTTGTACTTCGCAATACGGTCAGTTCTGGACAGAGAACCAGTCTTGATCTGGCCAGCGTTTGTACCAACGGAGATATCTGCGATTGTGGAATCTTCAGTTTCGCCGGAACGGTGGGAAACAACTGTAGTGTAGTTGTGTTTCTGAGCAAGTTCGATAGCATCGAATGTTTCAGTCAGGGTACCGATCTGGTTAACCTTGATCAGGATGGAGTTGGCGATGCCTTTGGCAATGCCTTCTGCCAGAATCTTCGGGTTGGTTACGAACAGGTCGTCGCCAACGAGCTGGATGCGCTTGCCAAGAGCGTCAGTGAGTTTCTTCCATCCATCCCAGTCGCGTTCGCCAAGGCCGTCTTCGATGGAGATGATCGGATATTTTTCTACCCATTCCTTGTACATTTCGATCATTTCGTCAGAAGTCTTGCTTCCGCCGCCGGATTTCTTCAGTTCATACAGACCAGTTTCGTGGTTGTGGAATTCAGAAGCAGCAACGTCCATGGCAAACATGATGTCCTTGCCAGGAACATAGCCGGCTTTCTTAACAGCTTCAACGAGCAGTTCAAGAGGTTCTTCGTTTCCGTCTTTGCAGGAAGGAGCGAATCCGCCTTCATCGCCGACGTTAGTGTTGTAGCCTTTTGCTTTTAATACAGATTTCAGGTTGTGGAATACTTCAGCAGCCATACGAACAGCTTCTTTTTCGCTGGTAGCGCCAACTGGCATAATCATGTATTCCTGGAAGTCAACAGTAGAGTCTGCATGGCTTCCACCGTTGATAACGTTGCACATTGGAACAGGCATTACATGTGCATTGCATCCGCCTACATAGTTGTAGAACGGAATTCCATAGTAGTCTGCAGCAGCCCATGCAGCGGCCATGGATACTGACAGAGTAGCGTTTGCACCGAGGTTGGATTTGAAATCTGTACCATCGAGTTCAAGCATTGTTTTATCGATCAGGATCTGATCGGTAACGTCCATACCAATGATAGCTGGAGCGATGACGTTGTTAACGTTGGCAACAGCTTTTGTTGTTCCTTTTCCAAGATAGCGTGTCTTGTCTCCGTCACGCAGTTCCAGGGCTTCTCTTTCACCAGTAGAAGCACCGCTTGGAACCATAGCGCGTCCGTAAGCACCGGATTCAGTAGTAATTTCGCATTCTACTGTCGGGTTTCCACGGGAATCCAGGACTTCGCGAGCATAGACATCCGTAATAATAGGCATGTAATATTTCCTCCTTTGCCTTCTGTACGACAGAATTATAACACAGCCAAAACGTCTTTCGAAAACGACCTTGACAATCCATGCCGATTTCCGCCGGCCCAGTGCCCTGACCAATGCGCCACCATGCCTGCTGGCATAAAAGCGTTTAAAAAGTCCCTGGAGTTCAGGGACTTTTTTGGTGATTTTGCTTTATCTTTAACTCTTTTAATCAGTTGGCCGGATTTGCTCCGCCTTTGGAGTGCATCCACAGTCTTTGCTATTGCGAATTCGCCTGGGATGGAAGAGCGGCCTGCTCCTTTGGCTGGGCAGTCTTCTTTCGCTCTTCCAGAAAGCGATGGCGAATCTTTCTGGTCTGGCTGGAATCTTCATCGGTAAAGATCAGCTGGAAGGCAGGAATTCCTTCTTTTTCAAATTTTGGAATCTGGTCAATCCGGTCAATGGGATATTCATCAAAAACCTGCATGCGGCAGTCCGGGTTGCCATACAGAATGGCCCGCCGTCCATCCTTGCCTTTAAGGGTATAGCGGTTTGTGCGGCAAAGCGAGCAGTTTTTGCGCTGGCCATCTTTTAAGGCAGTATTGACAGGACAGTGCTTCATGATCATCAGCCGCGGCTTTTCATACACTGTCATCATGACGGGCGCCTCAAAGCCATAGCGCGCCTGGAAGGCTTCCAGCAAGTCTTTACGGGCCTGGTCGCCCAGCTCATTGGAGAGTACCGCTCCCTGGTAGCCAAGCTCTAAAAGCGCCGCCAGGGCATAGGAGTTGGTGATATTCATATTTTCGATGATCTTTCCCCTGCCTAAATGGTCGGTGAAGAGGCCTTCATCCTGGTAGAGGGCGGCTTTGGGCCGGGTGTCCGGCAGCGGGAATTCGCTGATCTGCAGCAGGCCATCAGGAACATTCTGCTCCTTGCGCATAATCCAGGCAGCATCTTTAAGCGGTTCTGGCTGCTGAGGCTTGAAGTCATAATCGCAAACAGAGATGGGGGTTCTGGTTTTGCGGATTTCTTTGAGCTTTTCCAGGGCTTCACGCCGCATTTCATTGAGGACCTTGACCGGGATAAAGGCATTGGCCGGCAGGTCAGTCTGGATGTTTTCCACACGGGCAAAGGTGTTGCCGGTCTTGGCCAGGGACTTGGCGATCTGCTCATCGGCAGTCGGTGCCTTTCTGGCTTCCTGGAGGGGCTCGCCGTTTACTTTTACCGTATGCGTGCCGTCAAAGACTTCAAGCTCGAGCGGCTGGCCAATGGTTGCAGCTGAAAGCCTCATGTCAACGGGGAGTGTGGCATGATTCTTTTTCATGGCGTTTTCGACTTCTTTGCTCATTTCAAAGCTGGTCGTCTTGCGCACCTTGGCGCCATAAAGAATGCGGCCGGCGACTTTGACTTCCACGACGCTGCCCGCCGGGGCAAAATTTGTCAGCCGGCCTTTGGCATCATAAATGAAGTTGGCATTGCCGCCGCTCTGGAAATCGCCCTTGACAAAGCGCAGGCCATCATTTTGCGCCAGGTCATGATCAAGGCGGATTTTTACCCGGTCGCCTTTCTGGCCAAGCACCTCGCCCAGTTCCACGCCCTGGTGGTTGGAGGTTTGGGGATTCATCAGCTCCAGCCCTTTTTTCTCAAAGGCATGCCCCAGAGTATAGCCGCGGTTAAAGGCTGTTTTGAGCTTCTCGAGATCCTGATCGCCAAGCTTCTGGCCATCCACGCCTTTGCGCGCGGCCAGGACACTTTCATAGACATATTCCGGGGACTTCATGCGCCCTTCAATTTTGAGCGAATACACGCCGGCCCTGACCAGCTCAGGGATGTTTCTGACCAGGGAAAGGTCTCTGGGCGAAAGCAGGTAATGACCTTTGACAGGAACTTCCTTCCCGTTTTCTTCCAGGGTGTATTCCATGCGGCAGGGCTGGGCACAGGCACCCTTGTTGCCGGAACGGTCATAGCGCACCTGGGAAAAGCGGCACTGACCGGAATAGGAGATGCACAGGGCACCATGGATAAAGGCTTCCAGTTCCATTCCGGTAGCCGCACAAGCCTTGATTTCATCCAGGGTGGCTTCCCGGGCCAGCACGACCCGGGATACGCCAAGCTTTTTGAGCTGCTCAATCTGGAAAGGCGTGCTGACTGACAGCTGGGTGGAGGCATGCAGCTCCAGGCCTGGCAGCCGGTGATGAAGCAGATGGATCAGGCCGAGGTCCTGGATGATCAAAGCATCCGCGCCCATTTCATGAAGCTTTCTGGCATAGTCAAACGCCTGCTCCATCTGGTCTTCTTCTAAAAGCGTATTCATCGTGATATAGATCTTCTTGCCGGCCAGATGGGCCTCTTCAATAGCCTTGGCGGCCTGTTCCAGCGTAAAGTTTTTCGCAAACGCCCGGGCACCAAAAAGCGGCAGCCCAAAATAGACTGCATCCGCGCCGGCCGCAAAGGCAGCCTGGAGCGCCTGCTCATTGCCCGCCGGGGCAAGCACTTCGGCATGCAGCGGCTGCTGCGTTTTCTTCTGTAGTTTTCCAGCCATATTCAGCCTTCTTTCTTAGGATCTAACTGGATCCAGCCAGGTTTTGGTATGGGTTTTAAAGATGGAGCGATCTGGCCAGAGCCTGGCTTTTGTATTTTTAAAATTCTGTTTCAGGTTTTGTTTTATTGTTTATCCGGACTGAGTTCCTGCGCTTCCTATTGTAGCTTGCAGCGGATGCTGCCGGCCGCTCCCTGCCCCTTGATCAGCCGGGCCTTATTGTTTCAGACAGCTGAATCTGTCTCTGGCTTTCTGGCCTAAAGAAAACAGCAGGTTATTCCTGCTGCAAGCTTTTTGAGTTCTTATAATAATTCTGGATCGCCTGGAAGGTTTCTTCGGAAATGCAGTGTTCAATGCGGCATGCATCAGCCTGCGCCGTGTTGAGATCGACGCCGATGCTTGTCAGCATATCCGTAAAAAAGACATGCCGGTTGTAGGTGCTTTGCGCAATCTCCTTTCCCTTTTCCGTCAGCACAAGAAACTTGCTGGGAAGAACTTCAATCAGTCCTTCTTCGGAAAGAATCTTTACCGCATGCGAAACAGAGGGCTTGGAAAAGCCAAGATGGCTGGCTACATCTACGCTGCGCACGTGGGGCAGCTTGGTAGATAAAACCAGGATAGATTCCAAATAATCTTCGACGGATTCGGTCAGTTTTGAATCTTTTTTATCTGGTGACATAAATCCAGTATAGTTAGCACTGACTTATTCGTCAATGCAGGCCTCTTTTCCTGGCTGCTTATGCCCGTGAATCGCCAAAAAAATGGCCGATTTTACAAAAGGCGACTGATTCCGGACCGAAGCAAAAAGTCCGGCGCCAAAGGCTGGAAAAGGCCTGAAACAAGTGAACAGAACATGGAGAATTAAAATAAACAGGAGGAATACAGATGGTAGTAACAACGCTTGGCTATCTGTTTGATGAAGGGAAAGTTTTGCTCCTGCATCGCATCAAGAAGAAAAACGACATCAACCAGGACAAATGGATTGGCATTGGCGGCAAACTGGAGGAAGGCGAAAGCGTCCTGGCCTGCATGCAGCGCGAATGCCGGGAAGAAACCGGGCTGGTCTGGAAAGATCCCCAGCTTAAAGGCATCATCACCTTCAACTTTCGCCAAGAGGAATCGGATCCGCTCTTTTCGGAGCTGATGTTCCTGTATTGCGGCAGCGATTTTACAGGCCGCCTGAAAGAATGCGATGAGGGCGAGCTGGTCTGGATGGACTGGGATGAGATGTTTAAGCTCAATCTGTGGAAAGGCGACCGCATCTTCCTGCAAATCATGCGGGAAAGCAATGACCTGTTTTACATGGTGCTGGACTATCTGGGCGACGAGCTGGTTTTTGCTGCGCTTAATGAAAAGCCGGTCGATCTTGATGATCCGCGCTGGAACTGACCGGCCGCCTGGCAATTCTTGAAGCAAAGACAAGCAAAAGAGCAGGAAGACTTCCCGGTATGGGAAAGCTTCCTGCTCCTGTTATTTCTTCTTGTTATTTCTTCTTGCTTTCAGCTTCGGCTTTGGCGCCATTTTGGCCTGGGATTGATATCTTTCCGGTTTTGCAAACGCCATGATTCATCCCGCTCCAGGGGTATGAATTCAGGTATGAAAGCAGAGCCTACTTCTGGAGTTCCTTGATCTTTTCCCAGGGCAGGGCCGGGTCGCCGAAATGGCCGTAGTTGGTCGTCCGAGTATAAATCGGCTTGCGCAGATCCAGTTCTTCAAGGATATTGCCGACTTCAAAGTTGAAGTTCCTGTTGACAATATCGAGCAGCTCTTCATCGGAAAGCTTGCCGGTGCCAAAAGTATCGACACAGATCGATACCGGTTCCTTGCGGCCAATCGCATAAGCGACCTGGACTTCGGCTTTGTCGGCCAGTCCGTTGGCCACCAGGTTCTTGGCGACCCATCTGGCATAGTAGGCAGCTGAGCGGTCAACTTTGGTAGGATCCTTCGAGGAGAAGCATCCGCCGCCGATATGGCCCATTCCCCCATAGGTATCGCAGACAATCTTGCGGCCGGTCGTGCCGGAATCGCCAAAGGAGCCGCCAACCACAAAAGAGCCGCTTGGGTTGATGAAGTATTTGGTATTTTCATCAAGCAGTTTGTTCGGGATCACCGGTGCAATGACTTCGTCCATGATCAGCTTTTTCAGATCTTCCTGAGAGAGGTCTTTGGAATGCTGGGAAGAGATGACAATCGTATCAATACGGACGGGCTTGTCGTCTTTGTATTCCACGGAAACCTGGGTCTTGCCATCGGGCTTGAGCAGGTCGGGATGCTGGCGGCGCACCTTGGTCAGCTGGCGGGAAAGCAGGTGGGCATAATAAATAGGAGCCGGCATGTATTCATCCGTTTCATTGGATGCATAGCCAAACATGATGCCCTGGTCGCCGGCAGCAACTTCAAGCTTGCCATCGGCATTCTTGTTGACGGCATTGTGGATTTCCGGCGACTGCTGGTTGATGACGGTTGTCACTTTGTAGTCTTCCGGATAGCCGATTTTCTTTAATACGTTCTTGGCGATCGTTTCATAGTCGATCTTTGCTGTGGTGTTGGCCTCTCCGTAAACGAGAATGAAGTCATCCTTGATGGTGGCTTCTACGGCCATGTTGGAATTGGGATCCTGGCGCAGCGCTTCATCGACAATGGAGTCGGCAATCAAGTCGCAAACCTTGTCCGGATGTCCTTCCGTTACAGATTCGCTGGTGAAAATATAGTCTTTCATAGTACCCCCGTAAATATCGTAACTGGGCTGCAGGATAATTATTCCTGCAGGTTCAGGCGATGAACTTGATGGTCCGGTTCAGTCTGCATTTGCACAGATGCCGGACAAATCCTGATTATTATAAACGATCTGCTCATTTCAACGCCCGACAAACCCGGACAATTGTCTGAAGATCACAGAAATATTAAGGGATTCGCCAAAAACCGGCCGAATCAGCGGTTTTTCAATCCTTTTTGGATAGCCTCATCTCGCTGTGATTTTTTCGTTGTTTCTTTGTCTTTTGGCTCAGGGATTTTGCGGGCGGTCCCCCTCTGGCTTCCACATCGCATAAAGCGTAGCGGAATTTTCTACAATGTAGGGTTCTTCTAAAGGATCCTGGCCGTTTTCATCCAGGCTCCAGCCTTCAAAGACATAGCCTTGACGCTCTGGAGGCACGGGCAGTTTAAGCGTCTGGCCATACTCGCAGATCTCTTCGCTCACATCGCTGCCGCCTTTGGAATCAAAGGTGATCGTATAGCCGGATTTCTGGCTGCCAAAGACCATCATTGCCAGCAGGGTGATGCAAAGAACGACAATCGCAATGCTCAGCTGCTTCACGGAGATATTCAGGTTTTTGTACAGGCCGCCATCACTGGCCAGGCGGCCGGATTTATCCTCTTCTTTCCGGGTTTCTTTTTTCGTTTCTATATTCGCTTCTTTTTGAGCTTCCGTTTCTTTTTCAGTTTCTGACATGGAGTGGCTTCACTTTCCTTTCCTGTTTGGCCGCCCGTGAATGTGACTGGCCGCTTCGGCCCACAGGCTTTGATAGCGGATTTCGAAAAAACAGCCTGTACACAGTGTACAGGCTGAATGGACGCAGAGTATGACGGGCTTTCTGGTCCCGGCTATTTTTTCGTCAGGTACTTGCGCATGTCGATGGCGCAGGCAACCAGGATGATAATGCCTTTAATAATATAGAGATAGTTCTGGTCGACGGCCATGTAGTTCAGGCCGGTAAAGATAATCTGCAGAAGGAGTACGCCGATGACGATTCCGGAGATGCGTCCGGTACCGCCGACAAACGATACACCGCCGATTACGCAGGCTGCGATCGCATCGCACTCGTAGTTAAAGCCGGTGTTGGCGTTAACCGAAGCAATACGGGCACCGTCGATAAAGCCGGTCAGGGCATACATTACAGCAGCCAGCACAAATACCAGAATGATGGTGCGGGATACGTTTACACCCGATACGGTTGCAGCTTCTTCATTGGAGCCGACCGCAAACATGTTCTTGCCAAAGATGGTCTTGTTCCAGATTACCCACATCAGAACAACAAACAGGATCGCATACAGGACATAAACCGGGACTTTGGCAGCGCCAATGGACAGCAGGGTTCCATTGACGATATCGCGGTAAGTCGGGTCAAATCCGGAAAGGGTCTGGCCGTTGTTGGTGCCAAGCTTGAGGTAGATCAGGATGATTCCATACGTGATCAGCTGGGTCGCCAGGGTGACGATAAAGGGGTGGAGCTTGAACTTGGCCACGGAAAAGCCGTTGATAAAGCCGATGGCCGCGCAGGCAGCAATCGCGCAAAGCAAAGGCACGATAATGGGCAGCGGTTCAAGTCCGGGGAAAATCCGGTTGTTGGTAATAGACATGGACGCGATGATTACCGCAGCCAGTCCGACCATGCGGCCGGCCGAAATATCGGTACCGGTCAGGACGATACATCCGCCGATACCAAGAGCGATCGGCAGCTTGGCAGCGGTCAGGTTGATAATGTTGACTAAGGAGTTGACCGAAAGGTATTTCGGCTCCCGGATCGCGATGAAGATGACCGCGATGAGGATAATAATGTACATCGCGTTGTTGAGCAGCAGATTGGAGATGGCCCGTTTCTTGTCCCGGGCATCCATCACCTTGTAGTCGTCAAGCCAGATCTGCATGCGGCTGCGCTTTTGGCTGGTTGTTTCAGACATTTCTTTTTTCTCCTCTTATACGTATTTGGCAGCCAGGGTCATGATTTCTTCCTGGCTGGTATGGTCGGCATCCACTTCGCCGGCCAGCTGACCGCCCGACATGACCAGAATGCGGTTGCATACGCCCAGCAGTTCCGGCATTTCGGAAGAGACCATCATGACGGTCTTGCCCTGCCTGGCCAGGTCGCTGATCAGCTCATAAATCTCGTATTTGGCCCCGACATCAATACCGCGCGTCGGCTCGTCAAGCAGCAGGATTTTCGGCTGGGTTAAAAGCCAGCGGCCGAGAATGACTTTCTGCTGGTTGCCTCCGGAAAGCGACTGGATCTTGGTCTTCTGGCTGGGGGTTTTGATGTGCATCGCCCCAATTGACCAGGCCGTATCCTGCTTCATCATTTTGTCGGAGAGCAGCCCGAACTTCGTGTAGTTTTTCAGGTTGGCAATGGCCGTATTGGCAGTGATATCGAGAATGGAGAAAATTCCGGTGGCCCGGCGCTCTTCCGTCAGCAGCGCAAAGCCGTTTTTGACCGCATCCTGGGGATGGCGGTTGTGAATCTCTTTGCCATGAAGCTTTAAAGTGCCGTCTTTGCGGGTGGCCACCCCGAAGATGGTTTCCAGCAGTTCCGTCCGCCCGGCACCATCCAGGCCGGCAACGCCGATGATTTCGCCTTTATGGGCCTTGAAGCTGACGTTGTTCAGGTTGGAATACATGCCCGTAAGGCCTTCAACTTCCAGAGAGATTTCGTCTTCCACCTTGTTGTCCTTGGGCGGGAAGCGGTTGGTCAGTTCGCGGCCGACCATCAGCTTGATGATCCGGTTCATGTCCATGTCTTCAACCGGTTCGGTCGCAATCCACTGGCCATCGCGCATAACGGTGATTTCATCGGAGATGCGAAGGATTTCATCCATCTTGTGCGAGATATAGATAATGGCAACGCCCCGGTCGCGCAGCATGTTGATGATGCGGAACAGGTGTTCAACTTCTTCTTCCGTCAAGGAAGAGGTCGGTTCGTCAAACACGATTACCTTGGAGTTAAACGAAACCGCCTTGGCGATTTCGACCATCTGGCGCTGGGCCACCGGCATCGTTGACATGATCGTTTTCGGGTTGACATCAATTTCCAGGTTTTTAAAGACATCCTGGGTGTCCTTGAGCATCTTGCTTTCGGAGACCATCCCGAATTTTGTCGGGTAGCGCCCCAGCCAGATGTTGTCCATGACATTGCGCTTGAGGGCCTGGTTGAGTTCCTGGTGCACCATGGCCACCCCGTTTTCAAGCGCCTCTTTGGAGTTTTTGAAGTGGACTTCCTTGCCGTCAAAGAGGATGGTTCCATCATCCTTGCCGTAAACCCCAAACAGGCATTTCATCAGAGTGGACTTGCCCGCGCCGTTTTCGCCCATCAGTGCGTGAACACTGCCGGCCCTAACATTCAAACTGACCCCGTCCAGCGCCTTGACACCCGGAAACGCCTTGTTGATATCCTTCATCTCGAGGATGACCGGATGGGCTTTTTTCCAGGCTTCGTCGTGGATCACAGGATTTTTAAGGGCATCCGCATTTTGCAGGCGGTCGGCGTGCTTAGTTTTTGGCTGATCCATGAAAATTCCTTTCTATGTAATCTATCTGTATTCTTTTTAGCTTAAATAAAATCAAAACCAGCCACAATCAGGCTGTGGCTGGTTCAGTCATAAATCATTGAGTGATGAAATCAGTCTGCCTTGTATTCGGAATAAGGAATGTTAATACGCCATGTTCCGACCACGTTGGCAGAATCAAGGGAGTCAAATTTATCCTTGCCATCCAGTATGTTCTGAACGATAGTGCAAAGAGCCTTGGCCATGCCTTCGCCATCCTGTTTGATGGTTCCGGTCATTTCGCCGTTGTCGATTGCGGTCTTGGCATCATCAAGAGCGTCAACGCCGAAGATTGGGATAGTTGTGGTTCCTTCGCCCTTGTTGTAACCGGCATTCTGCAGTGCGGAAAGAGCACCTAAAGCCATGCCGTCGTTGTTGGCAATGACAAGCTCGATCATGTCGCCGTTTGCTTCGTTGTACTGGGACAGAGCATTCTGTACGATGTCGGTACCCTGGGCTGCGGACCATGCGCCGTCTTTGTCCAGTTCGTACTTGGTCGGGGCATCCGCCTTGAAGTAAACGAGTTCTTTGTGACCTTCTGCCTTGAGCTTTTCATCAGCGTTCTTGACACCGTATTCGGTTCTGGCATCCGCTTCCGCGTTGCCTTCCTGGCCTTTAAGCATGATGTAGGAGATTGCGCCATCGCCATTGAGATCGACGGTATCGTAGTTGGCATTGAGGTATTCACCGATCATGTCCCCCTGCATTTTGCCGGCCATTTCGTAGTCGGTTCCGACAAATGCAGCCTTGTCGTAGGCTGTGATGACTTCTTCGTCAACGGAACGGTTGAAGAAGATAACCGGGATGCCGGCAGAGTCTGCCATGTCTACGATGTTCCTGGCTGCATCCTGGCTGGCTGTGCCAACGAGGTTGACAACGAGGCACTTGGAGCCTTTGGAAATCGCGGTCTGAACCTGTTCGGTCTGGGTGGTCTGGTTGTTGCCGCCGTCATAGTCGTTGAAGGTCAGGCCGGCATCTTTTAAATCCTGGTCCAGAGCGGCACGGACTGTGGAGATGTAGTCATCGCCGAAGTTGTAGTAGAATACGGAAACTTCGCCCTCGGAAGAGCCGCCGGCTGCACTGGATGCGCCTGCAGAAGAAGTCTTGGATGCATCATCACCGCCCGATGAGCATGCTGCCAGTGAGAGGGCCATTGCGCCGGCCATCATGGTCTTGAATAATCTGTTGAGTTCCATAGTACTGAAATTACCTTTCTAGTTTCTCTTTTTTAACTGAGAGATCCGCCTGTGCGGCTTGATTACAATCGCATGACAACATAGCGTTTTAGTGAATACAACGGTTTCTGTAAGGGTTTTTGTAATTTATTCACTAAAATTTCCGAGTTATTTCCCTGCATTTTACTTGATTATTTTACTAACTTTTCCCATTTTGTATTTTAGTGAATATAAATCGTTTTCATTCCTTTTGATAAATCCTGCCGCTTTTTACCTTTCATTTCCCGGCATTGGCCAGAAACCCGGAAAAAAAAACGGAAGAGATCCGCAAATCTCTTCCGAAATTAACATATAGTACTCATTTTTAACCCACAATTTCCCATACTGCATCGCGCCGGCATTTTCCAGGCGGCCAGGCCTGACCTCTTTTGCGGGCTTGAAATCGTTTCTAGCTTAAAAAGCTCTTTGCATCCAGGCTGGAAGCAGCTTTAAAAACTGCATCCTGCGCCTTTAAAAAATCATGCCTGGCATCAAATCCCGGCCTCTTTGATTTAAAGCGGCTCTTTTTTATCGGCCGGCCGCTTTTTTCTGGCGGCGGTTTCCGGCTTTCTGGCTGGCTTTGGCAAAGAAGGAGCGATGGCTTCCAGCTTTTCTATGGTCTGGGCCTGGCGGCCTTTAGCCAGAAAGTGCTTTTCCAGGCGCGCTTCCCATTCATCCATTGGATATTCGCCCTTCTCGTCGCTTTCTTCATAGCCGTTCTGGCCAAACTGCATCAGCGGATCCTTGCCGTCAAGCTCTTCCATCTCTTTGGCCGAGAGCTTTTCGGACTGCTTGAGGATCCGGGCAATCAGGACATAGCGCACCAGGCCATAGACCAGGATGCACCCGCCAAAGACCAGCAGCCAGTTCATCTTCCACATCAAGCCAAAAATGCCAAGCAGGATACCTACCGAGGCAATCTGCAGCTGGACAAACAGGACCCGCTGCTTTGAAGACATCAGCGGATGATGGAGCCGGGGACTACGGAATCATCGAGGAAGACAACTTTTACGCCGCCTTTGCCCGTTGAGCACAGCAGCATGCCCTGGCTTTCCTGGCCGCGCAGCATGGCCGGCTTGAGATTGGAGACAACCACAGCCGTCTTGCCGATCAGCTCTTCCGGCTTGTAGCTGGCTGCAATACCGGAAACGATCGTCCGGGGGCTTTCTTCACCCAGATCCACCGTTTCAATGAGCAGCCTCTCAGCATCGGGGTGGACTTTGCAGTCGATGATCCTGCCGGCTTTCAGCTCGATTTTTGCGAAATCGTCGATATCCACCGGCTCTTTTTTCGGCTCTTCTTTTTTCTTCTTCTTTTTGGCGGCTTTAGGCTTAACTTCTTTTTCCGGTTCATCCTGGCCGGCAAATTCCTTCGGGTCAATGCGCCTGAACAGCGGTTCAACATGACTTGCCACGTGAATGCCGGTTTCCAGGTTTCCAAAATCGGAGATGCTTTCCAGGGTGCGCTGGCCGGTGTTGAGGGCATCAAGCATTTTCTGGGATGTTTCGGGCATGAAGCTTTCCAGCAGCACGCCAGCAATGCGCAGGCTTTCTAAAAGGTTGTATAAAACCGTCTGCAGGCGGGCTGCCTGTCCGGGATCCTTGGCCAGTTTCCATGGCTCGGTTTCATCGATGTATTTATTCGAGCGGCGCAGCAGCGCAAAAATATCATCAAGGGCTGCACCGACCTGGAAGGCATCCATGTTTTCTTCCACGCCCTTTACGGCTTTTTGGGCGGCTTCCTTGAGCTCTTCATCTACCGGTTTAGTGACATTGGGGTTTTCGACCTTGCCCTCGAAATACTTGTTTTCCATGGCAATCGTGCGCGAAAGCAGGTTGCCTAAAATATTGGCCAGATCGGAGTTGATCCGTTCAATGACCAGATCCCAGGTAATCGTGCCATCCTGGGCAAAGGGCATTTCGTGCAGGCAATAGTAGCGGACAGCATCGACGCCAAAGGCATCGACCAGCTCTTCGGCATAAATCACGTTGCCTTTGGATTTGGACATCTTGCCCTCGCCAATCAGCATCCACGGATGGCCGAATACTTTTTTAGGCAGCGGCAGATCCAGGGCCATCAGGAAGATCGGCCAGTAGATCGTATGGAAGCGCAGGATGTCCTTGCCGATAATGTGCGTGGCCGGCCAGAACTTTTTAAACTGCCCGCTTTGCTCGTCCCAGGAAAGATCCGGATCATAACCCAGCGACGTAATATAGTTTGTCAGGGCATCAAGCCAGACATAGACTACATGTTTGGGATCAAAGGTTACCGGAATGCCCCAGGAGAAAGTCGTCCGGGAAACGCACAGATCCTGCAGCCCGGGCTTGAGGAAGTTGTTGACCATTTCGTTTTTGCGCGAAACGGGCTGGATAAAGTCCGGATGCTCTTCAATATAGTTCATCAGGCGGTCAGCGTATTTCTTCATGTTGAAGAAGTAGGCTTCTTCTTTTTCCTTGTGGACCGGGCGGCCGCAGTCCGGGCAGTTGCCGTCGACCAGCTGGGATTCGGTCCAGAACGATTCGCACGGCGTGCAGTACCAGCCTTCGTATTCGGACTTATAAATATCGCCCTGCTCATACAGCTTGCTGAAGATTTTCTGGACGGCCTTGACATGGTTTTCATCGGTGGTGCGGATGAAGCAGTCATAGGACGTATTCATCAGATCCCAGTTGCTGCGGATCTTGCCGGCCACATCGTCAACAAACTCCTGCGGGGTAATGCCGGCTTCTCTGGCCTTTTCTTCGATCTTCTGGCCGTGTTCATCGGTACCGGTCTGGAAGAAGACATCATAGCCCTGGGCTCTTTTATAGCGGGCCAGGGCATCGCTTAAAATAATTTCATACGTATTCCCGATATGCGGACGGCCTGAGGTATAGGCAATCGCGGTCGTCAGGAAATAAGGTTCTTTGTTCGCCATGAAATATTCCTCTCTTTCCATTGTTTATTCCTGTATCTGTTTCTGCCGGTTTTTTGCCTCGGCCTGACGGGCAGAAGCAAAAAGCCGCGCATGTATTGATTCATTCAGGCCGGACCAGGGCTTTTTGGCTTTGATCCGGCTTTTTCTTATCCATCAAAGTAAATCTGTGAAAAAGTTTAACATATTTATCCGGTATTCCCGGAGGCACATTCGTTTTGCACCAAAAAAGCCGCCAAATCCGGCGGCTTTGCCTGTGCTTTGAATTGGGTTTCCAAAAGATAAACCGTTTTTGATCCGGTTCTTCTTTTGCCGGTGTACCTTTCCGGTTTTGAGGAAATCAGGCCCGGTCCAGAGCCCTGGTAAAGATCGAGACAAACTGCTCGCCTTTTGGGGTGGCGGTCGTGACGCCTAGATGGCGGTCCTTGCGGCATCGGCCATGATAGTCTGAACCGGCGGTAATAAAGAGCTTTTCCTCATTGACCAGCGACAGCAGGAAGGCTTTGGTCTGGTCGGAGTTGTTGGGGGCGAAGACTTCAAAGCCATCAATTCCGCCCGCCAGCAGGCCTTCAATGACATCATTGGAGATGCGCTCAAGATGCCACCCGGAAAGAATAGCCATGCCGCCGGCTTTGTGAATGGCTTCAATGACTTTCAGAGCACCAGGGTATTCAGCCTTGATGCGGCAGGGACCGCCCGGACCGAAGTAGTCTTCTTCAAACGCTTTGCGGGCTTTTTCTTCGCTGGGGCTGGTTGCCAGGTAGTCCCTGACCAGCGGCAGCTCCCTTGCTTCAGGCGAGTCAAAGACCAGGTCGGTCAGCTGGTCGGAAGTCATGATCTTGAAGCGGGAGCTGGCCAGCAGGCTGTCGGTGTCGATTTTTAAGTCGGTTTCCTTTTCAAAAGCCTTGATGCGGGCTTCGGAAATGTCCTTTTCCCGCTTGAGGGACAGCCGCTCAATGCCGTCAAAAAACGGATCGTTCCAGTTGATGTAATAGCCCAGGATCCTGACCCGCTGGCCAAACAGCTGGCAGTCGATCTCGACGCCGGGAATGTAGCGGACTCCATACAGCCTGGCAAAATGCATGGCCAGGGCATTGGAGCGGGCATTGTTGTGGTCGGTAATAGAAATGACATCAATGCCTTTTTCCCTGGCCTGCAAAAAGATGTCTTCTACTTCCGCATCCGAATCATCCGAGAAATTGGAGCGGATGTGCAAATCGATGCGGGAGATGGGAAGATCCTCTTTTTCCTGTTGGGCCGTATGGTCTTCCTGCACAGCCGCTTCCACGCTGGCCGCTGCAGCAAGCGCAGCCATTTCCGCCTGGCCGGCTTCCTGGCTGCCTTCTTTTTTCGGATTTCGCCCAGTCTGCTTTTCTTTTTCCTTTTCTGCCTTGCGGGCGCGCTTTTCCTTTTTGCGCATTTCCCGGCGGGTGGGCTCTTCATTGCCATCCAATTCCGGCTGGCTGGAAGAGGCAGCTTTTGAAGCTGGCTGGGTGCTGTTTTTCGCATTTGGCGAGAATACCGGACTGGCAGACGCTGCGGCTTTAGCGGCTAAAAGTGCTGCCGGATCCTGGCTCTGCCCCTCTGCCCGGCCATCTGCCAAAGATGCAGCCGGCTTTTGAGGGGCGGCCTGCAGGGGTTGAGCCGCTTCCTTATTTTGGGCTTTTGCCTCGGGTTCCTTGATAACTTTCATGTCATAGCGCGGGACATACACATCGACCAGGTTGAACACCCAGTCAAAAATGGTCTGCTGATGGGGTGAGCATAAAGCAACCAGCCCATCGACCAGCCACCACCCCACAACTCCGAAAATGGAGAAGAAGTAGCCAAAGACCATCATCGGGATGCCAAAGCCAAACAGCTGCCGGCAGACCAGCCGGATGGCCGAAGCCGGCTTTTTATCGGCCCGCACCAGGCGCAGGCCCAGATAGCGGTCGCCCCAGCTCTGGCCGCCTTTGGCGGCCGTATAAAGCGGCAGCAGGATGCAGCTGGTCAGAAACAGCAGGCCGTACATCAAATAAAACAGAAGATCAAAGTAGACCGGCGAAATCACGCCGGAAAGGATGAGGATAAACTCCACACCCCATAAATAGACCGGGATCAGGCAGATGTTCAGGTCGATTAAAAAGGCGAACAGATGATTGGTGTAATCATTCCAGTTCCGTCCAAGAAGCACGGCTTTTTTATAGCCTTCCTTGATATACAGCTCCTCTTCCTTGACCCTTCTGGCCCGTTCCAGTTCATTTTTGCCATATATTGCCATAGATTCACCCTTTCGGTTTTCTGGTTTCAAGCTGGTTTTTCAGGACAGCTTCCGGTTTTTTGCGGGCTTATTTCAGCTCTTGAGGATCCGGATCCTGTCTCCTGTCTGTATTGTAGCAGTGGACAAAAGCAGCCGGCCTTACAAGATTCAAAAATCCCGCCATAAAGTCATGGCGGGATTTTGCGCTTGCAGGATCATTTAGAGGCAGGAATCCTGCCGCAGACAAAATGCAAAGCGCGTATTCTGGTTTTATTTTTTCAGCTTTTGCGTATTGCCGGCTTAGTTTTTGTTCCTGCGCTTTTCTTCAAAGGCACACCAGGCCAGCACGCCTCCGGCAAGAACAGCTGCCGTTAAATAGCCGGCAAACTGGGTCGAGGTCGAGGTCTGCACACGGTTCGAGGAGTAAGTCTGCGAACTGCCGGAAGAGCTGCCCATGCCAAGTCTGACTTCATTGGCCTGGCGATAGAGGCTCTGGAAGCGGCTGGAGCCGTTGGCTGCCAGGTAGCTGTTGACAGCCGAGCGCTGGGCCTGGTCCAGGGCATTCCAGCTGTGGCCGCCGCCAAGCAGGGTCTTGTAGTTGGCTTCATTGACGGAGGTGATCAGCTGGCCGCCCGAATACAGGTACTGGTCAATAAAGGCATCCGCATCGGCATAAGCGGTCTGCCCGACTTCATTGTCCACTTCATCGCTTCCGGTATTGAGCGATTTGGCCAGGGCATCATCTTCATTGATGTTTTTTACATCATCCGTTTTTGTCTCTGCCTTGTCCGTAGACTGTTCACTGCCGGGATTGGTCTTTGAGTCTGCTTCGGCCTGGGAGTCGTCTTTTTCCAGCCTGGCAGAAGTGTCTTCGTCCGGTTTTGAAGAATCCTGCTTCGGATTTTCCGGCTCGTTTTCTGATGAAGCCGGCGTATCGGACGCGCTCTGCCCGGCCAGCTCGACAAACAGCTCGCCAGCCGGCTTGAGCACCAGGTTTCCGGTAGCTTCATCCACTTCGCATTCATTGTCGGAATAGAACTGGATGTTTGTTCCGTTTTCATTGATCTCGCCCAGCGTAAACAGGATTTCCTGGCCGTTGCCGGAGATCTTGATCAGGCCGGACGTTCTGGCCTCCACATCCTGGCCGGAATAAATATAGGTGACAGGATGCACTTCAAAGCTGGCAAAGCCGGCTTTGGAAGCCAAGGCGTAGATGGCCTGCTCGGTTTTGGCATCAAATGGTTCGGTAGAGTCTTCAAAACGCAGACCTTCCGGCCGCTTGCCTGGATTGGGCGCAATGGCTGGATCCATCGTCTGGGCGGCATTGGTATCCGGATTGACGGTTGGTGCGCCTGGAGTAATTGAGGGCAGGATTGCCGGCTTGTTTTCGGCCGGTTTACTGTCTTCGGGATTGGCCGGAGCCGGTTCGGTATCAATGTCCTTATCCTGCGTATTTTGTGCTGAATCCATTTCGGGAGCCGATGAACCGGCATCCTGGCCGGTCCTGCCATCGGCGGAAGTTTCGGTTTCAGTTGAGAGTTCCGGCTCAAAGACCGGAGCTTCCAGGGCGGCTCCGTTCTGGACACGATGGCTTAAGACATATAAGGAAGCATCATCCACATCGCTCGCTGCATAAACCTGCTGCTGGATGTCCAAAATCGCACCCGCCGGTTCTTCGCTCTGGGCTGGATTTGCATCCGTCGTGCTGCCGGCACCGGGCTGGTCCTTTGCTTCAGACTGGTCTTCGTCTTCGGATGGCTGGTCCGTCTGGTCAGCCTCTGAATCCGAAGCCTGGGGTTCTTTATCCTCTGAATCCGATGCCGGCTGGTCTTTGGCCTCCTTTGGGGATGGAGCCGCATTTTCAGCCGGTGCCTGACTCGCCGCATTCTGGCCGGCTTCCTGCACCGGGGCGGCCGGAGCGGTATTTTGTGCTGCTGCCGGAACGGAAGCATCATTTCCAGCCGGAGCAGGGGCGGGCGCATAGGGCGAATCCGGGTTGATGACTACATCTTCTTCTGGTGCCGGAGCAAGCAGCGCCTGGGCGCAGGCGGCTAAAGCCAGGTAGTCAATGCCCTGGGCTCTGGCTGCGGCCAGGATCTGCTGCTGGATGCTGGATGGCAGGGTGTCATACACCGATCGGGACTGCGCCAGCAGGGCGGCGTTGGATGCATCCGCCTGGCGAAACCAGGTAAACTGGCGTACCACAATTCCCTGGCTGGATGGGACTTCACTGCGGATGCCGCAGTACGTTTCAATAAACTCGTCAGCGCTGCTGATGGCCTGCTGAGCCATGACGCTGCTCATGGAAGCAGGCAGTGCGCCGGGAGCGCAAAGCGCAGCCGAAAGCAGTGCGGACAGGGATAGCAGGTATTTTTTCTTCATACAAAAGCCTCCTGGATGTATACAGACAAAAGCAGGATTGCCAGGGTCTGCCCAAAGAGGCCGGCTGGAAAAAGCCGCAGCTGGCAATCGGGATGGGATGGCAGATTCTGCTGTAAAAAAGCAATGATACGGATGCAAAGCAAATTCTTTGCAGGTTCTTAATATTATAAAAGATTGACGGCAGGGTTGTCAGTGTTTTTTGGGAAATTGCGGCCACTGTAAGAAGCAGCCGGCAATCGACCTTTCTACAGGGCTTTCAGGCTTCATAGCGCAAAAGGCTGGCCAACGGCCCGGTTTCGCTCAGGCCTGCCAGGATTTCTGGCGGACAAACTCCCGGGTCTTTCGGTCGGTCTGCTTCAGCTCTTCAAAGGTCGGATCTTTAACAAACGGGATGGATTCCAATGCGCTTTGGATTGCTTTTTCAATATCAAGAAAGGCAATTTCACCGGCCAGGAACATAGCGACGGCCTGTTCGTCAGCCGCATTGAGAATGCAGCCGGCATTGCCCTTTCGCCTGCCGGCTTCGATGGCTGTCTTGAGCATCGGGTAGCGTTCAAAATCCATTTCCTTAAAATCCAGGCTCAGCGTCCGGGTCAGATCCAGCGGATGGTCTTCGTGCAGGACGGGTCTTTGGCCGGCATAGAGGGCATACTGGATGGGCAGGCGCATATCGGCGCTGCCAAGCTGGGCGATAATCGCGTTGTCCTGGTATTCGACCATGGAGTGGACAATGGACTGCGGATGAAGAACGGTCGCAATCTGGCTGTAAGGGACATTGAACAGGTAGTGGGCTTCAATGACTTCGAATCCCTTGTTGACCATCGTGGCCGAATCAATCGTAATTCTGGCCCCCATCTTCCAGGATGGATGCTTTAATGCCCTCTCGGGTGTAATTTCTTCCAGCTCATCACGGCCCAGATCGCGCAGCGATCCGCCCGAGGCGGTTATGATCAGGCGGCGGATTTCGCTGGGATCGCTTCCCTGCAGGCACTGATAAATGGCTGAATGCTCGGAATCGACCGGATAGATGGCGGAAGCGGAGTTTTGCAGGGCCCTGGCGACCAGCTCGCCTCCGCAAACCAGGGATTCCTTGTTGGCCAGGGCCAGGTCCTTCTGGCGCTCGATGGCCGCCAGGGTCGGTGCCAGGCCGCGAAAGCCGACCACCGCATTGACCATCAGATCATAATCGGCCGTTTGGGCCAGGCGCGCCATCTGGTCTTCGCCGCCCAGCCACTGGATGCCCTCTTTCCATTCGTCTTTTTCCAGGCTGGAAAGGCCGGCCATTGTAACAGAGGGGTGGCTGGCCATAATTTCTTCCAGGCCTTTCTGGTCATGGCCGGCAGAGACCGCCGTAAGGACAAAGTCCTCTGGGTGCTGGTCAATCACATCGAGGGTCTGTTTTCCAATCGAGCCGGTGGCTCCTAAAAGCAGGATCTTTTTCGGGCCGGATTTTTCGCCCGCCGCTTTTTCAGGCCGGGCTGCCGGCCCATTTTGCGGGGTGCCGTCATCCTGGATCTTGTGCTCATTCATTTCTTCTTTTTCCATCATTTAACAGCTTCCTTTCCCTGTTTTCCCGTATGGCTGGCCATCAAAAAAAGTCTGGGCTTTGATGGCTGATTCCTATCCATTGTAGCAACTGCCGCTCACTTTGAGCCATTTGCGCCTGCAAACGCAAAAAGCCGCTTTTCCCGGCTGAAAAAGCGGCGCAAAAGGACTCTTTCAAATCCAGAGTCCTTATTTAACTGTTTAAAAATTGTTTTTAAATTGTTTTTAAATCGTTTTATTCAGCTTCCTTGTCTGCAGCTTCTGGTGAATCCGCTTCGCTTACCAGATGGGCAGCTTCTGCAAAGTCCTTCTGACTGAGCAGAAAGTCATCAAACTGCTCTTTTGTAAACTGGACTTCATCCAGGCCCCAGATCTCTTTGGCGTATTCGCGAATCGTGCGGTCGGAAGAGAAGTAGCCGGACTTGGCGATATTGATCAGCATCGCTCTGGCCCAGGCTGGTTTATCCAGATACCATGCCGAGACATCGCGGTGCGCCAGTGTGTAGGCATCAAAATCAGCCAGGACAAAGAACTCATCACGGTGCAGCATCAGGTCGTTGAAAATGAGCTGGAACTCATTGGGGTTAGACGACCAGGTGCAGTTGCGCAGCGAGTCGATAACCATGCGCAAATTCGGGTTGGAGTGGTAAATCCGCCAGACATCGTAGCTGTTTTCGCGCTTGATGTTTTCGATCTGCTCAACCTGCAAACCGAAAATTTTCGCATTGTCCCAGCCGACCTGTTCAACGATTTCCACATTGGCGCCATCCAGGGTGCCTAAAGTCAGGGCACCGTTCATCATGAACTTCATGTTGCCCGTACCGGAGGCTTCCTTGCCGGCGGTAGAAATCTGTTCCGAAACATCCGCCGCATTGATCAGGATTTCTGCGATCGATACGGAGTAGTTGGGGATGAAGACCACTTTCATGAACTGGCTGACCTGCGGATCAGAGTTGACGCGGTTTGCCACTTTGTTGATCAGCTTGATGATTTCCTTGGCCAGCGCATAGCCCGGGGCGGCCTTTGCCGCAAAGAAGAAGGTCGTCGGCACGATCCGGAAATTCGGGTCCTGCTTCATGGACAGGTACAGGTACATGATGTGCATAATGTTCATCAGCTGGCGCTTGTAGGCATGCAGCCGCTTGCACTGCACATCAAAGATCGAGTTGACATCGACTTCAATGCCCAGGTTTTCTTTGACATAAGCGGCCAGGATCTGCTTGCGCTCTTTCTTGACCGCCTGGAATTCTTCCTGCAGCTTTGGATCATCCACATAAGTCATCAGCTTTTCCAGCTGTTCCGGATGGTGGATGAAGCCATCACCAATATATTTTTCCAGCAGCGCGGTCAGCTGCGGATTGGAATACGCCAGCCAGCGCCGGTGGGTAATGCCGTTGGTCTTGTTGTTGAAGCGTTCCGGATAGAGCGAGGCAAACGCGGCCAGGACGCTGTTGATTAGGATCTCGGAATGAATCCGGGCGACGCCGTTGACTGAATGGCTCCCGACAACGGCCAGGTTGGCCATATGGACCTGGTTGTCCTTTAAAATGGACATCGCCGCAAAGTCGTTTCCATGGCCGGCGTGCTGGACTTCATAGAAGAAGCGCCGCTCGATCTCTTCAATAATCATGTAAATGCGCGGCAGCAGCTGGCGCATCATATCCTGGGGCCAGCGCTCTAAAGCTTCCGACATGATTGTATGGTTGGTGTACGCCACAGTATGGGTAACGATATTCCACGCATCGTCCCAGTTGTAGTCATAGTCATCCATTAAAACACGCATCAGTTCCGGAATGACCAGCACCGGATGGGTATCGTTAAGCTGGATAGCGACTTTATCGGCCAGGTTATCCAGACTTGGGTAAACGCGCAGATGGCTGCGGATAATCTGGTCCACGCCGGCGCAGACGAAGAAGTATTCCTGCTTTAAGCGCAGTTCCTTGCCCTTCTGGGTGGAATCATCCGGATAGACATTGGCCGTCAGGTCGGAGACTTCATTGAGGTAATGGCGCAGGTTGCCCGCCTGGACGGAATTTTCATCCACCTGGGCATCCCACAGGCGCAGGGTGTTGGTGGTCAGGGTATGGTAGCCGACAATCGGCATATCATACGGGACGGCCCGCACAACAAAATCGGGATGGTAGTTGGAATGGAAGCGTCCATACTGGTCCATATAGGCATCGAGCTGGCCGCCAAACTTGACCTGGACATCGTGCTGGGGCTTCCAGACTTCCCACACGTTGCCAAGGCGCAGCCAGCAGTCGGGCTTTTCGACCTGGCAGTCATCGACGATTTCCTGCCGGAACAGGCCATAGCGGTAGCGGATGCAGTTGCCGTTGCCGGCCAGGTTCAGGCTGGCCAGCGAGTCTAAAAAGCAGGCTGCCAGACGGCCCAGGCCGCCATTGCCCAGGCCCGCATCCATTTCAAGTTCCTCAAGATTATGCAGATCCATGCCAAGCTCGTCCAGACCCTTTTTGGCCACCTCATAAACACCCATGTTCATGAGGTTGTTGGTCATCAGGCGGCCCATCAGGAATTCCATCGAGAAGTAGTAGAGCTGTTTGGTCTGATGCTCGGAAACACTTTTTTTCGTTACCTTCCAGGAATAGCCAAGCTGGTCGCGAATCAGGGTTCCTAACGCGAGGTAGCGCTCTTCCGGATAGGCATCTTCAAAGTCGCGGCCAAAGCGGGCTGACACTTCCGCTTTGAGTGCTTCTTTAAAGGTTTCCGCATCACTGAAAATATTTTTCATGGTAGTTCCTCCACAAGTCCCGATTATATTCCAACAAAAACGGCCTGCAAGATTGTAATACAATCTTGCGGGATTAAGCCCATGATTATCCCAAATTTAGTCATTTCCCAGGCCCGCTTCCGGGTCCGCCTGATCATTTCCGGGCATCCATCTTTACATAGATTTTTGATCTGTTACCGGTTTCTTCATGAAACGATTCATATCCAAAAGCGGCGGGTAGCCAGTTCTTCCTGGCAAACCTCCTGCCTGGAAGGGTAAATGCCCTCAGACAGGCTCAGCCTTCGGGATAGCCCATGCCGATCTGGCGGATGATGTAGCTGCTTTCCACCGGTACGGCCCACTTGTAGCCCCGGCCCTGGCTGGTCAGGATATACACGCCATCGTCGCAGATAATCCCCAGGATTTTGCGCAGGCGGTTGATGTGCTTGGACAGGGTGTTGTCCGTAATGCGGTGCCCAAAACGCCGGTAAACGACTTCCTTAAGCGATGAGCGAGATACCGTCAGGGTCACGTTCTCGACCAGGTAGCAGATCAGTTCAAACTGCAGGATGGTCACTTTCAGCATCTTCCCGTTTTTATAGACGACTTTTCCATACGGATCAATCAAAAGATCACCCGAGCGCAGGATGCGGTTTTCCGCTATGGTCATACTGTCCCAGGCCTTGGGCGGCATCTGGACGATTTTCACTTTCATATTTTCCACCATTACACGTTCTTCCTTGTTTTCAGATGATGATTTATACCGAAGCATAAGAATCACTCCTTTTCTTTCTTCATCTTTTCTCATATTTTTTCCTGACATCCGGCTGCAGCAGCCTTCCAGATGTCTGCTTGCAAAGTCCACAAGCCGTATTCAGGATGGCTTCTGGAGTTTGCGGGCTGTTTCCTGATCTTCCTGGCAAAAAAGAATGAAACGCTGCCGGTCTTTGGCAGGGGCAATGGCTATGCATTGCAGGTGCACAGGCGCACCAGGATCAGCATCCCTTCAAAATTGATAAAACGCTTAAAGCCGGCCGGACCCGGCTGACCAAAGCCATAAATTCCAGATGGAAGCGGCTTTGGGCCAGGTCTGCTGGCGGCTCGCACCATTAAGTATCAATCATAATTTTTTATTTAAAAGACCCAAACCGGAAAAATTCGAAGTTTTTTATCCATATGGGACTGGTTATGTACCTCAATTGTGACTGAATTGTGTCTTTGGTAATTTAAGTGACTATTTTGTGACTTTCATGGCCCGGTAAATTTCGCCAAATATTTCCATTTTTTGAGCAAGATGCCCGCATTTTTACGGTGTTTTTTATCCAACTCTTTTTTAATTTACAGACTAATCACCAGAATTAGGCTGGCTAATCTTCCCCATTTCCCCAGGCAGCCCGTAAAACAGCCGCATAAAAAACGCATAAAATACGTTTTTAGTCAGGAACAGAATGACTTGAAAATGCCTGCCGAAAACGGGCTGTGCCCTGGAAAATCCCTTCCTGCCCATCGCCAGAGCCCAAAACACTCTGGCTCATCCGGGCAGTTTCTGCGGCCAGTTTCTTACAGGCTTCATTTGCAGCATCGCCCAAAAGACGCAGCGCAAAAAACCGCCCATGCCAGTCAAAGGCAGGGCGGCTTAGGGGTGATGTGAAATGTGGATGATGGGCTGGTACAGATAAAATTTAATGGCTTGATCCCATCCGACCGATCGCCGGTATAAGCGTCAATGCAAAAACCGGATGAAAAGTTTTTTGTTACGGCTGGGCAGCCGGCTCTTCTGAAAGGGGAGCCGATGAATCCTGGGCTGAAGCCGGATCGGAAGATTCAGCCGGCTGGGATGGATCCTGCAGGGCCTGTGACGAGGCGTTTTCTTCTTCCTGCTCCTGGAGCGAGGGGAAGACAAAGACCTGCTCGCCGCTGCGGCTGACATGATATTTGCCGCGGGCGACAAATTCGAGGTAGTCCGGGTTGGTGAGGTTTTTCTTTGTGTTTTCCAATTCTTCTTTTTCCCGGTTTGTCTCTTCCAGCAGCTGCCGGTTGGCGCTGACTTCGTTTTTCAGGCGGCCATACGTGACGATCTCGTTAATGGCAGAAAAGGCAAACAGGCCGGCCACCAGGATCATTCCAAAGAGAACAATTCCTCTTGTCATGCGGGAAAATGCTTTTCTTCTTCTCTTCTTTTTTTTATCCATAACATCCAAAATCCTCATTGTTACAGTATAACAGACAAAAAGCAGGCAGAAAACCTGCCATCCGGATCCCTGGCAGCTCTTTTGCCTGATTGCATCCTGTTTTGAATTTGGCATCCGCTCTGTATGCAAATCCTTCACCGGTTTATTGACAGCCTGCTCCCTGGTTCGCCATGAAGCTTTCGGACAGGTGCGGATGTCTTTATGTGCGGTTCGATCCGGCCAGCAGGGCGGACAGGACGGCAATGTCGCTGGGATTGATTCCCGAGATGCGGCTGGCCTGGCCAAGGGTGGCCGGGCGGACAAGGGAAAGCTTGCTGCGTGCTTCCAGTGCCAGGTTTTCCATGGCATCAAAATTTGTATCACGCGGAATCGGGATGTTTTCCAGCTTGCGCATGCGCTCGACATCGCGCCTGGCCTTTTCGATGTAGCCGGCGTATTTGCATTCGATTTCCACCTGGCTTGCCGCCTGGAAAGAAGGCTCAATGCCGGTCAGCGGGGCCAGAGAGGCAATCGTGACATTGGGGCGCTTAAGCAGTGTATAGGCATCCATGCCATGCTCCAGGCTGCCGGCATTAAGCTGTTCCAGAATCTGCTGGATCTGTCCATCCGGCTTGATGTGGAAGTTTTGCAGGGCTTCTTTCGTATTGGCCGCTTCGGTTTCCAGAGCCAGGAAGTTTTCCCAGCTGGCATTGGAAAGTAGTCCCAGCTTGCGGGCAATGGGAGCCAGCCGCTTGCGGGCGTTGTCATGGCGCAGCAGCAGGCGGTATTCGGCTCTGGAGGTCAGAAGGCGGTAGGGCTCCTTCGTCCCTTTGGTGGTCAGATCATCAATCATGACCCCGATGTACGCCTGGGAGCGGTCCAGGACAAGGGGCGGTTTGCCCTGGTTTTTCAGGGCGGCATTGATGCCGGCCATCAGCCCCTGGCCGGCAGCTTCCTCATAGCCGGACGTGCCGTTGACCTGGCCGGCGGTAAAGAGGTTTTCGATGACCTTGTTTTCCAGCGAAGGATACATCTGCAGCGGGTCGATGGCATCGTATTCGATGGCATAGGCGTATTTCTGAATTTCGCAGTGCTCCAGCCCAGGAAGCGAGTGGACCATTTCGTCCTGGACCCATTCAGGCATCGAAGTCGAGAAGCCCTGGATATAAAAGGTATCGTAGCTGGCCCGTTCCGGCTCGAGAAACAGCTGGTGGCGCTCGCGCTCGGCAAAGCGGACCAGCTTGTCTTCAATACTCGGGCAATAGCGCGGGCCCACACCCGTCACCAGTCCCGAGTACATGGCCGAATCTTCCAGGTGATCGCGGATGATCTGATGGGTTTGCAAGGTGGTGTAGATCAGGTAGCAGGGCAGCTGGTCTTCAGGAGCGATGACCTGGTCGATTGTCGTATCATCACTGAAGCGCAAAAACTCTTCGCTGCCTGGCTGAATGAGTGCTTTGGACAGGTCCACCGTGCTTTTGATAATGCGCGGCGGGGTCCCGGTCTTCAGCCGCTGCAGCCGGATGCCCGCATCAAGAAGCGAGCGGGAAAGCGAAGTGTTGGTTGCCATGCCATCCGCTCCCAAAGGGGTGGACGTATGGCCTTTTAAAATGGCTGAATTCATGCCGGTTCCGGCTGTAATAATGACGGTTCGGGAAAGAATCTGGGTACCGTCTTCGCACTCAATGCCCATGACTTTCTTCTTTGTCTCATCGAGCATGATCCGGGCTGCCTTCTGCTCGAGCAGCTCGAGATCCGGCTGCTCTTCCAGCGCTTTGCGCATCCATTTTTTATACTCATCCCGGTCCGACTGCACCCGCAGACAGCGCACCCCCGGGCCTTTGCCGGTGTTGAGCATTTTAAACTGCAAAGCCGTCTGGTCGGCGGCTTTGGGCATCAGGCCGCCAAAAGCATCAATTTCACGAACCACAATTCCCTTGGCCGGCCCGCCCACGCTCGGGTTGCAGGGCATGGAGCCGATCATGGATAAATCACTGGTCAGAAGCAGGGTTTTCTGCCCCATACGGGCAGCGGCGGCCGCCGCTTCAATGCCGGCATGGCCGCCGCCTGTGACTACAACGTCATACATAGATTACGCACGTCTCCTTTTGATACGGAAATGGAACAGCCGCTGCGGAATCCCGAAGTATAAAGCCGCAGCTGCAAAAACGATCGAGGAAAGCAGGCCATTGACAACCAGCCCGGCAAAGCAGACCATGCGGCCATGGCTGGCCGCACCCAGACCCAGGCTGGTGAGCAGCCAGGCGCAAAGGGCCATGATGGCCAGGCAGATCAGAGACTGGAAAAGGGTCTTGAACGTCGAGACAAACGAGACGCCAAATTCATCGCTCATCTGCTTCAGGCTGTAGCCGATAATCCAGCTGTAGCTGATCACGGTCGAAAGCACAGCCCCGCCAACGCCCCACCACATGACCATCGGCACCATGATGACGCCTTTGACAATCGCTGCAATAAACATCTGGCCAAGCAGCTTGCGGCGCATGCGGCAGGCCATCATCATCGAGGAGATGACCGGCGTGATCGTACCGAAGAACCCTTCAATCGCAATCCAGCGCACGCTGGCGGTGGAAAGATCCAGGTCCGAAGTGTAATAGAGCGTATAGAAAAGAGGTCTGGCATACCAGAAAATCGCAAAGCTCAGAAACAGGCCGATAAACAGCACAATATTGATGCATTCCTTGATGTCCTTGCGCACGATCCTTAAATCCCCGGTTTCCAGGGCGGAAGTGATATGGGGAATAATGGCGGCAACAAAGCCGGGCGAAAGGATCATTGGAATGGCCGTCAGCTTGATGCCGACATAGTTGACCGCCGAGGTCATCGTCTGGATCTGCTCGGTCGAATAGCTCGAATATTTCAGCCCGACCGGCAGCAGGATCGCATCGTAGATGTCATTGGCATAGCCGATGATCGCAAACAGCAGATACGGAATGCAAAGCAGGACAAATTCCTTGAACAGGGGCTTGAGCGGAATCGTTCTTTCTCTCTGATGCCGGCTGCTGATGCGCAGGCTTTTTTCCGTATGCTTTGTATAGCGGGCAATCTGGAAAATCCCGGCGGCCGCCGCTACGGAAGTGGAAAGGACTGCCGCATAGAGTGCATACACACTGGAAAGATGGAATCCGTAAACCAGAAGGCAGCTGATCCCCAACAAAAAGGCTACGCGGAAAATCTGTTCAAAAGCCTGGGAGTAGGCGTATTCTTCCATCTCCTTGCAGCCCTGTACAAAGCCGCGGTAGGCACTGAGTATGGGGACCAGGAAGATCGCAATGGAAAGCAGGCACAAAACCCGGGTCATGATCGATGCGCCATCGCTTGTTCCTTCCGACATGGCGCCGGCCAGAACGCCCGAGAGGGCCAGCATGACAATCATGCCTAAAAATCCGAGAAGTCCCATGACCACAATCGACATGCGCTGGACAGCCAGCGCCGTTTTATAGTTCTTCCTGGTGATATACTTGGCAACCATGGTGGCAATGGCCATCGGGGCGCCGGCAGTAAACACATTGAGAAGATAACTGTAGATGCGGTAAGCTGAACCGTAGTAGGACATGTAGGCATCCGATCCCAGGATGGACGAAAACGGAATGGAGTAAACCAGACCAATCGCCTTGGCAATAAAAAAACCGCCGGTCCCGATCAGACCGCCCGCAATAATCGACTTCTTTGCGGCCGAGGTATTTCTCGATTTGTTCGTTGACTTCATATTCTAAGTCGCCTTTCTTTTCAAGAAGATAGTATACCATGGGCCCGGATTTGCCTTGTCCAAAACAGAACAGGCGGTGATTTTGATGTCCTTTACCTATACCGTAAGCCATGCCATCCAGGCCCGAAACGCCGATTCTTTCGCGATTGAAAGCCTGGGCATCCCTTCCCTGGTGCTGATGGAAAATGCAGCCAGAGCCGTTAGTCAGAAAGTGGAAGCCCTCCATCCCGGTCTGGTCGATATTCTTTGCGGACCGGGAAACAACGGCGCCGACGGGCTGGCCATTGCCCGCATCCTTGCCGGCCGCAATATTCCTGTGCGCATCTTTATCGATTCCAGTAAGCTTTCCAGAGATGAAGCCGTGCAGCTGGAAATTGTCAAAAAACTGGGCCTGCCCCTTTTCGCACTGGATGATTTTGAAGCGGCATCCAAAGGGGCGGATTTTCCAGAGCGCCAGGGTTTGCCGCAATCTTCAGGGCCTGCCCGGCATCGGCGGGTTATTGTTGATGCGCTGTTTGGAAGCGGCCTGTCCAGAAATCTCCAGCAGCCCTGGCTTGGCCTGATCGAAAAGGTCAACGCGACAAAAGATGATGACAAAGAGAATGTAAGTGTTGTGGCCGTGGATGTTCCCAGCGGAATTCACTCCGATACCGGCCAGGCAATGCCTGCAGCCATTCGGGCCGATGATACGGTTGCGCTGGATTGCCTGAAGTGGGGGCTCCTGCTTGGCCAGGGACGAACCTGCAGCGGCCAGGTCACCGTGAGCGATATCGGCATTCCCGCACTGGCTCATTTTCAGGATGGGTCTGTGCCCGTACTAAATGAGAAAGCTGCCGCTGCCCTGCTGCCGGTGCGCAATGAATATGGCAACAAGGGCACATTTGGCAAGGTGCTCCTTTGCGGGGGCAGTTTCCAGATGCAGGGGGCTTTGGCCATGGCCGCCAGGGCCTGCTTCCATTGCGGCTGCGGTACAATGACCCTTTTTACCCCCGTTCCGGCTGCCCAGGCCATTGCTTCCAAAATGGATCTGGCCATGATCATTCCGGCTGCTGCCGATGACGCCGGCTTTTTTGCGCCGGGTGCAGTGAATTTGCTTGAAAAGCAGACCGGACGCTTCAGCATTATGGCCTGCGGCAACGGCATGGGCAAAGGCCAGGGCGCCCTGGAAGTGTTAAGTGCAGTATTAAAAAGTGAATTGCCCTGTGTGATTGATGCTGATGGCCTCAACCTGATTGCCCAGAACCCGAAGCTGCTGGACGTTATGGACAAGCGCAGCCATCCGCTCATTCTTACCCCGCATGTCATGGAATTTTCCCGGCTGTGCCATCAGCCGCTGGACCAGGTGCTGGAAAAGCCGCTCGAGCTTGGCAGGGCCTTTGTCAAAGCCCATCCCCATGTCATCCTGGTCCTGAAATCCGACTGGACGCTGGTTCTTAGCCAAACGAGCGAAGCCATCATCAACCGGCCGGATGACGCGCTGGCTAAAGGCGGCAGCGGCGATGTGCTTTGCGGAATCATTACCGGACTGGCCTCCATGAAAATGGATCCATTTAAAGCTGCAGCTCTGGGTGCCTTTATCCATAACCGGTGCGCAACTTACGCAAAGAGCCCCTGCACCTTTACACCGCTCGATATTATCCGCCATCTGCCGGATGTGTTTGCCGGTCTTGAAGCGGCGAAAGCTGTTTGTGGGGCCTGATTTTTCCAGTTTTTCAGGCCGGCAATTATATTACTGATGATATTCAGCAGATTGTTTTTGGAGTTTCGTCCGGATATAAAACGTTTTTTCCGGCCTGATGGCTTCCAGAAGCAAAATCGGCCGCTGATTTTGGCAGAAGAAAAATAATATTATTTATTTTCCGGTTTGTATAGGCATATTAAAACTGTATTCGATTTACTTTTTGCTTTCTTCATCAAAAAAAGGCTGCCCGACGGCAGCTTTTTTTACGATTGGATCAGAATGATTTAGCACTCAGGCATGGGCTTTGAATGACCGATTACAATGTAAAGGATATGTGTTTACATTGTAATCGGTGGCAATTGCTTAAAGTTCTTCGCCATTTGTCTCGATGACATGCTTGTACCAGTCAAAAGAGCGCTTCTTGCTGCGTTCAAGCGTGCCGCTGCCATCGTTGTTTTTGTCGACGTAAATCAGGCCATAGCGCTTTTTCATCTCGCCAGTCGAAGCAGAAACAATATCAATCGGCGCCCACATGGTATAACCAAGCAGATCCACGCCTTCATAATCGACGGCATCTTTCATCGCCTTGATATGGCTGGCCAGGTAGTCGATGCGGTACTGATCGTCCACGCTTCCATCCGGAAGCCTGACGTCAATCGCTCCAAAACCGTTTTCGACAATCATCATGGGCAGATGATAATGATCCCACAGCCAGTTCAGACAATAGCGCAGGCCCATCGGATCGATGGCCCAGCCCCAGTCGGAGACTTTCAGGTACGGATTTTTCGTCAGGTCGCGGCTTTCGATGTAGTCAAAAGCCGGATTGTCTTCCACCACGATTCCCTTGTTTTCGCCCGGCAGAATATTGACCGGCTTGTCGTTTTTGTATTGCGTGGTAAAGGACATGTAGTAGGAGAAGCCGATGTAGTCAACCGTTCCTTTTTTCAAATCTTCTTTTTCCTGCTCGGACAGGTCGACATGAATTCCCTTGCGCTCCCAGTGCTTGAGGATGTGGTTTGGCAGAATACCGTGGCAGTGGACATCCGCAAACCATAAGCGCTTGTGCATGGCACCGGTCGTCATCATGATATCTTCCGGCTTGCTGGTGAGCGGGTAAATCGGGCACATGGCAATCATGCAGCCGATCATGAAATCGGGATTGATCTTATGGCCGGCGATCGTCGCCCGGGCCGAAGCGACCAGTTCGTTGCAGGCGGCCTGGTACATCATCTGTTCCATCATCGGTTCTTTTCCTTCCGGAACAAGAATGCCCGAATCCTGGATGAGGTGATGACGGCTGGAGAAATCAGTCTGGTTATTGATTTCGTTGAACGTCATCCAGTACTTGACTTTATCTTTGTAGCGTTCAAAGCAGACCGTCGCATAGCGCACAAACAGGTCAATCACTCTCTTGTCCAGAAAGCCGTTATACTTTTTGACCATTTCGAAAGGCATCTCGAAATGCGACAGAGTGACAACCGGCTCAATGCCATGTTTGCGGCATTCATCGAACAGATCATCATAAAACTTCAGTCCTTCTTCATTTGGCTCTTTGTCATCGCCGTTTGGAAAAATGCGGGTCCAGGCAATCGAAGTCCGGAACGCCTTGAAGCCCATTTCGGCAAACAGGGCGATATCCCCTTTGTAGCGGTGATAGAAATCGATGGCTTCATGGTTGGGATAGTTTTCTCCTTTCAGAACGGCATCTGTAATCCGGCGGGGACTGGATGCCGTGCCGGCAGTCATCACATCGGCGACACTAATGCCCTTGCCGCCCTGATCCCAGCCGCCTTCAACCTGGTGGGCAGCTGTCGCGCCGCCCCATAAAAAGTCCTTGCGTAAAGCCATAAATTATTTCCTCCATAATTCTGGTAGTTTCATTATCATCGATTCCAGGCATGGCGACAAGCCCGTTTCTTCACGCCGGGCCATTCTTTGTGTCCTGCCTTGAAAAGGTCAGTCTGCCATTTTCGGCTGCCTTTTGAGGCGGGGTCATCGGCTATAATGAAACTGGGCATAAGCCTGGTCACAAGCACAGAAAAACGGAGCTTCCCTTATGGATGAAAAATCCGAACTTACGAAAATGCCGGCAGGACTGGAAGATCTGGAAGGCCTGAACAGTCTGGAGTGTCCTGAAGGTTTAAGAAATCCGGCTGATCTGACTGGATGAAGTATGGCTGCTTTGAAAAATTCCGGAACCAGAACAGGCTCTGAGTTGACGGCGTTCTGGAACCAGCAAGACGGGAGGAAAATGGATGGTCAGGGGAATTATTTTTGATATGGATGGTTTGATGGTGGACAGCGAAAGACTTTGCTGCAGGCTGATCAGCGAAGAGATGGAAAAGCAGGGTCTTGAACATACAGAAGAGTTTTACAAGACGACTCTGGGAATCAATGACACAAAAACAAAAGAGATTTATCTTGAGCACTATGGAAAGGATCTTGATTTTGATGCGCTGCTGGAGACAGTGGCCCGAAAACGGGTCGAGTTTTATCAGCAGGAAGGGGTACCGATAAAAAAGGGACTGAACGAACTGCTGGACTACCTGAAGGAAAATCAGATTCCAGCTGTTGTCGCTTCCGGCTCGGATCATGAAGTCGTTGCGATGACCCTTTCTCTGGCTGGCCTGCAGGATTTTATTGTAGATATTGTCGGCGGTGATGAGGTGGAACACTGCAAGCCGGATCCGGAAGTGTTCCAGGAAGCCGCCGCCAGGCTGAATCTGCCCTGCAGCGAATGCCTCGTGCTTGAAGACAGCTATAACGGGCTGCTGGCTGCGCAGAATGCCGGCATTCCGGCCCTTTGCATTCCTGACATGATCGATCCGCTGGAAAAAGGCGATGTCCAGGCCGAGGACAAACTGGAAGATCTGAACCAGGTGATAGCGTATCTGGAAAAAAACGCTTCTTAGAGGACATCAAGAATTTGCCGGACGATCCACGTCCTGGATTCAGTTTTTTCCAGCTTCTGATGCAGCCTCTGGCCAAACAGGGCGAAAAAATCCTCGCTTCCCGCCTTCTGGCGGGTGCAAAGCGAGCGAAAGCGCGTCAGTGAAGAGCGGCTGATGGGCTGCACCAAAAGAGTCTCTGTCCCGATGGCATATTGCCAGTTCAGATCGGAATGGATTTTTTCGAAAACCTGGCGATCTGTCAGTCCAAAGACCGGCTGCAGGACAAGCAGCGATAAAAGAATGTAGGTAGGAGTGGATGGCCGGGTATTGCGGCGGGATGAATAAAGCGGCGCAAACATCCGTTCAAACCTGACGATTTCCGGCAGAACTTCCTGACGGAAATCACTGGCCCAGCCGGTTTCAATATCCTTTCGCAACTCGAAAGACAAATCGTCAAGAGGATCAAAAAGGCTGGCCTGGAAACCGGTAAAGAGTGACTGGGACATTCATTCATCTCCTTTCATCATTTCATTCAATCTGCAAGTCCGTCCACAGGCCGTCTAAAGCGGTCCAGTGGGGACTGGCATAAACTTAAAAGCATCCAGTCTGGGTGTCCCTGTCTTTTGCGGACGGGATGCAAACCTTCTGGATGCTTTGTTCTTTCAATTATCAATCCGGAAACGGTCCGGACCATGTGTATTCTTTACTGATTTTTGAGCGGCGTAAACTCCAGCTGCAGGTAATAGATGAGCGGGTCGAAAGGCTTCGTATTAAAGCCATAAGCCCAATACAAAT
>Charlie_p1__coassemble_234_pt1 | contig 34130 bp, 31 predicted proteins | sample Charlie_p1__metabat2_high_PE_014 | metagenome-assembled genome bin Charlie_p1
AGCGAAACAATCCGGTTGGCTATGCCATCCGGGCAAAGGGAACAGGCAGGCTGGAAGAAGCCTGTCAGGGAGCCTATGAAAGCAGTATTCATGAAGAAGACTTTACCTACACGGCTTCTCATCCCTTTTATGGTGAAATCCGCTACCAGATGACCGGATCTGAAAAGTCCAGAAGGGTCTGCTTCAAGCTGTTCTTCACCGAAGAGGAAAAAGCCGATTCAAACGGTCAGGTGCAGCTGTTGCTGTTCCCTCATATCTTTGCGGTGATCACCAGCCTGGAAGATCTGTCGGCTGAACAGGTTATTGCCTTCTATTGCCAGAGAGGCAACAGTGAAAACTTCACCAGGGAGCTCAAGGATGACTTTATGGCCAATACACTCTCCCATCGAAGCTTTGAAGCCAATGCCTTTGAATTCTTCTTAAAATGCTTTGTCTATAACCTTTTTCACTTTTTCCAGTTTCGGGTAATGGAAGGAGCGGACCAGAACATGACAGCTGGATCTTTCCGCAAAAAGTACCAGAAGGCCGCCTCCAGGCTGAGTATTCATGCCCGCAGGCTCTATCTGAAAGTGGCCAGTTCCTTTCGTCATGCCCAAAAGTTCATGCACTACCTTCATAAATCCAGGACCGTTCCCTGGATTCCCATACTGAGCTGCTAAAAAGCAGCCCAGATGGCCAGAAATTTTTTTGACAGCCTTCGGACTGTCTTTTCGTCGTGGACAAAGCATTCATTTCTTCCGTTTTTTGCCCTCTCAGGCTTCATTTTTCACCTGCTCCTGTACCACCCTCCGCTGGGTAAACTGTGGAATTCCAGTTCTCAAGCCATTTTGTTCGCATTTTGGAAACAATCTCCCTGAAAATGAATTCGTGAAAAGTCTCATGAATTATTCAGGTTAATAATAAATTTTAAATATTAATTATAAATCTTAATTATAAATCTTAAAAAAATGCGTGAGCATTACCTGCTGGAGGCAGTGCCTGATAAAGTATGCGTTCAGCCAGGGATGCATTCAGCCAAGAACCGTTTCCTGAGAAAGCGGTCCGGCAGCAGGAGCATTCAAGTCGCTGCCCTGTCCTGAACTCTGGCTTTCAAGCTTTCCAGCCTCTTCAAGAAGCGTATCGACATTTTCAACCCGGTCATAGAGCATGAAGCAAGGTTTGCTGTCAAAAAAATCGACCCTGTCCTTGTGGTAATGACCGCAAAACCAGGCGCCGTAATCCGTTTTTTTCCGGATTTCTTCCAGAAACTGCTGCTGATGAATCCGGTCATCCGTATAGATGCTCATGTCCTGCTCATACTTGTCATGAAGCGGATGGGCCAGAAAAACATCGTGCGAGAGGACGCAGTCGACTTTCCAGTTTCTCTTTTCCAGGTTTTTCCTGGCATTGCATGCTTCCTGTTCCGTAAAGATTTCTTCGTTCCACCAGTTCAGCCCCTGGGTACGGAACTGGGCATCATGGCTGAATCCGCCCCCTAAAGCCAGCCAGCTTTTACCGCCAAAATCAAAAATCTCCCCGCGCATCAGGTAGAAGACATTGCTGCGGATCTGGCGGGTTTTACCGCCTTTCCAGTCAACAGCCGGATACGAGCTGATCACATCAAAATTTTCATGATTGCCGTCAATGAAAACAGTTGTCCAGGGAAGTGATTCCAGCCAGTTCATCCAGAACTGGTCTGAACTCCCCCCATCCCAAAGACATCCAAAATCGCCGCAGATGACCAGGTAATCATCTTTTGTCATGTGCTGGCCGGGAAGGAATTCACGCGGATTGATCTTGTGAATATCAAACGCTCCGTGTATATCGCTGGTAATATAGACCATTCTTTAACCTCTTAAAATTCGAAAATTTCCACTATTTAATAATTTAGACGATCCCTGCCCTGATTGCTTCAAAATCTGTCCATTTCATTGCTTTCTTCCACTTTGTCCGGATTTTCACGATTTTGGATACGCTTCCTTTTTCAGGAAGATTCACCTGCTCCATCTGTATGACTTTGAATGAAAAAAAGACTGTTCCATTGCTTTTTGCGGAACAGTCTGTTTCTATGGACCGATCAGAAAAACAACTTTTCACGCCGGGCTGACCGGTCACAACCGGCTTTTGATCAGCATCGATCCGGCTTGAATATTGCTGTTTTTTCTGATTCTTTTTTGTGGTCCCTTTCATGAGAATCTTTCCTGGAGAACAGGACGTGCCATGTTCTTAAAGGATCGCTTCTGAAGGCACGGCCTGTTTTTACTGGTCTTTTTTGCTGATGTAAGAAGGCATGATGACCATCGAAAGGATGAAAAGGAGAATACTGAGCAAGCAGAATCCCCAGATCAGCCCGATGTTCATGGTAACTTCAGCCGCCTGGACGGTTTCGGAGATCTGAACGATTGTTTCCTGGATCTGGCTGCTCCAGAACATGATCATGACAGCAGCCGGAACAAAGGAAAGAACAATCGCCATGAAATACTGGTTTTTCTTCATCAGATAGGACAGCGGAATAACAAATGCAGCAGCCGAAAAAGTAATCACACCGGCGATGGCAATATTGATCTGTACAGCCTCCGAAGCCAGCGAAAATCCAGTCCCGTCAAGCTTCGAACCGGTCAGGGCAATCAGCAGCCCCAGTCCAAAACCCAGCAGGCCAAAAAGCAAAGCCAGCCAGTATTTGGACTGCAGCATCTGTTTGCGGGTGCAGGGAAAACTGGTGGAATACAGATACCAGCCACTTGTCCGGTCGGCAAAGATGGTCGAGGCGGCCTGCATCATCCAGAACACTGCAAAGAAGGTAATCAGTCCCGGGAATACCTCGAAACAGGCCATGATGGCCACAGCGGCTGCGCAGATCACCAGTTCAACCAGCCAGCTTTTCTGGATCTGGATCAGATCTTTTCTGTAAATACCGTTCATGCTTTTTCTCCTTTGATAAACATCAGCACAATTTCATCCAGCGTAGCCGGCGAGAGGGCATAATCCGGATACAGGTTCATGAATTCCTGCCGGCCTTTGATTAAAAGCTCGCACGCCAGCGGCAGCCGGCGTTTGCGGACAATAAACTCAGGCTGAATGAATTCCTGCTGGCTCTGGGAAACCTGCACCATGGCATACTGGTCAAGCAGCGTATCTTTCTCTTCCACAAATTCAATCCTGCCGTCTTTGATGAACACGATATAATCGGCAATTTTTTCAAGATCGGAAGTGATGTGGCTGGTCATCAGGATTGCATGTCCGTCCTGCTGCATAAAATCCAGCAGCAAATCGAGCATTTCTTCCCGGATCACCGGATCCAGGCCGACGGTCGCTTCATCCAGGATGAGCAGGCTGGCTTCATGGCTGAGTGCTGCGGCCAGCGAAATCTTGGCTTTCATTCCTCTTGAAAACTTGCCAATGGGCTGGGTGGGATTGAGCCGGCAGTTCTTCAACAGCGACTCCCACACTTCCCAGTTCCAGTGCACAAAAACACGGCTGAGTACCGCAGCAATATCATTCGCGCAAAAGTTGTCGGGAAAATGAGCGGTATCAAAAGCAGCGCCCACATAGTCATGGGCTTTGATGTCCTCGTAAGGGTTAATCCCGAAAATTTCTACCGTTCCGGATGATGGAATATCCTGGCCCAGGATACATTTAAGCGTTGTGCTTTTCCCGGAACCGTTTTCTCCGATGATTCCAACGACGCTCCCTTTGGGAACGTCAAAAGAAATATTGTGCAGGGCAAAATCCGGAAACGTCTTGTTAAGGTTCCGGACGGAAAGGGCATTTTCCATCATTCATCCTCCTTGTAAAGCAGCTTCAGCGCAGCGATCATTTCCTCCAGCTCAATCCCGCATTGTTTTGCGGTGATAACGGCTTTAGACAGCTGTTCTTCCAGCTGTTTCTTTTTTTTCTCGCGCACCATATCCAGAGAAAGGCTGGCGACAATGGTTCCCCGGCCGACGACCGATTCGATCAGTCCCTGCCGTTTCAGCTCGTCGTAGGCTTTCTGGACGGTAATCACGCTGACCCGCAGCATTTTTGCCAGGGCTCTGATGCTGGGAATCGCCGTCTGGGGCGGCAGCTTGCCGCTGATGATCTGGCTTCGCATCTGTTCTTCTATCTGTTCATAGATGGGCGTCTGGGCACCCGCTTTTAAAACGATCTCAAGATCCATTGCAGTATCCTCAATGTATATATACGATAAGTACATTATAGACAGCAAAACCGGCCTGTCAATTCCGAAAGCAAAAAAAAAAGAACCGCCCTGCAGGGCGGTTAAATGAGCAGCGGGTAAGGTCAGATGAAAAGCACCTGATCCGTGTTTCGTTCAGGATGAGCCAGAAGGCCGCATTCAGGCTTTGGCTTCTTCTGCTTTTGAAAAAGCCAGGTAGGCAGCACCAAGCAGGCCGGAGTCTTCGGAAAGCGACGATTTACGGATATCCACGTAAGGTTCAACAGGAGGATAGACTTTCTTTTTAACCTTCTCCTGAACTTCATCAACAAATCCGTCAATCTTCATGGCTACTGATCCGCCAAGGATCACGATTTCCGGATCCGTAACGGCGATCAGGATGGCGATCATGTTGGCCAGGTATTCCTTGGCATCATCCATGATCTGCTTTGCGGTTTCATTGCCTGCGGCAGCCAGATCGTTAACTTCACCGGCATGTTTTACATCCAGTCCGGCATTTTGGGCACGAGTTGTAATGGCTGTACCGGAACAGATCGCCTCTACAGCGCCTTTGTCCAGGCGGCCATGCTGCGGGCCGTTTTCCCAGAGGATGCAGTTGGCAATTTCATGAGCGAAGCCATGAGCACCATCATAGATCTTCTTATTGATAACCTGTCCGGATCCCAGGCCGGTGGATACGGTCAAGAACTGGACGTAGTCTTTGTCTTTGCCATCTCCGACAACCGCCTCAGCCAGGGCAGCCAGGTTGGCGTCATTTTCAAGATGGCAGGGCAGGCCGGTCAGGTCAGTGATCGTCTGCGGAATGGAAAGGGTCCACCATTTTTCCCCGAGATTTGGAGATCTGAGGATATAGCCAGATTCTAGATCAAGCGGTCCGGGGCAGGAGACACCGATTCCCACGATGTCCTTGTCAAAATTCTTGATGACGGACGCGATTTTCTTGAGTGTTTCCTCCGGATCTTCCGGATTTGTACGGAACTGAATGCGTTCAGCCAGGTTGAGATCTTCGTCAATTAATGCAACCCGGGTATTGGATCCGCCGATATCAATTCCAATGGAATATTTCATCTTATTTCCTCCTGTAATGCTGTATGCAAGATACTGATTTCAGTTTAGCATAGGAAGATTTTCTTAAGCGCTTTTTTTCGTCCTAACTGCCTTGAGTGAAACAGTTGGGGTAATTAAATCATCCGCATAGTCTTCTTCCAGCCGTCTTCTTCCAATCGGGACAAGGGCTGTGATTTCATCGTCGTCATAGCCGACAACAAGCGTTTTTTCCGAAAGCATGATCGGGCGCTTGAGAATCGAAGGGTTTTTCTGGATTAGCTTGATCAGATCGCTTAAGGAAAAATCATCAATGCTGCGTTTTAACAGCTGAAATGCCTTGGAGCGGGTCGAGATAATGTCCGACGTTCCGTTCTCGCATCTGGAAAGCAGATACTTGATTTCACTTTCCTGCATCAGGTTTGAAAAAATGTTCTTTTCAAGATACGTAATATGGTTGTCCTGGAGCCATCTCTTTGCTTTGCGGCAGCTTGCGCAGCCTGGTGAAGTATAAATAATTACCATATAAAGCCTCTCTTAGCAAACCGGCGTACCGGTTTTATGATTAAATGGTAACACCGTCTAACCCGGGCTATTGCCGATTTGCCTGTTTAAGATACTCCATACAATCTTTAAGTGTTATGATATAGTCTTCACGTTTTTTTGTCACAATAAAAAAACGGGAGTTGTCTCCCGCTTATTTGCTCATCTTTTTTTCATTCAGGCAGTTATCGCCTGAAATATTTGGTTATTTCATACAGAAAGAAAGTCCCATCCTCTTTAGCCGCCTGGCCAGATTTTTGGGTTTGCGGCGTGAAAAGCCGGCTGGACCAAAAAGATTTTGGCAGAGCGATCTTTGTGAAGAACCTTTCCGGCAGCTCTTCCAGAGCTGTCTGGGAAATTTATTCTACACCGATGATAAAGGAGTAGACCGGCTGCTTGCCGTTATAAATTTCAACTTCTGCATCGCTGATGGAAGCGACATATTTTTCAAGCTCGTCGGCCTGTTCTTTCATGGCATCTTCTCCATAAATCAGGGTAACGAGTTCGGATTCATCCGTCAGCATTTTTTCAAGCAGTTTCTTGGTGACGGACATCATGTCTTCTTCGGCATCCACGATTGTCTTGCCAAGAATACCCATGTACTGGCCAGCCTTGATGGGCAGACCTTCAAAAGTTGTATCCTTGATCGCGTAAGTGACTTCGCCCGATTTGACGCTGGCAATGGCATCTTCCATATCGGCCAGGTTGTCTTCCAGATCCGCATCCGGGTTAAACATGACGCAGGCCGAAAGTCCCTGCGGAATGGTCTTGGCCGGCAGGACGTGAACATCCTTGCCTTCCGCTACCGTTGCTGCCTGCTGGGCAGCCATGACGATGTTGGAGTTGTTCGGGAAAACCAGGATATGGTCGCAGTTGAGTTTGTCGATAGCGCTGATGAAATCTTCAGTGGAAGGGTTCATTGTCTGGCCGCCGGAAATAACGATATCAGCACGCAGTTCCTTGAACATATCGCGGATGCCATCACCGGCAGCCACCGCAATCAGGCCGTATTTCTTGTGCTCTGAAGACAGCTGCTGTTCCTCTTCTTTTTCCTTGGAGAGGATTTCATCATGCTGGTCGGTCATGTTTTCAACTTTAAGCTTCATGAAGCGGCCCTGTCTTTTGCCCATCTTGATGGCCGTAGCCGGTTCAAGGGTATGGACATGGACTTTGACCAGGTCGTCATCCTGGACGCAGACAATCGAGTTGCCGATTGTGGCCAGTTCATCTTTAAAGCGCTGTTCAGAGAAGTTTTTAATTCCCCGCTCGCTTAAGTGGAGAATGAATTCGGTACAGAAGCCAAATTCGCCTTCTCCTTCAATCTGGGTCTGGCTGGCTGCTTCTGCCGGTTTGCCGGCAGACTGTTCCAGCTCAACCGGCTTGCCTTCCAGGGCCAGCAGCATGCCTTCCAGAATGGAAAGCAGTCCGGCGCCGCCCGAGTCAACAACGCCGACTTCTTTTAAGACCGGCAGAAGATCCGGGGTTGTATTCAGAGAGATTTCGGACTCTTCCACCATCTTTTTCATTACATCAGTGCAGTCGGTGACATCTTCAGTAGCCGTATAAGCGTAAGTATAATCCGCTGCTTCGCGCACTACAGTAAGAATGGTTCCTTCAACCGGGCGCATAACGGCTTTATAAGCTACGCGGCTGCCGTTGACCAGGGCTGTGGCCAGCTGCATGGCATCCATGGAGTCGAGGTCTTCAACCGCCTGGTAGAAGCCTCTGAAAATCTGCGAGGTAATTACACCGGAGTTTCCGCGGGCACCCATCAGCAGGCCGCGGGAAAGCACTTTGGCAATGGCACCAACTTTATCTTCCGGGCATTTTAAAGCTTCCTTCACTCCGCTGGAAAAGGTGAGGTACATATTGGTTCCGGTATCTCCATCCGGAACCGGGAAGACGTTCAGGGCGTCAATGCGGGCCTGATTGTTGGCCAGGTTGTTTGAGCCTGACCGAAGCATTTCTTTAAATAATTTTCCATCAATCCGTTCCATGACTGCGTCTCCTTACTTGACAGTTCTGACGCCCTGAACGAAGAGATTGACTGCTTCAACTTTAATTTCCAGGGTTTTTTCAAGAACATAGCGAATCCGCTGCTGTGCGGCAATCATGACTTCAGAAAGCTTGATTCCCTGCAGCGCAATAACATAAATATCCAGAATCAGTGAATTTCCATCCTGGCGGACAATCACACCGCGAGAATAGTTTTCCCGTTTCAGGAGTTCTGCCCAGCCGTCTTTCAGAATTTTCTGGCTGGCCATTCCGACAATTCCATAACATTCATTGATCGTACCGCCGACCAGGTTGGCGATGGCGTCCAGTGAAATTTCAATATTCCCATATTCAGTAGATTTATGAATCGGCATACTTTCCTCCAGTACGATTCTATTGAAAGCCAGCCGGCAAGGACTGGCGTGAACCGCTGACATTCATAAGTTCAGATCTTTGCTTCCCTTTTGACTGATCAAAGCAGGATGATTGCCAGCCTGTGCAAAAGGGCGACCTGAAAAGGTGCCTTAGGCATCGAGAATAGTATAGCATCTGTTGAAGACTCCGGTCTTTTGGTAGCGATTAACACGATTGCCAAAACTTTCAAAGCCGGCCATTTGCCTTAATCTTCCACAGCTTTACAAATCCGCCCAAAATCCTGCCAGAATTCTGAGTATTTCACCGCCGCTTTCTTCCGGCTGTCCTGCCTTGCACTTTCCCTCCGGCACAAACTGGAAACCGGCCGGTTCATAAAATCCGGCTCTGCTGCAAAAGGGCGAAATCGAGCAGGTGACATTTAAGCCCCTCTCACACCACCCATCGTGCCGTTTGCAGCAGGCGGTTCGTTTTGTTCTTTCATGGAACGAGTTTGAGACTCTGTTAAGGTATTCCTCTACGAATTGGAGGCCCTTCCTTTTCAGGGGCTCATTTTTGATGAATGTGTTAAGAAATGAATAAGGGCATCGGGTGCAGCTCTTCCCTGTACAGGCAGGCAGGTACGCTTCCTGCTTTCCGGTTTTTCAGTTCCTTTTGAAGGTGAACCCAGGATATTTGAGTCCATTCGGCCGGTCGATCATGGATTTTGTTCCATTGACGATCAGTTTCAGTTTCTGTTCGAGAAAGCGGCTGAACGATTTAATCACTCGGTTTGCCGCGGCTTCTGATTTGACATACACAAGCAGGCTGTCGGCGTACTGAATGAATTTTAACCCTCGTTTTTTCAGCTCCTTGTCGGACTGATGCGATTCGTGTTGGGCGGGCCGGAACTTTGCCGCCGGCTTCTTTCAGAACCTCTGCTGCCAGAAGGCCCCTTGCCATGAGCTAATGGTTGGCGGCTGCGATGATACGCTGTCATAGTGAACTTTCACCACCGGGATGCATGCCATGCTGGGTAGACAAAAAAAGCGATATCTTCCTTCGGGGAAAATGATCGCTTTGAACAGACATTTCATGCCGGGTCTTTCTGGACCGTGTTGATCTTCTTTATTTACGATACCCGATATTTACGCTACCCGATCAGTAGAGAATGAATGAATCTGTAGCTGCATCATACGTGTAATAGCTGCCGGTATCGTGCGAGTAAAACAGGCCGGACGAGGGCGAATACTGAATATTTTCTACCGCCGAGGGCTCCCAGTCCGAGATGGTGCTCAGATCAGCCGGAATGGATGGTTCAGACGCCGGGGGTGCAGCCGGAGCCTGGGCAGCCTGTTCCTGCCCTGCCTGGCCGCCGTTTCCGGCCGGTGCAGCATTTGGCTGGGCAGCATCCTGAGGCTGTGAAACCTGGGTCTCGGATGAATCCGGATTTTCCTGAGCCTGTAAAGAGTGTTCAGACGAAGAGGTCTGGCTGGAGCTTTGCGAAGAGTCATCCTGCGGATAGAGTCTTGAGTTGAGAACGCTCTTGGGGATTTCACGGTTTTCGGCCCGTTCTTCCGGCGAGAGGTACATATAGGAACAGGCCACTTTGTTTACCACGCCGTTATCGCCATCCAGCAGCAGGCAGACGTTTTCGCCCTGCAAATTGGACAGCACCTGCTGGTAGGTACTCATCATGAACAGCGAATTGATCGATGTAAACACTGTATTTCCATCCTGAAGTACCAGCTTAAGCATGTGCTTGTCATAGCTTTCCTGCCATGGCAGGATTTCGGCAATTTTTTCAAGAACCGGACGGGTGAGCAGATCCGGATGGGTTCGGACTTCCCTGGCAATGGCTTCAATGTCTTCATCCGGCAAATCAGCCAGCAGCGGAAAATGAATCAGGGTCCGCAGTTCGGTCTGGTTCTCAATGGGAATGCGCTCATTGTCTGAGGTTACCAGGTAATTGGCGCCGTCTTTTTCGTAGTAGCCGATAATGGTCTTTTCCTGAATGGAAATATTCAGGTTCTGCCCTTCCCGGTAAACCTGGGCAGAAGAAATAAGCGGATTTTCTTCCAGCTTTTTTTCCAGCGCACCGGCGGGATGGGTATAGGTCCGGTTATTGATCGAAACGCCTGCAATCTGGTAAATCTGCTGCGGCGTGTAATAGTAGTTGCCCGAGCAGATCAGCGCCTGGACTTTCGTATACGGCGAAAACAGGAACACCAGGCAGCTGATGGCCGTAAAAAGACCCAGGCCGCAAAGCGTCTTGAACCAGGCCGGCCGCTCTTTAAACGGCTTTCTTGCCGCAGGCAGAGTCGTTGTCTTTGTCGGCATTCCAGTTGATCCTTTCTACTTCGGTGATCAGTTGTACGCCAAACACTTCCAGAGCATCTTTCTGGATCATCCGGATCAGGCGGTCCACATCTCTTGCTGAAGCCGATCCTTCATTCACAATAAAATTCGAATGAACCGGGCTGACTCTGGCCTGGCCGACGGCCTTGCCCCGATAGCCCAGAGCATCCACGATCTGCCAGGCATTCATGCCTTCCGGATTGCGGAAAACGGAACCGGCTGAGGGCTTGGAAACCGGCTGGCTGGCCAGCCGGCGCTGTTTTCTGGAATCCATGAGAGCCCGAATCTGGCTTTTGCTTCCCGGCTCCAGACGCAGTCTGGCCGAGAGGATAATCCAGTCTTTATGGCTTTGAAAGATGGAATGGCGGTAGGTAAAATCCAGTTCTTCGGCAGGAAGGGTGAGGATCTCGCCGTCTTTGAGAATGGTCACGTCAACAATCAGGCGGGATAGATCGCTGCGGTAGGCACCTGCGTTCATGTAAATACCGCCCCCGATGCTGCCTGGGATTCCCGAAGCGAATTCCAGGCCGGAAAGAGAGCGGTCTAAAGCTTCATTGCTCAAGGCAATCATCGAGCAGCCAGCCTGGCAGTCGAGAATGTCCCCGGCAAACAGGAAGGAGTCAAATCCCCGGCGCAAAGAGATCACTACGCCATGATACGGTTCATCACCGATCAAAACATTGCTGCCGTTGCCTAAAACCAGCCACTCGGTATGATTCTGGTCCAGGACCTGGATGAGCTCTTTTAACGAGTTCAGGTCATGAACCTCAAGAAAATAATCCGCTTCGCCGCCAATCCGGTAGGAAGTGTGATTGCGCAGCGGCTCCTTTTCGCGCAGAACGCCAAAGCGCTCAAGCAGGCTGGCACCGATCATCGGCTGCCTCCCTGGGCTTTTTCAATGATCTCATTGCCAAAGGCAATAATATTCTGGGCGGCCTGCCGGGTTCCCATGTGGTACGCATTTCCCTTGAGTTTCCGGCGGTTTTCTTCGTCAAGAAAAGCCTGGCTGATGGCCCTGGAAAGCGAATCAGCATTCAGATCCTTTTCTTCAAGCAGAATGGCTGCATTCTGGTCTGAAAGCATGCGCGCATTATAATACTGATGATTTTCGGCTACATAGGGGCTGGGAATGATCACAGCGGGAATCCCGATGGCGGTCAGTTCCGCCAGCGTTGTCGCTCCAGCCCGGCACACGATGCCATCAAGCATGCCATAAACGGACAGAGCATCCACATAGCCGACGGCGTGAACATTTTCAAACTGGTCAAACTGGTGAAGTGCATCTTCATTATCCTTGCCGCAGACATACAGAATCTGCAGCGAAGGATCAACCTTGGCCAGGGCTTTTTGCATCAGCTCATTGACCGAAGAGCTGCCAAGGCTTCCCATCACAATCATGATGGTCTTCAAATCCGGATTCAGGCCCAGCGACTTGAAGTAGTCCGGATTTTTTTCAATACGGGCTGCCAGCGAAGCCCTGGGATTGCCAAGCTGGCGGACTTTGGGTGAGTTAAAGTATTCGGTGGCCTTGTCATAGCAGGTCACAATCCCGTCGGCATCTCTGGCGACGACTTTATTCGCCTTTCCGACGATCGAATTCTGCTCATGGAGCATGACCGGAATGCCCAGCGAATGGGCGGCCATGGCGGCCGGCGCACAAACGTAGCCGCCAAAACCGATGACCAGGTCCGGTTTTTCTTCTTTCAGGTATTTCCTGATCAGGTTTCTGGTTTTAAACATCAAAGCGATCGCTCTGGCCTTATCCACAAGGCCACCCGCCAGGCCGGCTGCATGGACCGGCAAAAAGCGATAGCCGGCAGCCGGCACAAGGCTGGCTTCCATCCGGTTGTCATTGCCGACAAATACCAGCTGGGTGTCCGGTTCTGTTTCTTTCCATATTTGAGCGAGGGCCAGAGCTGGATAAATATGTCCGCCTGTTCCCCCGGTTGCTAACAGTATTTTTTTCATAATTAATCACCCGTTAGTATAACATTCAGGCTTTGACAATCAAAAGAGCTTTCCAGATTGTCAGAAACAGACAGAAAAACCCATTTCTGGCCGGTGAGTTCAGCATTTTCCGTCTTTCTCTTTTTTGCGGTTCCTGCCGTAAGGGTTTTATGCTTCTTCTTGTCTGATCTTTTCTTTCATCCTTGTGAATCATGCTGCAGGCTGTATTCCGGACCGGCTTTTCATTTTCCGCTTTTTCCTGAAGCTGTCTTTCCAGCTTGCTGCCGTTTTTTTCCCTGAGCAATAACAGAATGAAAAAAAGCAGGTTTTCACCTGCTTCATTGCATAATCTGCTGTATATGTTTTCCTGCATGGGTTTCCGATCCTGTTCTGTCCGGTTTAATACAGGTTACAGTCTAAAACGGCTCTGTACTTTACAAACGGCTAAAAAACAGGCGTAAATACCGATCAGGCATTCAGTCCACCTGGCTCTGTTCAATCCGCTCATTCCATTCTTCCATCATCCCCATCAGCACATAGCGCTGGTTGGAAGAATAGCCGTAATCCAGGTTGCACGTGGAAAGCGTGACAAAATGGCGTCCGGCCAGATCCAGCGAGCGGGTATACATTGCCTCTTTGTAAATATCCTGGAGGACCTGGTTTTCGTAGTCGCCGAAATCTGTCGTATAGATGGCGGCTCCATCTTCACCCTGATAGAAGGCATCCACTGTACACCGGTAGTTCTGGTTTGGCGTAAGCAGCCAGAAATAAGGATGGGATTCGAAGAAATCCAGCGACGTATAATCCTTCAATGCGGTAAACATACCGCCTACATCGGAAATGGAATGGCCATAAATAATCGAATTATCATCCATGAAGTTTGGATTGGCATCGCAGTCCAGAAAGATCGCCCCAAAGGTGTTGTAGGCTCCCGTAAAGGAATGATCCAGGTAAAACGTATTGTCTGTGGTCTGGACAACCGGATAGGAGATTCCGGTTCCCGGAACCGCCAGCCAGGCAACAACATTGGGATTGGCTGCCTGCAGTCCGGCCCAGTCGACGGTGAAATATTCGGTGGTATCGGGCTGCTCGCCAGGCTGTGCCGGCGTGGCCGGTTCGCTTTGCAGATACTGTTTGAGATCTTCGGTCTCTTTGGCAATCTGATGATTTTCACTCCATATTCCGTATAGTTTCCAGCCGGCAAAAAGCAGTACCGCAAGGCTGACTAGAGCCAGAATCCGGAAAATGATCTGGCTGACACTCGTTTTCTTTTTCTTTTTACTCATAAAACCATATTAATCAAAACTGGTTGGATTCCAAAGAGCCAGAACAGGAAAAGGACTCTCTTTACTTTCGGAAACGGGGAAATGACCTATTTTATAAATAGTATCAGTTTTCAAAAGCTGTTCTGACCTGCTTCAGCCAGAAGCAGGGGTCAGCCGGCAAAATGCATCCCGACAGTCATCCAGGATTCAGCCAGGCAGGCCGGATCCAGGCAGCGAAAGTATTGATAACCACATAATGTCCGCTCTTTCCGGCAAGCCTGAAAAACGGATCCATCCCGGCAGAAAAAAGCTCCGGAACAGGACCGGAGCTTACGAGTGATTTCAGATTAAAAGGGGGGATTTAGCGAGTCAGTTTGGAAGCAGCAGCTTCATCAATAATAACTGTAACATCTGGGTGGGTCTGCAGAACCGAAGCCGGGCACTCGATGGACATTGGACCTTCGATCATGGCTTTTACGGCATCCGCTTTATTTTCGCCATTGGCAATCAGCAGGATTTTCCTGGCATCCATTACCGTGCCGATTCCCTGAGAGATGGCTTTTGTCGGAACCTTGGTAATGTCATTGTCAAAGAAACGCTTGTTCGCTTCTCTGGTGCTGTCGGTCAGCTCAACGATATGGGTTCTTTCGGTAAAAGGTGTTCCCGGTTCGTTGAATCCGATATGGCCGTTGTTTCCGATGCCGAGAAGCTGAATGTCAACGCCCTTGACTTCATCATCGTACTTCTTTGCATCTTCCGCTGTATCACCATACGGTACATGGGTATTTTCCGGATTGATGTCGATATCTTTAAACAGATGATCGTTCATGAATGTGTAGTAAGACTGCGGGTCATTGCGGTCGATGCCTACATATTCATCCAGGTTGTAAGTAACAACATCTTTGTAGGAAGTGCCGTTTTTCTTATGGTCTTCAACCATTTCTGCATAGAGTCCTTCCGGCGAGCTTCCGGTAGCCAGGCCAAGAACGGCGTCCTTTTTGGAATCCAGGACGTCTTTCATTACCTTGAAGGCTTCCTTTGAAAGCTCGTCATAATCTTTTGTAATGATCACTTTCATGTATTTTTTCCTCCATATACAGATCCATTATAGACTCTTTCCTCATCAAAAAGCCGAATCTTGACAAGCGCTGCGTAAGGATGTTTCCAGGCATATATGGTCGAGTGAAATTGTAAAAATCTGAAGGGGCCTTTCTTTTTCTGAAAATATGAAACCGGTCATTTCCAGTAAGGCAATCTGCAGTTTTCTGAAATAGCAGGATTCACTGAATGTCCACTCTTTCGTTTCAGTTTTCTGTTTCTTTGAGCAGCCAGCCAGTTTGTTCATGTAAAAAAAGGCAGATCAGTTTTTCTGGCTGACCTGCCTGATTTCATGATGGATCCAGAAGCTGGCGGATTTTCCAAAGTAGTTTTTCATCGTCTGAAAATATTCATCAAAAGTGACAGGACGGCGGGAACTGAGCAGTTCCATCTCTACGCCAAAAAGCTGAATGATTTCATGGCAGTCATGCATCCCATTGGTCAGATAGAACGATTTGCGCCGCTCCCTGGTCTGGTCAGAATTTGAAAGCGTGCTTTCAATCTCAACGATGAATGGTTTTGAGCGTTTGCTGGTCAGCCAGTTCAGGATTTTTGAACCGATTCCGCTCCCGCGCAAAGCCGGTGCAATCGCCAGGTAATCCAGCACATCGACCTTGGCGCCGGGAATCACAAACACCAGCGCGCCATACTGTCCCTGCACAAAGACAGAATACGTCTCCATTTTTCCTTCTTCCTGTCCCGAAAGCACCATCTCAAATGGCTTTCGTTCATATTTGGGAAAGGAATCTTCATACAGCCGGAAAACTTCTTCGATTTCCGGGCTTTTTCTCGTGAAAGGACGGATTTCCAGATTTTCAAGCTCGACTTTACCGTCCCGGGTACCTGAAGTTTTCCGGGCTTCCGTTGATGGTCTGGGCTGAGTGTGGCCCTGCGACTGGAGCGGTCCAGTGACGCTTTGATTGGTTTTTAAAATTTTATTGTCTGGTTCCATAAATTCAGGGTAGTCAATTCTGCCAGAAATCTCAATCCGGACCACCAGAATCCAGCGTCAGGCTCTGCCACAATCAGGCATCTCTTATTCGGTTCACCTGCACTCCGCTTTTGGCTGGAACTGCCATCGCTGAGAATCCTTTCCATTCTTCCTGTTGGAAGCACCAGCCAAATCGCCTTTTAGGCACCCTGAGCCGCTGGCAAGGTATGGTCTGTTCTGCTTTGCTGCATGGGCATTTTATCCTTGTTCGGATATTAGTGTTGTTTTATCACCTGTGGCAAAAAGAATACATAGGTAACCTCATTTTTCTGCCTATTTACACTAATTATGCATTAATTTATACTTCTTTGGATAAGATCTGAACCCTGTCCGGATAAGTCCGGTAAAAACTTCAGATCACAGGCAGGCGGTATGCCTGCCTGGATGGAGGTCTTATGTTAAAACGCACGACCCATTTTTATTTTCAGCCCTACGGGCGGACTTTCTTTGGGCTTCCTGACCCTGAATCTCTGCCTGCACGCACGCCATACAGCAGCCAGTCCCTGCAGCTGAGCAATAAATCAATCTCTTCGGTTAAAATCTGCGACAAGCCGGTCTTTGTCAAAGCAGAAAGCGGAATTGTCCTGCTGGCCGTATCCAAAGATGGAGGACACTATGAGTATTTTGTCATTCATCGAACCGTTCGCATCAGTCCCAAAACCTATTTCGGATATTTAAGCATTACCAGCCAGGCCGAAATCCTGCAGTACCAGCCTGACATTGAATTTGAAGAAAAACAGCTGGACAAGGAAATTGTCTTTGAGCCGACGATAACCAGAATCCATATCAAAGAAATCTTTGCGAGCTTTTTCCAGGTCCGCAACGGCGGCTACAGCTTTCCGGCTGAATCGCATCCATATTATGAAATGGTATATATCGACCATGGAGCAATGGATACGACCGTCAACGGAAAGAATTTTCCGCTGGGCCGGTATGATCTGATGATTTACCCGCCAGGAGAAAGGCATTCCCACCGCACGAAGCCCGATGAAAACTGTTCCTATCTGACGGTGCTCTTCCAGATGGATGATGGACTGCCCGAGCAGCTGTCCGACCGAATTTTTCACTGCCGCAAGGATATTTACCATGCCCTGTGCCGGTTTATGCAGGTGGTCCAGAACGAGGGCTACCTGAATTCCGAGCTGGCTATCCTGTATCTTAAGGAAGTCATCATTCTGCTTCACCAGTTTGATACCAAGCAGGTTATTGACTCCAAAGTCAATCCGACCCAGATGCAGTACGAAAGCAACCTGCTCAATGAAATTCTGGCTTACATCTCCAGCAACCTTTATTCGGCTTTTTCCATTGAAGAACTGTGCTCGAGATTTTCTATCTCCCGCTCCTCATTGCAGAACCTGTTCCGGACCAACCTGCACGTCTCCCCCAAGCAGTACATTTCCGATATCAAGCTGGAAAGAGCCAAGCAGCTGATCCTGCTGCACAACCACAGTATTTCCGAGATCAGCGACCTGTTAGGATTTACAAGCATTCACTACTTTTCCCGTAAATTCAAAGTCCGCTTTGGGATTTCGCCAACGGAATACGCAAGATCCATCAATCAGTAGAAAGACTTTAAATCCAGAAACAAAACTGGTTTAAACGCTGGGATCGGTAAAAAACAGATGGCCGGGATCCTGAAAAGAATCAGGATCCCGGCCATTTTTTTGGTTCTGCAGGATAAAAAGGTAATAGAAAAAAGATAAACAGCCAGCTGCTGCAGCCGCAAAAAGCGGGTCCGGCTTTCAGGAATGTGGAATTGGCTGATCCCTGTCTGTTTTATCCCTGCTTTTTAAGAACCGCTGGTCATGAAGATAGTCTAGTTAAACTCAGCGTCTTCCTTATTCTTTACAGGAGGTCGGAATTCAAAAGCCTGCACCTGGTCACGGCCAACTGTTACGGCCTGTTTAGCCAGTGCATGAACATCGTCCATAAACTGCCGGACCATATTAATCTCGACCAGCATGCCCAGATTCGTTCCGGCCACGACTTCGTATCCTCTGGGAAAGCCCAGTTCCACACTGACTTTAAACGGCGATCCGCCAGCCAGATCCGAAAGAACCAGAACCGACTCGCAATCCGAAAGATCATCCATGGCTTTTTCCAGATGTTTAGCCAGATCATCTGTTGAATCACATAAATCAAAGTCAACCGCAAAGTAATGCTCTGCCGGGCCGGAGATGACATTGAGCGCTTCTGTCATCCCTGAAGCAAAATGTCCATGGCCAGTCACAATTAATCCGATCATTCACTTACCTCCAAATCAGTTGCCTGTTCCCTTTTCCCTCACGAATGCTCATCCGCCCCAGCCATCTGGACTGCTGCAAAATCCTGGATCGTCCATACATATAATCACAATCCGGAAGGCTGTAAAAAGGGATATCTATTATCTTTGGCAAAGTCCGGATTGTTGTCAACAGATTGCACGACCCCATCGGCAAACTCCGCCTTGATTTCACGCAAACCGCGGAACTTTTTCTCTCTTTTCTTTTCATTTATCCCCGGGAGATAAACTGTATCCATTTAGGTGAAGACGCGCTGCCAAATGCAGTACAAAGCAGGAAGCGGCTTTTGTATAATGGAGAAAGACTGAAAGGAAATCATTATGAGCCGAAATCTTATCGAGAAAAAACCATCTCCATCCAGGGTGATTGCCTCGGATCCGGATCAGCCGGCCGGAAACCGGCTGTATATCGACAAAAAAAGACGAATCATTTATGATTCGCCCCTGCTGCATCAGTATCTGTATCTGCCCAAACAGGATTATAAAAAATTCAACCGCTATAAAACCCGCTACCTGGTCAGTGCCGCTACGTTCCTGATTCTTGTCATTGCTCTGGACAGCTGGACCAGCCTGCCATCTGTTTACAGTTTTGTCATCAGCGCTGCTGTTGGCCTGCTGGTGCTTGGCGGATTTGAATACAGCTTTTATAAATTCCAGAAAAGCCTGTCCGTGGCCAAAAATTTCAGCAAGGAAAACGCCCTGCCGACCATCGAGCAGACGGTTTCGCCGGAAGTACGGTCCCGCTGCATTTTACGCATGGTGCTTTATGTCATTCTGGGGGTGCTGCTGGTGTTCAATGCCTATGATCAGCATTACTCCCCATGGATTATAGCCGCCTGCTGGGCCGCCCTGGTCTTCTGCTTTTATACAGCATTTAAACTGGCCCGGCTGGTTGCCCGCTCGCCCAAAGCCAGATCCTGAGTACAGATTGAAGCCGGAAAGGTGCCAGTCTGCCGTCTTAAACGAAAGCCGGATGTCAATCTTTTGGCAGCCCGGTATTCTTGCTTGCCAGATATTGAAAAGGCCTTTCCAAAGCAGCTGATATGTTCTGCTTTTTGGAAAGACCTTTTTCATTTTTTCTTCAGTTTTGCCTTCATTTTCCAGGCCCTTTTGCTGCAACCATCAGGCAGGCTGATTGGGCAGCTCTGGATCCTTTTGGGCTTCAAGATTTATTCCATGGTCTCAATCGTATAGGAAGCGTTGAATGTTTCGGCCGGCAGCAGCTGCATTGTGTTTTCGCGCTGGTCGAAAGGCACTTCAACTTTTTCAAAATCGGCATGCCCGAACCAGGGTTCAATGCAGATAAATGTATTGCCTTTTCCCGGATTCCACAGGGCAACCATTGGGAAGCCTTCAAAGCCAACTTTAAGGCGGGGCTCGTCTTTGCAGCAAAGCTCGGCTTCTGTGGCCTGAATCTTGTCAAAAACCAGTGTGGCATACTGCTCCAGGTCTTTGTAGTTCAGATTCCAGCGATCGAGCAGTTTCTTTTCCCGCTTAGCGGGAGAAAGATCCTTGAAAAAGACAATCTGTTCGGCTTCCCTGGCTGGATGGAAGCGAATCGAGAAATCCTCAAACTTTTCATCGTCATTTCTCGCTGTCTGGAAGGCTGGATGAAGCCCGAAGGAAAAAGGCATGATGGCATCGGACGTATTGGTAATCGCGTAGGTGATTTTTACGCCTTTTTCAATCAGGGTATATTTCAGCTCGAAGTGGAAGTCAAAGGGATACTTTCCCCGTGTTTCGGCATTGGAATCAAAAGTATAAACAATTGAGTTTCCATCTTCACTGATTTTGCCGTCCAGATCTTCATAGCGGATCAGGCCGTGATTTTTCATGGCGTACTCTTTGCCATTCCACATATAGCTTCCGTTTTTCCAGGTAGAGCCAACCATGGGAAAGAGGGATGGGTTGCGCCCGCTCCAGCCCTGGTCGGCCTGGTAAAGCAGTTCCCGGTTATTTTTCTTGTCCAGCAATGAATACATCTGGCCGGCTGGATTGTCGGTGACTAAAGCAATTCTTTCATTTTCGATTTTTAAGCTCATGATAGCTGCCCTTCTTTCTTCGCTCCTTGAGCCATTGTGTAACACCATGATCTCCAACCGGACCAATGACCAGGTCGGCTGCATCCTTTACCGGCTGGCAGGCATTTTCTACAGCCACACCATAATCGGCCTGGCGGATCATTTCGATATCATTCAAGCCATCGCCTACGCAGATAATTTTTGAATAGCCGCGCCGGTTTTTCAGGATCCGGACCATATTGTCCTTGGAAGCCCTTTTCGCCCGGATCTCTACGCATTCCGGATAGCGGACCAGAATGCTGTCCGGGATCAGAGCGGCGATCTCCTGCTGCATCTGCTTATCCCCCGTCCAGATCAGGATGTTGCAGACATCGTCCCCTTTCCATTTCTTGGTCTGGGGAACGGTCAGATAGAGTTTCCGCCAGTGAAGCCGGGTTGCCTCATCCTCCGGCTGGTTGAAGAAGTTTCCATCCGGCCCGGAATAGCGCCAGAGCAGATTGTGCGTTTCGCAATAGTCATGGATCTTTTTGACATCATCTAACGGGATCAGCAGGGCGTCAACCATGAACTGGTTCTGGTCATAAAGAGCAGCCCCGCCTTCCAGAATCAGCCCGGCAAACGGATAGTCAATCAGCTGCTGGGGCAGATGAACAATTTCAAAGGGGGAGCGGCTGCTTAAAAGAAGGATGTCCATTCCCTGCTGCCTCAGATAATCAAACTCTTCAAATAATTCCGGATCAATCTGGTGAAACTGATTGTCATAGATTGTTCCGTCAATATCAAAAAATATTGCCTGTTTCATGCGGTTCCTTTCTGCAGATCTCTTAATCTTTTCCCTCTCTCTGCTTTCTCTTTTCCCTTTTGGTCCCAGGCAGGATACGTAAAGTACTGTCCGGGTGCAAAAGAGTAAAGATCAGGGAGTGTGAGCTGGAATTTTCGTATTTGCCGCTTGATCCGGCTCTTGGCCGGCGAAAGAAAAGGCGAAGCATAAAAAGAATCTGCTTCGCCTGAAATTTTCGGTCAGTGACTGAAAAATCTGTTATTCAAATGCGGTTTCTGCCTCAGCTTCCCTGATGGAAGTTGGCCAGAAGCTTGGCACGCTGCGGTCCTTTGAGTTTCTTGATGGCCTTGGCTTCGATCTGGCGAATTCTTTCCCGGGTAACATTGAACTTCTTGCCGATTTCTTCAAGAGTCCATGTCCGCCCGTTATCCAGTCCAAAGCGCAGGCGGATGACCTTTTCCTCACGTTCAGTCAGCGTTGAGAGAACTTCCTCAATTGTTTCTTTCAGCAGCTGGTTGTGAGTATATTCTTCCGGCGTCAGTGTGGACTTATCCTCGATGAAATCGCCCAGGAAGGTATCATTTTCATCGCCGACCGGTGTTTCCATCGAAACCGGGTCGAGGGCAGAGCGCTGAATTTCGGTTACCCGCTCAGCCGTCATGTCTTCCATCTTTTCCGCAATTTCTTCCGGAATCGGATCGCGTCCGAGATCCTGGACGAGCAGTCTCTGGATCCGGGTCATTTTGTTGATGGTCTCAACCATATGCACCGGAATCCGGATTGTCCTGGCCTGGTCGGCAATCGCCCGGGTAATGGCCTGGCGAATCCACCATGTCGCATAGGTCGAGAATTTAAATCCTTTGGTATAGTCAAATTTTTCAACGGCTTTGATCAGGCCGATGTTTCCTTCCTGAATCAGATCAAGAAACAGAAGCCCGCGGCCGACATATTTTTTGGCAATGGATACGACCAGGCGCAGGTTGGAGTCAATCAGAATCTGCTTGGCCTCCATGTCGCCGGCTTCAATCCGCTTGGCCACTTCAACTTCCTGTGCCGGGGTCAGCAGCGGAATGGCACCGATTTCCTTAAGATAAGCTTTAACAGGATCGCTTGTCTTGCTGTTGGTTGACTCGGCAAAAGTTCTTTCCAGTCTTGCCAGTTCTTCTTCACGATCTTCGGCATCGCCTTCATCGTCATCATTGGCTTCATCCGGATCGACTCCGAGATCATCTGCGCTCAGCAAATCTGCATCCAGCAGATCGTCATCGGCATCTTCATCTTCGCCTAGAGGCGTGATCTTGTTTTCCTGGCACCATACGATCAGATCATTAATCTGTGTATCATCCAGGTTCAGTCTTGTCAGAGCATCTGAAAACTGCTTCTGGTCTAATGGTTCTCCAGTCTCTTTCGCTGCCTCCAGTACAAGCTTGACATCGTCAACTGAAGAAAATGTCAGACGTTTTTTGTTTGTTTTTCCGGCCATTCAAATCTCCCTTTCAAACGCGTTTCCTGTTCTTTATCATATTGGCACAGTTCCCGTCTTTTGAATCAGAAAATGCACTAATGGACTTTGGACTTTTTTTCGATTTTGAATTCCATCTGCTCTTCGTCATGATCCAGGCGGCAAAAGCGGCGGATCTCGTCCAGTTTTGCTTCTGTTTCATCATAGCCAAGCTGGAACCAGGGACGAAGTTTTTTCGGATTGGTTGTATAGCGGGTAACTCCCATATCTTTTGGCGGACGCAGCACGATGACTTTGCCCTCTCTTTCGAGCTGATCAATTTTATCCCACTGCTTCTGGTAGTTAACATGACGGTTTTTCAGGTTGTCGACAATCACGGGATCCCGGTAAATCAGCCGGGCCAGCCAGATCTGCCACTTGGGAGCCGGTTTGCGCCGGTAGCCTTTTTCCTTGGTCGACAGCACGATGAACTTGTCGCATCCGTGTTCAATGGCCCTTTCAATGGAAATCATGTCTACCAGTCCGGCATCAAAATAGCGCCGGCCGTTCCATTTATAGGGCCTTGTCAGAAGCAGGAGCGCACAGCTGGCTTTGAGCAGTGTCATGCTTTCATCCACGTACGGCTTGCCGAAATACTCGACTGAATTGGTTTCCATATTGTAGACTCCAATTTCCATATCCGTACTGGAGGCAAAGAAAGTCATGAAATCAAAGGGAGCGTGTTTTTCAATATAATTATTCGTTTCTTCTAATCCAAATAAGGCGCCCTCTTTAAACAGGGGAACGATTCCGACTGCGCCTTTCTGGCTGGCCGCTTCGATGGTGGAAACTTCCAGCCGCTCAATCTGCCTGGAGCAGTAGGAAAGCAGAACTTCGGCTCCGCTGGAAATTCCCACGCCATAGGGAAGATAAATCCTGTGTTTTAAAAAGCACTTCAAAACTCCAGCCGAGTAGGCGATCTTGGTTCCGCCGCCCTCGACAACGAGTCCGACATTATCCATGGCGAACCACACCCTCTTCTCTGGCGGCTTTGGCTACGGCTTTGGCTACCGTATCCTTGACGCGCTTGTCCAGGGCGCTGACAATGACATAATCATCAGCCAGCTGGTCATCATCAATGAGCGAAGCGAGGGCTTTGCTGGCGGCCAGCTTCATGCCTTCGGTAATGCATGCAGCCTTTGCATCCAGGGCACCTCGAAAGAGTGCGGGAAAAATCAGGACATTGTTGATCTGGTTGGGGTAATCGCTCCGGCCGCAGCCGACAATCCGGGCGCCGGCGGCTTTGGCTTTTTCCGGAGCAATTTCTGGGACCGGGTTAGCCATGGCAAAAACAATGGCATCCTTATTCATCGAGGCGATCATTTCTTCATCGACCAGGTTGCCTTTGGAGACGCCGATGAAGATATCCGCTCCTTTTAGGGCATCCGCCAGGTTTCCGCTGACATTTTCCGGATTAAACCGGCGGGCGAGATCCTTCTGCATGGGGTTGGCAGCATTTTCTTCGTTAACAATACCCTGGATATCGCACATCAGGATGTGGCCAAAGCCGTAATCGCCAAGCAGCCTGGCAATCGCGCTGCCGGCTGCTCCGGCTCCCGAAAAGACGACCCGGGCATCCTGCGGATTTTTGCCAGTCAGTTTCATGGCATTGATCAAAGCAGCCAGAACGGTGCAGGCCGTGCCATGCTGGTCATCGTGGAAAACTGGAATGTTCATTTTCTTCTGCAGTTTTTCTTCCACTTCAAAGCATTTTGGTGCGGCAATATCTTCCAGGTTAATTCCGCCAAAGGAAGGTTCCAGGGCACTGATGGCCTGGACAATTTCATCCGCATCCTGGACATCCAGGACAATCGGAATCGCGTTGACCCCGCCTAGTTCCTTGAACAGGACGCACTTGCCCTCCATGACCGGAAGCCCGGCCAGTCCCCCGATATTACCTAAGCCCAGAACCGCTGAGCCATCGGAAACAACCGCAATGGTGTTGCCGCGGCCGGTGTAAACATAACTGGCTTCCGGATCCTTCTCAATTTCCAGGCAGGGAGCGGCTACACCGGGCGTATAGGCGATGGCCAGATCCTGGGCATCCTTGATCTCTGCCTTGGAAACCACATCAATTTTCCCTCTCCAGGCAGCATGTGCTTCGAGTGCTTTTTTGGCGTAATCCATATTCTATCCCTCCAGAAGTGTGCAGACGACATCCACCATTTTATTCATTTTATTAATCGAAACGTATTCATAGCGTCCATGGTAATTGTCGCCGCCAGTCCCCAGATTGGGGGTAACCAGTCCTTTTTCCGTCAGGCAGGCGCCATCCGTGCCGCCCCGGATTGCAGTGCTCTTTGGCTCAATGCCGTGGGCCTGCAAGGCTTTTTTCGCACGCTCGACGGCTTCCATGCTGCCGTTCATGTAATCTTTCATGTTATAGTACTGGTCTTCAATTTCCAATTTACAGCAATCCGGGTATAAATCATTGACAATTCTGGCGGTATCTTTCAAAATCTCTTTTTTATGTTCGAACAACGCCCGGTCATGGTCGCGGATCAGGTAGAAGAGGCTTGCGTGATCGCCGTCCCCGTTCATTTTCATCAAATGCAGATAGCCTTCATATCCTTCCGTGTGTTCCGGCCGCATCCACTGGGGCAGGATGGCGGCAAACTTGACGGCTGCCGCACAGGCATTGACCATCTTGTTCTTCGCATCGCCCGGATGCACAACCCGTCCGGAAAACTCGATTTTTGCCATGGCTGCATTAAACGTTTCATAATCTACCGACTGGATATCACCGCCATCGACTGTGTAGGCAAAGTCGGCGGGAAAACTGGTCAGGTTAAAATGATCGACCCCGCGGCCAATTTCTTCATCCGGGGTAAAAGCAATCAGGACCCGTCCATGCGGGCGGTTATCTTTGATCATGTTTTCAATACTCTGCATGATGATGGCTACTCCTGCTTTATCATCTGCGCCAAGCAGGGTGGTGCCGTCGGTGACAATCAGATCGTCCCCAATTACATTATTCAGTCCCGGCACTTGTTCCGGGCTCATGGAATACTTCTCGTTGAGGATAATCCGGCTGCCATCATAGTTTTTAATGATCTGCGGATGAACATTCTTGCCGCTCAGTTCGGTTGCGGTATCCATATGGGCAATCAGCCCAATGGTCCGGTCATTTTCCTGCTCGCGGTTGGCCGGCAGCGAGGCGTAGACGATTCCAAACTCGTCAACATGGGCATCTTCAACACCCAGATCCAGCAGTTCATCTTTCAGCTGTCTGGCCAGCTTGAGCTGCTTCATCGTCGAGGGGGCTGTTTTGGAAGACGCATCCGACTGGGTATCAAAAGAAACATATTTCAAGAACTTGTCCGTTACGCTCATATCTGATTCTGACTCCTTATCTTTTCTTCTTTTTCTCTCTTGTCTTGTTTTTTTCCTGTTCATCCCGTTCCATCCGGCAATGCTTTTCAGATCTTTCCATTCGCCTGGAGCACTTGACTGCAGTTTCAGCATTTTGCGGTATCCCAATAAACCGGCTAATAAACCCGGTCTCTGGTCCTGCGGCCCTGATGGATACCTGAAGGGGATGAAACAGTCAAAGAAAGCGCTCAGCCGGCCTGCAGTCCTGCCCTTTTTCTTTAAAAACCGGACAGAACGGTTCTCAGTATCGGCTTTCACGTGTTTTTTCATTATAAGTCGAAACGGATGGTTTGATGCGAATTTTGAAGGGGTCTTTCGCCGCAAACGGCATTAATCTGCTCTGTTCTTTGATGATTTCAAACAGAATTTCCATATTGTACATCTTGCCGCTTACCTTGCTGCTTCTGCAGGCTTTTTCTGCCGGCTGCAGTTATGGGCCAGAAAAAAGCCTCCAGGATTGCTCCGGGAGGCTTAAAGACTGAATACTGGTGATTCAGAACATTCACACATTCAGAAAAAAATTAATCGGCAAAGGCCTGCCAGAACTGATCACAGGCCTGCTTTTCAGCGCAGAGCAGCGCCCAGTGCCGGGACAATCTGCTTCTTGCGGGAAACGAAGTTCTGGTCTTCAAAGTCGCGGATGGAATCTTCAATAGCCGCCGCTTCCGGTCCGGCCGCAATAAATCTTGAACCCGAGCCTTCGACATTGGTAAAGACCATCATCCAGAGACTTACTCCAAGCTTTTTGGCTTCTTCATCCATATAAGCTTTGAAGTCTTTCTCGATTTTGTCCACCTCCTTGTAGTCAAAGACAAAAACCTGGCTAATTTCTGTCTTCACGCCGGAGAGGTCAAATTCCTTGCAGTCCTGATAGAGAATCTGCTTGAACTCTTTATCTTCAATGGTTGCAGTATGCCGGAAGAGGTCTTCCGCCATTTCAGCTGCATTCAGACCGTATTCCTGCTCAATACGCTGGGCAGTAAACCGGTCGGTCTGCGTGCAGGTGGGGGACTTGAAGTTCATAGTATCGCTGATCATGGCATACAGAACGAGCTGGGCGATCTTATCATCCATGCGCAGGCCGTATTCCTGATACATCATGGCGATAATGGTATTGGAGGATCCGACTATCATGTTGCGAAACACAATAGGGCGGCTCGTTTCAATGTCGCCGATCCGGTGATGATCGACGATTTCCAGGATTTCGCCCTGGTCGCGATCGTCAATGGACTGCTTGGATTCATTGTGGTCCACCAGGATAAACTTCTTGGGCTCTGCTTTCAGCAGGTGGTATCTGGCCACCGAGCCGATGATCTTGCGCCCTTCCACCACCGGGTAGGAGGAGTGACGGGTGCGCAGCATCTTTTTTTCGACATCTTCCAGGTATTCGGTCGGATGGAATTCAATCGCTTCGGCCCTTGGAGTCATGATAAATTCCACCGGAATGGCCCGGTAAATCATCTGGATAATCTTCATCAGATTATAAGGCGTGCTGATCAGGGTGACCCCCATGGATTTCGCCATTTCAAAGATATAGTCATTCGGAACGAAATTTTCGGCGATAATAATCACAGCGGCTCCTTTGGCCATAGCCTTGATCATGTCGTCTTCATGATCGTTGAGCACCATGATCGCTCCCATAAGATCCCGTTCCATCATCTTCTTGTCCGAAATCCGCACATCTCCGCTTTTCTTGCGGGATCCTTTGTAAAGGATCTTGCCGTGAACGACATCGCGCAGGTTTTCATCAGGCGTATCTTTAAGCAGGTTGCGGGTGATGTTGAGATCCTGCATCTGGACTTTGGAAATATCGGCCAGGGTGACCATGCCGGCAAAATCGCCATTGTCATCCAGGACATAAATGGTCTTCGTATTATTGTCCAGCATCAGATCCCAGCCATAGCGCAGGGTATCGAGGCGGTTGATCAGCACCGCTTCATCGATTTCGATTTCCTCGAGCGCATTTTTGGCTGTCGTCAGCTTTACCGGAGCCGGGACGCCGACTTTTTTCAGAATATATTTTGTTTCAGGATTGAGATGGCCAAGCCTGGCCGGCACGACATTTTCCCCCAGCCGCTGCTTGAGGGCGGCCAGGGAAATTGCCCCGCACACCGAATCGGTATCCGGCCGTTTGTGGCCAATTACATAGACAGGCTGATTCATGATTACCTCTTTTACAGATCTTTTTCAGATTCTCAATTGTTCTATCAGTATATCATGCCTGATTCTGTCCATTACTCCTGGATTGAATTCTGGCTGCCGCAATCCTCCACGGGAGCATTGACGGCATCGCGCAGTCCTTTTTTGACCGTGAACTTTACGGTCTTGCTTGGCGGAATAACGATAACCTCCCTGGTTAAGGGGCTGATTCCATTGCGCGCTGCCCGGGATTTCACACAAAATTTTCCAAATCCTGTCAGGTCGACTTCATTGCCTTCTGCCAGGTTTTTGATGATCAATCCAAGAAGAGAATTCACGAGCAGTGCTGAGGACTTAACAGGAAGATCCATTTCCTGAGAAAATTGAGAAATCAAGTCCTTTTTGGTGACTGTACTCATATTAAAAACTCCTTTGTGTACAAAACAATAGCAAAGCAGACTTGAGCATTCAATTTTTTAAATACCAATTTCACTGCCGGCTATGTCTATTATGCATTAATTTCTCCGCTGAATTCGTTCTGATCAAAAATATATCTCCAACCGTTTTCAAAAGTGCATACAAATTTCACAAAAATTTTGGTGTTTGACATTTTGAACATATAAATTCTTAACTGTTATCACATTTATTCACTAAATCTATGAAGGTCCAGTAAAATTCAGCTGGTCCTTCTGGCCTGGCCAGGCTTTTCATCGGTTCCATACGGCAAAATCAAAAGAACTGGAAGGAAGACAGCGGGAAGCTATTTTCATTTTATACTTAGTAATTTGTTTTTTAAACCATTTCCGGAAGAAGTCAGATCTTTTTGCAGGAATGACCATCTCGCTGGTATTTATCGTATGGACATTGATCAGTATTGTCTATACTCCATTTACAGACTGTATGAAACCGCACAGAATCAAACAGGCCGGCCATTTGCCAACGAACAGTTTTGACAGGCACTGAAGGCCAGGATTGTTTTTGTCCAGAAGAAAGTTTTTTCTTATTCAGGCAGCAGACCAGAACCGCCAGATCGCTCTCCTTTTCCCCGCCCTCCGGCTGTAAAAAAAGCCCAGCTGTTTCCAGACGGGAATGTCCGGAAAAGCCAGGCAGGAATACGTGATATCAAGCTGGATCAGGCCTCATCCAATTCGGCTTCTTCAAACCTGGATTCAGCCGGAACGGAAGCCTGGGCAGAACTGACATTCTGCGGTTTGCCCGCCAGAGCGCCAATTCCCTGAATAGCCACCACAACACCAAGTGCCAGCAGCAGGATCGCAAAGAGCAGCTGCAGGCCCAGCCCCAGAGTCAGGGTGCCGGCAAACAACTGGCCCATCAGGCCGTAAATCGAAAGGCCAAGCGCCGTGAAGGTCACCAGCATCATGAAGACCATGGGAATGTAAAGCATTTTTGGCTTGCGCTGGGTCTTCTTCAGGAAAACTGCACAGGCAATCAGAGCCAGGACGGAAAGCAGCTGGTTCGCTGATCCAAACAACGGCCAGATTTCGTTATAGCCAATGCGGGCCAGGCACATGGCCAGAACCAGCGTCAGGGCAGTTGCAAAGTAGCTGTTGGTCAGCAGCTGCATCAGCGGGGAGAGCGTTTTGGGATCCGTATCTTCATCCAGGAAGAACTCCTGGAACGAAAGCCGCCCGATCCGTGCAACCGAATCCAGGCTGGTCAGGGCAAAGGCGGAAACCGCCAGGTTGATCAGGGTAAAGGTCAGTGTCCAGGGCAGGTTGATGGACTGCAGGAAGTTGGCAATCGCTCCGGCAAAAATCTGCGGCTGGGTAATCAGGCCCGCCTGCGCAGCTTCGCCATCTGCAAAACTGGCCACAGCGATCAGGGCAATAACAGCCAGCATGCTCTCCATGATCATGGCACCATAAGATACTGGAAGCATGTCTTTCTCATTCTTGATCTGCTTGGAAGCCGTGCCGGAAGAAACCAGTGAATGGAATCCGGAAACCGCACCGCAGGCAATGGTGACAAACAGGATCGGAAAAAGCATCTGGCCATTGACCGTGAACCCGGAAAAAGCAGCCAGGTTGACATCCGGATTGGAAACAAAGACGCCGATGACCGCTCCGGCGATCATGAAGATCAGCAGGTAGGAGTTCAGGTAGTCGCGGGGCTGCAGCAGGGCCCAGACCGGAACGACGCAGGCAATAAAGATATAGGCAAAAATGATCCAGTGCCAGGTCTGCTGGTCAATATAGACTGGAAAGCTCAGGCCAAACCAGACAGCAAAGACAAGCAGGCCAATGGCAATGGCTGTGTTGACCCATTTGTTCAGCTTCCCATACCGGAGCAGAAAGCCCAGTCCTACCGCTTCAGCAATGAAGCAAAGCGAGGTAGTCGCGACAGCGCCATTGGCTTCCACTGTATGGATGGATCCATCCGCAGCCGCTGCAAATCCGTTAAAAGTTCCGGCAACAATATCCGCAAAGGCGGCTACAACCAGAATACAGAACAGCCAGCAGAAAAGCAGGAAGAGTTTCTTGCCGGTCCGGCCGATATAGGTTTCGATAATTGTGCCGATTCCCTTTCCTTTTGACTTGACCGAGGCGTACATGCTGGAAAAATCCTGGACAGCACCAAAGAAGACGCCGCCAATCAGAATCCATAAAAGCACAGGTACCCAGCCAAAGATTGCGGCCTGAATCGGTCCGTTAATCGGGCCGGCCCCGGCAATTGAGGCAAACTGGTGGCCAAAAACGACCGGCCGGTCTGCCGGAACATAATCGACTCCATCTTCCTCGGTATAAGCCGGGGTCGGAGCCTTTTCGTCAATTCCCCACGTTCTGGCCAGCCAGCGTCCATAAAGCAGGTACCCGGCACCCAGAACGATGATTGAAACAATCATCAGGGTTATCCCATTGATATGCATAATTGTGTTCAATTCCTTTCTATGCTTCACAAAATATCACACACTTACCCACACTTCAAAAAATGACGTCAGAAATGAAAAAGTGGCTGTTGAAATCTCTTATTTTCCTGCTAATTGCCGACAGGACTTTCTCAAAGCCGCAGATAATGGGTGGCATTCAGGAGCGGTCGAGTGCAAACTCCAGGCTGCCGGAAATCAGGCAGCAAGACATACAGAAAAGACAGGTCCAAACAAATAAGCAGAGCGTACAACTGCAGACCCAGCAGGAAGAAAAGTGCAAAGCAATGGATGGAATTGAAACCATCATCACCGGTCAAGGAAGAACAGAAGGGAACAGATATATCTATATAAGATATTTATATTTTTTTACGACATTTAAAGACACAAAAAAAGCCGGACAGAAATCCGACTGAATTTGCAAATGGTGCCGATACGCGGAATTGAACCACGAGTTCATCCTTACCATGGACGTGTATTACCATTATACTATATCGGCATCAGTTTCCGGCGGCTGCGCCGCTTGCTGACTGCCTGATTACTATATGATATTTCCGATTTGAATGCAACAGGTTATCCAACAATTTTTTCATTTTTCCGAAGAATACTTATCGAGAATTATTTTTATATTTTTCAATCCACTTGGTGGCCAGCTTGTTCCGCTTCTTTGCCCTCTGGATCTGCTGAAAAAGCCAGAGTTTTATACATGAAGCATAAGATGCTTTTTTTGGTGCAAAAAGCTGACCTGGAGCAAAGAGATGAAATAGCAGTATTCAAAACAGCCTGTACTACAGCCAGTCTGATGGGGCAGCCAGTGCTGCGGCAAGTCTGTCGCAATCAGCCTGATGCAGCAAATCGGAATCCCCTGCCGGTTTTGCCGGAATTCAGGATTTTCCTGCCCAGTCATCCAGGAACCCCATTGGACCGGAAGCACCGCTGCAAAATTCAGTGCTTCCTGTTCTTGCGGGGAAAGAACTTCGGGATTCTGTTTTTTTTCTGGCCTTCCGCCAGGGACAGCTCTTCGAGCCACTCTCCAGCCAGTTCAACAGGCAGACCAATGACATTTGTATAGGATCCGTCGACTTTGTCGGCAAAATCTACATCCTGAATGCCGTAGCTGCCAGCTTTATCCATGCACGTGCCCCCGGCAACATATTTCAGGATATCCGCTTCCTGGAGGGTCCGGAAATGAACGCGGGTCGTTAAGACTTCTTCTTTATGGACAGCCTGGCCGCTTTCATCTGTACCCAGCAGAACCATGGCTGTCTTGACCTCATGCCACCGGCCGGAAAGGCAGCGCAATGTCCGTGAAGCCTCCTGTTTGCAGCGGGGTTTTCCCAGGACTTTTCCATTATCCACTACGACGGTATCCGCCGAAAGAATCAGATCGTCCGGGTATCTGGCCTGGATTTCTTCGGCCTTGCTTCTGGCAATGGATAAAATAGCCTGATCGATGTCTGTGCCTTCGAGGACTTCTTCTTTGGCAGCCGGAATACAGGCAAAACTGTTTTCCGGAACCAGAAGGCTTAACAGCTCTTTTCGCCGCGGCGATTTGCTTGCAAGAATGAGTTTGCTCATAAAATCACTTTCCTGTTCTCCTGTTTTCTCTTTCCTGCTGCCTTTTGCCGGCAGGAAGCGAAGCACTCTCATTGTAGAACCGAAAAACATAATCAGCATTAAAAAATCCCTGCATTCTGTCCAGTTTGGACAAGAATGCAGGGATTGCGTGCGGGAAACTGAGCAGTATAAGCAAACGATTCAGGAAAGACCAAAACTGCCTGATCCTTTTTTGCGGGATGGAAAAGGTATTCTTCCCTTATCAGATTCTGCTCTCAGATCCTGCTTCTGCTGTCCGTACAATTCAAAGCTTTTATTCCGGCTGCCGGGGATTTCCGGCTTTACACTCCGGCTGAGGGCGACTTTCCATCAGGATCTGCTCTGCCATGCGATAAGCCGGCAAAGTTTTCTGGCAAAGCCAGGCGATGGCACCAAACATGGCCAGGCTGGCAATGAGTCTTGCAGCAATCTGGAAGACCATCGTTGAAAACATTTCTTCCGGACAGATCACGATCATGAAGTCGGTGGCCGGGTCAAGCAGCCAGTCCGTATTGCCCGGAAAGACAATCGTATGGAACCAGGTCCAGAAACCGGTAAAGTCAATCAGCCACCAGAAGCCGAAAAACACCAGGACCACCGCGAAGCAGGCCAGACCTTCCATCAGGCCTCTGGCCAGCAGGCCGACCCCATCCAGTCCCTCTCGGACCAGGATAATCACTGCAGCCAGAACAGCCAGAATCCATGAAAGAATCATCACCAGGCGCGCTCGCTGCCAGAGGGTACGGACATCTTTCATGTGCCGCTTTTCCCTGGTATTGAAGGTCTCCTGCTTTTGGCCATGCCAGGTAATGGTCCCGTCCAGGTCGTCTCTTTCCGACTGAACATAGTCGACCATCATGAACAGCGAGTTTTCCAGATCTTCTTCGGAGATGTTCTCCCTTTGGGCCAGGCGAATCCGGGCATAGAGCTCCGTATAAAAATCATGGCTGAAAACGACCGACTGCACGCTGGCCAGAAGCAGGCCGATAATCAGGAAAAAGCCAAACTGGAGCGAAAGAATCTTGTTCAGGCGCATAGCTGGCTTTATTCCACACTGACCAGCGAGCAGCTGTTCACATGATCGAGCTGGCGCAGCAGTGCAACCAGGTCTTCAATGGACTGCGGCATATCGGTAATATCCAGGGTCAGAACGACGTTGGATACCCGGTTGATCGGGATCGTCTGGTTGATGGCCAGCACGTTGCAGTTGAGCTGGGCAATCCGGGTCAGGATCATCGACAGGACACCCTTTTCATCGTGGATGACCAGGGTAATGATCGCCTTGCGGCTGGACTGGCCGGCTTCAAAGGGAAAAATACTGTCTTTGTACTTGTAAAACGTGCCACGCGAAATGCCGACCATCTTGACGGCTTCGCAGATGCGCCGGGTCTTGCCTGAGCGCAGAAGATTCTGCGCCTCAACGACTTTTTCAATGACCTCCGGCAGGATGCTGGAGCTGACCAGGTAGAACTTATCCATAGATCACTTCCGCCCCCTTATCGCTTACAGCAGCCTTGCGCAGCAGGACATCCAGGCCAAGATGGCGGATGTCTGCTTCGGCTTTTTCCAGCTGCTTTTCGCTTTGCGAAACAAAGATCATGGTTGAGCCGGATCCGGAAATCCAGAACGGGATTTCATGGCGGTCGGCTATGGCCTTCAAATCGGGATAGTCGCCAATCAGCGCTGCCCGGTAGGGTTCATGCAGGACATCCTTGCACATTTCATGAAGCAGCTTTTCTTCACGGTGCACCCAGGCGTATTCAAACAGGATGGCCCGGCCGGTCTGCATGGCCGCTTCATGAAGCGG
>Charlie_p1__coassemble_342_pt1 | contig 25491 bp, 20 predicted proteins | sample Charlie_p1__metabat2_high_PE_014 | metagenome-assembled genome bin Charlie_p1
ACCTGTTGCCCATCAACATTGAATCTTCCAGGCCGGAAGGCGCACGGATTATGGCTCGGGAACTGTATTCCTTTCTGGAGCAGTATCCGTCCCTGGACTTGAGCCAGGTCAGAGAATTCATCGATCAAAAGCCGCAAAACTGAACAGCCTGTTACTCCAGGATGGATACCATCCTGGAGTTTTAATCTGCAGTTTTCTGGGGCGGCTTTGTCCAGACAGGATTTTAAAAAGAACGATTCACAGGCAAAAAGGATAAGATTATCTTCCCTGTTACAGCATGACGGATCCCGGCAGAAGGAGAGAAGAAGGACCAATACAAGGCCGGTTTTTCCAGCTGATGTCTTTGCTTTTGCCCGAAAGGGCCCAAAATTGCGTCTTTAAATGCCGGATATTGTGGAATAATGAAACTGCATATTTCAAGACCGGCTGGCTTGTCCGCTTTAAGCCGCAAAGTCAGCCTGACAGGAGGCTTTATGACGCTCAGCCAGCTTCGCTATTTTTGCACTATTGTTGAATACATGAGTTTTTCCAGGGCAGCCGATGCCCTGTATATTTCCCAGTCGGCCATGTCCAAGTCCATCCGGGCGCTGGAAGGCGAGCTGCACTGCGATCTGTTTGTGCGCAATGGAAAAAAGCTGCTGCTCTCCAGCTATGGCGAGGTTCTCCTTCCTTATGCCAGAGAGATGGTCTCCCATTTCGATACGATGTGCACAGAAGCGCGGCATGCTTTGGGCCAGAGCGGCCAGGAACTGCATGTCGGTATCCCGCCGACAGCCGGCTATATCTTCTTTCATAAAGTGGTCGAGCGTTTCCGGCAAATGCATCCGGAAATCCGCCTGGTCATTGAAGAGGGCGCTTCGAAATGTGTCATCGATAAAGTTTTGAATATGAAAGAGGAGCTGGGAATCATCATTGAACCGTGTCTCAATCCGGAACTGGTCAAGCTGCCGGTTGTGCAGTCGGAAGCCGTCTGCCTGGTCAGCCGCAGGCACCGGCTGGCCAATGAAGAATCGGTCTCTTTTACCCAGCTCAAAGACGAGCCGTTCTACCTGATTTCCGAAGACTTCATGTTTTACGATCTCGTGCTGGACAAGTGCCGGGAAGCCGGCTTCAAGCCCCGGATCATGTTTACCAACGGGCACTGGGAATGGATTTATTCCATGGTGGCCGAAAATGAAGGAATCACCATCCTGCCTTACCCTTTAGTCCGCCGCTTTCTCAATGATGAAGTCCGGGCCCTGCGGCTCAAGGATCCTTCTTTTCCGTGGGTCCTGTCGCTGACGCATCATAAAAACCGGGTTCTCTCTTCACCCGCCAAAGACTTTATCCAGATCTGCCAGCAGGAATCAGGAACCTTCTGAAAAACGATCCAGATGCCTTTCCGGCCTGTAAAAACGGGTCGGTCTTCCTGTCTTTTCCAATGCAGGATAAAGCAAAGATCTTTATGAATCCCATTCAGTCATGCCATGCCAAAGATTTCCCTTTCAGGAAACAAAGAATGGTATGAATTTTTTTCATGTCAGCATGCCAAATGGACGATGGTGCAAGCGCTTTTTGTGCTTTAAGCTGTAACCATCAAGAACGGATCCGGCCGGTCCAACAGTGAAAGGAAACCACATGAACGAGAAAAATACTGCAAGAGCAGTCGTGATCGAAACGATCATGTTCTTTACTTACGCCTTCTTTGCGGTGAACTGGATTGCCGGATCGACTCTGACGCCCCAGATTATGGAATACTTCCAGCTTCAAAGTTTTGCCTCTGCAACCCTGATTTCCAATGCGATTACCATTGCCAAGATTATCGGCAACTTCCTGGCAGCCGGTATCCTGGTCAAGCTGATGCCCAAAAAAGCCATCGGCTTAGGTTCGCTGCTGATCGTACTTGGCTGTGCTATTGCTATTCTGGCTGGTCAGTACTGGATGTTTATTGTCGGCCGCTTTGTCATGGGATTTGGCGGCGCCCTGTATGTTGTTTATTTCAGCCCGGTTGTCCTGCATTACTTCACCGGCAAGGCCCTGGCCAATGTCAATACCCTCAACTCGGCCTGCTACAACGTCGGTTCCATAATTGCCATGATTATCGTGGCGCCGGTTATTGCCTGGCTCAAAGACTGGAAATACTCCATGACTTTCTTTGCGGCTATCAGTGCCGTGCTCTTTATCCTCTGGCTGGTATTTGGTGAAAACTTCCAGCTGGCAAACAAAGGCAGCAGCAGCAAGGAATTCACCATCGGCCAGGCCATGAAGGAAAAAATCAGCTGGACTCTGCCGTTTACCTACTCCGGCCTGCTGACATTCTACCTGGTCCTGCTGACGATTTTCCCGATTTCCGGTTTTGCGGCCATCAGCGGATCCACCCTTTCGACCCTTGTAGCCATTGGCGGAATTACCGGTTCGCTGGCAGCCATCTGGCTTTCCCGTGTTTACCATAAGCGCCTGCCGGTCATCCGCTGGTGCGGACTGGTCATGACGGCATTTGGAGCGCTGATGATGTTTACTTCCAGCGCTCTGCTGGCCATGATTTCGGCTTTTTTGATCGGTTTCTTCATGTTTTTACCGATGACCAGCCTGGTCATGATTCCGCAGGAACTGCCCGGCATGAATCCTGGCAAGCTGACTGCCATCATGGGCCTGTTCTGGGCCATCAGCTACATCATCGAGACAATCATCTACTTTATCATTGGCTTTGTTGTTGACGGTATGGGCTATCAGGCAGCCATGATCGTGGCCCTGGTCGTTTCGCTGACCTTCTTTGTGGGCAGTTTCCTGCTGCCTGAAACTGGAAAGGCAAAAAACAGCTGACAATAAAAGCAGCCTGCGCTATCCCATTTAAAAAACCTCCTGCACCAAAGACCTGTCTGGTCTGGATCCAGCGGACTGCATTCCCATGCAGCCGGTCCTGAAACTGGAAAGGGCCGGCAGGCCGTGCAGGAGCGAAAGAGACTGACTTGAACAATATTTGAACGATACAAGGAGAACAATCCATGAAAAACATTCACGACATTTATGAAGAGAAAAAAATGAGCGCCAGAGAGGCTTTAGGCCTGATCCGGGATGGCGATTACATTTTCTCTGCCCAGGCAGCCGGCGAACCGGAAGCGATATTAAGCGAACTGCAGGTCCTCAAGGACTATGGCGTCAAAGACTGCACGATCAACACCTGCCTGCCCATTAAGCCATATCCGGCATTCCACGATCTGGAAATGAAAGGCGTCTGCGATCACAACAGCTGGTTTTTCAATGCGGATCTGCGCAAAGCCCACAAGGAAGGCATGGTCAGTGCCATTCCGCAGTCCTCGACATCGATCCTGCGCAAAATGCTCGACCGGCTTTCCTATGAAAACCGCCGGCCGGTCGTCGTTGCGACCTGCTCGCCGATGGATGAAAACGGCTATATGAGCCTGTCGGTTTCAGCAATTTACGAACGCGACCTGATCGACAAAGGTGCCCTGGCCCTGATTGAAGTCAACCCTAACTTTCCGCGCACGTATGGCGATACGCTCGTTCACATTTCCGAAGTCGGCGCTGTTGTCGAATCCGACCGGCCGATCGTCTGCTCCACGCTTAAACCGTATACCGATGTCGACGCAACAATTGGCAAGTATATTGCCGACCTGATTGAAGATGGCTCAACCATCCAGCTGGGTGTCGGCAACATTCCAAATGCGGTCGCCGTTGAACTGCGGCATAAAAAGCATCTGGGTATCCATACCGAGATGTTTACCGAAACCATGGTCGACCTGATTGAATGCGGGGCGGTGGATAACACCCAGAAGGGCATTAACAACGGCTATTCGGTCTGCTCCTTTACCATGGGCAGCCAGCGGCTCTATGACTTTATCAACAACAATCCGCGCATTCTCTTCAAATCCTGCACCTACACCAATGACCCGTACACCATTGGCCTCAACAACAAGTTTGTCTCCATCAATGCAACCCTGGAAGTGGATTTGACCGGCCAGGCGGCTTCAGAAACTGTCGGCAACCAGCAGTTCAGCGGTACCGGCGGCCAGTCGGAAACCGTTATGGGTGCCCAGCGCTCCAAAGGCGGCAAGTCGATTCTGGCCATGCACTCGACCTACTCTACCAAAGATGAATTTGGCAATGAAGTGCTTCATTCCAAAATCGTCCCGTTCCTTGCTCCGGGAGCTGCCGTTACGACCAGCCGCAATGATGTCGACTATGTCGTTACGGAATATGGGGTAGCGTGGCTGCGCGGCAAGAACGTGGCTGAGCGTGTCGAAGCCTTAATTGCGATCGCCCATCCGGATTTCCGCGAGGATCTGGCCAGAGCCGCCCAGGAATACGAAATCTGGTAACCAGAGGGCTTCAGGAAGCATGAACCACCAGACGCAAGGTGCAGGAATCGCAAGCGCCTTGCGTCTTTTCAAACTGCCCGTTTCTGGCTGGAAAAATGATCCAGGAAAAGGATGAATAAACAGGAAGCTGCACGAAACGGGAAGCTGGATAAAACGAAAAATGACATGAAGAATGGAAGGAATGACAGTATGCATACTGAAAAACAGACGATTTATCCGACAAGCCGGCTGAAAGTTGCGGCCTACCGCCATGAAAATGCCGGAAAGCCGAAGCTGATGCTTGTTCATGGCAACGCTTCAAGCTCCATTTTCTATGTCCCGCTCATGCAGGCACTGGCGGATGATTTTGACATCGTCGTTCCGGATCTGCGTGGATTTGGCCAGACCGAAGCCCTGCCCATCAGCGGAGTGACCGGCATGAAAGACTGGAGCGAAGACCTGCTGGCGCTTGCTGATACGCTTGGCTGGGACAAGTTTGCCCTGATGGGGTGGAGTCTTGGGGGTGCTGTGGCCGAGCAGTTTGCCATTGGCCACTCTGACCGGCTGACGGGACTCATTCTGGAAGCCCCCTGTCCGCCGTATGGTTTTGGCGGAACGAAAGGGAAGGAAGGGACTTTGCTGGAACCGGCCAACATCGGTTCTGGCGCCGCAACAACCTCCAAAGCGCTGTGCAAAGCCATGCAGGAGAAGGATCGCGAGCTGATCCGGACAGTCATCCAGAATGTCTATGTCCGCCCGGCAAGCCCGATTGATCCAGAATGGATGGAAGCCTTTATCGATGGCGTTCTGCAGACAAAACTGGGAGAAGACTATTATCCGGGAAATGTATTTGCCTCTGAAACATGGCCTTATGCCAAAGCCGGCGATAAAGGCATCTGCAATACAATGGCCCCTCTTTACTGCAACATGTCGGCCCTGGCAGACATGAATCCCCAGGTTCCCATACTGTGTTTCTTTGGCCAGGACGACATCATTGTCAGCGACATCTCCAGCAGTGATATCAATGTCAGCGGCAGGCGGGGCCTGGTTGAAGGCTGGCCCGGGGAAGAGGCTGCACCAGCCCAGCCCATGGTCAGCCAGACCGTTGAACTTCTTGAACAATATGCCAGAAACGGCGGCCAGACGCGCATTGTGTATGTACCGGACGCTGGCCATGGGATTCATCTGGAACAGGAGAAGACGATTGTGGATGAGCTGAAAGATTTTCTTCTTTGCTGAAGATTGAATCAAAATTTCAGCTATCCTGTATCCTCTCATTCTGCTGCCTGAACAGGACAGAGCCATTCAGCCGGTGAGATCGGATCTTCGCTTTAATCAAGTGAATAACGATAACTTGCACCGCTTTGGACCAGCTGCAGGGCGGGTGATCGGGCAGCTTTCGCCGCGCTCCTGGCAGGAAAACTGCCGTTAAGAAACAATGATAAAAAAAACGGTGCTTGCTTGATTGAAAAGCAGGCGCCGTTTATGATTTATATATAGGATGTCCGGCCCAACCGAAAAAAAGAAAGAGATGTGTCCACTTTTTGGATACAGTTCATTAAAACAACCGACCCGTACTGGGGGAAATTGCGGGTAAAACAGCCGGCAGGAGGGAATACCATGAACAAAACGGCGCTTGATGGCAAAATTAAAAGAGTCATTCTGCTTCTTCAAATCACCAAAGTCATACTGGTAAGCTACATTTCCATCAGGATCATTGTTTCTTTTGTGATTCCTGTTGCTGTCGGATTCCAGTACATCTCCTCGTGGGGGTCCATGTGGATGAATCTGTTCCAGGAGATTGCCCTTTGGATCCTTGCCTGGACCGGACCTTCTTATGCCATTGTATTGCTTCGCCTTCTGTCTGAACTGCCTGCAAAAAATAATGGCAGCAATCCACAACAATAAACAGCTCTCTAAACAATAGATCAATCCGGATCATTTGCATAAGCTGAAAATCGGCTGGAAACACTTTGACGATGAGTGTTTCCGGCTTTTTTGTTTCTCCACGCAGCTTCTTCATTTCACCGGACGGACTGCTGCCAGACGTTCAGTTTCAGGCACGGGCAGCCGGCGAAAGTGAAGAAAAGAAACTGGTAATAACAAAGACCGTATTCAAGAATATAGCCGGCTTCAGGCCAGAATGCAGGAGGCTGTTTTGCCGATCAATTTCGTGATGAAAATCATCCCTGGCCTGCCAGAGCCATTCTGGTTTTCTCCTTTTCAGGCTTCTGTTTTTGCCGGCCTTACTTTCTTTCCATCCCGGAAAATTATGTGGTTCAGAGACAGTTCTGGCTGTTTTTTCTTTGTCAAAACAGGCGGAAATCCTTCGTGTAAAGCAAAAATTTCGTTTTTCTTAATGAAGGACAGGGCAGGGCGCCGTACTTTGAGGCAAAGGCCGGAGCCGCTATGATATTGAGTGCTTTAAATAATAATCTGAATAAGATGACAGAAGAAAAAATCAGACAGGATTGAAAGATTGTCTTCTTCTTTCATAAATGCAAGAAACAGCAGTGCAGGGGGGACTGCTGTTTCGTTTTCTATAAGTTAATCTTCTGGAAATGCAGGACAGTTTCGTAAAAATTGTCCTGTATCCTGCTTTCAGGTGATACGAAATGACAGTACGAAAAGGAATCGAAATTTCAACATACATCGGGACGGCCCTTCTGATCGGACTTCTGGTCTGGTTCTGGTCCCAGGGCTATTTCAGCAATCCGCAGGCTTTGCAGATGCTGTTCAGGCAAGCCGGCTTTATCGGCCCGCTCCTGTTTATTGTTCTGCAGATTGTCCAGGTAATTATTCCCATCATTCCCGGCGGTCTGACCAGCGCGATTGGCGTCATGGCCTTTGGCCCATTCTGGGGATTTATCTATAATTACTCGGGCCTGGTGCTGGGAAGCATCCTTGCCTTCTGGCTGGTCCGCCAGTACGGACGGCCGTTTATCCAGAAAATCACAGATCCGCAGACTTATGACAAATACATTGGCTGGCTGGACAAGGGCAGCAAGTTTGATTTGTTCTTTGCGATCGCCATTTTCCTGCCCTGTGCCCCGGATGATCTGCTTTGCATGATTGCCGGGCTTACAAAGATGAGCTGGAAACGATTTGTAACGATCATCCTGCTTGGCAAGCCCATGGCCCTGATTGCCTATTCCATGGGTCTGACCAGCCTGATGCAGTTTATTGCCGGGCTGTTCTAGCTGTCCGGTCTGTACATACTCTTTACCTTGCTGCTCTTTGAAGCGGCCTGAAAAAAGCGCCTGAAGGATGATTCCTTCGGGCGCTTTACGATTTTATAGTTAAGCTTCAGTTCATGTTTGAAAAAACGGCAATCAGCAAAACGATGAAAATTACAGCGACAACCGCCGCCACAATAATGGTCAGGCGATGTTTTTCCATGTTCGCCCAGAGCTTTCTTTTCCTATGGGAATGGCTCATTTTCAAACCTCCTTGGACAGCGCAGATCCTGCCTTTTTTATGTCTTTTTCATTATAAGATGGCCAGGATCTTCCTGCCGGCCAGAGACTTTGGTTTTTCATCTTTCCAGTCTGCCTCATCGCCGGCCAGCCAAACTAAAACTCATCGATGGCTTTCAAAAACACCGGCAAAAACAGGTTCTTTGGATACATACAGGCAGGAGAGGAAAGAGATAGAGCGAGGCGCATTCTAGAGCAGCTGGATGTTTGCTTTTTTGCAGGCTTCAACCATGTCCTGGGGCCATAAGGCTGCCTGGACTTCACCGATATGGGCTTTGTTCAGCAAAAGCATGCAAAGGCGGGACTGGCCGATTCCGCCGCCAATGGTATAGGGAAGCTCTTTGTTTAAAATCTTTTTGTGGAAAGGCAGGTTCTCCCGGTCCAGGGCATTTTCCTTTGCCAGCTGTTCATGCAGGCTGTCTTCATCGACACGGATGCCCATGCTGGAGACTTCAAATGCGCACTGCAGCGGTTCATACCAGAACAGGATGTCGCCGTTGAGCTTCCAGTCATCATAGTCCGGAGCCCGGCCATCATGCTTCTGTCCGTCAGAAAGCTTTTCGCCAATCTGCATCACAAAGACAGCGCCGTATTTTTTGCAGATTTCATTTTCACGCTCGCGCGGGGAGAGGTCTGGATACAGGTCCAGAAGTTCCTGGGAAGTGATGAAGAAGATATCATCCGGCAAATGATGAACCGCCTGCGGATATTTGTACCAGACTTCATGCTCCATGTGCTTGATGACCTGAAAAATCGTCCGGACATGGTTTTCGAGCGTTTCAACCGTCCGCTCATCCTTTTCGATGACGCGTTCCCAGTCCCACTGGTCAACGTAGGAAGAATGCAGGTTGTCCAGTTCTTCATCCTTGCGGATCGCATTCATGTTGGTGTACAGGCCTTCACCCGGCTTGAAGCCGTATTCGCCAAGGGCATTGCGCTTCCACTTGGCCAGCGAGTGAACGACTTCGATCGGTTCATCGCCCATTTCCTGCATCGTAAAGCCTACCGGCTGTTCAGTTCCGTTAAGGTTGTCGTTCAAACCGGAATTGCGGGTGACATAGAGCGGAGCGGAAATTCTCTCCAGCCCCATTTTCTTGCCAAATTCATGCTGGAAGGTATCGCGGATATATTTGATAGCCTGTTCAGTTTCCCTGACGCTTAAGACGGGATCGTAGTTTTCTGGAATGACTAAATTCATGAAAAAGTTCCTTTCTGTAAATCAGTGAAAAACAAAAACTATGAAAAAGTATAGCACGCCAGATTTTCATTCTTTGCCCGCGCTAGAACATCCCGCAATGATTTCCAGCCGTTTTACCGGATTCATGGAAAAAAACGGACAGGTATTGCTTTTGCCTCCAGCAAAAGAGCAAAGACAAAGCTGCAGGCTTAGCCGGCGCAAAAGAAACCGGCCAGGAAAAGAAGATCAGGAAAAGAATGAATGACCAGTGAAGGAAGGGAAGAACGAAGGAAAACGGCCGGGCAGAAACACCGCTCAAGCCGAAAATATTCTGGCTTGGCGGGCTGGATCCAGCCCGAAGATTCCTGCAAAAACAGCCATCAGCATGCATGCGCAGGCAGCTTAGAAGCCCTGACAATGCGTCTGGAAAAAGAATGGAGCAGGCCAGACTGGATTATCCGGGCGAGATGTTGGCATTAAAATCCTGCAAAGATTATATTGTTTCTTGATACCGCTTTATCTAAAGCTTGGTTGAGGATAATTTCATAAAAAGCAACAGTATGAAAAGCCTGAAAATAATCAGGATATTTCTGTAAAATTGATGAAAAAACCGACCGCACGGCCAGAAAGGACAAAATCAGGACTATTATTTTTAAAAAAGACCCGCTCGTACGGAATACACCTGTGTATCTGGATAGAGCGGGTTTCATGCGCTCTGGCTTCTATCCGGCCCCGCTTCTGGCCGGCTTTGAATCTGCGCAGCCTGCAGCATGCTAAGCCAGCGGCAAATAACAGGAAAAAAGGAAAGGGGAAGAAAACAGGATGAATCGATTACACAGAGCAGAAAGCGATACGATGCTGATGACAGAGGGCCCGATTGCCCGGCAGATGATTGCCTTTGCCATTCCGGTCTTTTTGGGACAGCTCTTTCAGCAGCTGTACAACACAGTTGATACGCTGATTGTCGGCAATATGCTTGGCGACCATGCCCTGGCAGCGGTCTCTTCATCGGGAAACCTGATCATGCTTCTGGTCGGATTCTTTAATGGCGTCTCCATGGGGGCTTCGGTTGTCATCTCGCAGTATTTTGGGGCCGGCAAAACGAAGGAGCTTGGCCGGACCGTACATACCACGATTGCAGCCGGCTTGGTGATTTCTGTCGTTCTTGCCCTTTTAGGCCGCTGGCTTTCGCCCATTATCCTGGTGTGGATGTCCACGCCTGAAGAAGTGCTGCCTTTATCCAATGCCTATTTTGAAGTCTACTTTACCGGGATTGCGGGCCTGGTTCTCTACAATATCTTTTCTGCCATCCTGCGGGCCGTGGGCGATTCAAAGCATCCGCTGTATTTCCTGATCGCTTCGTCCCTGCTCAATGTGGTGCTGGACCTTTTGTTTATCGGCGTCTTTGGCTGGGGCGTAGCGGGCGCGGCCTGGGCTACCGTCTTTTCGCAGCTGCTCTCGGCTTTGCTGGCTGTGTGGATTCTGGCCCGGACAGATGGCGACCATAAAGTCGTCTGGTCGAAAATCCGCTTTTACCGGCCGGAGATGATCCAGGTCACCCGCTATGGAGTACCGACCGGGGTGCAGAATTCCATCATTTCACTGGCCAATGTCGTCGTCCAGTCCAATATCAACCAGTTTGGGGCGCTGGCCATGGCCGGATGCGGGGCATATTCAAAGCTGGAAGGCTTTGCCTTTCTGCCCATCATGTCCTTTGGCCTGGCGCTGTCAACCTTTGTCGGGCAGAACCTGGGTGCCGGCAAAACCGGGCGGACATTACAAGGAGCCCGCTTTGGCATTCTCTGCTCGATTACGATGGCGGAAATTGTCGGAGTAGTCTTCTTCTTTTTCGCACCGTTCTTTATCAGCCTGTTTGACCAGAACCCGGATGTAATCGCCTTTGGAGCCGCCAGGGCCAGGTGCAATGCGCTGTTTTATTTCCTGCTGGCCTATTCGCACGCGATCAGTGCGGTCTGCCGGGGTGGAGGCAAACCGGCTGTGCCGATGAATGTCATGCTGGTGTGCTGGTGCCTGATCCGCGTCAGCTTCCTGTACCTGACCGCGCCGCTTCATAACATCCAGTATGTGTACTGGGTTTATCCGCTGACCTGGTCGCTTTCTTCCGTCTATTTCTTCTGGTACTACCGCAAAAGAAGCTGGCTGGCCATGCCATCTTTGCTTGAAAATGAACCGGCAGAGTCCAAAGCCAGTCCGGCTTTGGAAGCCGAAAGCCAGAAGCAGCCCGATCAGGCCGCAAAGCTGGCCCTGGAATGTTCAGGATGCTGCAAGGAGTATGCCATCAAAGAGGAAGAGGCCTGAAGACGATCAGCCCCAGACCCGAAAGCCTGAAAACTGTAAGAATATTCATGGATTTTCAACAGTTTACATTGATTTTCAGCCTTACTGCCTCAGGCCGGCCGTATGGCAATTGCACAGAAATATTGATCGGTGTAAGGTGCAGGCAAGCAAGATTTGAAATTCTGTGAAAGGAACTGTTATGGATTATCGTTTTGAACCCCGTAAAGAATTGAAGGCCAAGCCGGAAGGAGCGCTTGGCTTTGGCAAGTACTATACCGACTATATGTTTGTCTGCGACTGGGATGCCGACCAGGGCGGCTTCCATGATGCGCGCATCGTCCCCTTTGGCCCGATCGAAATGGACCCGGCCAGCATGGTTCTCCATTATGCCCAGGAAACCTTTGAAGGCCTGAAAGCCTACCGGACAAAAGACGGCAGCATTCAGCTGTTCCGCCCGGACAAGAACGCAGCCCGTTTTGCCAATTCCAACGACCGGCTGTCCATGCCCAAAGTTCCGGAAGACCTCTTTATTGACGCGATCAAGGAACTGGTCAAAGTCGAGAAAGACTGGGTACCGGATAAAGAAGGCGAATCCCTCTATATCCGTCCTTACATGTTTGCGACCGAAAATGCGGTCGGCGTTCATCCGGCAACTTCCTATAAATTCATGATCATTCTCTCGCCGGTCGGTGCCTACTATCCAGAAGGCATGGCTCCGGTCAAGATCTGGGTCGAAGATGAATATGTCCGCGCTGCTCCTGGGGGAACCGGCTTTACCAAGTGCGGCGGCAACTACGCCGGCAGCCTGAAAGCCCAGGAAAAAGCGGAAGAGCAGGGCTATACCCAGGTTCTGTGGCTCGATGGCGTCAACAAGAAATATGTTGAAGAAGTCGGCAGCATGAATGTCATGTTCCTGATCGATGGCGAAGTATGGACCGCGCCGATTGAAGGAACCGTTCTGCCCGGTGTTACCCGCGACTCCATCCTTCATATCCTTCGCGACTGGGGCTATCCCGTTCATGAAGAGCATCTGGCCATTGATGATTTAATGGCTGCCGCCAGAGACGGCCGCCTGCAGGAAGCCTGGGGCACCGGCACCGCAGCAGTTATCTCCCCGATTGGCGAGCTTTGCTATAAAGGGGAAAAAGCGGAAATCAACGGATTTAAAACCGGTGAACTGACCCAGAAACTGTACGATACCCTGACTGGTATCCAGTGGGGCAATCTGGAAGACCCGTACGGCTGGACCGTCAAGGTAGAAGACTAGCTGCTTTTGTATAACCGGCTGGCGTAACTGGCCTAAAAGATAAACCTGGCCCGCCGGCTCTCTAAAAAAGCGATTTTTCAGCAAGCTGGAAAGGAGTATTCTTTTCCGGCTTTTTTCATGCCTGCCAAAAGTCAGACCGGGCCATGAACTGGACCGGCTGCATGAATTGGCCCGGGCCTGCAAAAGAATATTCCGGCTTTTTTGCCGGCAGCTTTCTGGCTTATAATGAAAAAAGAAGCCCGATCAGCACTGATTGCCTGCAGCCCATTCCATTTACTGGACAGATACATGACTGGCTGAACAGGCGCTGCGGCAGTTTGAACCGGATGAAAGGAAGATCCCATGAACCAGGCAGAACGAAGAAAAAACGGCATGCTGTATGATCCGATCAAGACCGGGGATCCGGCCTACATGAAAGCGCGCGTTCTGCTTTTGCAGGTCAATGCCCAGCCGACCTGCGAAACGGCCCGGCCGTTTCTGGAGCAGATGCTGGGCAGCTATCCGCCAAGTGCAGCCATTGTGCCGCCCTTTTACTGCGACCTGGGCCCGCAGATTTTCCTGGATGAAGGCGCCTTCCTGAATATGGACTGCCTGATCCTGGATGAAGGTCGGGTACAGATCGGGAAGCGGACCATGATCGGCCCGCGCTGCTCGATGTATACGGCAACCCATCCCCTTGATGCCCAGATCCGCAAAACGGGAGTGGAACTGGCTTTGGGCATTACGATTGAAGAAGATGTGTGGATTGGGGGCAGCTGCGTGATTAACGGGGGCGTAACCATCCATAAAGAAAGCGTCATTGGCAGCGGCTCGGTCGTTACCCGCGACATTCCGCCCGGCGTGCTGGCCGCCGGCAATCCGTGCCGGGTCATCCGGACAATCAGCGACGAAGAAAAAGAGCACTGGAAAGCCATGTACAAAGAATATGAAGCTTTCCTGAAAGAGAGCGAAGATATCAGCATCCAGCATCGCAAAGTCTGAGACATCCGACAGCTGCCTTGCTTACAGCAGGCATTTGCGGACGGCATAAAGGGCGAGGGGCTTTGGCCGGAAAGCATGGAAAGCGTTTTGCTTTTTCAAAAGAGCGTACGCATCCGGACCGCAAAATTGCTTAAGTGAAGTCTTTGAGATACACTTCACTCAGAGGGAAAATCATGAATCCTATTTTAAAAGAACTCACAGAAATCCAGGGAAAAAAGCATATCGTAACTTCGATCGAGTACGACACGCCGACTGATGCCAGCCAGGATGTCGTGTTTGATACTGTCCGCTCCATTCTGACGAATGATCTTGATGACTTTTCCAAGATTACTTTTGATGTGGATCCGGATGGTTCCAAAGTAAAGGTTGAAGTTACCGAGAACCGGTCCTGAAAATAAATTGCGTCCTGTCCAGGACGCTTTTTTATGTGAAAAAACGATAAAATTTAACAAAAAGCCTTTGAATGGTCTTGATCCTGTCTTAATTTATGGCATTCTTTTTTAGAGGTAGGATTTAAGGCCTGCTTTTGTTATGATCTCTGATGACACTTTACGAAAACAACACTGCCGGAATCCTGCGGCTTTTTTGCGTGCCTGCTTTTGCAAAGGAAATGACTTTACCCAAGCAGCCAGGCGGCAAAACGCCATACCAAAGACTGGATGCAGGAATTTATCGTGATTCCTGTTTCCGGCAGCTGCGTTCCCTCAGAAAGGTTAGAAAGGATTTTAGTTTATTATGTGGATTTTTCTTGGAACCCTGATTTATATCGTGTTCTGGCTGACCTGCATTGCCTCCTATACAGTGCACTACCTCTCCGACACGATTCAGATTGCCAGCTTCTCCCAGGTCCTCTATACCCTGAGCGCCGGTACCGAAGGCGCTGAGGGAACGGTGGGCAATGCGGTTGGCGGCTTTTTCAGAAGCTACTGGCTGCTGCTGCTCATTGGAACTGTGATTTTTGGCTATTATATTTACCTTTGCATCAAAAGACGCCAGGCGAAAAAGTCCGGTGTCTCCTTCTTCCCGGCAAAAAAAGCCGGCCTGGTCTTCAACTGCTCCGTTCTTGGGGCAGCGGTGGTCATGTCAACCCTGTTTGGAAGCCAGCTTTATCAGGGCTGGCAGGTGCTGGGGATTGGCGAATACATGGAAAACGCCAGCCGTTCTTCCAGCCTGTATGACGATCACTATGTTGAACCGGCCGATGCGACACTGACTTTCCCGGAAAAGAAGAAAAACCTCGTTCATATCGTCGTTGAATCGCTGGAATCTTCCTTTACCGACAAGGAGCACGGCGGCGGATACGAACACGACCTGATCCCTGGCCTGTATGAACTGGCCAAATCCGGCACTGACTTCTCGCCGGAAGGTACCGTGGCTTTAAATGGTGCCAACGTAACCAACAACTCCGGCTGGACCGTAGCCGGCCTGGTTGCGATGTCTGCTGGTGTACCGCTTAATGTGGGTAACGGCGAGTTCAACCGCAACTTTGGCGGGAGCGACAAGTTCATGCCGCATCTTGGCACTATGGGCGAACTGCTCGAAGACAACGGCTATAAAAACTACTTCATGTGCGGATCGGATGGCGCCTTTGCCGGCCGTTCCAACTACTATACCCAGCATGGCAACTACGAAATTCTCGATTATGGAGCTGCCGTGCGCGCCAAGGCCATTCCGGACAACTACCGCGTATGGTGGGGCTTCGAAGACCAGAAGCTGTTTTCCTGGGCAGAAAAGAAGCTGCCGGAAATTGCCGCTTCCGGTCAGCCGTTCAACTTCACCCTGCTGACGGCGGATACCCATTTCCCGGATGGCTACAAGTGCCCCAACTGCAAGGATGAATTTGACTCGCAGTACCAGAATGTTATTAACTGCACCGACAGGCAGCTGACGGCCTTTGTCAAGTGGCTCCAGCAGCAGCCCTTCTACAAGGACACGACTGTAGTCATTACCGGCGACCATCTGTCCATGGACGGATCGGTAGCCAAGACGGCTGGCGAAGGCTATACCCGCCATGCATTTGCCTGCGTGCTCAATGGCCCGGAATATACAATTAACAAGACCCGCGACTACTGCACGCTTGATTTGTTCCCGACCATCATGGAAGCCATGGGCATCCAGATCGACGGCCACCGCCTGGGCCTGGGAACTTCCCTGTACTCGGATCTGCCGACCCTGATCGAGCAGATGGGTCTGCTTGGCCTCAATGCTGAACTGACAGCCGATTCGGACTACTACAACCGCGTGATTATGAGCGGCGACCAGACTAAGCAGGTCAAGAAAGAAACCGCTGAAGTCAAGGATGACAAGACTTCAGAAGACAAAGCTTCAGAAGAACCGGCCAAGGAAGACCTGCACCAGGTCGAAACCCCGGATGGCCAGCGTGCGGTTCTGCCGCAATACTATGCGCCAACCGAGGAGACTCTCAACCAGCAAGGCTACCAGACTGTGCTCCCGGATACGACCTATCAGGCTCCGGCCTATACAGCTCCGGACTATGGCTATGTTGAAGAGCCGACCTATCAGGCCCCGGCTGTCCCATCCACACCAGTCACTCCGCAGCAGCCCTCGGCTCCGTCTGATCCGGCACCCGTGGATCCGGCTCCGTCTGACCCGGCACCTGTTGATCCGGCACCTGTTGATCCGGCGCCAGTCGATCCGGCTCCGTCTGTACCCAACCCGGGTACGCCATCGGAAGTGCCGACGGTTCCAAGTGTTCCAGCCGATCCGAGTATTCCAAGCGTACCGGCTGATCCATCAGCCGGTACCAGCTCGCAGGCCCCTGCGGTATCGGAACAGACATCGATTGAACCGGCTGCCGTATTTACTGAATAAAAACGAAATGCAATTCGCATGGCCCATGCAGTGATCCTGCCTGTGCTTTTGCTTCAAAAGCCGCCTTTCAGGGCGGCTTTTTTGTTTGCGGCCGGTAAACGGCCGATTTTTTTTGCTTTTCAATTCTGTGATCACTAGAATGAAAGAACGCATTAAAAATGCCTGAAAAACATGCTTTCTGTTCACTGAAAGTGAGTTTCAGACTGAATATGTGGACTCATGTTAAAACAGCCGGACATATTTTGGCTTTTGCGGCCAATTGTGGGAAATACATCCTGCAGGCCGCTGCTAAAAAAACAAAATTGTCCGGGCCTGCGCTTTGATGTATTCGCTTACAGAAAAGCAGACTGAAAACAGAAATGTAAGAAAATGTAATAATTCAGCAAAAACTGAAAAATATTTCATTACGCATTTGAAGAGCGCGGGCGGCTGTGTTATAAAAGTTTCAATGATTTAGGAGAAGGAAGATATACCATGAAAAAAAGCGGTGCTGAAATCATCGTTGAGACCCTGCTCGAGCAGGGTGTCGACACGGTATTTGGCTATCCGGGCGGACAGGTGCTCGACCTGTACGATGCTCTTTATGAGTACCGGGACAGGCTGAACCACATCCTGACCTCGCATGAGCAGCATGCCTGCCATGCCGCGGACGGCTATTTCCGGGCCACGGGAAAGACCGGCGTAGTGATCGCTACTTCCGGTCCTGGAGCAACGAATCTGGTGACAGGAATTGCGACTGCCTACCTCGATTCGGTTCCGCTCGTTGCCATTACCGGCAACGTATCGACCAGCCTGATCGGGCGCGATTCGTTCCAGGAAGTCGATATTACCGGCGTAACCCTGCCAGTGACCAAACATAATTTCTTCGTCAATTCCGTCGAAGACCTGGCTTTAACGCTCCACAAGGCATTCGAAATTGCCAAATCGGGCCGGCCGGGTCCGGTACTGGTGGATATTCCCAAGGATGTCCAGCAGGCCATTACCGACTGGCAGCCTTTAGGCAAAGCCAGGAAGCTGCCGGAAAAGACAGTCAACCATTATCAGATGTCCGAAGCCGTCAAGATGGTCAATGAAGCCAGACGCCCCTTTATTTATATTGGGGGCGGATCGCTTGGGGCTGATGTCTCCAATGAAGTCATGGCCCTGGCAGAAAAAATTGATGCGCCGATCGGTTCGACGCTGATGGGCCTTTCCGCCATTCCCACTGACCATCCGCGCTTTTTAGGGATGCAGGGAATGCATGGCCATTATGCTTCGTCCATGGCGCAAAACGAATGCGACCTGATTATTTCCATCGGCTGCCGGTTTTCCGACCGGGCAACCGGAAATGTTAAAAAGTATGCCAAGCAGGCCAAGATCCTGCAGCTGGATATCGATGCGGCCGAACTGAACAAAAACGTCCAGGTCCATCTTGGACTGGCCGGCGATATTCATGATGCAGTTGTCAGGCTGCTTGAAAATGTGGATGCCCAGGATCATCCGCAATGGCATGCGCGCATTGAAGAACTCAAGCTGGAAGAACAGTATCAGCAGGACCAGATCATCGATCCATCCCGCCTGACGCCCCAGGCTCTGATCAACGAAATCTCCAAGTATACAGATGCTTCCACACCGATTGCAACCGATGTCGGCCAGCACCAGATGTGGGTCGCTCAGTCTTATCCTTTTGCCAGGCCCAGGACGTTTATCTCCTCGGGCGGCCTGGGAACGATGGGATTTGGTCTGGGTGCTGCGATTGGTGCAGCCTTCGGCTCGAAAAAACGGACAATCCTCTTTACGGGCGATGGAAGCTTTGGCATGAACCTGGGCGAGCTGGCTACCTTGAAAACAACGCAGGTGCCGGTGGTCATTGTTGTCTTTAACAATGGAGTGCTTGGCATGGTGCGCCAGTGGCAGACCCTGTTCTATGGCCAGCACTATTCCAATACGAATCTTCAGGACCGGCAGAGCGATTTTGTCGCCATCGCCGAGGCTTTTGGCATTCCGGGCTATCGTGTCACAAGCCTGGAAGACATGCCGCAGACCATTGCCCGGGCAATGGCCAAATCGGGACCGGTTTTGATCGATGTCCTGATTGACCAGGACGAATTCGTCCTGCCGATGCTGCCCCCTGGCGGAAGCATGGATGACATTATCACCCTGCGGGAGGAAATCTGATGGAACGCTTTGAAATTGCCTGCCTGGTGGACAACTCCACCGGCGTTCTGACCCGGGTGACCAGCCTGTTTACCCGCCGCGACTTCAACATCAACTCGCTGACCGTTGGCGCAACAGAAGATCCGCACTATTCCCGCGTGACGATTTCCGTCAACGGCGATGAAAAAATCCGTTCCCAGTGCGTCAAGCAGCTGCGCAAGCTGTACAACGTCAAGTACGTCCGGGAAATGGTGCCCCAGGAGCGGGTCAGCCGCGAACTCGCGCTGATCAAGCTCAAAAACACGCCGGAGACCCGGCCGGAAATTGTCAGTGCGGTTGACATTTTCCGCTGCAAGATTATCGATTTTTCACCCAACACGCTGTGTGTAGAAATCACCGGCGAATCCAGCAAGATCGATGCCTTCCTGGCTGTTGTCGAGCCTTACGGCATCCTGGAGATGTGCCGGACCGGCGTGGTTGCCCTGCAAAGAGGCTGCCACTACCTGACTGATGCCGTTCAGGATGAATCCGCCCTGATGGAACTCAACAAGCTGGCAAGACTCATCTAGAAGGCATTCTTCAAAGCCTGAAGCTCATGCTTCTGGTATAAGCTGGCCGCTCCTTTTACAGGGATGCAAAAGCGGTTAAAGCGGCCAGGAATAACTTTTTGATACCGGTGACGGCTGCCTTGAAGAAAGGCTGGCTGTCTGCAGGATAGAGGATACGGCTTGAAAAAAGCCGGCGATCCAGCCAGAAAAGAATACAGATTGTTCCAGAGCGTATGTTCTGGAACCGGAAAGGAATTGTATGGCAAACGAAAACAGAATCTTTTATGAACAGGACTGCGATGTCAATCGCCTTAAAGGCAAGAAAATCGCAATCATCGGCTATGGCTCTCAGGGCCATGCGCATGCGCTGAATCTTCGCGATTCCGGTGCAGATGTCGTGATTGGCTTATATGAAGGGTCGAAATCCGCAAAGAAAGCCAAAGAACAGGGCTTTGAAGTCCTGCCGGTAGGCGAGGCGACAAAAGCGGCTGACATTATCATGGTTCTGATTCCGGATGAAAAGCAGAAAGACGTTTACAAAAACGAAATTGCTCCCAATCTTTCCGCCGGCAAGACTCTTGCTTTTGCCCATGGCTTCAACATCCACTTCAACCAGATCCTTCCGCCGGAAGATGTCAATGTCATCATGATCGCTCCAAAAGGTCCTGGTCATACCGTTCGTTCTGAATACGAAGCCGGCAAGGGCGTTCCAAGCCTGATTGCGGTGGAACAGGATGCAACCGGCGATGCCCTGGAACTGGGCCTGGCTTATGCAGCCGGTATCGGCGCAAGCCGTGCCGGGGTTCTGGAAACAACATTCCGGACGGAAACCGAAACCGACCTGTTTGGCGAACAGGCTGTTCTTTGCGGCGGTGTTGTTGCCCTGATGCAGGCTGGATTTGAAACCCTCGTCGAAGCCGGCTATGACCCGCGAAATGCCTACTTTGAATGCATTCATGAAATGAAGCTGATCGTAGATTTGATCTATCAGTCTGGTTTTGAAGGCATGCGCTACTCCATTTCCAACACGGCGGAATACGGCGACTACATCACCGGTCCGAAGATCATCACCGATGAAACCAAGAAAGCCATGAAGAAGATTCTCTCCGACATTCAGGATGGAACATTTGCCAAAGACTTCCTGCTCGATATGTCCGAAGCCGGCGGCCAGGCTCACTTCCGTGCCATGCGCAAAAAAGCCAAAGAACATCCAAGCTCCAAAGTCGGCGAAGAAATCCGCGCTCTGTATTCATGGGCTGACGAAGACAAACTGGTTAACAACTAATCGTTCTCTAGCACGCAATCCAAAAGCCCGTTACGGGCTTTTTCTTGTATTCCGGCCAGGCTGGATCCAGAAAGACGGACTGCCTCTGCAGTTTATGGAAAGGCGGTCTGAACGATCCCTGAAAAAAGCACTCCAGCTGCCGGAACGATAAAAAGCAGGAGAGAATCCTGCAAACAGACACAAAGAAAAAAAGACAGGAGAGTTTATGAAAAGCGATGAAATGAAAAAGGGGTTTGACAAAGCTCCGCAGCGAAGCCTTCTTCATGCTTTAGGCCTGACCGAAGAAGAAATCAGCCGCCCGATTGTCGGCATCGTCTCCAGCTACAACGAAATTGTTCCCGGCCACATGAACCTGGACAAGATTACCGAAGCCGTAAAAACCGGTGTGGCCATGGCCGGCGGAACGCCCATCGTCTTTCCGGCGATTGCCGTATGCGATGGCATTGCCATGGGCCACAACGGCATGCGCTATTCGCTGGTTACCCGCGATTTGATTGCCGATTCCACCGAATCCATGGCCCTGGCCCATGCCTTTGATGCCCTGGTCATGATTCCCAACTGCGACAAGAATGTACCCGGCCTTTTGATGGCCGCAGCGAGAGTCAACCTGCCGACCATCTTCGTTTCGGGCGGCCCGATGCTGGCCGGCCGGATTGACCGGCATAAAACATCGCTTTCCAGCATGTTTGAAGCCGTCGGTGCCTATAAAGCCGGCAAGATTGATGAAGCCAAGCTTAAGGAATACGAGCTTAACACCTGTCCTTCCTGCGGTTCGTGTTCGGGCATGTATACCGCTAACTCGCACAACTGCCTTTCGGAGGTGCTGGGCATGGCACTGGAGGGCAACGGAACCATTCCGGCGGTTTACTCGCGCCGGCTGGAACTGGCCAAGCAAGCCGGTATGCAGATCATGGACCTGATCGCCAAAGATATCCGGCCGCGCGATATTCTGACGGAAAAAGCGTTCCAGAACGCGATTACGGCTGACATGGCGCTTGGCTGCTCGACCAACTCCATGCTTCATCTGCCGGCAATTGCCCATGAATGCGGCATTGAGATTGACCTGGAAGATGTCAACCGCATCAGCGAGCGGACCCCGAACGTCTGCCACCTGGCCCCGGCCGGCCCGACTTACATGGAAGATCTTAACCAGGCCGGCGGCGTGTACGCGGTTTTGAAGGAGCTGGAAGAAGCCGGGCTGATCGATGGCGATGTCATGACGGTTACCGGCAGAACACTCAATGAAAATATCGCCCATGCCGTCAATCTGGATGAAGAAGTCATCCGTCCGATCGACAATCCCTATACCAAAACCGGCGGGCTGGCTGTGCTGAAAGGCAATATTGCCCCGCAGGGCTGTGTCGTCAAGCGCTCGGCAGTCGCACCCGAAATGCTGCGGCATACCGGCCCGGCTGTTGTCTTCGATTCAGAAGAAGAAGCCATTGCCGGCATCTTTGGCGGCAAGGTCAAGGCCGGCGATGTTGTTGTGATCCGCTATGAAGGACCGGCCGGCGGACCGGGCATGCGCGAAATGCTCTCCCCGACATCGGCCATTGCCGGCATGGGCCTGGACAAGGAAGTAGCCCTGATTACCGATGGCCGCTTTTCCGGGGCAACCCGCGGGGCAGCGATTGGCCACATCACGCCGGAAGCCGTCAAAGGCGGCCTGATTGCCTATGTCAAAGACGGCGATCCAATCGCGATCAATATCCCGGATTATTCAATTGAACTGCTTGTAGATGAAGATGAAATTGAAAAGCGCAAGGCGGAAATGCCCATCAGGGAAAAGAAGGATGTCAAAGGCTATCTCAAGCGCTATGCCGCCATGGTTTCAGGCGCCGATAAAGGTGCTGTCCTTTCATGAAGGACTTCCTGACACTGGCGCAGAACCTGCACTTGCTGGCGGTGTTCCAGAAGCTTTATGACAACGAGCTGTTTGAAGCCTTTCTGGCGATGCTGGATGCCTTCAATGAAAACCGGCTGCACTTTCCAGTCATGGCGGCCCGGTTTTGCGGCAAGCTTTACGAACAGGACTGCGAAGACTGGGGCGAATACTTGAAGGAGCAGGTTCTGGGCCTGGATACCTGCCTTTCAAGGCTGGCTGCCAAAGAACATGAACTGCCCGAGCGGATGGTCAATACTGCCATGGAGGAGCTGTCTGCACTGGCCACGGCGGCTTCCGTTTCCTCCTTTGACCTGGGCCTGCCAGCCAGGCAGGGGTGGATCGGCGCGAATGTAGATTTGCAGGCGGAATATCTCAACTGTCTGATGGAAATCGATGTGCGCGGCACGGGCATCTTTGCCAAAGGCAGCATGTTCCGGCTTAAAGCCGGTCCGAATGTGGAGCTGGTGCCGGTTGTTCACCCGGATCCCGTCACGTTTAAGAACCTGTATGGCTACGAGGACCAGCATCGACAGATGATTGCCAACACCCGGGCGCTGCTGAAAGGCCTGCCTGCGGGTAACCTGCTGCTCTATGGCGATGCCGGTACCGGCAAGTCGGCTTCCATCAAGGCTCTGGAAAACAAGTTCAAAGACCAGGGCCTGCGCCTGATTGAAGTGTCCAAGGAGCGGCTGGAGGTTTTGCCGGAGCTGCTCGATGAGCTGGCCCGGGAGCCTTTAAAATTCATTGTCTATATTGACGATCTCTCGTTTGCGGAAAATGATGATTCCTTCTCGGCGCTCAAAGCCGTCCTGGAAGGATCGGTCAGTGCCCGCAGTGAAAATACGGTTATTTATGCCACCAGCAACCGCCGCCATCTGGTCAAGGAATCCATGGAAGCAAGAAGCGGCGATGATCTGCACCGCCGCGATACGCTGCAGGAAACCCTTTCGCTTTCGCAGTGCTTTGGCCAGTGCCTGTTTTTTGAAAAGCCCTCGGCAGCCGAGTTCCTCGAGCTGGTCCACAAAATCGGCCGCGAATACGGCCTGCAGCTGGACAGTGTGGAAATGGACAGGCAGGCCGAAGCCTATGCCCTGCGTCAGGGCGGCCGGTCGGCCCGCTGTGCAAGGCAGTTTGCGGAAAATGAAGCAGCAAAGAAAGGAATCCAGAATGATCTCTCTTGAAAAAATCTATCATGCCCGATATGTCCTGAAGGATACGGTTCGCCAGACGGACCTGATTCCGGCTCTCAAGATTAAGGATGGCGTGAATGTCTTTTTAAAAACCGAAAACCTGCAGCGGACTGGTTCCTTCAAGATCCGTGGGGCCTACTATAAGATTTCCCAGCTTTCCGAGCAGGAAAAAGCCCATGGGGTTATCGCCTGTTCAGCGGGCAACCACGCCCAGGGGGTAGCCCTGGCTGCCCAGGAAAGCGGCATTCCGGCGGTCATCTGCCTGCCCGAGGGCGCGCCGATTTCTAAAGTCGAAGCCACCCGCTCGTATGGCGCCAATGTGGTACTGGTTCCTGGCGTTTATGATGATGCCTACAACAAGGCACTTGAGCTGCGCGATGAAAAAGGCTATACCTTCATCCATCCGTTTAATGATGAAGAAGTCATTGCCGGCCAGGGAACAATTGGCCTGGAAATCCTGGACCAGCTCGACGAAGTGGATGCGGTCGTCGTCCCGATTGGCGGGGGCGGCCTGATCAGCGGTGTTGCTTATGCCATTAAGACACTGCGCCCGGATGTCAAGGTATATGGCGTACAGGCCGAAGGGGCGCCAAGCATGGCCAAGTCGCTGAGCGAAGATGAAATTGTCTGCCTGGAAGAAGTGCGCACGATTGCGGATGGCATCAAGGTCAAGGAACCTGGCGATCATACCTTTGATCTTTGCCGGCGCTATGTCGATGAAATCGTCACCGTCTCGGATGATGAGGTCGCCGGCGCAATTTTAAAGCTGATTGAAACCCAGAAAATGATCACAGAAGGAGCCGGTGCGGTCAGCGTGGCAGCCGTCATGTACGACAAGATTCCGGTGCAGGGAAAGAATGTGGTCTGCATTCTGTCGGGCGGCAACATTGATGTCACGATTCTTTCCAAAGTTATTGAGCGCGGCCTGCTCAAGTCCGGCCGCACGGATACGCTGGCCATCGAGCTGGAAGACCGTCCCGGTCAGCTGGCCAAGGTTTCTGAGCTGCTGGCCAGCCTGAATGCCAACGTCGTCAGCGTTTCGTATGAAAAAGCCAGTGAAGGAGCCTCGATCACTTCCTGTGTTTTGCGCATCAACATCGAGACCCGAGATTTTGACCATATTGCTGAAATCCATGAAGCCCTCGCCCTTAACGGCCTGCGGCTTGTCGAATAGGAAATAACGCTCCAAAAGGAAAAAACAGGAAAAACAGATGGAAAAGATTCCCGGTTTTTGACCGAATCCCCGTCATGAGAACAACAGAAAGAGGCGAATTGTATGAAACAGATCAGTACCCCCAACGCTCCGGCAGCGATCGGCCCTTATTGCCAGGCGGTTTGCGCCAAAGGCTTTGTCTTTACTTCCGGCCAGATCCCGCTGGATCCGAAAACCGGTGAAATCCATGGCACCACGATCGAAGAACAGGCCGTTCAGGTCATGGAAAACTTGAAAGCAGTCCTTGAAGAAGCCGGCAGCAGCCTGGAGCATGCCATAAAAACGACCTGCTACCTGGCCGATATCCAGGACTTTGCCGCCTTTAATGAAGTTTATGGCCGCTATTTTACCGCCAAGCCGGCCAGAAGCTGCTTTGCGGTCAAGGAACTGCCCAAAAACGCCCTGCTGGAAGTGGAAGTCATCGCCCTGCGCCATGTTCATGAAGAGGACGGGTGTCCGCACCATGGCAGCCACAAAAAGCATGCCCATGACTGATTTTTCAGCTTTCTTCAAATTCAAGGCTTAAACAGGCTGGATTCCATAATTCAGGCCTTCACCAGCACAGGTGAGGGCCTTTTAGTTTTTCGCGCTTGCACCGGCCATGAAGCAAAGGCCAGGCTCGAGCTGGGACTGCCTGCCTGAACAGAGCCGTAAAAACCAGGCCGCTCCAGAGCACGAAGATGGATTTTGCAGGCCGCCTGTCCGCAGAAAACCGACCAGGAAACAGCCGGAAGGAAAAAAGGCCAGAAAAAAGAGGCCATCCAGACGCTTTGCAAGATGAAAGAGACTGAAAAACAGTCCGATCAGTGATCAGCGCTTACATCTCAATGAAAAATCACGTCGATGGCTGGTTTTCGAAAATTTCGGAACTGTAATTTTATTTTCAGGATTTTGTTGACTATGAT
>Charlie_p1__coassemble_347_pt1 | contig 25256 bp, 21 predicted proteins | sample Charlie_p1__metabat2_high_PE_014 | metagenome-assembled genome bin Charlie_p1
TTGCGCTTTTAGCGTACTGTTTCAAAGCGCCAGGGGAATTGGTTGCAGAAAAAAACCGATCAGAAACCAGTTCAAGGACTGTCCGCTTCTGGCTGGCACACAAACTGCCCGCTGTTTGCTATGGAGCTGTTTTCTGGCCTGAAGTCTGAAAAAGACGAAAGAGGAGCGTATGTGAAAGAATAGGAACAGAAGAGATGCAGAACGGCTTTGCAAAAGGGAAGCCAGGCTTTGTTGAAGGTGAACAAGCCTGAATGAAAGCCAGGCCAGAAAGCTGGGCAGCACCGATAAAAAATATGAAAAAGAGATAAAGAAATGCAGGAGGCAAATATGATCAAAATCCTTTTTGACTGGAACGGGACACTTCTCAATGATGTGGAAGCCTCCTACTTGTGCATGACCAGCCTGCAAAGAGAATACGGCATTCCGCCTTTGGAAAATATCGAAGCTTACCGCCGGATTTTTGGCTTTCCTATCCGCAGCTACTATGAAAAAGCCGGATTTGATTTCTCAAAAATTTCCTGGGAAAAAACCGGGGAAGAGTTCATGAAGGACTGGCTGGCCCGTTATCCCCGGATCGGGCTGAACGAACAGGCACTGGCCGTTCTGAAACGGGCCCAAAACGATGGATTTGCCTGCTTCATTCTTTCTGCCACCCGCCTGGACCTGCTTAAAAGCCAGATCGCCCTGCATCCCGGACTTAAGGATCTGATTGATGGCGTCTATGGCATTGGCGATATTTATGCCTCGTCAAAGGAAAAAGCGGCCAGAGAATTCAGGGCCAGCTGCCTGGAGTGGGATGAAGTATTCATGATTGGCGATACCCTTCATGATCTGGAAGTCGCCAGATCCATTGGTGCGCACTGTATCTTATACGATGGCGGTCACCAGTGCCGCTTTACACTGGATAAAAGCAAAGCGCCTGTGGCAGCCACCCTGGAAGAAGCTCTGGAAAGGATTGAACAGTATGCAGGAAGTCATCATTGAAGCCAACGATGCCGGGCAGCGGCTCGACAAGTTTTTAGGCAAGGCGTATCCAAACCTGAAAAAAAGCGCGATGTACAAAGCCATCCGCAATAAGAAAATCAAGGTCAACCGCAAGCGGGCCGCTTTTGACCAGGTCCTGGAACAGGGCGATCATCTGCTGCTGTTTCTGCCGCCGGATCTTCTGGAAAAGAAAGTCCGCGTCCTCCAGCCGGCTAAAGAGCTGGAGATCGTCTATGAAGACCAGGATCTTCTGATCATGAACAAGCCCTCGGGCCTGCTTTCCATGAAAGACCGCCCCGGGGATCAGGACACGCTCAACGACCGGCTGCTTTCCTGGCTGGCCGCCCACGATCAGTACGATCCCGTAAAAGAAAACTCTTTTACGCCCTCGATTGCCCACCGGCTGGACCGCAATACCTCCGGCCTGGTCATGGCTGCCAAAAATGCCCCGGCTGCCCGCAGGCTTGCCCAGGCCATACAGGAAGGGCAGATGCGCAAATACTATCTGGCCATCACCGATAAAAAGCCGCAGCAGGGCCGTATTGAGCTGTACCTGAAAAAAGAGGGAACGAAAGCCCTTGTTTCAGCCAGGCCCATGGAAAATTATGATCCGGCCCGCATGATTGTCAAAACGATTGGGGCAAAGGATGGAAAGTATCTTTCCAAAATCGAGCTTCTGACCGGCCGGTTTCACCAGATCCGCGCCTGCCTGGCGTTTTTGAATACCCCGCTGGTCGGGGATGTGAAATACAAAGGCTCCCGGCAGCCCGATGGCTATGCTCTGCAGGCCTATAAACTGGATTTAACGCATACGCCATTTTATAAAGCCGGGATTGTGGAGCTGCCAAAATCAAAGCAGATCAGTCTCTGACCAGAAAAGTTTTCTGGCTCCGGCTTTTCCAGATGATCCAAACAGCGGCTGGCGGATCTGTTTTATACAGGACTTGCGGCCTGAAAAAGCCGGATCCCATTATTCCGTCACTTCTGTTTACTAGATTCAGGGCATGAACTTATTTTGTTTATGCCTTTTCTTTCTGCCTGTCCTGCTGGCCGGGATGTATCATGTAAAGCTGTATGCTGGCTGGATTCTGGTGTTCTGGATTGTTCCAGTTTCCCTGTTTTTGAAATACTTTATCGGCAGCGACCGGCTGGTTCGCGCCTGCCTTTTGATCCTGATGGCGGCAGCCGTCTTTTTCCAGGACCTGAAAACTATGTACTTTTCAAAACGATGGCTTGCCCTTTTGGGCGGCATGATCCTGATCGTTTTGCCTTTTGAAACACTGCCTTTTTTGCAGCGGCTGGCCGCTTTGTTTCCAGGGGCTTTGATGAGCTTTTTCTGGTTAAGGAAAAGCTGCGGCAGTGCGGATGTAATTGTCCTGACGGCTCTTGGCTTTGTGCTGGGATTTGAGCGGTTTCTCGTGTGTCTTCTGGTCTCCTGCCTGATGGCTTTGGGCTATGCCTGGCTTTCCAGGCAAAGACAGATTCCTTTTTTGAGCTTTCTGGCCATGGGCTTTTTATGGAGCTGGAGCTGCGGATATCGCCTGTTTGATTTTCTCTGCCCGCTTTTCTGGTTCCGGTGATGGTCGCATCAGCCAAAATGATAGGTTTGTAATTCACATCGAAGCGGGCAGAGATCGCTTCTTTCGGATAAGATTTCCTATAATCGAAGTGAGCAGACTGGGCAAAAGGCTGAAGAAAACGGCCGAATGACAATGCTGGATAAAGACTGGCTGGCTGCAGCTGCAGGAGTGCTGATGCTGGCCCAAGGAAGCAGAAGAAACAGCATCAGTTTTGCCTGGTTAATCATTTTGATGTTTCAGGGGGGATTTTATGAATAACTGGTTTTCAGATTTTGAAGAAAAATCCAGCGGCCTGGCTCTGGGCGGGGGCGGAGCGCGCGGCTGCTATGAAATAGGAATGTGGAAAGCGCTGCAGGAACATGGCCTGCAGTTTGCGTGTGTATCAGGAACGTCCATCGGGGCCCTGGTTGGAGCGATGTATGTCCAGGGCTCGCTGGATGAGATGATCGAGTTTGTCAAAGATCTTAAGCCGACCGTCATTGCCTCCAATCTGTTTTCCTTTCCGGAATCTCTGGGCGAAGCGGTGAAAAACCGCCGGGAAATCGGGTCTTTTTTATCCCGTTATATCCTTTCTGGAACCGGCATGGATATTTCGCCGCTTAAAAGCGAGCTGGATAAAATGTTTCGCTACCAGCTTTTTGAAAACTCGCCTGTCAATTTTGCCTGCATGACTTTCAATATTACCGAGCACAAGCCGATCGCTTATTTCAAGGAAGAGATGAACGCCGAAAATGCAGAAAACATTATCCTGGCTTCCGCTTCCTGCTATCCGGCTTTTCCGGTACTCAAGCTGAACGGCAGTGAATACATTGACGGCGGCTACTGGGACAATGTCCCGATTGACCTGGCCGCCCGCATGGGAGCCAAAAAGATTCTGGCTGTTGATGTGGAAGGACCGGGCCTGGTGCTGCCGGTGGATCCAAATCTGGATGTGTTTTTAATCAAGCCAATTCTTACGCTTGGCAATTTCCTGGATTTTACAGCCAAAAGCGGGATGCAGAACCTGAAAGCCGGCTATCTGGAAATGAACAAGCTGCTGGAAACGATGTGCGGTTTTCTGTATACTTTCCCGGCCCAGGAGAAGAACAATCTTGAGTTTCTCGATTCCTATCTGGATTTCATGTTCCAGATCTGGTCGATTAAAATCAGTGACCAGCAGCTGGAACAGATTGAAAAATGGGCGATTGGCTATTCAAAGTCGGACCTTTCTGACTTTTTGCGCCAGTCAAGAGGAACCGGGATTCTGATCGAAGGGCTGGCCGCTTTAGCTGGTGTTGACCCGTTAAAACTCTGGAGCGTCAAAACCTTCATGCAGAACCTGATGAGCCGCCTGGCAGAGCACCTGCAAAAAAGCAGTAGACTTGGCGGACTGGTGGATACGGCTGCTCCGGTCACTTCCCCGGCTCAGAAGATGAATGCTGTCTGTCGCAGCTTCCAGATTCTGAAAAAAGCACCGGAGCAGCGGGGCGGGGCTGAACTGCAAAGCCTGGCAGCCCTCTATCCGGGTGAAGTCGCTATGGCCTGGTGCTGGTATTTCCTGGAGAAAGTATATGGAAAATACGAATAAAATCATGAAAGCCCCGGTTCATAAAGGTGAAAATGACCGCTATGGTCTCGTGCTTGGCGGGGGCGGTTCCAAAGGCTGCTACCACGTCGGTGTCTGGACGGCATTTAACGAGCAGGGCATCCATTTTGATGCGCTGAGCGGGACCTCCATCGGGGCGCTGGTGGCGATTTTTTATCCTGGCAACCACATTGAGCCGGTGACTGATTTTGTCATGGACATGGAACCGACCAATATTGCCCAGGATCTGCCGCTCATGCCCCAGACCCTGAAGCAGACCATCCGCGGCAGCCGGACGATTCTCAATTTTGTGATCCGCTATAAAGATACCCGCATGGATATACGGCCTTTGCGCGAGCATTTTCGCCGCATGTTTGACTACGAAACCTTCAAGAACTCGCCGGTGCGCTTTGCCTGCATGTCCTACAACGACACAAAAAAAGAAGCCCGGCCGTTTTATAAAGGCGAGATCACCGCGCAGAATGCAGAAGACATCGTCATGGCCTCTTCAGCCTGCTATCCGGCTTTTCCCAAAGTCGTCATTGACGGCGACGAATATATCGATGGCATGTATGCCGACAATGTCCCGATCCAGCTGCTGCAGTCCATTTTGCCTGAAGCCTCATGGATTGCGGTTGTAGACCTGCATGATCCAGGCGAACCGGTCCCGCCGGCTTTAAGCGAGGACATGTTTTACATCCAGCCGCTGCTGCAGCCGGGCAACCCGCTGGATTTTTCAACCCATCATGCCGAGCGGCTGTATGCTCAGGGGTACCTGGAGACAATGAAATACCTGGGCAAATATCCGGGCCATCTTTATACATTTCGTGCAGAAGACAAGCCGCTGATGGATATTGTCGAGGACTACATCGGCCTGCAGCTGACGCAGATGAAAGTCGTCCTGCCTAAAGCAGACAATCTCGTCCATACCCTTTACCGGGGCGTGCTTGGCTATATCCCGCCGGAAATGCCCAACGATCTGCAGGATAATTATTATTTTGGCCAGATGGTAGAAGCCCTGGCTTTAATGGCCAGAGTGGAGCCGTTTGCTTTGTACGATTACAAGGCTTTCCTGGAAAAAATCATGGCCAACCTGGAATCGACATCCATTACCAAGCTCAATCCGGAAGAGTTTGCGCTGGTCAACCTGTTCAAGGCGATTTCCAAAGAAGAGCTGCCGATGCAGCTTTACCGCATGCTGAAAGCCAATGGGGGCCGCTTTTCAGAACGGGTGGAATCGCTCAAAGAGCGAATCCCGGTCAGCTACACCCTGGCTGTTCTGCACTATATTCTCCAGCTGCTTCTTGACCAGCTTTCACCGCACCAGCCGCACAAAACAGAAAGCCAGGCGGACGAAAAGATATCTGGCCAGCAGAAAGCACCTTCTGACAAACGGGAAAATGACCAGCTGCAGCCTTCTTTAAAAACAACTCCAAAGAATGAACCGGAAACTCCAGGCCAGTCAGAGATGCAAAAGCCGGCAGCCGGCCGGGCAGCGGATTTGAAAAAAGCAGCCGGCCAGGCAGCCCGGAAACAGTCCGATCTTGAACAGGCTGCCAAAGCCAAAGCAGATCTCCAGCAAAAAAAGCCGGCAGCCGTACCATCTTTGCCGGCATCTTCTCCTGAAAAAACGGAAGAACAGTTCCTGCCGGCCAGACTGCCCAAATACAAAGAAGTTCATCTGCCGCCTCTTCCCGACAGGAACAAAGAGCCAGAACCATCCCGAATGGATAAACAGAGTGATCGCTCAGGCCAGAATTTGACCGGTCAGGATTTGAAGTAATCAAAGATTATTACCGGCAAAAAAGCCGTCGCGAAAATGCGGCGGCTTGTTGTTTGCATGCCTCGTGATGCAAGCCAGCAAGCCCGGAAAATAAGACCGGAATCTGGCTGGCAGATTTCAAAACGTAAAACAGGATTGTCCTTTATTCGCTTTTGGCCAGAGCGGGATCAAACCACTTGAACCGGGTATCCATATCCAGTTCGACATTGATCTTCTCTCTGGTAAAGGGCTGCAGAAAGGACAGCTTATAGGCCTGAAGCATCAGGCCCTTGTTGTTGCGCACGATGCCGTAGAGCGAATCGTTCATGATCGGGTAGCCGATATTGGCCAGGTGCACACGGATCTGGTGCTTGCGGCCGGTTGAAATGCCGGCTTTGACCAGCGATTTGTCATCAAAAAGTTTCAGCCTGGAAATATGGGTATGGGCCGGCTTTCCTTTCTTGAAGACCATCATCTTTTCGGCTTCATGCCGGTTGCGGGCAATTGGATTGTTGATGTCGATTTCGCGGTTGTCCACGCGGCCATCGACCACAGCCAGGTATTCCTTTTTGGCTGTTCCGTCTTCAAACTGGGCATCAAGGAAGTTCTTGACCAGCGGATGCTTGGAAAAAAGCACCAGGCCGCTGGCTTCCTGGTCGATCCGGTTGACCGGCTGGGCCGGAAAGCGGGCGTTGTTCTGCTGGAGATAGGCGTTTACCCGGCTGGTCAGCGTATCCTCACTCTGACCATCGCCATGAACCAGCAAAAACGGCTTCTTGTTGGCGACCAGGCACCAGTCATCTTCATACACAATCGGGACACCGCCATAAAAAACAGGGGTATTTTCGTTAAAGTCAAATGTATCGTCCACAACCACGCTGATTTTATCAGCCGGGACAATTTCTTCAGCCGGATTGGTCAGCGGCTTGTTTCCTTTTAAAATCTGGACATGTTTTTTCTTTTCCTTGGAAATATCCAGAACATCCAGGACTTCCTGCAAACTCACAGGCTTATCCGTTTTGATCTGGAGATTTCCATTCGAAAGGAGCTGGACATTAACAGACATAGAGAATTCATTCCTTTCACTCATACCTATCTTACAGCCGGCCATCCCAAATCCTGCCGGTTTAAAACCGCAAACGAAAAATTCGGCTTGTTCAACGGGATGCTGCAGGCCTGGAGAGCTTTTCATATTCAGGATCTGCACCAGTCCAGGCCATAAGCTTCCGGCCTGATTGCTTTCTGTTTTTAAAAATTGCCTGGTATCAAAGGTAAAAAATTACAAACCAATAATATCGGATTGTTGAATTACGCTTGCATGACTGGATCTCGTACTGTGTGAAATTATTCTCAAAATTTGCCAGGAAAATGAAGATAGTCCGGGTATTGAAAAGTACGTGCCCATGCTGATCATGCTAATATCGTTGCAGGAGGTAAAACTCAAATGAAACTTTACAGAGGAACAAACGGAGAAGTTGTTGAACTCCTTCTTCCGGTTAATGAAAATGTAGATATTCAGATCAATGGCCAGCCGGCAGTGCTGGTTGAAGCCGATACAACGGATGCTGCCCTGGAAAAGCATGTACCGGACGTAAAAGTCGAAGACGGAAAGGTCAAAGTCCAGGTTGGATCCACACCGCATCCAATGCTTGAAAAGCACTGGATCACTGACATCTGGATGGAATATCCGGATGGAACAGTGGAAAAGGCTGTCCTGATGCCAGGCAGCGAACCAGTCGCTGAATTTGACGTGAAAGACAAACACGGCAAGGCTACTGTCTACGAATACTGCAATCTCCACGGTCTGTGGAAAAAAGAATTCGAAATGTAACCTGATCCGGTCTGCATGGCGCTGCCGGCGCAAACCAGTATCAAAGCATAACAAATTGTTTTTACAGCAAACAGCCCGGCTGCACTTCAGGCAGCTGCCGGCTGACGAACATTACACTGAAGAAAAATCGAAGCATCCATTTTCTGCTGGAAGATGGATGCTTTTTTAGTGAGAAGCGGAACCGGAGAAAAGATGGGCGAATGGCATCAGCCAGGAAAATGCCCGCAGAATGCCGAAAAAAACAGGTCCCTTTTTCAGGACCTGCTTTGATCCAGTACCGGATCTTTAGCAGTATCAGACAATTGGAGACTGCCGGCAGAAGGTCAGCGGTTTTCACCGGCAAAAATCATGTAGTTTTCCAGCGGGATAAAGCCGCATCGAGCATACATGGCTTTGGCCTGGTCAGTGGATTCAAGGTAGATTTTGGTGATCTGGCGTTTTCTGCAAAGCTCTGTCATCTGCCGGATCATCCATGCTGCCATATGCTGGCGGCGAAACCGGGGGTCGATAAAGATGTTCATGAAATAGGCGCACTGGCCGGAAGGATTGTCGGGCGATGGCATTTCCTGCCACAGGCAGATCCCGCCGCACCCTTTGATCTGCTGATCGTCCTGATCCATCAAGAAAAAGCAAAGATGGGAATGGTCAGCCAAATGCTTTTCATAATACTGGCGGTTGGCCTGTTCCAGGGCGGGAAGGCTGCTTTCCCTGACAGGGGCAAAGACTTCCCGGATCACCCGCATCCGCCAGGCCATGATTTCATTCAGTCTGTCGGCGTCGGCCTGGACAAGCTCTAGCTCCATGGAATCTCCCCGTCATCCAGTACCTGGGGCAGGGCATTGCGGTCCGGCTTGCCGTTAGCGTTGAGAACGATGTCTTTCATGGAAACAAAATACTTGGGAATCATGAAGGCCGGCAGCTGGTAAGCCAGCTCTCTTTTAAGCTGGTGCAGACCTTGGAAAGCCGGGCTGGTCACGATGTAGGCGCAAAGATAAGGCAGGTCTTCTTCATCGAGAAAATCCCGGACGACGGCCATGCTGATTCCTTTGCACTGGTTCAGGGCGCTTTCGACTTCCTCGATTTCAACACGGCGGCCATAGATCATGACCTGGCTGTCCTTGCGGTGCAAAAAGGCCAGGTTGCCATCGCCAAGCAGCTGGCCTAGATCGCCGGACCAGTAGCGCCTTGTGCCGTCCGGCAAAGTCTCAAAAGCATCATTTTCGTGGCCATGATCTTTAAGATAGCCATTGGAAACGCCTTTTCCATAAATCACGATTTCTCCAGTCGCGCCGGGTTTAACGAGCTTTCCGTTTTCATCAAGCAGCTCGATCTGCACATCTAAAACCGGCTTGCCAACCGGGAACGTTCCATCATTCAATGCACTGCCTGGCACGCAGTGAAAATAGGAAGCACAGACTGTTGTTTCACTGGGACCGTAAGTGTTATAGACAGCCACTTTGTCATACAGATGGCTGACATAGTTTTCGCGCAATACGTCGCCTCCGCTGATCAGAAGGCGCAGGGAAGAAGGGATTGCGGGCAGTTCGTTAATCTTTTCAAGAAGATAAGGAAAGCCGCTGATCATGGTAATCCCGTTTGCTTCGACAAATTTCATCAGGTCCTGGGCGCTTTTCTTGTCCTTCATCTGGGGCAGGACGAGCATGCCGCCATTGAGCAGCGAAGCGAAAACTTCTTCAGTAAAAATATCGAAAGAGCAGACGGAATACTGCAGCATGCGATCGGCCGGACTGACATGAAATTCCCGGTTAAAAGCATCGACATAATGGCAGACATTGGCATTGGTCACGCAGACACCTTTGGGGATGCCGGTTGTGCCGGAAGTATAGAGAATATAAGCCAGATCTTCCGGCCTGGAAAGATCCGGGCGCTCTTCTGACTTACGCTCTGGATCCAGGTTCAGATCTTCGACAAAAACCAGCGGGAAACCGGTCAGCAGGGAAGCGTATTTTTTCTGCGTCAGGATTGCTGAAACACTGGCTTCTTCCATCATCCGCTTAATCCGGCCTTTGGGAAAAGAAGGTTCGGCCGGAATGTAGGTCGATCCATTTTTCAGGATTCCAAACAGGGCAGCGATCATTTCCGGCTTATGGTCCATGACCAGCCCGATGCGGGCATGTACTGGAAGGGCACCTGCGATCTGGTCTGCCAGGGACAGCAGATTCTCACGGGTTAGTATTTGGCCCTTGCAGATCAAAGCTCCGGCCTGCGGGTCGTTTTGGACCAGGGCGGCCAGCCGTCTGGACAAGGTTGAATTCTTCATAAAAATCTCCATTCAACAGGTGAAACCGTTCATTATGCAAAACCTGGTCTATATAAACCGGCAGCCTGCTCAGCAGTTCAGCAATTTGTGCTTCTGCCTGGCGTGGATCCGGGCTGTCCTGTACAGGGCGGTCTGTAAAGCAATGAAACAGGCGATGAAACAATAAATCGGTTTCACCTTTTCTTACCCAGCATAAACGAACCGGCAGGCAGAACAGGGACAGATGCATGCAAATATCGGGCTGCAGAAATGGTCCGGTTTCATTGCCTCGATCCAAGGCACTCAGAGTAAAGCAGGACAGAGAAGCTGGCTGCGCTTACCCGCCAAAAATCTTCACTGCACAATGTCCAGGAGCATAAAATAAATATTATATAGTCATAAAATCAATTTACAGAGCATGCCGATCAATACCGATGAAAAAGCCAGAGCGGTCTTTTCAGTCAGATTGATTCGAAAACCGCAAACTCTTCTGGATAATTAATAGTGAAAGAGGGTTTACACATATGGATGAAAACAAGAACACTGAAGAAGTAAAACCAGTTCGGCAGCCTGAAGAAAACAATTCTTTACAGGCAAAGCTGAACGCAGATAAAGAACGGCTGGAAAAATCCGAAGAAGACCTGGAAACATTAGCCGCAAAGATTCATTCCGAAGAAAACACGGCCAAAGAAGAACTTGCTAAAGATGTTCAGGAAGAAAAAGCGGATCTTGAAAAAGCGCGGGCTGAATTCCAGCAGGCCGGCGAACAGGCACGCCAGAAACTGGACCGCATGAGCCGCAATGCCGGCCGTTCCCTGGAAGAGTTTAATGACCGCTTGAATGCCGAGGTCCAGGAAGCCGGCAAAGAGATCGACGCGGATTCTGACAGCTTTGTCAAGAAAGCTGAAGAACGCTTTAATGATTTCCGGGCGAGTGCTGATCAGACCATTGACAGTTTTGCCAATGAAATGCAGCAGGACCCGAAAAAAGCTTTAATTGACGGACTCAAAGCTGGACTGATGATCATTGGTGCGATTGCGCTGATCAAAGGTCTGTTCAGAAAATAGAATTTCCTTTTTCCGGGCTGCAGCTGTCTGCAAAGACAAAAAGTCCAGATTACAAATGAAACAGCTCCATATTCCCCGATGGAATATGGAGTTTTTCTTTTTTCTGAAGCAGATGGACCTGTTTCTTTTTGTGAATGTCCGGCTGCCAGAGAATTGCTGCCGCCTGCCGCATCTTCCTTCTGGCGGGCTGAAGAAAGTATCCAGAAGAACCTTCCAAAATAGAATTCAGGCTGGACGATTTAATTTCCTGATTTGACCGATCGCGAATGTATTGCATAATGAGGGAAGTATTGAAAAGAAACAGGAACAATGTCCTGCGTTTTAAAGGCTTTTCAATCCGACATACTTTTGTTTGCATCAAATGCAGATGCAAAAAAAGCAGGTGAAACCGTGAAAACATCGAAATTTCAGAAAAATGGCCGGAAACAGCAATACCGGCAGAAAAACCGAAAAGAAAACAGCTCGAAAAAGAAAGATAACACCCCGGCTGGGGATTCATTAAAACCATATGTTCGCAAGGCGGAAGAAAATAAGATGCCTGGTTCTCTGCAAGGCGGACAGGAAAACCGGCAGATAATCGAAAAGCAGACCGCTTCTGGAGAAAATATGCCTGTGGATACCGAAATCCTGGAACAGTCCAGTCTTGCCGTGATCAGTGAAAGCCAGACCGGGCAAAAACCAGCTGCTCTATCCGATGCAGACAATGAAGGCCAGGCTGCCCTGGATTTGCAGAGGACTGCCAAAAGCCAGGATGAAGAGGATACCAGCCCGCACAAAGAACCAGAACCCGCCCAGGAAAGAATGGAAGCAAAGACTTCGGCAAGCCGCCCAGGCGCCGTTGGGAATGATCTGGATCAAGAAAGCGAACCAGTCATAAAAGCTGATTCCCAAATCGAAAAGGAAGCAGGAAAAACAGGGGCACCAGCCCTGGAAAAAACGGATCTGATTCCGTCCTCCAGGCTGGATCCAGAAAAGCGGGAAGCCGAAAACCAGGCTGTCAACTTCCTGGCCTTTCAGCCTGTGGAAAATGATTCTTCCGATTCAGATGAATCCGGAAGCCTGGATTTAGATATTCCCAGTGCTGTTATACCCAAAACTTACGCCTCTGCCTGCACCAGTACAGAATCAAAGGAAGCCGGCTCATCCTTGCTGGAAGGAAATGCGGCCGATCAGAAACGGGATGCGCCGGAAAAGATCCAGCAAACTGAAAACAAGCCTGGAGATCAGGAAGCGCAAGATCAGGAAATTCAAAATGAAGAAGCCGAAGAACAAGCAATAAAGCAGCCGGATTCTCTGGAAAAATCTGATCCAGAAACATCTGCAGATACAGATGGCTCAAAAAAGACGGCTGGAATGGATGATTTGCAGTCTTCTGATCCGGTTCCGCTAAAAGCCGGCAATATAGCCCCTGACCTGCAGACAGAAAGCCACACGCTGACTGATTATTCACTGCTCAGAAAAGACAATGGGCCAGGCAAAGCAGAAAGCGTCCCAGGTGATGCCGGCACAAAGCCTGCAGTGAGCGCAAGCCGCAATGGAACGGCACAGGATCAGGATCAAGGCCAGGATCGCATCCAGGCGGATGCCGTATTCAGCCAGCCAGAAAGCAAAGAAGATCATTCAGATAAAAACAGTACTTCAGAAAGGAAGACGATTATGCCCAATACATCAGATATCAAAGTCTGGAAAGATATTTTGACTGAACTGCAGTCCAACAGTGAACAAAACGAGGTAGTTATCCAGGAAATCCAGGAAGAGATCAGCCTGCAGGAACAGCGCAACAAGCTGGAAGTCAAGAAACTGTATGAACAGATCAAAGAGCAGACGGCATCGCTGGAAAAACTGCTCCAGGATGTCAAGAAAGATACGCTCTTTACACTGCCTGCTGATGAACCGACCAGGGAATCCTTTATCAAAACCCTTGAAGAGCGCCTGGAAAACTCCAGACAACTGATGGACTATACCGCCAGCCTGCTGGATACCCAGACGACTGCCCCGGAGACGATTGAAAAAATCCGCTTTGGCAGCCGCAGCAAGAAGGCCAACGGCGTGCGGGCCCAGTTTCCCAGGCAGGCGCTGCTAGGCAACTGGATTCATTACTTTACCCGTGATATGTTTACCTGCCAGTGTTTCTGGGATGATGGAGAATTCAAGGAGTATGATTTCCGCGATAACCGCCTGGTCGAAGAGCGCAACGGTAAATTCCATGTCGACCAGAACAAAGTGGTCATGGACTATGATGAAGGCAAGCAGGCTGTCTATACAGTGACAGGCTATTCGGATGACTGCCTGGACTACCTGATCAACAAGACACCGATACGCTTTGACTATATGCCTGAAGATCTTCTCAATACACTGCTTGAAGAAAATGCACGCTAAATCCTGAAACAGGCTTCAGGCACAGACCAGGCATGGAGTACGCTCTTGAAACCTGGCCGCAGGCCGGCTGCTTTTGGAAAGCTTTATCTTCCTGGTCTGCCCAAAGAGCAGTACCATCCAAATAAAGGCAGATCTGAGAGATAATAAAATGTGCGGTTTCCAAAGCAGAACAACAGGGAAAATGAGCCGTTTTCAAAGCGCTGCGGCCTGTTAAAAAGAGATCGGACGCGAGGAACCTGCTGAATTTCCTCTGCAGTCCAAATGTTTTTAAATGGATTGTATAGTCGTATAAAACCGATAAGTTTGTATCGCATCTGGATTCCGATAAAATTTCAGGCATGATAGTTCAGGCTGGTTGTTCCAGTGGTATATTGAGGATGACAGAAGGAGGCTTATTATCATGGCTGACGATTTCAAAAAATTTGAAGACAAAATTCTCGACGATGAAGTACGTCACGACGAGGATGTAATTGACAAGAAACGTGAAGATATCAAAGAACACACTCTTGAAGAAGGAAAAGACAAATCCAAATTCATGAAGGACCTGCACGCTGATGAAATCAAGCACGACGAAAAAGTGATCGACCGCAAAGAAAAAGATGCAGCCCGTCACGAAGCGAAGATTAAATCCAACGAAGAAGCTATTACTGACAAGAAGTAAATCTGAATTGGGAAGCTGTCCTGCGGGACGGCTTTTTTTGCGTTTTCTGAAAGTTTTCTGTAAAAATTTTTCAAATCCTCTGAAAACTCTTCAGGCTGTTAACGAATTGTGTACAATAAGACCGATATTTTCAAAGGAGATTTGATGATGAAGACATTTAAAATTACCGCCGCGATGCTCGGTGCGGCGATGCTTTTTGCAGGCTGTTCGTCCAGCAGCTCTGGCTCCACTGGCTCCAGCCAGTCCGGCTCCAGTGCTGCGGCCTCTTCGGCAGCTTCCACTGCTTCCACCAGCACAAGCGCGGCTGCAGGCGATGTAAAAATCGGCATTCTGCAGTATGTCGAACATCCGGCGCTGGATGAAGCCACCAAAGGTTTTGAAGATTACCTCAAGGACAACGGCTATGCTGATGCTGCCATTGATTTCAAGTCAGCACAGGGTGAAGTAGCCAACTGTACTTCAATTGCCCAGAAATTTGTCAACGACAAAGTCAACCTGATTTTTGCGGTAGCCACACCGGCTGCCCAGGCTGCAGCCAACGAAACCAAGGATATCCCGATTGTTCTTTCGGCTGTAACCGACCCGGCAGATTCCGGACTGGTTGAAAGCAATGAGAAGCCGGGCAACAATCTGACCGGATCTTCGGACCTGAATCCGATCGAAGCTCAGTTTGATCTGCTCCAGGAAATCCTGCCGGATGCCAAGACGGTTGGCCTGCTTTACTGCAACGCCGAAAGCAACTCGGTTTTCCAGATTAACCTGGCCAAAGAGCAGTGCGACGAGCGCGGCCTTTCCTATCAGGAAGCATCCGTAACGGATTCCAACCAGATTCAGCAGGTTGTCGAATCCCTGAACGGCAAAGTGGACGTCATCTACGTTCCAACCGACAACCTCATGGCTGAAAGCATGGCAACCGTTTCCCAGACAGCCAGCCAGTATGGAATTCCATGCATCGTGGGCGAAGAAGGAATGGTGAAAAACGGCGGTCTCGCAACTTATGGCATCGACTACTACAAGCTTGGCGAACTGGCCGGTGCTCAGGCTGTGTCCATTCTCGATGGCAAGGATAAACCGGAAGATATGGCAATCCAGTATCTGGCTACAGACGAATGTACGCTGACGGTTAATCCGAAAGCTGCTGAAAAACTGAATATTACTCTGCCGAAGTCCGTTCTTGACCGTGCAGTAACTGTAGAAGGGGAAGACTGATGTCTATCCTCTTTTCTTTGGAGGGCGCCATTGGCCAGGGAATTCTCTGGGGGATCATGGCTCTTGGTGTTTACATCACCTTCCGTCTGCTTGATTTTGCCGACCTGACGGTTGACGGCTCCTTTGCCACGGGCGGTGCGATTGCTGCGGTTCTGATTATGGCCGGGGTCAATCCTTACCTTGCCGTGCTGATGGCTACACTGGCCGGCTTTGCTGCTGGTGCCGTTACTGGATTTTTCAATACGGTGTGCAAGATCCCGCCGATCCTGGCTGGAATTCTCAGCCAGATTGGCCTGTATTCCATCAACCTGATGATCATGGGCCAGTCCAACATCCCAATGCTCAACAAGCCGAACATGTTCACTCAGCTTTCGGATCTGATTCCGGCTCCTGGCTGGATTACGCCGCAAAACCTCTCGGTTATCGGGCTTGGCGTGCTGTTTGTGGTTGTTGTCATTGCCCTGCTGTACTGGTTTTTCGGAACGGAGCTTGGGACATCCATCCGGGCGACTGGAAACAACCCGCACATGGTCAGAGCCAATGGCGTTTCGACCAACTGGACAACAATGGTAGCCCTGATGCTGTCTAACGGACTGATCGCACTTTCCGGGGGCCTGGTTGCCCAGCAGCAGGGATATGCCGATGTCAAGATGGGAATCGGAGCGATTGTCATGGCTTTGGCTTCCATTGTTATTGGCGAGACGATCTTTGGCCGCAAAGGCGGCTTTCTGCGCCGGCTGGTCTCCATCGTGGTCGGATCGATTCTTTACCGTATTATTGTTTCTATTGTTCTGCAGCTCGGACTCAACCCGGATAACCTGAAGCTCTTTACTGCGCTTCTTGTTGCGGCAGCCTTAAGCATTCCGGTGATCCTGCAAAGCCGCGCCCAGAAAGCCAGCTACAGGCGGCTGACCGAAGCGGTTGAAAGCGTGGAGGACAAGTTCTGATGCTCAAGATAAAAAATATTTCCAAGACATTCAATCCGGGAACGATCACGGAGAAAAAAGCCATTGACCGGCTGAATCTGACGATTAATGACGGGGATTTTATTACCGTAATCGGCGGCAACGGAGCCGGCAAGTCAACCCTGCTTAACCTTATTGCCGGTGTTTACCCGCCCGATGGCGGCCGGATCCTGCTGGATGAAAAAGATATTACTCTGCTGCCGGAGCACAAGCGGGCAGCTTACATTGGCCGCGTTTTCCAGGATCCATTGATGGGCACGGCTGCGGATATGGAAATTTCGGAAAACCTGGCATTTGCATCACGCCGGGGCAGAAGACGTACGCTCAGGTGGGGGATTACCAGACCGGAAGAGAAGCAGTACCGCGAAAAACTGGCAACTCTGGGCCTGGGGCTGGAAGACAGGCTGAACAATAAAGTCGGGCTGCTTTCCGGCGGACAGCGGCAGGCTGTTACGCTGCTGATGGCTTCCATCCAGAAGCCGCAGCTTCTGCTGCTGGATGAACATACAGCAGCTCTTGATCCGCTTACGGCCAAGAAAGTGCTGGACCTGACGGAAAAAATTGTTGAAGAAAACCAGCTCACTACGCTGATGATCACCCACAACATGAAAGATGCGATCCGCCTGGGAAACCGGCTGATCATGATGTATGACGGAAAAATCATTTTTGATATTTCCGGGGACGAAAAAAAGAAGCTGACCGTCGATCAGCTTCACAACAAGTTCAAGGAAGCCGCCGGCGAAGAATTCGCCGACGACCGGGCTGTGCTCGTCTGAAACACAGCTTTCAAGCCAGGATTTCGAATCCTGGTTTTTTTATGCCTGCTTGGCATAATGCGAAATGCACAATCCAAAAAGAGAAAAGACTATTTACGGATCCATGATTTTCATTTGTTCCAGATTCCTCTTTGCTCAGGATTTCTCTTTACTCCGGTCTTCATTGCCTTCCGGTTTTCCCTTCAAAGCTCCGGAAGCTCAGGTCTGATTCAGCCTGGGCTTTTGCTTCTGGTCCAGTCTGGGTGCTAAAAAGGAAAAGAAGTACATATTTGGCTGGACTCTCGTTATAAAAGAGCGGCTGCACTTATGGCTGTTCGCAAAAAAGCCGGGGAAAAAGCGGAAAATGTCATTTTTTGATAAAGATATCAGTATATAAGCCGGCAGTCCGAAAATTTACTTAATTGCCTGAAGAATTCTGATGTTCCCAAAAAAAGCTGGCCCAGGATTTGTCCTTCAAAAAATCCGGATCTGGCCGGTTCTGACCTTTGTACTGGCTCAGGTATCGAATAAAGATGATAATGATATAGTTCGGGATGAATATTAATCCGCTTTAAAATCCGGTTTTCATCCAAGTTTGAACCGTCTGCGGTTTTGCCGGATGGTTAAATCGTGTGAAAAGTACAGAAGGACTTCATAAAGATTCCCTGGAAATCAGGATGGTCCGATATATACGAAAATGTTTGGGTTATTTAAATTTGAGAAATAACAAAGGTCAGGGTTAAGACCATGATTGTAAGTGATATAATTGCAATTGAAATCAGTTTCAGGAGGAAAACTATGGAAAACAACAACATGCTCGCCATGATTCTGGCAGGCGGGCGTGGCACTCGTTTGTATGATCTTACAAACAAGACTGCCAAACCTGCTGTTTACTTTGGCGGAAAATACCGTATTATCGACTTCCCTCTCAGCAACTGCGCAAACTCCAATATCAACGTAGTCGGCGTGCTGACCCAGTATGAACCTGTACAGCTCAACGCCTACGCCGGAGCCGGCCAGCGCTGGGGCCTGGATACTCGTGGAAGCGGTGTTTACGTATTGCCGCCAAGTGAAAAAGACGGAACCAAATTTGGTGTATACCAGGGGACCGCTGATGCAATCTACCAGAATATCGATTTCATCGACGAATTTAACCCCAACTATGTATTAATTCTTTCCGGTGACCACATCTACAAGATGGACTATGACAAAATGCTCGCAGACCACAAGTTCAACGATGCGGATCTGACGGTTGCAGTCCGCCCTGTACCGTGGGAAGAAGCTCCCCGCTTTGGAATCATGAATACGGATATGAACAGCCGCATTCTTGAATTCCAGGAAAAACCTGCCGAACCAAAGTCCAACCTTGCTTCAATGGGTATTTACATCTTTGACTGGCCGCTGCTTCGTCAAACCCTGATTGACGATGCCAAGGATGAGAATTCCGAACACGACTTTGGCAAGAACATTATCCCGACACTTCTTTCCCAGAAGAAACGCCTTTTTGCCTATAACTTTAACGGATACTGGAAGGACGTTGGAACGATCGACTCCCTTTGGGAAGCCAACATGGATTTGATCGACCACAACGACCAGCTGGATCTGGGCGACAAGGAATGGAAAATCTATACCGCAGATATTCCTGTTCTGCCGCAGTATGTGTCCAGAACCGGTAAAGTAGAACACTGCTACATCAACCAGGGCGCAGTGATCCGCGGCCATGCCAAGGATTCTGTCCTGTTCAATGGCGTTGTCATTGATGAAGGAGCTGAAGTTGTTCAGTCTGTTTTGATGCCTGGTGTCCAGATTGAAAAAGGTGCCAAAGTTTACCGCGCTATCGTTGCGGACAAGATCGTCATTGGCGCAAATGCGACAGTCGGCAGTCTCGATTCTGAAAAGATCGACCTGGTTGCCGAGAATGTGAAAGGAGAAGAGTAAAGATGGTTAACGCTCTTGGAATTGTTTCTTTTACAAGCCCGGCAATTTTTGTAAAAGGAATCTCGAACTACCGTCCGGTTGCTGCGTTCTCCTATGTCGGACGTTACCGCCTGGTGGATATTCCAATTTCCAACATGACAAACTCCGGAATCCAGAACATCCATGTTTATACCAATGGAAACCCGAAAGTCCTGTTCGATCACATTGGAAGCGCCAGACACTACAACATCAACAACAAGCATGGCCACATTGGAATCATTCCGGTAATGGCGGATACGCTCAGCTCCGAGTTTATTTCTGATATGGAAGCTTACTATACCAACCTTGACCAGATCGAGGACAACGTGAACGATTTCGTTGTTATTGCTCCGGTGAACTGGATTTATAAAGCCAACTTCTCCGACCTGATCCAGGAACACATTGAATCCAAGGCTGACCTTTCCATCCTGTATTCCCACTACGATGAAACAGGCATGCCAAGCTCCAACCTGCTCAATGCCAACCTGCTGGTAACGGATAACAAAGGCGAATTCAAGGGAATCAAGCGCTATATTGGCGGACCGGCTAAACTGGACGTTTCCCTGGACACTTACATCATGTCCAAGAACAAGTTCATCAAGCTGATCAAAATGGCCCATGATTATTCTCCGCTGTTCTGGATGACTGACATGATCAACACCCTGGCTGCCCAGAATGAAATCAAGGTCAACAAAATCCCTTATTCCCACCCGGTGTTCCCGATCCTGGATCTGAAGAGCTACTACTCCTCCAACATGGAAATGCTTAAAGAACGCAATATGGCTTTCTTTAATGATCCAAACTGGCCGATTTATACTCGTACCAACGATTCTGCTCCAACCATTTATCTTGGAGAAGGAACAGCCCAGTGCGCCCTGATTTCCAACGGCTGCGAAATCAGCGGCAAAGTTACGGAGTCGATTCTGGGCCGCGGCGTCAAAGTCGGTGCCAGATCCATCGTTTCCAACTGCCTGATCCTGCCGGATGCAGAAATCGGCGAAAATGTGCTTCTGACCAATGTAATCGTGGATAAAGATGCCCATATCATTCATAAGCAGGAAATTACCGGCTATGATGAAGAACCGCTTTACATTGGCAGACGGGAGACTGTCTGATGGCTTCCATTTTAATGGCTGCAGCTGAAGGCCTTCCATTTGTTAAAACCGGAGGTCTTGCTGACGTAATCGGTTCGCTGCCGCAGGCACTTGCTGATCTTGGCCATGAAGTAAAAGTTGTTATTCCTCTCTACAAGAAAATTGCTGAAAAGAATTTTAAGGATCTCACCTGGTGTGCAAGCTATACCGTAAATATCAACTACCGTGAAGTTCCGGTAACGGTTTACTCCCAGACGATCGGCAAAGTGGCTTACTTCTTTATCCAGCACCAGGGCTATTTCGAAAGAGATGCCCTGTATGGCTATCAGGATGATGGCGAACGGTTTGCTTATTTCCAGAAGGCTGTCATCGAAATGCTCAACCAGCTCAACTACTGGCCAAACATCATCCATTGCCATGACTGGCAGACCGGCATGATTCCCTGTATGGTCAAGGAAACCCACTCCAGTGATTCCCGCTATGCTTCGATCAAGTTTGTATACACGATCCATAACCTGCTGTTCCAGGGCAACTTTGGTCCTGAAATGACCGATTCCTGCCTCGGACTGCCGTATTATCTGCTCGATAACGGCAATATCCGCTTTGACGGCGGTGTTTCCTTCATGAAATCCGGCATTCTTTATGCCGACAAGATCACGACGGTTTCCCCAACTTATTCGCAGGAAATCCTCACTCCGCAGTATGGTGAGCATATGCAGGGTGTCCTGAATATGCGCCGCTATGACCTGTGGGGAATTGTCAATGGTATCGACATCCAGAACTGGAATCCGAATACAGACCCGGCTCTGCCATACCATTACAACAAGATCACCATGTCCAGAGGAAAAGCCGAAGACAAGGCTGCTTTGCAGCGCGAACTTGGGCTGGAAGTGAATCCGAATGTCATGCTGGTTGGCGTAGTATCCCGTCTGACTTACCAGAAGGGCTTCTACCTGATGCTTGAAAAGTATGAACAGCTTGTCAACGCCCCAATCCAGCTGGCGATTCTTGGTACCGGTGAACCAGCGATTCAGAATGCTTTCCGCGACATGGAAAACCAGAACAAAGGCAAAGTCTGCTTCTACCAGGGCTATAACGAAGACCTGGCTCACCGCATTTATGCCGGAAGCGACCTGTTCTTAATGCCTTCGCTCTTTGAACCGTGCGGACTGTCTCAGCTTTGCAGCCTGCGCTATGGAACTCTGCCTTTAGTCCGTGAAACCGGCGGCCTGAAGGATACAGTTAATCCATATAATGCCTTCGATAAATCCGGTGACGGCTTCAGCTTTGCCAACTACAACTCGGATGAAATGATGAATACCCTCAATCTGGCGATTGATGTGTATTACAACCGTCCGGAAGACTGGGCAATCCTGAAGATGAATGCTATGAACCGCGATGTATCCTGGCAGCGCTCGGCAGACATCTATAACCGTCTGTATGAAACACTGATGTAGAATCTGCAGCAGATTCATCCGGGATTCACGAACAATGAAAATTGCAGTCAGCGCCTGTCTGCTTGGATGTCCATGCCGGTATGACCATGGAAACTGCTACAGTCCATCCATTGCCAGGCTGGCCAGTGACCATATCCTTATCCCCGTCTGTCCAGAAACGATGGGCGGTCTTGAATCGCCAAGGGTTCCCTGCGAAATCGTTGATGGAAAAGTCATAAACAGGGACGGGGAAGAACTGACCGAAAAAATAAAAAATGGTGCAGCACTCGCACTTGAAGCAGCAAAAGAAGAGAATTGCCAGGCAGTAATCTGCAAGCAGTACTCTCCCAGCTGCGGATGCGGAAAGATCTACGATGGATCCTTTTCCGGAACCATCGTCCGCGGAGATGGTATTTTTACCAGGATGCTCAAAGAAAACGGGATTCCAGTTATCAGTAACGATGATTTTGAGAGCCGTTTTGAGCAGGAGACTTGAAATAACGGGCAAAAATCATCGGATGATTATGAAATCCCTTACTTCTTCTCCTCCAGACTATTGCTCATAGTTGTAAAATATCGAGAATGATCTAAAATTAGAATGTAATGATTCAGGAGGAAATAAATCATGAAACAAGCTACAGTTAAAGTCATCGATCCAGTAGGACTTCACGCTCGCCCAGCAACAGTTGCTGTAAACGCAGCCAACAAATGCAAATCCGACGTAAACGTTGCTTTCAAAGGCCGCGAAGTTAATATGAAATCCATCATGGGCGTTATGTCTCTTGGCATCCCAACACAGGCTGAAATCGTTATTTCTGCTACTGGCGAAGACGAAGAACAGGCTATCCAGGCTATCGAAGAAGCTCTCAGAGCTCAGAAAGTCATCGAATAATCGATCATTATCAACTCACAAAGACAAAAAAAGGTTCCTCGCTCGTGGAACCTTTTTTACGTTGCTGCCGGCGTAAATTCACTCCTGCCCCCTGAAACCGGCAAGCAGCATCCTGCGGCGCTGCGACTGGAAAAATGGATAATAAACCGTTGGTAAAGCTATTGAGTGATGAAAGCGCATAAAGAAACATGGTATAATCCTCTAAGAATATGGAGGAAATATTTGCAATGTCAATTGTAGATGAACGCTATGAAAAGTGGGTTAACAGCCCAAACCTGGATGCGCGTTATAAAGAAGTTCTGGAGAATATGACTCTGGAAGAAAAAAATGACGCTTTCTATACAACGATCAAATTCGGAACTGCTGGTATGAGAGGTTTGCTCGGCCCTGGTACCAACCGCATTAACATTCATACAATCCGCAAAGCTACTCAGGGCTTTGCCGACTACATCAAGGAAAACGGCCCGGAGGCAATGAAAGAAGGAGTTGCTATCGGATATGATAACCGCCACATGTCCAGAGAACTCGCTTTCGACTGTGCTGACCTGCTGGCTAAAAATGGAATCAAGGCTTATGTCTTTGAAAGCCTGCGCCCGACTCCAGAACTGAGTTTTGCTGTAAGACATCTTGGATGCTTCGGCGGAATCATGATCACTGCCAGTCATAACCCGAAACAATATAACGGCTATAAACTTTACGACCGTGAAGGCTGCCAGCTCATTCCAAGCCTTGCCGAAAAAGTAATCGATAAAGTCAATGTGATTGATGATGAACTGTCAATCAAATCTGATATAGATGATGCGACCAAAGCAGAACTTGTTGAAGTCATCGGCGAAAACGTAGACCGTGCTTACTACGACGCTGTTGAATCCATCCAGCTCAACCCGGATGTCAAGAAAGATATCAAGATTGTCTTCTCCCCCGAACACGGTACTTCCAATGTGCCAGTCCGCACAATCTACGAAGAAGAAGGATACAACTGCATCCCTGTCCTGGAACAGTGCACTCCGGATCCTGATTTCTCCAATACTCCAACTCCAAACCCCGAACAGCCTGGTGCTTACGAACTTGCACTCAAGTATGCCAAAGATAATGATGCTGACATCATCCTTGTCTGCGACCCAGATGCAGACCGCATGGGTGTAGGCGTTAAGCATAATGGAGAATACGTTGTGATGACCGGCAACCAGTCCGGCGCTGTATTGCTTGAATACATTCTCTCTCAGCTCGATGAAAAGGGACTTATGCCGGAAAATCCAGTCATGTTCAACACAGTTGTTACTTCGGATCTTGGAGAAAAAGTCGCTGATTCTCACAACGTAGATACAGAAAAGACACTTACCGGATTCAAGTTCATCGGTGAAAAAGTTGCCAAGTATGAAAAGAACCACGAGAAGAACTATGTCTTTGGCTATGAAGAATCTTATGGCTCCCTGATCAAGCCGTTTGTCCGCGATAAGGATGCCCAGCAGGCCTGCCTGATGCTGGCTGAAGCTGCTTCCTACTATAAAGAACACGGCAAGGATCTTGTTGACGTTCTGGAAGACCTTTATAAGAAACATGGTACTTATGAAGAAAGCCAGGTAGCAGTAGAACTTGAAGGCGAAGCTGGTGCCAAGCGGATCCAGCAGATTCTTGCTGACCTGCGTAAAGACGGCCTGGAAGAAATCGCTGGACAGCCTGTTGTCCGTTTCGAAGATTTCAACGAAGCAATCGTCAAGGAAAACGGTGAAACAAAACCTCTGGAAGGTTTCACGAAATCAGATGTACTGAAGTATTTCCTGGAAGACGGCAGCTGGGTTGCGGTACGTCCTTCAGGTACAGAACCAAAGTGCAAGTTCTACTACTGTGTTAAGGGCACTGACCATGATGATGCCAAGGCAAAAACGAAAGTTTACCAGAAAGCCATGGCTGATATTACGGGTACAGAAGCTTAATCCAGCCAGTTCAAGTCTTGAATATAAACTCCACAGATAATTTCAGTCAGGAAAAGCGGCAGAGCGATCTGCCGCTTTGTTTGTATTTGAACGTTAATCGAATGAAAAAATCTTTAAATAAATTGCTTAAAAATTGTTGACAGGACAATTTGCGGCTGATAGTATATAGAAGCTTGTGATGGGCAAATAAAAATTCACAAGTAATGTCTGTTCTGAAAAATATCAGCTAGAAATAGTTATGAGCGGCTGGCCGCAGATAATAATTTGCCGGGCGCTGTATTTAGAAGGAATAGAATTCAGGAAAGATGATTATGAAATCGGGCTGAACAGGCTGACTCAGATTGTAACTGATGCAGTCTGTCCTGACAGTAAATAAAGAGATAAGAAAAGAAATTATGGGAAGAAAGTCATTCATTTTTCGAACAGACAAAAATGGATCTTTCCTGCCGGATCGGTAAATCAGGCAGGACTTATGAAGATATAAACGGTTTTTCATTCTGATGATCCAGGCCAAAATGCCAAAGAACAGCGCCAGATTACTTTATAATTTTCGTGAAACTTTCAAAAAACGCTGATGGCTGCGGCTGAAATCCGGATCTGAATATCCGTTTTACATAGAACCGGTTGAACCGGAAAAAGAACTGAATTGGTTTTGGCAAGAATATCTGACTCGTATTCTTGCCTTTTCTTTTGGCAAAAAGACGGCTTCTAACAGGTCTGCAGCAATTGGATCTGACAACAAAAGCAGCGGCTGATTTTGCCCAGGATGGCAGCTAATGACAGTTTACGAAAAATAAGATCAATCTCTTGACAGGAAGGGCCTTAAAAGAGTATAAAGGAAAAGCTGGTTTTCAAAGCAGGCAGGTAACTCCTGCAGGCAGCTTTGAAAACATAGCGAAATACGCTCATTGTGAAAATATTAAA
>Charlie_p1__coassemble_390_pt1 | contig 23745 bp, 18 predicted proteins | sample Charlie_p1__metabat2_high_PE_014 | metagenome-assembled genome bin Charlie_p1
GGCTGAATCATCATTGAATGGTTCAGCCTTTTTAATGCAAATATAATGCCTAAAAGCCTTTTGGAATTGTTCTTCTTTTCGAATTATCTGTATAATATGAGTCAATAGAAGCAGGTGAAATTTATGAATTCTACTACAGTCCTGGTTGTCGAAGACGACAACTCCATCCGCAACTTAATTGGGACAACCCTTAAGTCTCATAATTATAAATACTTAATGGCACCCGATGGAAAAACCGCAATTCTTGAAGCGTCCACCCACAATCCCGATGTCATTTTTCTTGATCTTGGCCTACCGGATATGGATGGCGTGGATATTATCCGCAAAGTCCGTTCCTGGTCCAATATGCCGATCATTGTGATTTCGGCCCGTGCCGACGATGACGACAAGCTGGCTGCCCTGGATGCCGGTGCCGATGATTATTTAACCAAGCCTTTTTCCATTGTTGAACTGCTCGCCAGGCTTCGCGTGGTCGAGCGTCATTTATCCCTTCAGCCGCAGTCTGCGGTTTCTGAATCTGTTTTTGTCAATGGTCCTTTAAAAGTCGATTATGCGGCCGGATGCGTCACCCTGAACGGGGATGAGCTGCATTTGACCCCGATCGAATTCAAGCTGCTTACTCTTCTTTCCAAGAATGTCGGAGGTGTCCTTACCCATAACTACATTACCCAGCAGATCTGGGGATCCAACATGGACAACGATATTGCTTCGCTGCGCGTCTTTATGGCTACACTGCGCAAGAAGCTGGAAAACAAGAAAGGCTCCCCGCAGTTTATCCAGACCCATATTGGTGTGGGCTACCGGATGCTGAAAGTTGACTAGTCCAGCGTTTCTGAAAACCGGGATCAGAATTCGACCCGAAGGATAAAATTTCCAGACCTAAGCTGGTTCTCCTGCAAATCCGGTCCTGTAAAAAAATCTGATAAAAAACACCCGAATTATGCTGTGAATACATCCAGTAATGATGTTTCATCCAGCAACTTCGGGTGTTTTATTTTTTTCATCATTCAGTCCAGCCTCGGAAGTTTTTTCAATCTGGCCGGCAAAAGGGGCTATTTGGCCTGTACCAGATTCCAATCCGTCCATTTTCTTTGATCAGGTTTTCACGTCCGCCGCCTTTTCAGGCGGATTTATGCGTTTGCAGTCTGGACTTCTTTCTTGCTGGCAAAGTGGCGGATCACCTGGGTCCTGATCCTGTGCCACTGGAAAAGAGAAAGAAGGGCGCACAGTACTTCCGTGATAATAAAGGCACTCCATCCGGCATCCAGGCCAAACCGGTCTGCTAAAAATGCTGTCAGCGGAATGAGGATGACCAGCTGGCGCAGCAGCGTGATCACAAGGCTGATTGCGGGATGGCTGAGGGCCTGGAAGGCGCAGCAAAGAATCATGGAAATGCCCGCAAAGACAAAGCTGATCGAAATAATCCTCAAGCAGGGGATGCCAATTTCATACATGGCTGCATCGGCATTGAACAGGCCAAGCATGGCCGCCGGAAACAGCTCGAAAGCAGCTGTTCCCGCCAGCATGATGACACTGGCTAAAAGCAGCGAAAAGCGGACCGCCGGGAAAATCCGGTCCGGGCGCCCGGCACCATAGTTGAAAGAGACAATCGGGATCAGCGCATTGGTAATGCCCATGACAATCATGAAGACAAACTGCTGCAGCTTGGTGTAGACGTTAAAAACGGAAACTGCCATGCCGGAAAAGGGCATGAGGATCCAGTTCATGAAGACAGACATAAAGCTCATCACCGCCTGCATGACCATTGCCGGAATACCGATCTTTAATATCTGCAGCATCAGGGTGCCATCCCAGCGGAACCTGAAAAGATTGAGATGGATTTCCGGAACTTTCCGGCAGGTGATCCAGATCCCCAGAACCATCGCGGTAACCTGGCCGATCACTGTCGCAATTGCCGCCCCGGCACAGCCCATGTTGAGTGTGAAGATGAAAATGGGATCGAGGATGATGTTGATCAGTGCCCCGGTTCCCTGGATGGCCAGGTTATACATCGGGCGGCCGGCTGCCTGCATAATCCGCTCAAACGTGATCTGGAAAAAGATCGCAAACGAAAAGGCCGTACAGATTTTCAGGTACGCTTCGCCCTGGGCAATGACGGAAAGATCCGATGTAAAAAGCGAAAGAAACCAGCCGGATCCCAGAAGGCCGAAGACCAGGAAGATCAGCCAGCAGACCAGCGAGATTAAAAGGCCATTCAGCACCGCCTGGCTCGCCATTTCCTTATTGTGCTGGCCCAGATAGCGGGCCATGACGGTATTAAAGCCCACGCCAGTACCGCAGGCGATGGCAATCATCAGCGTCTGGACTGGATAACAAAGGCTGACCGCAAGCAGGGCCGATTGCGAATAGCCGGCTACAAACATGCTGTCGATGATGTTGTAAAGCGCCGAGAGCAGCATGCTCAGCGCGATCGGAATGGACATCGTGATAACAAGCCGCCGGATGTCCATAGACTCCATTTTATGCATTCAAAAACCTCCAGTGCTGTATTTTACTGCACCGGAGGCAAATATTCTTAATAAACTGCTTTTTTCACTGTTTTTTTCTTTCGCCAGGTTTTGAGAGTTGACTTGAAGCACTTTACCTTTACTATTCGAAGACTTCCCTGCTGCCTGTTTTCATAGCCATGCGGTTCACTGTGAAAAGGCTCAGCAGGCGGCAGACGGCAGGCTGCGACCGGTCCGGTTCAGGCTCCTGGAGGACTGCTCGCCGTTCGGTCTTTTTTCGATTTTTTCGTAAATGTGCGAAAGCCTGTCGAGGGCTTCTTTGAGCGTTTCTTCTTTCTTGGCAAAGTGGAAGCGGATATAGCGGTTTTCCTTTTCCTTGAAGAAGCTGCTGCCCGGAACGGCCCCGACGCCGACTTTTTCAATCAGATCCTGGCAGAATTCTTCATCATCGTCATAGCCAAACTCGGATATATCGACCAGGACATAGTAAGCGCCCTGCGGACGGGTATGCTTCAGGCCGATTTTCGCAAGTCCATCGCAGAAATAGTCGCGCTTTTTCAAGTACAGATCCTGCAGGTCCTGATAATACGGCTCTTCAAATTCAAGGCCGACCTGGGCAGCCTGCTGCAAAGGGGCGGCTGCGCCAACCGTCAGGAAATCATGCACTTTCTTGACCTGCTCAGTAACTTCTTCACTGGCGATCACATACCCTAAACGCCAGCCGGTAATCGAGTAGGTTTTGGACAGCGAAGAGCAGGAAATAGTCCGCCTGGCCATGCCCGGCAATGAAGCCATATAGGTATGGGTATAAGGCGGATAGACAATGTGCTCATACACCTCATCCGTAATGACAAACGTATCGTATTTCTGGGCCAGGCGGGCAATTTCCTCCAGTTCCTGGCGGCTGAATACCTTGCCGCAGGGATTGGATGGATTGCAAAGGATAATCGCTTTGGGATGACGCTTGAAGGCTTCTTCCAGGACCTTTGAATCGTAATTGAATTCAGGCGGAACAAGCGGGACATAAATCGGCGCAGCCTGGCAAAGAATCGTATCCGCGCCATAGTTTTCATAAAACGGTGAGAAGACGATGACTTCATCGCCCGGATCGGCGACCGCCATCATGGCACACATCATCGCCTCAGTGGATCCGCAGGTGACGGTGATGTTGCGATTTGGATCAATGGGCAGATCCATCAGCCGGCTTTGCTTGGCCGCCAGCGCTTCACGAAAGCCCTGGGCGCCCCAGGTAATCGCATACTGATGACAGTCTTCGTTTACGCACTGGGCCAGGCGGTCCAGGATTTCCTGGGGCGGATCAAAATCCGGAAACCCCTGGGAAAGGTTGATGGCATCATGCTGCAGGCAAAGCCTGGTCATGCGCCGTATAACTGAGTCGGTAAATGGTCGGGTTCGCTGTGAGAGTTCGGGCATAATCAATTCCTCCGGGGTCTGTATTTCTAATTGCCGGCAGCGGCAGATTCTGTTTCGTTTGTTTGTTCTATCTGTTCTGTTTTGTTCGTTCTGCTCGGTTACGTTCTGGCTGTTTATTCGTTCACGCCGCAGAGAGGTTTACAGGGTAAGGAGCGGCGGGATCAGCGGCCAGGATCTGGTCCGTCGGGGTGTTTTCCAGCACATACGATTTCCCATCGTTGAGGATGTGAGCCGGGTCAAAAGCATCTTTAATGCCGTTCATCAGGGCAATATTGACGGGATCTGTATGCTTGTGGAAATAGATGCGCTTTTGCAGGCCGATGCCATGCTCGCCGCTGGCCAGTCCATGGCTGGCGTAAGTGCAGGCATAGAGTTCTTCGAGAACGGCAGCCAGCTTCTGCTCCCATTCCTGCTGGCCAAGCGTGCCGCGCACAATGCAAAGATGGACATTGCCATCCCCTGCATGGCCAAAGCTGACCATCTGCAGGCCGTATTCCGCTTCCAGCTCGCTCACCCGGCCAATAAAATCCGGAATCCGGTCCAGAGGCACTACGATATCAATCGGCTCCTGCTGGCTGACAGCTTCCACAGCCGTGCAAAGGGCACCCCGCACCTGCCAGATGCGGGAGGCATACTCCGGATCGTCCAGGACGATCACATCCAGTGCGTGATTTTTACGAGCCAGTCTATCCAGAGCTTCCAGGCTTTTTGCGACTTCTTCCCTTGTCCCGTCAAAAGTCAGCAGGATATAGCTGCCGGCCTGGGGGCAGGGGTAGCTTGTATGCAGGAAGTTTTCACCAAGGGCTACGACTTCGCGGTTCATGAATTCAACGGCTGTCGGCTTCAGAAAGGAAGCCAGAATCTTCAGTACACAATCAGCCGCCTGGGACAGGTTTTCAAATGCCGCCAGGGCACTGCAGGAAAACTCCGGCTTGGGCAGAATCTTCAGCACTGCTTTGGTAATAATGCCCAGCGTTCCTTCCGAGCCGATTACCGCTTCTTTTAAAGCCAGGCCGGAAGCATCCTTGATGGTGGTGCCGCCCAGCTGGATCTGCCGGCCATCGGCCAGCACGACAGCCAGGGCCCGGATATAATCGCGGGTGACTCCGTACTTGACGGCCCGCATGCCTCCGGCGTTTGTGGAAATGTTGCCGGCAATAGTGGACTTCTTTTCTCCGGGATCAGGCGGATAAAAGAAGCCTTTGCTTTCGACATAAGCCTGCAGATCTTCAAGCAGCACCCCCGGCTCTACCGTAACGCTCAGCGTCTTTTCATCCAGATCCAGGATCCGGTTCATCAAAGACAGGTCAATGACCAGGCCGCCTTTTAATGGCAGGGTGCTGCCGGTCAGGTTCGTACCGGCTCCTCTTGGAGTAACAGGGACCTGATACCTGCTGGCATAGTCCAGAAGCCTTGAAACTTCATTGGCATCTTTAGGCAGTGCGACTCCATGAGCCCTGGCTTTAAGCTGCCCGGAATGGTCGGTATGGTATTTGGGATCAATTTCTTTGTCTTCAAGAAACAGGCGATCCGTATCTGGAATGATCGCCTCGAGCTCTTCTGGATGGGGCAGACTCATTTGCCTGCCTCTTCGCCCCAGCCTTCAGCGACGAAATAGCCGCCATACTGGTTGTTAAACACTTCTTCCGTTTCCGGCTGCTGGAAAGCTTCAACGACTTTTTCATAGACTTCCTTCTTTTGCGGATCATTTAAATCTTCGCTGCGCGCAGCAATCAGGTTCCAGTATTCCTTCTGGTCTAAAGCGGAATCCTGGTAAATTGCATCTTCCGTTTTCAGGCCGTAATCCAGGGCAAAGTTGCCGGTAATCAATGCGGCATCCACATCCGGCAGTGCCGAAGGCAGAGTGTTGGCTTTCAGCTCCTTAATGGTCAGATTTTTCGGGTTTTCCGTGATATCTTTAACAGTCGGTGAAAAATCAGCATCATCTGCCAGCTTGATCAGGCCGGCTTCTTCCAGGACTTTCAAAGCCCGGCCGCCATTAGTCAGATCATCTGGAATGGCGACAGTTGCGCCATCAGGAAGTTCATCCAGGGATTTGTATTTCTGGGAGTATACATTGAGCGGAATGATAAAGGTATAGCCAATCGGCTCGATCTTGTAGCCCTGCGATTCTTTTTCCGTGTTCAGGTAGATCTCATGCTGGAAGGCATTGAGATCAATATCACCGGAATTCAGAGCGTTGTTGGGAGTGGCAAAATCGGAGAACTGGACCAGTTCGAGATCGATGTTTTCATCTTTGAGCTTTTCCTTAGCCGGAGCCCAGATGTCTTCATAAATCGCACCGGTTACGCCAAGCTTGATTGTGGAGGGCTGGCCATCGGTATCTGCCTTGGCAGCTGAAGAGCTGCCGGCTGCAGCTGTACCCGAAGATGCAGCGGATAATGATGCAGAAGAGCCGGAAGAGGAGCAGCCGGCTAAAAGGGCGCCAGCCAGAGTCAGAGCGAATAAAGGAGTATGCAGTTTTTTCATGGAATTTACCTCAGATTAATTTCTTTCTATTAATGGATCTGAATCAGGACTTGAAGGAAGTCCTTCAATGGACGGATTCAGAAAGGTTGCCAGGGATTGATATTGCCTGCTGCTTGAATCGTTGATACATCTTGATCTATTCGATACATCTTGATCTATTCGATACATCTTGATCTATATGGAAGGTTTTCAGGATCTTTCCTGAAACCTGGTGTTCTGTCAGGGCAGCAGCCAGGCTGTAAAATGGAGCCATCCTCTCTTACGGCCCTTTTGCCATCCACACAAAAGTTCCTGGCCAGGCCTGCCTGCTTTCGTTTTTTCATTTTGATAAAGCCAGGCTTTTGTCTTTTGCAGCGCGGATCCGGCCGCATGGATCTGGTTTATTTATCCAGTTTATTCATAGGTATTGCGCTTAATGATGCTGTGGCCGGCCAGCTCGATGAGGCTCACCATGATCACCACGGTAATGACAACAACCCAGGTTACATCCTGCATGTTGCGGTCATGGCCATAGCGAATCGCAAAATCGCCCAGTCCCCCGGCCCCCACAGCGCCAGCCATTGCAGTTAATCCCAGCAGCGAAACGAGCGTGATCGTCACGGCCCTGGCCAGCGGAGCAATAGATTCTTTGAGGTACACCCGGACAATGATCTGCCAGGGCGAATCGCCCATCGCCTGGGCGGCTTCAATCAGGCCCGATGGAACCTGGGCCAGCGCCGTTTCAACCTGCCGGGAAAAGAACGGGACGGTTCCAAAGATCAGGGGCACGATAGCTCCTTCCAGGTTGATGGCGGTCCCCATCAGAAAGCGGGTAACGGGCATTACCCAGGTGAGCAGGATGATGAACGGAATGGAACGAAACAGGTTGATCAGAAATTCGAGAACTTTATGGACCGGCCGGTTTTCCAGAATCCCGCCGACCTGGCTGACGGTCAGGGCGATGCCAAAGAACAGGCCCAGGATAAAGGAAATGGCGCCTGACCAGATGACCATGATCAGCGTCTGCTGCAAGGCCGTAATGAATTCCGGCCACAGGGCATAAACATTGGGGAAAAGATCATGCATATTTGAGTACCTCCGTCTGGATGCCCCGGGCTTTCATGAAGTCCAGGCCTTTTTCGATGTTTTCTCTTTCGCCTTCTAAAATGGCGACGGTGCCGCCAATCGGCGAACCCTGGACGTATTCGATATCGGCATAGGTGATATTGACCAGGATCTGGTAATCCAGGGACAGGCGGGCCAGAAAGGGCTGGGTCGCGTTGCGCTCCAGAAAGGTGAAGCGGACCAGCTGCTGGTTTTTTTCGAGCGGGAAGGCTTCGGGATCTTCCTCGAGAATTTCATCGATTTTCTTCAGGTTCGTTGTCGTATGGAGAAAGCGGCGGGTGACATCCCGGGATGGATTTGCGAAGATTTCAAATGTGCTTCCCTGCTCGACGCACACCCCGTTTTCCATCACGGCAGCATGCGAGCAGATCTCTTTGACGACATCCATCTGGTGGGTAATGATCACCAGCGTTACGCCAAGCTGTTCATTCACTTTTTTGAGCAGCTTGAGAATGCTGCGAGTTGTAATCGGGTCCAAAGCGCTGGTTGCTTCATCACAAAGCAGGATCTGCGGATCATTGGCCAGGGCCCGGGCAATGGCCGCTCTTTGCTTCTGGCCTCCGGACAGCTGAGCCGGATAAGCATTGGCTTTGTCGGAAAGCTCAACCAGTTCGAGCAGCTCGGCCGCTTTTTTCTGTTTTTCGGCTTTGGAAAGCCCGCTTTTGGCCAGCGGGTATAAGACGTTTTGCGCGATGGTACGCGAGGGCATCAGGTTGAAGTGCTGGAAAATCATGCCGATTTTGCGTCTTGCCTGGCGCAGCTCTCTGGCGGACAGCTTTGTCAAATCCGTCCCGTCGATCAGCACTTCGCCCTGGTCGGGTTTTTCCAGCAGATTGATACATCGGACCAGCGTGGATTTTCCGGCTCCAGAAAATCCGATAATGCCATAGATGTCGCCATCCTCGATTCTCAGGCTGACGTCCTTGAGGGCGTTGACCTCCCGGTCCTTAGTCGAGAAGGTCTTGCTGATGTGGTTAAGCTCGATCATGCAAGCACCTCTTTTCTTCCAGAAAATACGGAGGTCCACATTCGGGGATTTTGATGGATGCACGTCCATGTTCTGTGCGGAAGCTGGATCTTTTTAGAATGAATAAGAATAACAAACGAATATTTCATGAGTGTGTCCCTCCGATGGACCAAAGGATAAAGGATTCTTAATGCGCAATCCAATTGTTATATCTTATTCGCATCTATAACATAAAGTTATAGTTTGTAGAAGATACAGCATGCACTACAGATTTTTATCACAGATAAAGAAGAAATACTCATTTTCTCAGGATGGAAGACAAGCCGTTTCCTTTCTGATTCTGTGAATTTCCAGCCTTTTTCCGGTGATTTTATGGCCGGCAAACCGTTTTTTCCGGCTTCTTTTGATCAAGATTCTGTTTGCAGCCTGCGAAAACCTGGCCAGAAAACGAAAAAAGACCGCAGTTTTTTTGTTCTGCGGTCCTGGTTCTCTGTTCTTCAGGCTTCGTTATATATGTTTTGGGCTTTCCATTCGTACAAGCCGGGTTATGGATCTGAGGACAGGCCTGTTTTGTTCCTTCAGGATAATGGCCATGTGGACCAGCCAGATTCCATTATCCTTCTATCCTTCTCCAGACTTTCGGTTGAGGATTTTCGAATACCCGCTTTTCCAGTCCAGAAACAGCCGCCTTCCAGGGCTTGCTGTTCTTAGAAATCAGTGGGGAATGGAGCAGATAGCCAGCACCTGCTTCAGTTTCTGGACATACAGCCTGGCCATGGGCGAAAGCTCCAGGCCTTTGCGGTGAATATAACCAATATGCATCTGTTCCTCCTGGCCATCTTCAATCGGAATGGCCAGATAGCCATCGCCATTGAGCTCATCGTAAATAATCCCGGAACAGATCGTATAGCCATCCAGCCCGTTCATCAGATTCAGCATCGTCGCCCGGTCATTGACCGTTACGCGCCGGGCTGTTTTCTGCGTGGCAAACAGCTCTTCAAACAGGTAATAGGAAGCATCTTCTCCCTGTTCAAAGCTCAGGCAGATGTAAGGTTCCAGCTGCTCAAAGGTCACGCTTTTCTGGCTGGCCAGGGGATGATGATCTGTGATGTAAACATACGCAGCACAATCCACCAGCAAATGAAACTCCAGGTTGTTGTCGCGCAAAATCTTCTGGATAATCCGGGAATTGAAGTTGGACTGGTACAGGATGCCGATTTCCGAGCGCAGTGAGGCGACTTCCGAAACGACTTCCCGGGTCCTGGCCTCCTTGATGGATAAATCGTATTTGCGGGTTCCGGTTTCGCGCACCAGTTCAACAAAAGCCTTGACCGCAAAGGAATAATGCTGGGTAATCACGGAAAAGGACTGGCGGACATTGTCCGGATCTTCGTACTGGCTTTTCAGCTCCTCATACTGCCGGTACAGATCCTTGGCTCCATACAGGAACTTCTCGCCTTCCTTGGAAAGCATGATTCCCCTGGCGGAGCGGTGAAAGAGCGTAATGCCCAGCTCTTCTTCCAGCTCGCGCATCGAGCGGGTCAACGCTGGCTGGGTAATGAACAGCTCCTGGGCAGCCCGGGAATACGATCCAAAGCGGGCAATCGTCAAGAAATAGTGAATCTGCTGCAAGGTCATGCCTTCACTCTAGCAATTCTTTCTTTTCGCTGTTCAATTCCGCAAAAATTCATGCTGATTTTTGCCAAATCAGCCCAGAATTGCTGACCAGTCCGCCAGTAATTAGAGATCTGGTCAGATCGGCCGGCTGCCATCAGATTGATTCCAGCTTTTCTACTGGCCGGAAGCGGCCTGCATTTTATTCATGGCCTCAAGCGCTTTTTGCGGTACTTCGTTTTCATCCACGATCTGGCAGTTGACCACACCGCGGAGCATCTGGGTTTTCAGCCTGACATAGGTGCCATCTTCCGGCATCTGGTCCATGCCGAAAGTCAGGTCTGTTTTCGTTCCATCCTCGTTATAAGCCGGAAGCGAATAGCGGTAATCGCAGCCGCCAGCCCCGGAAAAGTCGACCGGCGATCCATCATCCTTTTCATTTTCTTCACATTTTGAATTATCAATCTTTGCATACCACGTTCCGCTGGCCACCATGCAGCCGCAAAGGCACAAAGCCATCAGGCCGCTGAATAAAAGCATTCCAAATTTCTTCATGGAATTCCCTCCTTTAGTCAGCCAGATCCTACCATCAGATTTCTTTGCAAACCTGACAGCCCGGTGCCATTGCCGTTTCAGTTTTGAAAGACTGGATTTTGTTTTTTGCGCCATGGCAGATAGTTTTCTTTTCTGCATTCCTTCCCTCTATACTGAAAGTGCAGAATCCAGAATCTGGCATCGATTGCACAATCTTCCTGGCATGCATTCGCGATCCAGAACTGCCAAAACCGCCTGAATCTACCTGCAAAAACTGTCCCCCTGCCACACGCAAAACCGGCTGCCAGAGATGTCATGAAACGGGAACTGCTGCAGGAAAGCAGAAGACTCAGGATCATGAACAGGCAAATAGAATGAAAGGATGAATCGAACGATTATGGCAAAACAGACCAATCCCGAACTGGAACAGAAAATGATGTATTCCGTTTTTCCACGGAATCACTCAAAAGAAGGAACCTTTGAAAAAGTCACCGAAGATCTCGACCGGATCAAAAGTCTGGGCACTGATATCCTCTGGCTGATGCCGATTTACCCCACAGGAAAGGAATGCCGCAAAGGCAAAGACGGCAGCCCCTATGCCATACGCGATTACCGGGCTATTGATCCTTCCATGGGTACCTGGCAGGATTTGCAGAAGCTGGTGGATGAAGCACACAAGCGCGATATGAAAGTCATCGTTGATATCGTTTTCAACCATACCTCCCCCGACTCCGTTCTCTGGAAGGAACACCCGGAATGGTTCTATCGTACAAAAGATGGCAAGCCCGCTTCTCTGGTTGCGGAGTGGAGCGACATTATTGACCTGGACTACTCCAATCCAGGACTGCGCAAATACCTGATTGATACCCTCAAGCAGTATGCTGGAATTCTTGACGGCTTTCGCTGCGATGTAGCGACGCGGGTCCCTGTTTCTTTCTGGAATGAAGCCCGCGAAGAATGCGCCAAAGTCAATCCGGACCTGATCTGGCTGGCGGAAAGCTGCCATCTGCCCTTTACCAAGTTTGTGCGCGACCACGGCCGGCCTGCAGAAAGCGACTCCGATCTCTACCAGGCATTTGATGTCCTTTACGACTACGATGCCTATCCCTATGCCGAAAAAATCTTCAAGGAGCACAAGCCGATGGAAGAATGGGTGGATGCCCTCATTCGCCAGGATGCCGCCTTGCCGGCCAATGCCATCAAGCTGCGCTATCTGGAAAACCATGACCAGGACCGCTTTGCCCAGTTTGTCAAAGATCCACTGCTCTGGAAAAACTGGACCGCCCTGCAGTTTTGCTTAAAAGGACTGCCTTTGATCTATCATGGCCAGGAACAGAAAGAGAGCCATCGCCCAAGCATCTTTGACCAGGATCCGATTAAGTGGAAAACAGATCCCGAAGCGGCAGCCTGGATTGCCCGTATGGCTAAAATCCATAAAGAACTGCTCAGCCCAAATGCCGTGATTGAATATGAGACAGACGAGAAGCAGCATCTGCTGATGATTCTGCGGGATGGGCTGACCGGCTGCTTCCTGCTTGATGATCCCATCGATGATGAAATCCAGGTGGATCTTGAGGATGGCGAATACCGTAACCTCTTTACCGACCAGGATATTGTCGTTAAAGACCATACAGTAAACAAAGAAGTCTTCCCGCTGCTGATCAAAGGCGAACATCTGACCCGGCTGATTTTCTGATCAGCGCCGCCCTCTTATCCTTAACAGTCGAACAAAACAGAAAATGGCCGGAAACACCTTGCTTTACGTGTTTCCGGCCATTTGCCTTTTCACCAAACTCAAATAACGACTGGTAATCGATTCATCTTAACTGTCTGATTCAATGCACATACAATGCAGTCTGCAGCCATTCCTTCTTCAGATTCAGGCAATTATGAGTGCGTCTTTTCCAGATAGACTGAGCCGTCTCCCTTTACAAAGTAAGTCACAGGCTGCGAGATGGCATCAAAAGTCTTTTGCATGGCGATTCTCAATTCGGAATCGCCTTCCTGATCCAGCTCTGAAATGACCGCATTGACCATTTTCAGCGGCTTGTTCAAGTTTCCCTTCATCAGCTGCCCAAAGACATCCTTCTGGGAGGCAGCCAGTTTGCCTTTAAGCGCACCAAATTCAGAAAGCATCCGTTTTTCGCATTTATTGAAATATCTGCGCATCATTTCCCGGATGGACTGCAGATAAGCTGGATCATAATTCTGGGAATATACGACTTCCAGAATCTGACTGAAGCCGTACAGCTGCATGGCAAGCTTGAGCGAATCCCGGATGCTGATGGCCTGTTCAACGCTTTTGGGCAGGTTGGGGCCGGCATTGGCTGCAACTTTGGTGAGATCCTGCAGATAAAACTCAATATCCTTCATGGCTACTTTGTACGATTCCTGCAGGCTGGCAATGGTTGCCGTCTGCTGAGCAGGGTGCATCACAATTGACTCAAAATTGCTGTAGGCATACTTGATGAAACTGATCTCTGAAAGCAGCTCGGCTTTTTTCTCCCCATACAGGAAATCAAGAATATCGGTCAGCTGCCGGTTAATCATTTCCATATCCCTGGCAATTTCAGCCAGGAAGTATTGGGAAGTGACCAGTGAAACGGTCTGGAAAGCCATGAATACAGCGCCCTGGGAACCGGCTGGATGGTAGGCTCCATGACCCATAATTTTTCCATCCGGCCCAAATACCGCTGTTCCCTGGCCGCCTGCTGTAAACTGCATTACATTGGAGAGATCCCCGCCGGCGGGAAGCGTAAAGGTGTATACATTGGTCAGCATGCTTCCGGCAGCGAGTCCGGCCATGTCATGAATGGCTGAACTAAGATTCAGTTTTACTGATCCTGGAAGCTGGATCGGCTCGTATTTATTCCTGTTTTCAAGATTCAGGGGTACAGAAACTTCCTGTAACCTGGGCATAACTGTGACTGCTTCGTTCATAATTATTCGTATTATCCTTTCAATTAAAACTCTTAATCTTTCTGGCGCTGACAATCATCGCCAGCTGCTCATTCCGGCAGAACTTCTGTAATGATCCAGACGATATCCTGGTTTCAGGATCTTATTCACTCTTTCAAGTCATCCAGATCAGGAAATCCAGGCAGAAAATATTGCTTACCATTTTTTCGGCAGGTACTCATCATTTTTTGAAAGTGGGGACATCTTTTGGGTAAACCAGATCCAGGGGAGCAGATTCTTTTTCCGCTCCCAAAAGAAGCTGTTCTTCCGCATTATTGCCATCTTTCGGACTGTTTTATCCAGGGTCTTGCCAGCGTATAAAGAGAAAAGAGCTGCCAGAAAAAAGGACTGCAAATTCATTCTACAGCCGGATGGTTTGATCAGCTATTCCTGCAGGCGGCAATTGACCAGACTGTTTCCAGTTTCTGAATTTGAGCATAATAAACAGCCAGCAGACTCTTTGCATCAGGCAAAGAGCATGCTGGCTTAATGAATTTCTGGTCTTGTCAGTTAGGCCCGTGTCCAAAAGTCGGAATAACCGGATTCAGGCTGAGTATCAAACAGATCATACGCCTGGCTTTCCTTAAAAGCAGCTGCCAAAATTTTTCCAATGATCAGAACCAGACTGGAAAGATGGTCCAGCCTTTCTGGTTCTTGCCAGTTCCAGTCTGCAATGCTCATTCATCTGGATGTATTGACGTACATTTCCACCCAGGCGGATTGATGCGCAGAGTTTTTTTCAAAGCGAATACCAGCATTTTTCTTTATCCTCTTATAGAGAATCCGCTTACAGAAGGCAGATTTCTGCTTAAAGGCGGCTTAGAGCAAGCTGAGAAGGAAAGCTCAGGGCGAAGCTGAGAAAGAAGAGATCGAGAGAAGCATGAAAGAACAGTATAAAAAAAGCTGCCGGTTACTGGATAATCTTCCAGCCGGCAGCTACAGGCTTGCATCCTGTCCTGGCAGGATGCAGCCAAATATAAGGACCTTAATGAAACGTGAGTAATGAACATATCAGAAGGTATTAGAGTTTTAATTATAATGAATACCTGATCGCACAATTAATTATTATAATAGTGTCCTTATATATTTCTGTACCCGATATCCACGTCCCCCAACGTTGATGCCAAGTACACTAAGAGTATAAGAAATCATCCTGATTAAGTCAACGGTTATTATAAAACTTTAGGTTGCTTTTTGTATCTTTTATGCTTGCGATTATAATAGTAATTCGATTATATGTCTAGATTGAGTAAACACTCTGCACAACATGTTCACTCAGTTCAGTCGTTTCGCTTACCGGGTCATTCTCATCATAAATGTGAAGAGAAGGCGACCGGAAGTTTTCACGGGTAATCGTAATCTCCCGCTGGCCGGTAAATTCAATGCGGACTGACTTGGTGTAATACGCTGTATCCTGCCTGGTGGATACCTGCTCGTTGGTAATTTCGACTGACCTTACGATTTCGCCCGTATCGGAAAGTTCAATCGCCTCTCCATTAGCATAATGCGGAATTTCATCAATCAGGCGGACCCGCATCTGCGGATAGCCATCCGGCGTTTCAACAGCTTTCTGTGCCCGGTAGCACGAGTCAATCAGGACGCCTTTGTTTTTGGATAAAACCAGGACGGTTTCGACAGGCTTGCTTACTGAACCCCTGGGCAGGGGAACAATCACTTTTTCTGCCTTTCGTCCAATCAGACCTTCCAAAAGGTGCACTTCTTCTCCGCTTAATCGCATAGTTTATTCCTTTCCCGGCCGGCACCATCTTTTTCTGGGCGCCCTTTCTGCCGTTTGTTTTCCCAGAGCGAATTTTCTTATTCGGCTGTTTGAGAGTCTTCAGAATGCTATGGCAAATATCCATACCTCTGGTATCTATATTGTTAGCACGGTCAACTCCACCTCGCCCTGCAGCGGCATAGGCAGTCTGTAAAGCGGCCTTTTTGGTTGGCTGCTGATTTTTTATTCAAAAAATCAATGTTTTTCACAGTTTAGGATGATCGAAGCAAGCCATCCCTGGCTTCATTCCTGTCGGGGATAAAATAGCCAGCCGTGCAAGGTTTTTGTGAGCAGCCGCAGGACACTTCTTGAATACCTGTTTATTTCGCAGTCTGAAAAACGGAAGGACCAGAGAAGCCTGAAAGACTGAAAAGACCGGAAGAGCGGAAAGACTGGAGGGCTGTAAGGCTCTAAGGCCGGAAGCGGAAGCGCCGCCTGTCCTGAAAGAACGGCTGCTTTTGCGCGGTTTCAGGCCGGTTTTTTGGGCGATGAATCGTTTCACTTTTGATAGCGAGCCTGAAAAATCGGGCCAGCGGGCGGCAATGCTAGACTTTTTATGAGGTGTTTACAATGACCAGTCCACTTGATTCTTACCAGCAGGCCAGAAAGCTTGCTTTATCGTGCGTCAGCGATCGGAAACTGCAGGGCCTTGACCCGTATCTTCCGGTTCTTGACCATTACATGAAAAACATGACCATCTTAAAGCGCCGGGATCTGGGCGTAAAAGAAATCATGACTGACCGGATTGCCGGAACGTGCCATGAAGGACGCACCGAATCGTTTGCGGCCAACTTCATGCCGCTGCTCGACAGCAATTCCGAGTTTGCAGCCAAATGGATGTCGCTGTATAAATCGGCACTCGATGAGGGGCTGCGCGATCCGATCCAGGTTTACGAACTGTACGGACGCTATTTTGTCGAGGAAGGAAACAAGCGAGTTTCCGTCACCATGTTCCTGAACAATCCGCTTATTTCGGCCCGGGTTATTGAGCTGATTGCCGATCCGGTTACGATGCCGGAAGGCAAGCTGTATGAAAGCTTCCTGCAGTTCTATGACCGTACGGGAATCACTTCCATCCTGATGTCCCGCTCCCGAAACTACCGGAAGCTGCTCAAGCTCATTCTTCCCGATCCGGATGCCGACCTGACCAGCGATATGCGCGAAGAACTGCTGTCTGATTTCTACATGTTTTCAACCGCCCTCCATAAGCTTGTCCCCGGCAAGATCCGGGCCACTGATGGAGATGCTTTCCTGATTTTTCTGGAAACCTATGGCATCCGCTATGGCCAGGTCGTACCGGATTCCGTCATCGACAAGGAGCTGAAATCCATTCTTCCGGCAATTCTCGAGTATCCAAACGAGAAGAAGGCAGCCCTGCTGACGGATACGGAAGTAAGCGGGCATAAGACCCTGCTCTCCCTGCTCAACCGGCCGATCAAGGCAGCTTTAATTGAAGACGGGGATCCGCAGACTTCCTCCTGGTCGAATGTCCACTACAAAGCGTTCAGGCAGATGGCCAGGAATATGGGCGGCCGGGTAGAAATCGAGATTTATACTGACGAAAACACGCCCGAAAAAGTTGAGGAGGCTTTCCAGAAAGCCATTGCCTGGGGAGCGGAAGTCATCTTTACTTCCCACCCGCTCATGCTGCAGATGACCAACCAGTTTGCGGCCAAGTACCCGAAAATCAAGTTTCTCAACTGCTCCCTCAATCCGGAAGCCACCACGGTTCGCTCTTACTACACCCGCGGCTATGAAATCCAGTTCCTGCAGGGACTGGCTGCGGGGGCCATGACCACCACCGGCCGGATTGGCTATATCGCCGACTACCCGATTTATGGAGCCGTTGCGGATATTAATGCCTTTGCCATTGGCGTGAGCATGACCCGTCCAGCTGCCCGCGTGTACCTGGACTGGTCGACGACCGAGACTCCGACCAATACCGAATTCCCGGTAGATATCGACCTGATCTATATTTCCGGCCAGGATTTCGACACCCGTATTCGCAAAGGCAAGCGCTTTGGCCTCTTTGATGTCCAGGCGGGCAAGTTTTCCAACCTGTCCCTGACCCACCAGAAATGGAGCGTCTTCTACACGAAGATCCTCTCTTCGATTCTAAACCGGACGTACAAAGCGGATGAAGCCACTGCCAACGGCGGCTCGATCAACTACTGGCTGGGCCTGTCCAATGGCCTGCTTGATGTTTCCTTCTCGGATGAGCTGCCCTTTGAGACAAGGCGCATGATTGAGCAGATCCGCTCCGATATTGCTGATCACCGCTTCTTTATCTTTGATGCCATTCATGTCAAGAAAGCGGATGAGGAAATCATTGCACCGATCACCATGGAAGAAGTGGCCACAATGAACTGGCTGGTTCCCAATGTCATCGGCAAGATTCCAAGCAATGATAAAATGATTCCTTCGGCGGAAAAGCTGGTCAAGATGCATGGGCTGGACAGCGCGGAAGAAGAGACCAACATCAAGATCGGCGACACTGAAATTGATGCTGCCGCGGCGGCGGATACGGTCTCTTCCGCCAGGGCTTCGGCAAAAGAAGCGGATGCTTCTGATTCTTCAAAAGAAGACGCATCACCGGTGGCTGCCGGACAGGATTCGACCGAAACGGCCGGAATGTAAAGGGTGGATCCGGCAATGCGAACGTTTGCACGCATCCTTCTTCTTTCCGACGAAATGGTTCCCAAGTATTACCAGAACTGGAAAGAGGATGCTTTTGACGGGATTGACCTGATCATTTCTGTGGGCGACCTGCCGGCCCGCTACCTTGAATTTATCGCGACCATGTTTACCGGCGACGTGCTCTATGTGCCGGGCAATCATGACAACCGCTATGTCGAGCATCCGCCGCTTGGCTGTATTGATATCGATGATCGGATCTTTATCTGGCATGGGCTGCGGATCCTGGGGCTGGGCGGATCGATGCGCTATAAAGAAGGTCCATTCCAGTACACGCAGGCCGAAATGAAAAAGCGTGTCCGCAAGCTGTGGTGGCAGCTGTTTAAAAACAAGGGTTTCGATATTCTTGTTACCCATTCGCCGGCTTTTGGCATTCATGATGGCAAGGATCTGTGCCATACCGGCTTTACCGCCTTTACCTGGCTGATTCATAAATATCACCCCAGCTACTTCTTTCATGGTCATGTCCACATGTCCTATGGCGACTATCCCCGTCACTACACGATTGAAGATACCGTTGTGGTCAACGGATTTGAAAGCTGGGTTGTGGAAGTCCCCCTCCCGCATCCTGAAGAGGAAAAAATTCTTTAGGCACCATAAATAAAGCCCCAGAGCTGAATCGCATTGGATCTGCACTCTGGGGCTTTGCTTATCGTGTCATTGTGAAGAGTGTCGTTGAGGTATGGGCTGCTGCTGACACTTTTTCCTTATTCCTGCTTGTCTGTTTCTGAGTCTGTCTGGGATGGCTGCAGGTTTGAAGCGGATTCAATATCCGCATCCGCCTGGGAAGTCAGATCAGAAGCGGCTTGGGGTCCCGGATTGTTTGGGGCCTGGACTGCAGGGCTGGAAAAATCAGCGGCCTGCAATGCCGGCTGCTGTTCAGAAGATAAAGAATCTTCTGGAGCAGCGGATGCGGAATGAAGATCGACTTCGGTACCCTGCTCCGGTTCAGTCTTTGCCGCAGAAGGATCCGCAGACGGGTCAGCGGAGGGGGCCGGTGTCGGTCCATCGGCCTGGACTGATTCGGCCATCTGGGCCGGAGCAGCCTGTTCGAAATCAGGCTGGGCCCCGGGTTCTGAATCAATCAGTTCCATCTGGCGGTTGAAAATCGCATCGCCCATCTGGCGTGAGGAATCAGCGGTATCATCAGCCGCTTTTTCTTTTTCTTTGATATCCGCTGCTTTTTTCCGTTCGGCTTCTTCCTTGCGGGCCTGGGCCTTAATGGATTTTTCCTGGGCGCGGCGCTTGGAAGCAGCACGCAGTCTGGCAATGAAGGAGCGGGTCGTGGAGGTCGTGACCAGGTCATCGGCCTTGGCATCGTGAATCAAATACCAGATCAGCAGGGCAATGACGACTTCTTCGGCAATGGTGATCACCAGAATCCAGAGATAGGTAGCGCTGCTGTCATACAGGAAGCCGATCACGCTGATGGCAATGGCTGTAGTCAGTGTGGACAGGAAATTCATCAGGCCATACACCGTTGAATAATGCCGGCGGCTGACGCGGGTCGAAATCAGCAGCGGCAGGGAGAGCTCGTTCAGGGCAAAGACACTGCCATACAGAAAGGCCAGGACAGCCATGGCCGAAGCGGAACGGGTCATGATCGAAATCAGGATGCCGATCGATGCCGCTAAGGCAACGAGATCCATAATTCCGGAAGAAAGCACCGGCTTGAGGCGGTCGGAAAGCCAGCCGCCAAGCAGCTTGAAGACCAGGTTGCCGATCATGCACCATGAAAGTGCGGTAGCGCCATACAGGATAGAAGCGCCCAGTGACGAAGAGAGCGAGGAGAAATGCATGGCCAGGCCAACCAGGGCGGCTGAGAAGATGGCCATCAGCGCAAAGCTTCCCAAAATAGCCTTGGGGGTTTTTGCAGCCGGCTTGGGCTGCGCTTCTTCCTGGCCATAAGGCACCTGGCCGACAGCGGCCGGGTTGAGCTGGACCTGCCAGATCAGGGCCGGAACCATCAGCACCAGAATCAGGATGGCTTCCAGCACAAAACCCATCCGCCAGCCCAGCGAATTGATGCAGGTCGCCAGCAGCGGAGAAAACAGGGCGGCACTTAAGGCCGATCCGGCAAGGACAATCGACGTCGTCCAGCTTTTTTTCTGTTCAAACCAGTTGTTGACCAGCGTGGTGGCCGGAACCATTCCAATCAGGGCTGCCCCAATACCCATCACAGCGCTGAATATATAAAGAGTAATCGGGTAAAACGAAAAACCAAGCAGTACGCCGGAGCCGGCCGCCAGGGCGGTTCCGATTAAAAGCAGGGTCTGCATCTTGAAACGGCGCAGCAGACCGGGCACAAAGACTGCCGTCAGAGCCATGAAAACCAGCAGGCAGGTCGTCATGCTCGATGCCTGTCCTAATGACATGTTCAGGCCGGCAGCAACAGGATCATAAAAGACTCCAGCCGAGTAAAAGCAAAGTCCCATACTGGCCGCCACCATCAGCAGGGCAGAAAGCATGACTTTGGTATAGTGGAGTTTGCTCATTTTTTCCATAAATTTGAACTCCTTTTCTTCCTTAATTATAAAAGGAATCCCGCCTGACCTCCGTTTCTTACCCGCCTTTTCCCAAAGACACAGCCCAATGCCCCTGACTGGAAGCTTCCAGGGTGAATTTTGGGAAGGATTTTCTTTTCCAGTCCCGGATTTGCGATAAATCCAATAAATCCAATGAGCAGAATGGCTTTTTGTCTTTCATGGGCGGCAGATATTTGCCTTGTCTGGTGCTGGAAGGAAAGCAAAACGGGCAGCCGGATCCGCCCTGCAAAACAGAACGATTGATTTGTTCTGGCTGAATCAATAAAAAAACAGTCCGCAAAAAACCGGACTGAAGAAGCGGCCGGCCTGAAGGAAAAGCCGGCACGCTCAGAATCTGGAAAACGCAGGAACCTGGCCGCTGCTTAAAGCAGCAGCTGGGCGATCCAGGCTGCCGCGGCCGAAACGGCTGCGACCACCAGCAGACTGGCTCCTGACCAGGCACAGCCAATGGCTGCTCCCACCCCGATCGCACAGACAGCTAAATCAAGATTTGAAGAGGTAAAGACAGCAGGAAAAGTCATCGCCGCCAGCACCGCATACGGTACATAGTAAAGAAACGACTGGAAAAACCGGGACTTGATGGAGCGCGAGAAAAAAGCCATGGGAATCATCCGGATCACATAGGTCACCAGCGCCATGACAAAAATCGCCAGATATGTTCTCGGGCTGCTCATGCTTCCTGGTCCTCCCTGCGTGGAAATTTCCAGGCCATGATGGCCGAGACAATGACCGTAATGATGATAATGGCATAGCCATCAGACAGCTCGTTCAGGCCGGGAATAAAGGCAAACAGGCAGCTCAGGCCAATCGCCAGCAACACGCAGCAAAGCACCGCCTTATTTTTGCGGGCCGCCGGGACAAAGATGGCGATAAACATTCCATACATGGAAAGGCCCAGGGCATTGACCAGGTCAGCCGGCAGGATATTGGAGGCGGAAGCGCCAAGCCAAGTCCCTGCCGACCAGCCGATCACCGGTCCGAGCACCAGGCCCATAAACCAGGCAAAGCGAATTGTTCCTTTCTGCGAAATGGCAATCGCATAAATTTCATCCGTTATGCCATACGCCATCAAGAGCCGCTGGGCCAGCGGGATTCTGGTTCCGGTTTTCTGCGCCAGGGATATGGACATTAAAAAATAGCGCGCATTGATCACCAGCTGCGTCGCGATAAGCTCCAGCAGGGACGCCCCGGCACAGATCAGTGTTGTCCCGGCAAACTGGCCGGCACTGGTCAGGCAGGTCAGTGAAGTGATAACTGCCTGGTTTACCGTCATGCCCTGGATGATGGCAGCCATGCCATAGGCAGCCGAAACCGCAAAATAACCGGTGGTGACCGGAATGGAGGCTTTCAGCCCTTCGAGGAAAAGAGCCGAAGAATTCTGGCTTTTCCGGCCGGAGACCATCTGGTTTGAAATAATCTTTGGTGAAGCAGCGTCTGATGAAAGGCTTGTTGATGAATCCTGACTTGCCAGATCCAAACAGTCCGGCTTTTCATGATTCAGGCCAGGCAGATTCTGGATGTTTTGATCCGTCGGGCCTGCTGCTCTTTCATGGACCAAGTCTGCAGGGAAATCTGCAGCGCCAGCTGCTTTATAATTTTTTATATCTCGGGCTGCCGGAAAGTCCGGGCTGCCCGGCTGCGTTTTTCTTTTTTCTCTCATACAGCGAATTATAACGCGATCCGCCCTAAAGCTTTCCAAATTTTTGAATTCTGCCGACTACCGGCTTGCTGTGGCCGTCCATCTCTATGGCTTAATAAGCGGAAGTTTTTAAAAAGCCATCCCATAACAGCAGAAAAAGCCGGGTTTTCCCCGGCTGACGGATCGCGTGATGATTTTTAAAGCATTATGGGCGACAGTACAGTTTTCTTTTTCATACAATGAATCCGCTGTGCTGCCTGACTGATGGAAATACTGGACTTTTCTATCCGATTCAATTTATCCCGGTTTTCTTTCGGGTCAGTTAAGTCCGTTGTTGACCAGAAGGACTTCGTCCAGCAGCTTTTCAGCTTCTTTGCTTCCCTGCTTTGCTGCCCGTTCGAGCCACAGCGTGGAAACCAGTTTATCCTTGTGGACCCACTTGCCCAGATAGAAGCATTTGCCAAGAATAATCTGTGCCTCTGTCGAGCCATTGCGCCCGGCCTGCGTCAGGTAATCCATGCCTTTTTCCGGATCGAAATCCGCGGTCTCAAACCCGGAGACATTGCCAAGGTAAAGCTGACCGAGAACATTCATCGCCTGGGCATTGTTGTTTGCGGCTGAAAGAGTCAGGAACGATACGCCTTCTTCGATGTTTCCGGAGGTCAGTCCCTGCACGCCGGCAATATACTGAGCAGAGGAGCTGTTGGAATCCAGAGCCTCTTCCAGCCAGTCTGATGCTGCCTGTTTTCCGTTTTCATTTTTGTATTCTTCATAGAGATATAGACATGCCTGGCTGTCGCCAAGTTCCGCCTGTGCATCCAGTCTCTTGCGAAGTGTAAGACTCATATCGGGTCCCCCCTGTTCTTGTTCATATCTTAACGCATAAAGTTTCCATAAAGATTCTTAACGCTTGTCTTTTCTTCGTGTTTTCATGCCAATTCTACCGATCCTAAAGGGAATTTCAAGTTTTTTAAAATCCTGAAACCTTGGCTTTCAAGCCGGTTTGCAATGAGTTTTAAACGCCGGTTCTATGCCTTTTTCATCCTGTTTTTACACATTTCCCTTAATTGGTTCAACCAATATTTGCAAGCCGGAAATGTGCGAAATTTGCCTGTTTTCCATAAAGCGAACAATTTCCCGAATCGGCTGAAATCTTCTACACTGTTTTTGAAAGGAGGGTTTGCTATGAAAATTACAGAACCTGCTTTAGCTGAACTGAAAAAAATTCTTGCGCAGAATAATGCGGATGGCCTGGAGGTTGTTCTCCAGCAGAGCTGCTGCGGTATTTCCCCGGCATTCCAGATGGTGCGCTTTGATGAAAACGACAAGCCTGATGATGTGGAAGGAATCCTGATTCTTGCTTCAGGCGATGCAAAAAAAGCAGTAGAAGATGTCATCATTGACCTGAAAGACGGAGAACTCGTCGTTTATAATCCGGTTTGCGGATGCGGCGATGGCGAGTGCGGCCATGATCATGATCACGAAGGCGGATGCTGCGGCGATCATGACCACGATCATGA
>Charlie_p1__coassemble_393_pt1 | contig 23623 bp, 15 predicted proteins | sample Charlie_p1__metabat2_high_PE_014 | metagenome-assembled genome bin Charlie_p1
GGATATACCTTATGAAATTTACCAGGAAACTTTTCTCCATCGTCTCGGCGATGTCCATGGCGGCCTGCGTATTTGCTTCACCGGTTTTTGCCGATGAGTCGACAGAAAGCTCTTCAGATATAAGCACTGTAGATTCTGATGCTGATATTCTTACTGAACCAGCCATTCTTGAAAACTCTCCAACAGGAGGTGAGGACGGCAGCGGCTCATCAGGTAATGGAACTCCAACCACACCAACCGCTCCAATTAGCACTTATTTTGATTTCCAGACAATGAGCGACGGTGAATATTTTCAATACGATTCCACAACCAAAAGAGTTTATTCCCGTTTTAAGGTTCTTAAAACACCTGATTTTCCTGTTGTTCTAAAAATTTCAGCTATCGGATTGCGTACAGAAATATTACCTAACACAAGAAAAGTTACCATTTCAAAAACAGATATGGGTGCAAAAACACCCCAAATTCAACCAGTTGAAGACGATAAGAATGCTTTTACACTCCAATTTCCTTCAAATACCTTCCGGGTTGCTGATGTCGTTGAAGTCAGCTTTTCGGTAGACTTTACTGGAACGGGAGAGCGCGGTATTGATTTAACAGAAACTTTGCAGTGGGGGAACAATTCTTTACCTGAAGATAAAGGAATTAGTAAGAATACCCTTCTAACCTTATCTGGTGGATCAGATGACAATAATAGCTCTTCTGATACCGACTCCAGCACTACTGTAATCAAAGATTTAAAGTTTACAGATGTTGAATACAGCGCAAAAGATAATACTCTTTCTCTGAACTTGAAAGTCCCTGCATCAGTTGTATCAGCTAAAGAAGCTTTGACCGCTGAAATCATGGGAATTGCTTCAAGCGGACTGAGCAACGTTAAGCTTGATGAGCTTGATGGTCTTTCTTCCGCTGAAATCCAGGAAGCTCTGCTGAAACAGATCACCAGCAACACCAAGCTTCTGGAAAGCCTGGAATCGATCAGAATCGGCAAGGGCACTTCTTATAAGGAATACAAGGGTTCTGAAATTTCTAGCTGGGTTACCAAAGAAACTGGAATCAACAACTATTCTATTGAAATTCCAGGTGCAAACCTGAACAGCGATATTTCCTTCATTTTTAAGACTAATGCCGATCAGTCTGTCGTTGAAAATGCTTCCGTACTGGCCTGGGCTCATTCCAAGAGCGCAGTATCCCAGATTTATGCCGGCAAAATCGTTGCCGACAAGGATCCCGACAGCCCATACCTGATTACCGCACGCTATACCGCCAACGACTCCAGCGATACAGCCAAGCGCAATACCTATGGACTGCAAATTTCCGACAAGGCTACTGATGCTTTGAATCCGTTCGCAGATACGAATGCTACAACTATGATCACTGTTACTTCTGATCCGAATGTCCTGACCGGAATTACCGATTTCAGCATCGGCAAAGTGAATTACTCGGTCATCGAAGATGCGACAAATGGAATTACTATTACGAAAAAGAATGGTACTGAAACTGCACCAGTTGACTCTCAAACTCCAGCGGCAGACGATACGTCAGATACCGAAAATGAAGCGGGCGAAAATGCCCTGAGCGCCAAAAAGACAAACAATGGCTATGAAATTGTTATTCCAAATTCAGACCTGGCTGGTTTAGGCAAAGATGAATATATTGATTTTCTCTTCTCTACCAAACCGGATCTGACGACTGCAACCATCAATGTGAATGTTGCCAGCAGCAATGGCCAGTACACCGGCAGCTTCTCGCAGCAGATCAAGGGCGGCAGCGGTAATACCTCCAATCCTGGAACAAATGGCGGTACCTCTTCTGAAACCGGAAATCCGATTTCTCAGAACGCTGCCTTCAAGGCTTCTCATAACTACGACAGCGCGACCCAGACCTGGACAGTAACGCTGAACATGACTGGCCGTCCGCCAAAGCTTGACCTTACGTTTAACCAGAAAGAAGGAACAGCTCTGCTTAAGCCAAATTCCTTCACGATCAATAACGCAGCCGTTTCACCAACTGTAAATGCCACCATGTCCGGTTCGAAGATGAGCGTCTGCACCGTCTCCTTCTCCCAGGACGACCTGGCTAAAGTTGGCTCCGGCTCTGTTGTCAAGCTTGTCTTCCCGGTTGATGGAAGCAAAGAACAGACTGAAAAGATCACGATGACAGTTGCCACAGGCAATGCATCGAAAGATCTCAACGCGACCTTTACTGTCAAGAAGACAACCAACGGCGGTGTTCCTACGGCTACCGAAACAGGTGCCCAGCCGATGATTATCGTTCTTGTCATTGCGCTGATTGCCCTGGCAGTCTTTGGCTTCCTCGCATTCCGCAAGAAGAAAAAATAAATGATCACCGTTCGTATTAAACTGTGATTTGCGACAAAGAGATTGAAATATATCAGATCTCGGATTAAATCCGCTCCGATTCAGGCCGTCCGCTTATGGACGGCCTTTTTCCTGTTCACAGGGTCCCTAAAGTTCATAACAAAAGCGCCGTCCATAAGCATTCTCTGCCTGTGGATGGCGCTTTTCTGGTCTGGTGTGATAAGGATATGCGATCGCAAGAATATCCGAGGCAAGAATATCCGGCCGGCTTTCCATCTGGATTGGACAGGATGAAAAGGCATTTTGACTAGCCGATCAGCTCGCGTTCCTGCCAGTCTGGCATGACTTCGCTCATCAGTCTGGCATGCATGGAAGGATCACCCTTATCAATCAGATGGCACAGTGTTGAGGCGGCAAGATATTCAATGTAGGATTCGGAAAACTGGCTGATAACTGGATTGATGGCGATCTTTCCGGTGCTGATTTCGGTATAGGAAGGGTGGCTGATTTCCCGCTCTATCACAATATGGGGCAGCTTTTCCGGCAGTTCGGAAAAACGGGTCATATAGCTTTTCTGGTAGTTTTCCATCAGGACTTTGAGCCGCTTTTCAATGTCCTGCTCAATAAGTTCCAGTACCGATGCAAGATCCATTGGATTTTCGATCGTAACGACATAGGTATCATCCTGCACCCCGGCCGAGCTTGATCCTTCATAAAGGCTGAAGGGATAGATCTGGTCAAAAATCTTCACGGATCCGGTCTGAGAAATCGAGTTGCGCAGGCGCAGCCTTAGCAGGTCGCGGCTTTGGGCCAGGGCTTCGTTAAACATCATTTCCAGGGTGGGCTTGTCCATTTCCAGGAAGTCTTGAACCTGGGCGCGGGTATAGGAAGAAGGAAGCTCAATATGCATGGTCATATCAGCCTGAATCCGGATCTTGATGTCAGCCGTGTCATCATTTTGCCAGTCAAGGACAATCTGGCGCGGCTGGCCGCCAATTTCCATGGTGGTTTCTTCCTGGCGGTGGTGTTCTGCCTCGACAGGTGTTTCTGGATCCACAGAGTCCGCACGGATGGAATTCAGGATTTGTTCAATTTCTGTCTGGTTGTCTTTATCGTTCATTTTTGCTCCTTTCGGAAGTACAGAGGGCAAGGTTTGTTTGTCATCTGTTTCAGGCAAGGTTAAGAATAGCGCAGGAGGATAAATGCAGGATTGAAAAGCGATCCTGGATGCGCCGACTGGTTTGCGAATTTAGCATTTCTTTGTGTCGTGACCCATTGCGCACGGATCTTTCCATCCGGCTCATTTCAGATCGTCCGTTATTTTCACTTTCCGGACTTCATGCTTCATTTATGAACCGGGCAGGATCGCCATTTGACATATAGTCAGATTTATCTTTCCGTCCCTGTTTTTTGAGGCAAAATCTCCAGCCGGTGATTGAACATACGAAAAATCAGCCGGAAGTAATGAAGAGTGTCATATTGACGGATTGATTTCTGTATTCTTTCTGTCAGACCATTCTAGATGATCGCACAGCTGTTTATCCACTATTATTTTGTCTTTTCTGGCCGGCCATTCCCGGTTTATGAACCATAAAAAGCAGCTGGGCAGAGCAGCTGTATGGCTGCCGGCCAAGCCTGGAGGGGCTGCGGGACAGTTTTACAAAGGATCTTCCTGAAGGATGAGCAGCCGTACCAAAGACTTGAGCTTCATTCTACTCCGTCCTCTGGATCTGGCGGCGTTTAAAAGCTCCAACTGATCTTTAACCTTTTCCAGCACCTGGAAAAGCAGAAAAAAAGAACAGATCCGTCAGGGATCTGTCCTTAATTTTCGGAATCAGTATTACTGAAGCTCTTTCTTTTTGCTCTGGATCATTTTGTCCAGTTCATCCAGTGCCGCCACGTCATCAGTTGTCTTGATAAAATTCTTAGCGATATCCAGAGCGGTTGAAGCCGCGAGAGTATCTTCCATGTATTCACTCTGGGAAATAATCGGTTTAAAGGTTCGAGTCAGCGCGTTTTTATGATATCCAAAACCTGCAACCTCAATAAACCCAAGCGTCTGAAGTTTTTTCAGTACAATCTGGATAGTGTTCCTGCTCAGGTCAGGCGATGCTTCAAGAATGTCAAATGCCGCAAGTGGTTCGTCGCTTTTCCAGAGAACATTCATGATCTGAGTTTCGCGTTTCGTTAAGCCTGTTGGTTTCATCTACTCTAAGGTCCCCCTCATAACATATAATTCCTGTTTCAAAGTTTTCCGCCGCTTTTATTGTAGTTTGATTCACTTTTTACGACAACAGATAACACCTAATGGAGCGCAAAAAAGGCCGAATTTTCGGGACTTTTATTCTTCAGCCTCTGTTTTTTCCGATTGTGCTGACGAAAAAGAAACAATTGGGGCCAGCAGAATTTTACCGGTTCCCCGGTAAGTGTTCACAAACCCTTCTTTCGAAAGTGCCGAAGATGTTACCGTTTTCCCTGAATTCTCTACAGTAAAGTCAAGCGTCTGGCTCCAGGCGACCGCAAAATTGCCGTCAACCTTGAGCACGTCATCTTCCAGTTCAACTAATACAAGTGTTTCTTTGGGACAAGGCACTTGCAATGCCACAAAGCCCTGTCCTTTCAGGACCATGGAAAACATCCCTTCCTTGCCAAAAATAGCGGAGGACATGTTGGTCCGGGCAGCAGTGGAAAGCGAGACGTCATCGCTGGCAGCCAGAAACAGGCCCTTTTCAATAACCAGGCCTTCCTGCCAGTCCTTGAGCGAGACAAGCATGATATCGCCTTCTACCGGCTCCAGAACAACCGTGCCATTGCCGGTATAGTGGGGCGCGATCGATTCCTGGCCGGTCATTTTGCCGCGGATCTGCTTGCCAAGATAGCCCAGCAGGCCGTTGGCATCAGAGACCATGCTGCATTCACCGACCATCCACTGCATCATTCCAGCCGCAACCAGCACCCCCGAATCCGCCAGCTGGCAGATCAATTGATGGCTGCGCTGGAGCATCAGACCGGAGACGTAAGCCTCCATCAGGGATCCGGGCTGGGTTCCCGCCGGCGCCTGCAGATTGCGAATATGGGTAATTACAGTAAAAGGCCCAAGCTCGCTGCTGACCTCTACATTTTCACTGCTTTTGAGATTATAAATCCGGTACATTCCATTCCTTCTTTCTAATTCCTGTTTTTAATACAGTCTCTGTTATCTGTCGGTTTTTAAACTGCCGATTTTTATCACTATTGTTTTTATTGTCGCCTTTTTGGACCTTTCAGCTGGCCTGGTCATGCTCTTCGCCCTTCAGCCTGGCCAAATGCAAAATCTGTGTCAATCCCTGATCCCAGGCCCTGGCCAGGAAAAAACCGGAGATTTCTGCCGGTTTGGGTGAGTAATCTTTTATCCCGGTTCCCGAAGATCGTACCATTTACGATTTCTGTCTGTCTACACGCCTTTTTCAGGCTTAAAATTCTTTTCCTCGTTTAATTTTGCAAGCCGGCTGAACGGTATTTCCCTGCTTTCACTGAAGAACAGGCGAAGCTTGCCAAACGGGGGTTACGGATCGCTTTCAGGATTATTTTCTGTAATTGCTTTTAATGCCGTTTCTTCTTATGATGGGTTCATTGCGAGCAGAAAGGACGAAAAAAACAGCTTATGAATTATGGTGAAATCAAGAAATTCGACATTGCCAATGGCAACGGCGTTCGGGTCTCGCTGTTCGTGTCTGGCTGTCTGAACCACTGCCCGGGCTGTTTCCAGCCTGAAACGTGGAACTTCGACTATGGCCAGCCTTATACGAAAGAGACTGTCAATGAAATCTTTGAGGCCCTGCGGCCTTCCTATATTGAGGGACTGACCATTCTGGGCGGCGATCCCTTTGAAGTATCCAACCAGAAAGATGTGGCCGAACTGGTCACAAAGATCAAGAAAGAACTGCCTAACAAGGATATATGGATGTATACCGGCTATATCCTGGACCAGGATTTGCTGGAAGGAGGCCAGAGACACACCCCGTGGACGGACCAGATCCTGGGAAATATCGATGTTTTAGTCGACGGTCCATTTGTGGAAAGCCTGAAAAATCTTTCCCTGCAGTTTTGCGGTTCTTCCAACCAGCGCCTGATCGACGTTCCCTCTTCCCTGAAACAGCAGGAAGTTGTACTTTACGATCCTTCTTTCTTTTCCAGCCGGGATCATCTGTAATCCGCAAAATCCGCGAGTCAAAACGGTTTTTGTGCAAAGCCCAACCTGCTTCAATATCTCTGAAGCCCATAGGTCTGAAATGTATAGATCTGAAATGGATATAAAGGCAGAAGGACTGCCCCTGCTCTTTGAATCTGGCTATTCTTCAGCCTTGTTTTCTGGAGCGAAGACAGGCAGTTGGTGCAGAGAGGCAGGCAGAAATGGTTCGTGATTTTAATACCCGGGAATTTATGCAGATTCGTCATGGAATGAAGGATGCCCAGGATCTTCTGGAGCAGGGCTATCCAAAAGATGCCCTTGCCGCGCTCAAGCGCCCGAAAAAGATCCTTGAAAGCAAGATTACCAATCTGCGCATGCTTGCCCTTCTCTACGTCCAGGAAGCCGAAATCCTGCTTATCCTGAAGCGAAAAGGCAAAGCAATGGCCGATCTGGATCTGGCCGAACGAGTGCTGGTCAATCTGGGCGACATGGAAGATGAGCTTTTCGAAAAGATCCAGAAAATCCGCCAGGAGTAAATCTCTCCAGTCCAGAAGACTGGACGATCATATCCAGGCGGATCCTGATTATCCTGAATGCAGTCCAAAGCTGCAGGTGTTTGTGACGGCTGCTTTGAGTGTACATTTTCATTCTTTATAGCAGCAGAATAACGATTCAACCGCCGGCCATTATGGCCGGCTTTTCATATTCAGGCTGCCCGCAAAAAAAGCCCAGAGCTAAAAGCCGGCATCGTTTTTAGGCTCTGGACCGTTCCTGCAAGAGGCAGGAGTGAATCAGGTTTTAAAGATTGAAAAGAGGAAGTGATACAACAAATTGTGCTAACAGAGGCAGGCCAGGATTTTCTTCATGTCTGACCTTTTACTGTCTGTCATCCCGACAGTCAGGCAATATTTTTGGCGGCTGAATCAAGATGGGCTTTATCTGATGGCCCAGAAGCCGATTCCTTCATCTTTCCAGCCAATGGAGCAGAGGTAGTCGTGTTCTTCTTTATTTGTCGTGTAGTTATGGGCTCCTGTCTTTTGGGCATTTGGATTGTATTGCCGGTAGACCGGAATTTCGCTTTGGGGGGTTGCTGAATAGAATCCGATTCCTTCATCTTTCCAGCCAAGACTGGTCAGAACTTCCTTTTCATTTTGATCCAGAGTGTAGTGGTGATCCCCGGCATTTGGGTTATACAGCCGATACACTGGATTATCATTTGCCGCGGGTACAATCCAGGCAAGGCCTTCATCATCCCAGCCCGCCTTGATCAAAGCCACTTTTTCTGCCGTACTTAAGGTGTAGAAATGCTCGCCGGAATTTGGATTGTAAAGCCGGTACAGCTTATTTTCTTTAGCAGCAGGAGTTACTGGTTTTCCGGATCCGGAATTCGATCCTGAACCATTTCCTGTGCTGTCACCACTCGTAATCTTTTCAAATACTGCTTTCAAAGTAACGGAACCTTCCGGCATATTAAATTCAAGGTCGGACATAGAAGGATTGGGAAGGCTGAAGCCCTCCGGCCCTTTTTCAATCTGCCATTCCTTGAATACATAGCCATCCTTCGCCACAGCATTCACAGTCACCTTTGTATCTTTGACCATCAGGCTGTCAGGTTCTACAGAAACAGTCCCTTCCGAAGGATCGACATTAGCAGCAAGTGAATATAAATACTTCATCTCTTGATCAACCAGATCAGCTAGTTTGTCATAGCCCTTGCCATCTGCAGGAATAAAGAAAGATTTTTTTGGTCCGCTAAAGGCATATCCATCAATATCCGGTGCTGTGAGACCTGTGAATATAACTTCGTTTAGATTAATACAGTCATCGAAAGCGTAGATGCCAATCAAATGCAGGTTAGGCGGAAAGACAACCGGAGCGCACAGACTTGAACGCATAAAAGCAAACTTACCAATTGAGGCTAAACTGTCCGGCAATTCCAATCCTTCCGATAAACTCCAATTTGACAAACCTTCAAAAGCAAAATTTGCAATCGATGTAACTCCTTCTTCGATTACAATTTTCTTAATACTCATGTCGCTAACTGGTGATTTGTGCCAGGGATAGTCTCTTTGATTGCTCTCCTTCATTTCTCCCGTGCCGGAAATGGTCAGAACACCATTTTCAACTTTCCAGGTCAAATTATCTCCATGCGTTCCAGAAGCTGTGTTAATCCTTTGAAAATTAGCGGTCAGGGCTACAGAACCTTCCGGCATCAAAAAAGTGACATTTGGATTGGACGAATTCTCCAGGACAAATCCTTCTGGTCCTTTGACTGTCCAGCCTGTAAATTCAAATCCTGTATCTGGTTGAGCATTTGCACTGACTTGAGTCCCCTGACGAACCAGCTCAATCGGGCTTGCAGATGCTATTCCATATCGCAAATCATTTGATTGAACCTTCACAGAATACAGCTGCTTAATCTGATGACCCGGCCTTGGAGAAATGCCTTCACCCACTGCCCAGTTTTCAGGGATATAGTAAATTCTGTTACTTGGTCCTCCAGTAAATGCAGAGTAGCCAACTGATGGAACTGCAGTTCCAGTAAAAACAATTTCCGCCAAATTATCGCAGCCATCAAAAGCGTTGGCATCGATATTCTTGAGATTTTCTGGAAATAAAATTGAAGGAAGCTTTTTATTCCAGCTAAAAGCCTGTTCCCCGATTGATATCAGGCTGGCAGGCATTTTAACTCCCTCTGTCAAATCCCAAGTTTCCATATTGCGAAAGGCATATAATCCGATCGATGTGACACCCTCTTCAATAACAATCTTTTTCACGTTTGATTGACGACATTCTCCGGATTGCCAGGGATAATAATCACCTTTATTATCCAGCTCCTTCATTGGTCCTGAGCCACGAATTGTTAAAACGCCATTTTCAATACTCCAGTGCAGGTTATTGTATTGGCCTGAAAGAACGGATGATGAATTCTGCGTGTTTGGAAGAGGGGCTGATTCAAACTCTTCCGCATTCACCCTGATCGTCTCAATGGGCGATCCGGCTAACGGCAGCAGCAAAATACCGGCAGCAAGCAAAGCCAGTGTTTTTCGTTTCATGCTAATTTTTCCTTTCCTTTCTGGTGCGGTTTTCCAGGAAGCAGCTTTCTCTTTGCGGCGATTCTGGAAAAGGTTCCTGATTCTCTTTTGATTCTTTTCTGGATATTCCTGATCCCTTAGGCGAAATCTTGCCGGCAAGGAATCTGTCGAGAGCAGCACCGGATATCCTTTCTTCTGCAAGATACCTTTCATCCAGCTGCCTTGCAGGATTTCTGTGTTGAATCTGTGATCAGGTTCAGATTTAAGTCCGATTCTGGTCATTTTTGAATCAGAATTCTATTTTTTAAGCAAATAAATTGACATATAATCATTGATTATCGTTCGCATAAAACTTAACCGGCCGGCTTTGAGCTGTCAACACCTCCTGGATGGTACTTTTCAAATTTCGTTTCCTGTTTACCGAAATCTGGCGGAATTCTTCGCAGAATCCGGCTTGAAACCTTTTGCGCTGCACCTTTGCTGGGATGCGTATGCACTTGAAAAGGCAAAAAGAAAAGACGAAGCAATTTTCTGCTTCGTCTTTTCGGATTTTAAATATCGTTCGTTTTATTCAATAGCGTTAACGGCATAGCCTGCTTCGGTTACTGCCTTGGCCAGAGCTTTGACATCGAGGTCTTTGCCTTCAACATCGGCCTGTTCTTTGGCCAGGTCAACTTTTGCACTTTCAACACCCGGGACAGCCTTAAGGGCATTTTCAACACGGGCAGCGCAATGAGCACAGCTCATTCCAGAAATTTTCAGGATCATGTTCTCGCCTCCTTTCTCTGCAGTCTGGCTGCGCAGGGCAGCCGGATTATTCAGTTCAAATAAAGCTTTTTCAATCTGCATCAGATCCAGTCCGGTATCCGAGCAGACTTCCAGATAATGCTTCTCCACATTGAGAATCATCCAGGAGATATTTTTCGTAAAGAGTTTCTGGAAAATCCGTTTCCAGGCCTGGGCACTGGCATCGCACGCTTCCTGGGTCAAATCAATCTGCTGGCACTGTTTGCCGGCCCGGACTGTATAGCCCGCTTCAGTCACGGCATGAGCCAGTGTTTCCTTGTCGATCTGTTTGGTGCATTCCACAAAGGCCTGGGGGATATCCAGGGAAATGCTGGTGGTGAGCACTCCATCCAGAGCCTGCAAAGCTTCGCCGACATGGGCAACGCAATGCATGCAGCTCATGCCATCTACCTGGAACAGGGCAACTTCAACAATCTCACCAGAGGCGCCTTGTTTTACCGTAATGGTACGGCCGGCATCAAGATCTTCATCCTTATTCTGCGCTTCATTGCTGCTGGAAGTTGCGCCATCCAGGCTGGAAACCGCATTTGGCACCGGATTAGCGGCTGAATAGAGCACCATTTTCTTAGCCTTGAGACCGGCCGGGATGTCTTCCGGTTTTGAATCAGTGCCGTTTTTGACCGGCAGATGCTGGTTTTCGCTGGCGGATACCAGGCCGGATGATTTCTGGGCCGATGGATTTCGCTTCGGGCTGTCGGTCCGGGCAATCTGCGGCGTATTTTCGGATTCTTCTTTTGCAGAATGCTGGGCTGCCGATGCTGGCTGGGCATCGTTTTGCGCACCCTGGCCAGCGGATTTGGCGGACGCTTCCGCCTGGTCATCCTGGTACAGTCTGGGTTCATTTGCCTGAGCCGATTGCGTGTCATAATGTGCCGGCTTGAACAGGCGCAGGCGCAGCGCATTGAGGCAGACGGTCACAGAGGAGAGCGACATGGCCGCTGCACCGATCATCGGATTGAGCAGCCAGCCAAAAATCGGGTAGAACACGCCGGCGGCAACCGGAATACCCAGGACGTTGTAGAAGAACGCCCAGAACAGGTTTTCCTTGATGTTGCGGATGGTTGCCTTGGAAAGCTGGATGGCGGTAACGACATCCATCAGGTTGTCCTTCATCAAAACGATATCGGCAGCATCAATAGCAATATCGGTACCGGCACCAATGGCGATACCGACATCGGCCCGCATCAAGGCCGGGGCATCGTTGATACCATCGCCAACCATGGCGACTTTGCGGCCTTCATCCTGCAGGCGCCGGATGACCGATTCCTTGTCGGCCGGCAGGACATCGGAAATGACATCCGACAGTTCCAGCTGGCTGGCAATGGCTTTGGCTGTCTGGGCGTTATCGCCCGTCAGCATGATGACTTCAATGCCGTCTTTGCGCAGCAGCGAAATCGCCTGTCTTGAAGTTTCACGGATTTCATCGGCAACGCTGACCAGTCCGGCCAGGGTGCCGTTAATTGCAAAGTAAAGCGGTGTGCCGCCGGCCTTGGCAGCTTTCAGTGCCTGCTGTTTAACGTAGGCACTGACGCCGATACCCTGCTCTTCCATAAATGCCGGGTTGCCGGCAATGACTTCGAGCTCTCCAGCCCGGGCTTTCATGCCCCGGCCGCCAAAGGCCTCAAAATTGGAAGTATCGAGCAGCGGCAGACCCAGTTCATCAGCTTTGGCCACAATCGCTTTGGCCAGCGGGTGTTCTGATCCGGATTCCGCACTGGCTGCAATCTGCAGAAACTGGTTTTCGTTAAAGCGGTTGGTAAACAGGGTGACTGAGGTAACAGCCGGTTTGCCCTTGGTAATCGTTCCGGTCTTGTCGAGCACGACCGTATTGATCTTGGCCAGCTCTTCCAGAGCGGATGCCGACTTGACCAGGATGCCATTCTGGGCAGCCTTGCCGGTAGATACCATGATCGCCAGCGGCGTGGCCAGGCCCAGGGCACACGGGCAGGAAATAACGAGCACGCTGATCGCACAGTTGAGCGCAAAGCCAAATCCCTTACCGGCAATCATCCAGACAATAAAGGTTACAGCGGCAATTCCAAGAACTGTCGGGACAAAAATGCCGGAGACTTTATCGGCGAGCCGGGCAATCGGTGCTTTGGAGTTTCCGGCTTCATCCACCAGGGCAATGATCTGGGAAAGTGTCGTATCATTGCCGACTTTAGTGGCCCGGAAGACGAAAGATCCGTTCAGGTTGGTTGTCGCGGACATGACTTCATCGCCGGCTTTTTTGTCCACCGGAATGGATTCGCCGGTTAAAGCTGCCTGGTCAACGGTACCTGAACCCGATTCGACAACGCCATCGACTGGAATCGAAGCGCCCGGAACAATCCGGATCAGGTCATTGGCCCGTACCTGATCGACCGGAATTTCTTTGAAGACGCCATCTCTCTGGACCAGCGCCGTTTTCGGGGCCAGCTGAACCAGCTTGGCCAGGGCATCGCCGGTTTTGGACTTGGAACGTGCTTCCAGATACTTGCCCAGCGAAACCAGGGTGACGATCATTGCTGCACTTTCAAAATACAGGGCGTCCATGGAGGAATGGATCATGGCATGATCCATGATTCCATAGCCGTAGGCCATTTTTAAAAGGCCGTAAAAACCGTAGAGAAAAGATACGGAGGAGCCGATGGCAACCAGCGAATCCATATTCGGGCTGCCGTGAAACAGCGTCTTGAAGCCATGCGTGAAAAAGTCGCGCTGGATAAACAGGATCACAGTAGCCAGGAACAGCTGGATGATGCCATCGACCATCATCCATTCCATATCCATTAAGAAGCTGAAAACACCAAGCATGGGCAGCATCGAGAAGCACATCAGAATCGCCAGCAAAATCAGCGAAGAAACGAGCACCCGCTTGCGGTGCTTCATTTCCTGGGCCATCCGCTCGCTGCGCCGGTCATATTCGGAAGCAGCTCCTGGCTGGGCGCTTTCGTCCTGGGCAGCCTGGGCCTGTGTCTGCGCATCGTAGCCCGCTTTTTCAACAGCCGCGATAATCTCTTTGGCATCTGTCTTCTGCGGGTCATACTCGACTTTCATCGTGTTGGACAGCAAAGAGACATCAACGCTTTCAACCCCGTCTATCTTTGTCACAGCCCGGTCAACAGCCGCCTGGCACGCAGCACAGGTCATGCCGATGACATCAAAGGTCTGTTTTTCCATTGATTATCCTTCCTTTCTATATTTATATTTGTCTATATTTGTATTTGGTCTGTATTCGGCAGCGATCGAATATGGCTATCCGGCATGGCGCAGTTTGCAGCCGTGCCGCCTGATTGGCCAGTCGAAAACCTGGCGGCAATCCTGGGCATGAGCAGTTCCACAATCTTCTGGAGAATCATGCCTGCATTAAGTCCGCCGCAAGCTCAGTATAGAGATTCAGTTAGTCAGAGTATACTTTATTGACCTGAGACAAGTCCGTATATTGGTTCCGGATTTTTCAAGTCTGCGCAAAATGCAGCTCTTTTTTCATTATAGCCAGAGCATCAATTCCATCTTTCAAATATGATTATTGCATCTTTTCCTATGGTTTCATTAATCTTTTAGAATTGTTTTTTCAAGGCCGCCCGTACTTGGGCGGGCGGAAAGCTTTATGAACACCAGCCGGACAGCCAGACAAAAGTCCCGGAAAGCCTGCCGCTTTCCGGGACCATTTTTGTTATTCCTGTAAGGAATAAGGATATATTTCCAAACTTTATGTCAGTCCACAAAGCCTGCCAAAGCAGGTTTTGGCTGCGAAGACTTTTGGTTTGATGGATCAGGACAGTCTGGCTTAAAGCAGCCGGTCCGTGAAGCTAGCGGCTGTTGGAAGCGACAACCTTGACCCGGCTCCAGTATTCGGCAATGGCCTTGCGGCTTTTTGGATTGTATTCGAAAACTTCATCCTGCGCATAGCCGGTTCTTGGAATATAGGAGTTAATGCCTTCAAAAGCACTCTGCGCCAGCTCGTCTTCCGCCTCCTTGTTGGTTGCGGTATAGCCGACGTATTCGCTGTTGAGCATCTGGGCTTCATAGCTGGTGGCATAGTTGATAAAGGCATAGGCCAGATCTACGTTGGCTGCCGATTTGGGAATGCACATCGCATCGACCCAGAGGTTGGTTCCTTCTTCCGGCAGGAAATAGCCCATCTGGTCATTTTCATCGATGACATACGTCGCATCGCCCGAATAGATCATGCCCAGTGCCTTGCGGGCATTGGCCATGTTGTCAATAATTTCGTCGGTGACAATTTCCGGCTCCATCGTCTGGACAATATGCTCCAGCCAGGCGTAGGCATCCGCCAGCTGTCTGGGATCATCGGTGTTCATGGAATAGCCCAGAGCTTTCAGGGCTGCCATGAACTGGTCGCGCTCGGAGTCATACAGGTAAATATCGCCTTTGTACTTCTCATCCTGGAAGATATCCCAGCCTTCTTTTTCGAGATCTTCCTGGGAGACTTTCCCGGTATCGTAGACAATGCCGACAGTTCCCCAGAAGTACGGAACGGAATACTGGTTTTGCGGATCGTAAGCCAGGTCGAGTACCTGGTCATCCAGCTGCACAAGCGCCTCGTCGACTTTGGCCGGATCCAGCTTCATCAGCAGATCTTCCTGGATCAGGCGCTGAATCATGTAGTCGGAAGGAATCAGGACATCAAAAGATTCATTGTTGGCGACTTTAATGTACATCTGCTCGTTGGAGTCAAAGTTGTCCACCATGACCGAGGCACCGGTTTGCTCTTCAAATCCGGCCAGCATTTCATCCGAAATGTATTCGCCCGGCAGGTATAAATGGAGCGTCTGCCCGGCAAAAGCCTGGGTATTGCCCTGCGGGCGGAAAAAGAGCAGCGAGGCCAAAACGACAGCGGCCAGCGAGCCGATCAGCACATTGCGGGTCGTATGGCGGGTCGCCTTGGGTACGTAATTCGGGTCGGCTTCGCGTTTTGCTGCCATTTTGGCCCGGACAACCGGGACAATATTGACCGTCAGCAGGATCACTGTAATCAGCAGGACCAGCAGCGTGGAAATCGCGTTGATGGACGGATTGACCCGCTTGGCCATCGTGTACACCATGATTGACAGGTTCTTGACGCCGTTGCCGGTCGCAAAATACGAAATGATGAAGTCATCAAAACTCATCGTAAAAGCGATCAGCGCGCCGGAAATGATGCCCGGCATGATTTCCGGAACAATGACTTTGGTCAGCGTCTGGAACGGAGTGGCCCCCAGATCCATCGCCGCATCGGCCAGGTTGGGATCCAGCTGGCGCAGCTTGGGGGTGATGGAGAGCATCACATAAGGAATGCAGAAAGCCACATGCGCCAGGAGCAGCGTGACAAATCCGCGTTCAATATGGAAGGTGATAAACAGCAGCATCAGGCCGATGGCCGTCACGATATCCGGGTTCATCATCGGCAGGTCGTTAATCTGCGTTACATACGCCCGGACCAGCTTTTTTGAGTAGGCCAGGCCAATAGCGGTCAGCGTTCCGGCAATCGTGGAAATAAAGGTGGCCAGCACGGCGATGATGATGGTCACATACAGCGAATCCATCATGTCATGCGAAGCGAACATCTGCTCATACCAGCGCATGGAAAAGCCGGTAAAGCTGGTCAGGGACTTGGAGCTGTTAAAGGAGAAGATCACCATGAAGACGATCGGCAAATAGAAGAAGATCATCGACAGCGTCGTGATCAGCGCTCCGACAGGTCTTTTTTTCTTCATGCTTTTTCCTCCCTTGCCTTCTTGCGGTCAGCCTTGCGCACCAGGCCCATCAGAAGCATCATGACCATCGCCATGATGACGGAAATTGCGGAACCGAAGTTCCATTCGCCAACCGTGATGAACTGGTTCTCGATGACGTTGCCGATCAGGAACCAGCCGCCTCCGCCCAGCAGTTTCGGGATGAAGAAGGCAGAAATCGCCGGCAGAAAGACCAGGGTAATTCCGGAAATGACGCCCGGAATCGAAAGCGGGAACACAACCCGCCAGAAGGTCTGGAACGGCGAAGCCCCCAGGTCATTGGTCGCCTCAACCAGCGAGGGATCCATCTTGGTCAGGGAGGTATGAATCTGCAGAATCATGTAGGGCAGGTAGTTGTAGACCATGCCAATCAGCACCGCGCTTTCGGTATAGAGAATCTCGACATCCTTGAAGCCCAGCCAGCCCAGGATGATCGAAAGCGGTCCGCCTTTGGACAGGATCCCGATCCAGGCGTATGTGCGTACCAGCATGTTGATCCACATGGGCAAAGTGATCATCAGAATCATGACACTCTGCATTTTCTGCGAGCCGCGGCTGATCCAGTAGGCAATGGGATAGCCGATCAGCAGGCACAGGATTGTTGTCTTGACGGCAACTTCCAGCGACCGCCACAAAATCAGCAAAAAGTCCTTGTCCGTAAAGAAGCGGACGAAATTGTCGAGGGTAAAGTGGAAAGTGGTTACTTCGTTTCCAGGCTGCACGAGGGAGTAAAACAGGATCAGCAGCATCGGCAGCAGCAGCATGAGCGTTCCCCAGACCAGATAGGGAACAGCCAGACGGCGCCACGTCTTCATGCGACGAGTTCCTCTTTATCCATGACAAAGTCTTCTTTTTCCATGACATGGATATCTTCCGGGTTGAAGTCCAGGCCGACATCGGCCCCTTCCTTGATCGGGCTGGTGGTGTGTACCTTGAATTCCCGGCCGGTTGTCCAGAAGGTTACCGGATAGGTGCCGGGCTTGATGTTTTCCGGATCAAAGTCATAAGTAACCGTCAGGTTGAGCGCTTCTTCTTCATTGTCAAGCTTCCACCCCTGGGCATTGGCCCAGGTTTTCAAGTCGGTATCGAGCGCAATGGACTCTTCAATTTCGTCTTTGGACTTGAAGAAGTCAAAGGCCGAGACGCCTTCATTTTTCTTCGGGTTGCGCACGACCTGCTGGTCGATAACCTGGATCGTCTTGGTAATCGACAGGCCGCCCTGTGTGTAGAAGGTAATGGAATAAGTACCGATTTCATCCTTGAGGTCGGTTTCGACCCGTTCAATGGACAGCTGCTCATCGGTTTCATCATTCCAGGCCTGGGCATCGGCACGGGCGATAAGATCCTTGTCTTCAATGCCCTCCATGTCGACTACGTCCAGATAGAAGCTGTTTCCGGAAATATGGATATGGCCGTCATCTTTCTGGTTAGCACTTTCATCCGTGATATGCATATTGACCGTGACATGCGTGCCGGGAACCGTCTCGACGATAACTTCATTGAGCATGCCTTTAAAGAGCACGCTTTCTACGGTGCCATTCAGCTTACCCTGGCCAGAGGGAACCAGGTTAATGTCTTCGGGCCGGATGACCACATCGACTGGCTCGTTAGGCCGGAAGCCTTTGTCGACACATTCAAAGTCGGTTTCGTCAAAGCGTACCAGTTCATCCCTGACCATGCGGCCGGGAATGATATTGGATTCGCCGATAAAGTTGGCCACATACTTGTTGACCGGTTCATTATAAATTTCTACCGGCGAGCCGACCTGCTGGATTTCGCCTTCCTTCATGACCACGATCTTGTCCGACATGGTCAAAGCCTCTTCCTGGTCGTGGGTGACAAAGATAAAGGTGATGCCGACTTCCTGCTGGATGCGCTTGAGCTCATACTGCATCTCCTTGCGCAGCTTCATATCCAGCGCGCCAAGCGGCTCGTCAAGAAGAAGCACGCTTGGCTCATTGACCAGCGCCCTGGCAATGGCCACCCGCTGCTGCTGTCCGCCGGAAAGCTGGGTAATCTCTCTTTTTTCATAGCCTTCCAGGCCGATCAGCTTGAGCATTCGCATGACCTTCTGCTCAATAATGTCGTTGGAAACCTTTTTCAGGCGCAGGCCAAAAGCGATGTTTTCATAGACATTCATGTTGGGAAACAGCGCATACTTCTGGAAGACCGTATTGAGCTCGCGCTTGTAAGGCGGCAGCTTCGTGATGTCCTTGCCGTCGACCAGGACTTCACCTTCGTCCTGTTCCAGAAAGCCGCCCAGAATCCGCAGCAAAGTCGTCTTGCCGCAGCCTGAAGGACCTAACAGAGTGACAAACTCGTTTTCGTTGATGTCCAGGTTGATTCCCTTGAGGATAATCTGGTCGTCAAAGCTTTTCTGAATGTTTCGAAACTGAATCAGCTTCTTCTTTTCGTTTTCCATTCCATATCCTTTCCATAAAAATCTGAATCCATAGAAACCTCAATCCATCCGGATTCATGAACCTTAAAACCGTGCATTCTCTGTATTGAATGCAGCCTGCCAGAGGCAGAAAGAGGGGCAAAGTCCTTTGGGCAAGGACGTTTCATTCCCGGAAACAATCCGCTCTAGAAAACAGGGGGCGCGGATACCCACAGGACTTCGCTGCTGCTTTTTGAAGCGTTGACCAGCTCATGGGAAAGCGATCCGTCAATATAGAACGTTTCGCCGGCCCTTGCCATGACGCTGTGTCCGTCTTCAAATTCAATGCGGACGCTTCCCCGCAAAACATAGCCAAATTCCTGGCCATCGTGGTTTGAGACTTTCATCGACCGGCCCCTGGCCGGAAGCCTTAGCAGGATGGGTTCCATGTCGTTTTTCTGCGCATTGGGAACAATCCAGCTGATGGAATACTCTTCCTGTTCATCCACGAAAAAATCTTCCCGGCCAAACACGATCTTTTCGTCGCGCTCTTCCTGGAAAAACTCCGAAAGACTGGTTCCCAGAGCTTCCAGGATGTCTTCAAGCGTCGAGATCGAGGGCGAGGTCAGGTTGCGCTCGAGCTGCGAAAGAAACCCTTTGGTCAGCTCGCTGCGGCTGGCTAATTCTTCAAGAGTCAGCCCGCTGGTTTTGCGAAGCTTGCGTATTTTGGCTCCAATATCCATCCTTTCCTCCCGCTATCCTTAAGTTTAGCAATAGTAAACAAATGATGCGACTTAAATAAACTCAATGCCCATTATAGGGAAAACCCTTTTCAGATCAAACGATTGTGCGCAAATGGAAATCAAAACCAACAAGTCCGTCATTTTTTTAAGAATTCAGGCAATTTTCTGATAAAGTGCAGAGGTTAAGATGCGCTCCCAGACCGGCTGTACCCGGCAGTGCGGGAGCGCTCTGCATTTGAAACGGCATTTGAAACGGCATTTGAATCTGTACACGAATTAAGGAGATCTATGAAGAAAAATTCTTTTGTCCTCGACCTGCTTCGCGGAATGGTAATCGGCATTGCCAACATCATCCCGGGCGTTTCGGGCGGAACCATGATGGTAGCCATGGGGATTTACGATAAGCTCATTCACGCGGTAACGCACCTGTTTTCCGAATTTAAAAAATCGCTCAAGCTGGTCTTCCCGATCCTGATCGGCATTGTGCTGGCTATTGTCCTTCTGGCCCACCTGTTTGAATACCTGCTGGCCAACTGGCCCATTGCCACCAACCTGTGCTTTTGCGGGCTGATCCTGGGCTCTTTGCCGCCCATCCTTGACCAGGTCAAGCACAAAGGCTTCCACTGGTCCATGGCCGCCAGCTTTATTGTCTTCTTTGTCCTGGTTGTCGCTTCGGCCGCCATGGGCGAAACTTCCGAAAACAACGTCACGCTCAACCTGTCTTTTGGCGGTATCATCATGCTTTTTATTGTCGGCGTGATTTCCGCAGCAACAATGGTTATTCCAGGCGTTTCGGGAAGTATGATGCTGATGCTGCTGGGATATTACGAACCGATCATCAACCTGGTTAATGAAGTCGTGGATTCCTTCTTCCACTTCCAGTTTGGACAGTTCTGGCACTATTTCCTGCTCGCCCTGCCTTTTGGTGTGGGGGTCATTGTGGGCATCTTTGCGATTGCCAAGCTGATCGAATGGGTGCTCGAGCATTACCGGCTGCAGACGTACTGGGCCATTCTGGGCCTGATTGCCGCCAGCCCGATTGCCATCCTGATGAAAACCGACTGGTCCGGATTCTCCATCTGGCAGCTTGTGATCGGCATGGCCGTCTTTGTTCTTGGGGCCTTTGCGGCCAGCAAACTTTCCGGCGAGCCGGAAGTCATCCAGGCTGACAGCAAATAAGGAAACAATAAGAAACAGCTATAAGAAACAGCTATAAGAAACAGCTATAAGAAACAGCTATAAGAAACAGACAGGACAGGAAACCGGAGAACAGTTTTCATTCATGGATGAAAGCTGCATCCGGCTTCCTGTCTTTTTCTGTCCGCTTGAGCCAGGTCTTTTCTACAGCCGGATGAAACCAGATCTTATCGCCGGATAGAACCGGACCTCCCGTCTTTGCTGCGGCCCGGATTGCTGCTTTGAATCGAACTTGAACGGATTGCGCAGGATGTTTTTCTACCGGCAAAAAAGAAAAAGCGTCCCGAAAGGACGCAATAGAGACAGTTTTTAAAAACAGGTTTTAGAGGCAGTTTTTGTAAAAAGCCGGAAACAGTCAAAGTGATCCTCATACCGGCAGCCGGCTGGAAGGATTTTTGATTTGAATTCTGATCAGGAATATGGATGAACCAGCCGGATTTCCAGCTTGTAGCGCTCCGGATCCTGGAGGGTCTTGCTGATTTCGTCGCGGATTTCCTCTTCGCTTTTGACCTCATCGTAAGGAACAATCAAGTCAAAGAAGATGCGGGTGCGCTTGTTCTTCTTTTTCTCAATGCGAAAATCCTGCAAGGACCACTTGTCATTGATCTGGGCAATGCCTGAAGCGATCTGGTCTTCCAGATTGATCGTGTCCGTATCGTCCAGCAAAATCGGGTCCACATGCGTAACCAGCTCGATGTTCATCTCCTTGGCAATGCGCCGCTCCAGCCGGTCGACTTCCGAGTGAACGTCCATGAGATTGAGCGTCCCGTCAACTTCCACATGCGCTGTAGCATACGTATATTTAGGTCCGTAGCTGTGGACGGCAATATCGTGCACATCGATGACCATCGGGCTTTCCATGATGATGTCGACAATCCGGTTGATCGTCTCGGGTGAGGGGGCTTCGCCAAGCAGGGTGTTGATGACATCCTTGAGCAGATCCCAGGCCGAGAAGAAAATGATGATCGAGACAATCACACCCATGATGCCGTCCAGGTCGTAGTGAATGAGCGGGCTGATCAGGGTGGAGGCCAGAACGAGAACGGTTCCCATCACGTCATTGCGTGAATCGACGGCATTGGCTTCCAGCAGGTCGCTGTCGTAGATGATGCCGTATTTATGGTTATAGGCATACATGTACAGCTTGACGCAAATCGAGATGATCAGAACCACAACCGCAGCCCATTCAAAATGGACCGGCGAGGGATGGATAATCTTTACAACCGACTGGCGGAGCATCTCAATGCCCAGATAGACGATAATCATGCCCATAAACAGAGCGGCAATCGTTTCAGTGCGCTCATGCCCATACGGATGTTCCTTGTCCGCCGGCTTTTCGGCAATCCGGAACGAGAGAATGGAGATGATATTGGACATGAAGTCGGTCAGGTTATTGACCGCATCACCCTTGATGGCGACGGAGCCCACCATCATGCCGATTGTATACTTGGAGACAAACAGGAAAAAGTTCAGAGCAATGCCTACGTAGCCGAGCAGCTTGCAGACTTTATAGCGGATCCGGGTTTTTTCTTTCGGATTGTCGGAAGGTTCGCCGGCAAACTTTTTTATCAGAAAAGAAATCATAAATTTCACCTTGGCTTCTTTAAAATCGATAAATCGTATGCTAAAATACGAAAACATACGGAGACGTATCGAAGTGGTCATAACGGGCCTGACTCGAAATCAGGTAGTCTGAAAGGGCTCGTGGGTTCGAATCCCACCGTCTCCGCCATTTTGAAAGATTCAGCCGGCAGCTTGCCGGCTTTTTTTAATGGACAGAATCAGTCCTTGTCAAAGCGGGTCTTTCCGCTTTTTCTTCGATATGCTTCCAGTATAAGCCAGCAGCAATTCGATCTGTTTTATTTCGACCATTCTTTCTGCAAACTGCCCATTCTGTCGCTTCCAGTTCCTTCCACATCAGACCCGTTTTTTTGGCTTTGTCTTTCTTTGGGTGCCGCCTGAATTTGCAGGCGGGATCTGCCTGTTTATAATGGGCAGGAAAGGAGTTTTTTATGTCTGTTTCCAATGAAGTTTTAATCGTACTCAATTCCAGCCGCCTTGGCCAGGGCAATCCGCGCCTGGGCGAATCGCTGATGACCTCATTTTTAGAAAGCGTCCTGACCGGCCAGGCAAGACCCGTCGCCATCCTGCTTTATAATTCAGCCGTTGTCCTGGCGACCGACCAGAGCCCGGTCTGCCCTGTCCTGAAAAAATGTGCCGATTCCGGAATAGATATCCTGGTCAATCAGGAAAGCCTGGAATTCTACTCCCTGGACAAGTCGGTTTGTGCCGGCCATCCAGCTTCCATGGATGAGATGACCCAGCGAATGATGAATGCCGCCACGGTTGTCAAACCATAACGCCGAAAAATTGCACAAATCCTCCAAAGTCCCTTATATGTCGCATGCGAACAGTTTCGTTTCCGCTTTCATCAGGCAAATTTGACAATCCTTGCTGGCAGTGTATCCTTACAGAGATGCCATCAGGCAGCGCAGAAAGGATCAATTCCTATGGAAAAATGGACCCAGGAGCAGTACGAGCAGTTCCTTGCTTCCAAAAAACAGGAAGCCCACGACAAGATGGAACTGTACATTCTCGTCAACGCCAAAGATCTGCAGGACGAATGCGAACCCGGCGTCAAGAATCTGTCTATGGCATGCAAAGCCATGCTGAACCAGATGCTTGAAGGCGATGCCTTTGAAGTCGAGCCGAAAGTGAGAACCAAGATTGCCGGCAAGCTGACTATCCGCTACTATGTCGACAACCTCGACCCAGGGCGGCGCAAATATTCCGAAGTCAATCAATAAGCAGCATCCCGAATCCCTGCAGCCGCTTCGGATAAAAAAGTGAAAAGAACTTATGAAAAAACGTCATGGTAACGATACCAGCCTGCTGGTACTTCCATGGCGTTTTTTCGTATTTCTATGATCTGCTGCTTTCTTCTGTTCAATCAGGATTTGATTCTCTTTCAGCCCTCCCTGTCCGATCTTGTTGCTGACCGCCGGCTCTGCCTGCATTACAAAATCATCCGTCCGTTTTTTTCGATTTCTGATTCCAATTGATAAATATGGTTAACTTAATTTTTTCTCTTGTTTTTCCAGTCTCTTTTCAGACAAATTATCTTTTTTGCATTTTTAACTTTTCTTTGATTGAGGACCAGTAATTTATGGCCATGGAAACATTTATTCGAAAAGAACCAATGCCATTCGGTTTTTCGGATAAAGTAACGATTTGATCTGAATACCTATCTCC
>Charlie_p1__coassemble_413_pt1 | contig 22977 bp, 11 predicted proteins | sample Charlie_p1__metabat2_high_PE_014 | metagenome-assembled genome bin Charlie_p1
GAAATGAAAGATAAGGCAGAAATGAAAGATAAGGCAGAAATGAAAGATAAGGCAGAAATGAACGGCGGACAACCCGAAATGGATCTGGCTGCCGCCTGTTTCAAGACTTCAAAATCGTCCCGGTTTGCTCATGGGATAAACTGAAAAACTTTCACCCCGGTGAAAACGCGCGCATTTTCCTGATTTTCTCAAATCATCTGCCCGCGATACCCTTACAAACTGGTGCGCACTGGCATTCAGTTTCCATCTTTGTCAATACCGGCTAAAATAATTGTAAAGTAAAGGAGAATTTCTGTTATGAAAGGCATCATTCTTGCCGGAGGATCTGGAACGCGGCTTTATCCGCTGACGAAAGTAACCAGTAAGCAGCTTCTTCCGGTTTTTGATAAACCAATGATTTACTACCCGATGTCCATTTTGATGGAAGCCGGGATCCGTGAAATCATGATCATATCCACTCCGGAGGATACCCCCCGCTTTGAAGAACTTTTAGGCGACGGCAGCCAGTTCGGTCTTGAACTGTCCTATAAAGTCCAGCCATCTCCCGATGGCCTGGCTCAGGCCTTCATTCTTGGCGAAGAATTCATCGGCGATGATTCGGTAGCCATGATTTTAGGCGACAACATTTTCCATGGCCATGGCCTGACCAAGCGCCTGGTCGAAGCCGCCAACCGCAAGGAGGGGGCAACCGTCTTTGGCTACTATGTTGAAGATCCGGAACGCTTTGGTGTTGTGGAATTCGATGAAAACGGCAAAGCTGTATCCCTGGAAGAAAAGCCGGAGCATCCAAAATCCAACTATGCGGTAACCGGCCTGTACTTCTATGACAACGATGTCGTAAAGTATGCCAAAAACCTGAAGCCTTCCGCCAGAGGCGAGCTTGAGATTACCGATTTGAACCGGATCTATCTGGAAAATGGCAATCTCAATGTCACTTTGTTAGATGACGGCTTTACCTGGCTGGATACCGGTACGCATGAATCGCTGGTTGATGCCACCAACTTTGTCAAGACCGTGGAAGAGCACCAGCACCGCAAGATTGCCTGCCTGGAAGAAATCGCCTTCCGCCAGGGCTGGATCAGCCTTGACCAGCTCAAGGATGCCTGGGAAATCTACAAGAAAAACCAGTATGGGGCTTACCTCAAGAAGCTGATCGACCAGAAATTCGTCGATAAACGATCTTCCACAAAGAAATAACATAATCATCCAAAAGCTTGAGTATAAAGTAAAACCGGAAAAGACCGGGATGAAGGAGAACTAAAAGCTCTGCCGCGTTCCTGCATTGTTCAGTCAGCCGGCAAAACAGGCGGGCCGGCTGAACTGCCCCAAACTTTTTTGGGGATCTGCGCCGGCATTTTTACGGGCGTGCGCTATCTTTAGAAGGACTCTTTGCCCAAAAGTACAGGAAGGGCAGGAAAAAGAGTCCTGTCCAGTTAAGAGGAATCAGATCAAAATGAAAGTTACCGAAACAGATATTCCAGGCGTTCTGATCATCGACACAGATGTGTTTGGTGACAAGCGCGGCTATTTTACCGAAACCTACAGCAAGCCAAAATATGAAAAGCTTGGCATTGATGTGGATTTCGTCCAGGACAACATGTCCTTTTCCGCCAGCGAAGGAACCCTTCGCGGCCTGCACTGGCAAAATCCGCCCTATGCCCAGTCCAAGCTGGTCAGCTGCACCAAGGGCCGGGTCATTGACGTGGCCGTTGACATCCGCAAAGGCAGCCCGACCTATGGCAAGTGGGTATCGTGCGAGCTGAGCGAAGACAACCACCGCCAGTTCTTTATTCCCCAGGGCTTTGCCCATGGCTTTTTAACCCTGTCCCCGGACGTTGAATTCCGCTACAAAGTCGACAACGTCTACAACAAGGAATCCGAAGGCTCCATCCGCTACAATGACCCGACTGTCAATGTCGACTGGGGCACGCTTCTGGATGGAAGAGAACCGGTTCTCTCCGACAAGGATGAAGTGTCTCCGGTTCTGGAAGAAGCCAACAACCAGTTTGTCTACGAAGACATGGTCAAGTAATTCCAGCCCAAAGGCCAAAGGAAAAACCGAATCCGTCTCCAGCCTGGATCCGCGAAGGAGTAAGGCCTGAGAGATATAAATTCTTGAATCAAAAAGTTTTGCATCAATCAGTACGAAAGGAAATACCGAAATGAAAATTCTCGTTACAGGCGGTGCCGGCTTTATCGGTGCCAACTTCGTGAACTATATGGTCAAGGAACATCCGGAAGATACGATTATCAACCTGGATAAACTGACTTATGCCGGCAACCTTGAAAACCTCAAGGAAGTCGAAAACGAACCCAACTACAAGTTTGTCAAAGGCGATATCGCTGACCGTGATTTCATCTTTGATCTGTTTGAAAAGGAAAGACCAGATGTTGTCGTCAACTTTGCGGCCGAAAGCCACGTTGACCGCTCTATTGAAGATCCGGGAATCTTCGTCAAGACCAATGTCCTGGGGACAACAACCCTGCTGGATGCTGCTAAAGAATATGGCGTCAAGCGTTTCCACCAGGTATCGACCGATGAAGTCTATGGCGATCTGCCTTTAGATCGTCCGGATCTGTTCTTTACAGAAAAGACCCCGCTTCATACCAGCTCTCCATATTCTTCCAGCAAAGCGGCAGCCGACCTGTTTGTCAATGCCTACCACAGAACCTATGGCCTGCCGACAACCATTTCCTGCTGCTCCAACAACTACGGACCTTACCAGTTCCCGGAAAAGCTCATTCCATTAATGATTGCCAGAGCTACAGCCGACGAATCCCTGCCGGTTTATGGCGATGGTGCCAATGTGCGTGACTGGCTCTATGTTCTTGACCATTGCAAGGCGATTGATCTGATCCTGCGCAAAGGCAAGGAAGGCGAAACGTACAACATCGGCGGCCACAACGAAAAATCCAACCTGCAGGTTGTCAAGACAATCCTGAACGCCCTGGACAAGCCGGAATCCTTAATTGAATACGTACAGGACCGCAAAGGCCATGACCGCCGCTATGCCATCGATCCGACCAAGATCGAAACTGAACTGGGCTGGGTACCGGAAGAAAACTTCGAGACCGGTATTGCCAAGACCATTCAGTGGTACCTCGACAATGAAGACTGGTGGAAACGCATTTTAAGCGGCGACTACCAGAAATACTTCCAGGAAATGTACGTCGATAAAGGACGCGTTTCCGAATAGTTCAAAAGCCGGCCATTGAACTGAATTGCATCCCAAAAACCCAGCTACAAAACCGGGCTTTTACAGCCTGCATCCTGCACAATAACCGAGAGCGGATGATCATCCAACTCTCCTGGACTTTGCAGGCCAACTGGGTTTTCAGGCATGCAAAAAAGAAGTGTTAAGCATAAAACAGACGGTGCTGCCGCCCATGCAAACCCGTCTGCAGGCCAATATTCTAAACCGGACCACAGAACGAAGCGTGATCCGGTTTTTAAAGGAGAAAACAAATGAAAATTCTGGTAACTGGTGCAAAAGGCCAGCTTGGCCACGATGTGGTCAATGAAGCCAAAAAGCGCGGCTACGACCCGGTAGGGGTAGATGTCGCCGAAATGGATATTACTGACAGAGAACAGGTAGAAGAAGTCATTTCCCGCGGCGACTATGATGTCGTTGTTCATTGCGCAGCGTGGACAGCTGTCGATAAAGGGGAAGAACCTGAACTGTTTGAAACCGTTGAAGCTGTCAACGCTCTGGGTACAAAATACATCGCTGATGTCTGCCGTCAGCTTGACATTCCTTTAATGTACTTTTCGACTGACTATGTCTTCGATGGCCAGGGAACCCGTCCCTGGAAAGAAGACGACGAGAAAAACCCGCTCAATGTCTATGGCCTGACCAAGTCGGAAGGCGAGGACTTCGTCATGGAAAACCCGAAAAACTGGATCCTGCGCATCTCCTGGGTATTCGGTGCTTCTGGACAGAACTTCATCCGTACCATGGTCAGACTTGGCAAGGACAGAGACACCCTGACGGTTGTTGACGACCAGATCGGTCTGCCAACCTACACTCTGGATCTGGCCAAGCTTGTAGTCGACATGATTGAAACCGATAAATACGGCACTTACAATGTCTGCAATTCCGGGGATGACTACATCTCCTGGTATGACTTTGCCAAGGAAATCTTCAATCAGGCCGGCATGAAGAAAGTCAAAGTTGTTCCGGTTGGCTCCGACCAGTATCCGGCTAAGGCTAAACGCCCAACCAACTCCCGCCTGGATCTGACCAAGCTTAAGGAAGCCGGTTTTACACCGCTCCCTGACTGGAAAGATGCGACCGGCCGCTACCTGGAAACTCTGCGCGAATCCGGTGAACTTTAGGGTTTGGCTTAATATTTATCGCCTGTTTTGAGTCAAAAATCTGAGTGGAACTGATTAAATCTGATCTGTTCATTTTAAATATATTAAGACTAGCTAAATTTTAACTCGGCGACGCATAACATTAAACAGCTCAATCTTTCTTCTGAGAATACAGAAGAAAGATTGAGCTGTTATGCATTTACAGGTGATCAAATAAAAAGGACAGACTGAGGCGCGGTCAGACGTATTATCATCAATACAGATTAACCGGTCATTTCTGGTGCAAGCGAACTGGATTAAGAAGAAAAGTTAACGAGATTTGCTTTTAATCTCTTTATCCAGCCACCAAAGGATTATTCCCACAAAACCATTTTTTTGGATTCTTGTTTTCGAGATTCTGACGATAACGAATCAAAACCTCTTTAGGAATTCTGCGATTTGGATACTTCTTAGATAAAAGCTGCAAGAAGTCGTACAATGTGTTTTTTCTAAATTCTTTAAGAGGTTTAGAATTCAAATTAAGGATGTTAACTAAGTCGTTTTTTATTTCTGGATCACAAGAGTCAATGCTTCCATCATGCTTATATTCAATGGTTTGTAAGGTTGATTCTTTAAGCGGATTAACTGTCAGTGGAGAATTGCCTCTGTGGGCATCGCAGGTTTGGTCTGAATATTGTGCATTTCGGGTGACAGAACAAACTCCCAGCATATTGGCATAGTCCAGAGTTAGCCGTCTCTCGTTCTGAAATCTTTTCAGTTCTTTTTGCCTGGCTGCAATACTGAGTTTGTCCCAGTTCTTACCTTTTTGCGGAGGACCATCTTTTGGATTTCTTGCGTGCCAGTGCTCTATTGTCATGTTCTCAGCTGTGATTGGACGCATACAATAGGCACACAGATGACCTTGTTCTTCTAAAAGATGCTTACGAATTATCTCTTTAAGTTTTCCATCTACCAGTTCCCAGGTTTGTTCTTCTGGAGAATAGCTGCAGCGAAGCTGATTCAGCTCTCTGGGTTCTTTACCTTTTTTAATGGGGATCATTGAGATCCTCCCAGTCTTTTTCAAAGGACAGGATGTTTTTATGCCTCTGAATATCCGGATCATCTTCACTAATAATTGAACTCAGATGGTCTAATGTGACTTCAGCTTTTTGATAATCCTCATTATCCATTGACTCATAGAAGTCTGTAAACATTTGTTGTATTTGATCAGGCCGGCTGCTGGTTCCCATCAGGTCAGTAAGGATTGTATTGGCATCTTTTCCAAAAGTCTGGATTGAAGAATTAAACACTTTTCCTGCATCCAGAAGGATAATGTTCTCTTTTCCTACAGCCTGAATAATAGCCGGAGCATGCGTGCTTATTATCTATTGGATTTTTGGAAACAGTTTCTGGAGCAGTTCGATAATTTTCTGCTGCCACGCTGGATGAATGTGGTTTTCAATTTCATCAATGATGACAATTCCAGGTGTTTTCTTCAGTACATCACTTTCAAGCTGTGGATTTAATATAGCCATTCTGTACCCGATGTCCGCAACAAGAAACATCGGTGATTTGTAACCGGCGCTCCATTGAGAAGATGGGATGATTTTCGTCTTTCCATGATAATCGGCGTATACATCAAGACCATTAGTATCAAAGTTATATTCGATCTTAGATACTTCAGTTTTAGATAGTTGAGAATATAGTTTAGCCATTGCATTTAATACAACTCTCAATGCCGGAATCTGGACATCCGACTGAAGCTCTTTGAGCCGCATGCGTTTAAACCATTCCATCATCAATTTGTCGTTTGCGGCAGAATCAAGACTGTCGATATAGACATTTCGTCGGCTGCTCACTCCGAAGACGTCATTTCTCTTTGTTTTATGCTGTGCCCAGATTCTTCCGGCGCCATAAAAAGATACCAAAGGCAATATCAGACTGTTATCACCATTTTGAAGGCGTTTATCATATGTTTTTGAAATCTTGATAAGGTCAGCAGCATGACCAAATCGGGTTCTTCCTTTTACAGAAGATTGAGAAATCTCCCATGAGACAGGAAGATCCTCAACAGTTCCATCAGCCTGAACAATGCAGGGGAGTTTGATTTCTGTTCCAATGGCAGCTCCAGATTGATAATTTACTGTTCGTAAATCGCTGCTTTCAATTCCTTTGTTTGGCCCAGGGTTTAAAGAGTATTCGATGACTCCGGCAGCAATGGCAGCGGCACGCAGCAGTGCGGTTTTTCCAGACCCATTACTGCCAACGGCTACGGTAACCTCTGGGTGAAATTGAACAGTAGCCTGATCAAAGATTCTGAAGTTTTCTAAGTGTAATGAATTTAGTTTCATGAATCTCGCGCAAGAATATCAAGTGCTGTTATCTTCTCGGTTGAGTCAACAGCGAAATCGCGCCTATCCTCCTCTCTTATAGGGCTACACTGGACTGCCTTCATATGACAAGTAACAAGTCTAGAATGTCTTTATTTAAAGATTTATACACAGGTATAGCTTTCTCCAGCTTTAACCGCACGAATATTTAAAGCTAAAAAACAAAAAGTATTCTTTGCTGAACAAATAGTAAATGCTGGAGCTTCTAACTATGAATTATCTTAATTCATTTCTGCATTTTATGGTACATCCTTGGATTCCAAGGTCAGGACGGCGATAAAGAAATCGCTGGCTATACTGCAAATAAGATGCAAATAAGAAAAGAAAGAAAACATAACGTATGACTCAAGGTATCCATGCCTGCAAAATAATATGGACATTTCCGATAAGAAAGGCTCTGGTCAGTTATGAATAAAGGATTAAATAACAATCTTATAAAGACGATAGAATGGTCTTGTAAAGTGCAAAAACATCCGGGACAGCTTAAGATAACAGTGTAAAAAGTATCTGCGAAAAAGCTCTGAACCCGCGATTCAGATGTTAAAGCCCAGTGCATTGACAGGATGATGAAAAGGAGAAATACAGAATTAAATTCTGAATTTTCCAAACTTTCCGGCTGATTCGTTTTGATCTGTCAGGACTTTGCAGGACCAGGACAAGATGGCCTGGGCTTTCCGTTTTTACATGGTCTTTTCAAGGCCTGCGGATTGTCCGGTACTTTTTGCATGGAAGTGCCTTTTGAATCAGGCACGGAAAGAAGGACATATGAACAAAAAGTTTTTCGCAGCCCTTGCTTCGGCTTCAATGGTATTAAGCGCCTTCGGCTCAGCTGCCGTCATGGCAGATGGCTTTGATACAGCAGATGCTCCCCAGGTTGAAACTGGTGATGATGCAACCGCTTCCGATGGAAGCGTAGCCTTCACAAAAGCAAACTTCCCGGATGCAGATTTCCGTAAAGCGATCCAGGCAGCCCTGCCTGACGTTAAAGACAATCAGGATATTTCTAAAGAAGACCTGGCCAAGGTTACTCAGCTGACTGTCACTACAGCGCAGAATGTCGATGGTATTCAGTATTTTCCAAATCTGACGACATTCTCCTCTGACAGTGCAGCACTTACAGAAGCAAACCTTTCGGCCAATAAGTTCTTAAGCAGCGTAAAATTCACCAACGCATCTTCGCTGGAAGAACTGAAAATGCCGGCAACCAATACGATGAAGACTCTCTACATCGATGGTACAACAGCACTAGCACCACTTCCAGAACTGGATCTTTCTGGTGAAAAAGCCCTGGAGAATGTAACGGTCATCAATACGCATGTCGGCCTGCTTGATATGAGCGGCAACAGCCTGCTGAACACGGTTGATGTTCACAACAACCGCCTGAACACCCTCAAACTCGATGGTGCCCTGAACCTGACGACCCTGAATGCCTCCAGCAACCGCCTGTATGAATTTACTGTTCCGGCCAACAGCGCCCTTACTACACTCGATGTTTCCAGTAACAAGCTGCTCAAGCTGGATGTCACCGCCCAGCCAAAACTGCAGAGCTTGTCTGCTGACAACAACATGATCGAGTCCCTGGATCTTACCGGCAACAAGAACCTGACCACTCTGGATGTTGAAAACAACCGCCTGGCTGCTCTGGATTTAAGCAAGAACGCTTCTTTGAGCACTCCAAAACTCAATGGCCAGCATATTTATGCGGAAGCAGACAACCAGACTGTATCCCTTGCAGATAACAAGGCTTTTGATCCTGACAATGCAACTCAGGCTGTAAATGGCCAGTTCAACGGGGATGCCTTCACCCTGAAAAATGGTGCTGATGCTGGTTCTTACCAGTACAACACGAAAGACGCCGCTGGCGATCCGATGCCTGTCGCTGTCGTTAAGGCCAACCTGATGAACCGTCTGTACAACCCGAACTCCGGTGAACACTTCTATACCAAGGATAACCACGAAAAAGACGAGCTGGTAAAACTCGGCTGGAAGTATGAAGGCATCGGATGGGTTGCTCCGGAAGAAAACGAAGGAACCACTCAGCCTGTTTACCGTCTGTACAACCCGAATGCCGGCGACCACCACTACACACTGAACCCAGAAGAGCGTGACGCCCTGGTAAGCTTTGGCTGGAAGGCTGAAGGTATTGGCTGGTATTCTCCTAAGGATACAACTCACTTCACCACTACCCAGACTGGTTTAAGTGCCGATGTAGCCATCCCGGCACAGGCTCTGCTTCGTGAGTATAACCCGAATGCCAAGGCAGCCGGTGCCCATAACTACACCCTGAATGAAGCAGAAAATGACTACCTCGTATCCATCGGCTGGATCCCTGAAGGAACGGCCTGGAACGCTCTGAAATAGCCCCTGCTCAAAAAGAGAACAGCAGTTTTGCATCAAATTGAAATCTCTGGCTGATTCGTCATTGACGAATGATTCACTGACAGGATTTCCATTCATTCCGAAACAAATCGGGCCGGAATCGACAAGATCGATCTCCGGTCCTTTTTGCATGTCCGGAAACAAATGACAAGTTATGCTGGCAAATCGCAATGCTTGCGAAATATCATTTTTAAATATGACTAGAAGTAAAAGATTGTGAAGGGATAAAATCATGAAAATATAGACCTTTCCGCCCGCTGTCTCTATAATATCCACGACAATATCCGCAACCGGTTCGCCTTAAAAATAGTATTTATCAATAATGACCATTTTAAGAAGGAAGCATCTAAAGACCGCTGGCTTTAGGATTTATTCTCTGATGCTGCACTGATTGCAGCCTATACCTGTCTCTTAAACCATTTATTAATATACAGGGACAAGACGTCTGAAAACCAATGCTCCCGGAAATTCCAGTACAACTGAAATTTCTGGGAGCTTTTTACAGCCTGGATTTAAAGAGACGATCAATATTGACTGAAAAGCCAGAAAAAAGGAATATCTCCGCTTTCGAAGATATTCCAAATTTTATGGGTTGCCTAGAAACAGAGTTTGCTTGATCCATCAGCATTTTTCCGGCTTTACCTCACTCTGGAAAAGCAGGCCATTCGCATTCAGGATGAAGAACTGTCTGAATCTGGTTCTGGCTGATTCGTACCAGAATTTGATTGACCAGGGCTTTCATCTGTTGATGATGATTCAGGTCTTTGAGAAACGGAAGAATCCTTGTGCGAACCAGCTTTTTCAAATACGCCTTCCTTGAAGCTTTCTTCCTTGATTTCTTCCTTTTCGGAGACAAAACTCCAGGCTGGAGAAGAGATTGTGACCAGCTCGATCGTATTGGAAAGATCCTGCTTGCGATGCATTTCATCTTCCAGTTTATGCAGCGGCTGGGCTGCTTTCTGCCAGCCCTTGCGCACTACCCGGTATGTGGAATGAACGGGATGGAATGAATTGGAGATCATGCCGGTTCGTTCGATGAACAGCTCAATTACGCCGACCAGAACAATCATCATCATCAAGCCGGCTGTTCGGTCATAAATATAGAGGAAAGCGCTCATGCCAAAGCCAAAGGTCATGCCGCACATGATGATGACGCTGTTAGTCTGGCCAAACCGGCGCATCAGCTGGTGATGCAGATGCGACTTGTCCGCCTGGTCAACCGGGATCTTCTTGATCTTGCGGCGCAAAATTGCCGAGAACGTATCGATAATCGGCAGCAGCAGGATGAGGATCGGAAAGCCCAGCGTCATGATTGTCGATGACTTAAAGCCTAAAAGCGAGATGGAAGCAATCATGCTTCCTAAAAACAGTGATCCGCAGTCACCCATGAAAATGGAGGCTGGATGGGCATTGTATAACAGGAAGCCAAGGATGGAACCCATCAGGATCAGCGAAAGCAGGACGATATCCCCGCGCCGGTCGACAATGGAAATGGCACATACAATCGACAGGACAACCAGGATCATTCCGCCGCAAAGGCCATCCAGTCCATCCAGCAGGTTGATCGCATTCGTTATGCCGACAACCCACAGCACCGTGAAGGCACCGCAGATCCAGGGATTGGTAATCGCCCAGCCAAGAATGCGCAGTGTATCGACTCCGACGCCAAAATAAAGCAGAACCAGGGAAGCCAGAATCTGCAGGACAAATTTGAGCTTGGCCGGCAGATCCATGAAGTCATCCCATAACCCAATCAGAAACATCATGGATGTTGACAGGTAAATGCCAAGAATCGACCGGTCCGGCTTGAAAAACAAGGCCAGGCCAATGGAAAAGGCAGTAAATATGGCAATCCCGCCGATCCTTGAAATAATTCCATGATGGATGGTCCGCTTATTCTGTTTCGCCCAGGCATCCGTCTTTTTGGAAACCCATTTGACAACGGGAATAAACAGGGCGGAAAGAATAAACGGGACAAATAATGCGAGTAAAGTTCGAATGAAAACTCCCCCTTAAGCCAGAATCTGGCCTGGCGTCAGCCAGATGGCACGAAGATCGAATCCGGTATATTTTTATCGTTTAAATCTTTCACGACAAAAACCAGCTTGTCTGGATCCAGTTGATACAGGTATAGATCCGCACAGATCAGAAAGCTGAAACATTCTTCAAATGGCCTGGTTCTTATATAGAATGAATGGCTATTCAGGCTTTTTCATGCTGGCTTTGGATCATGCTTCGCTTCAATTATGCCAAAATTTGACGCAATCATGAGGATCGTGCAAGGGGCACGATTAAAAACCATTATAGACAAGCCCGGCAAGGATGGAAACCGGACCTGTCTGTTCAATTGGCTCTTTCCCTGACAGTTTTTCGAGATTCCAACCATTCACGCTCATCCTCGTCCTGCCATAAGGCATAAGCACTAATAAATGTTATAGTGAAGACTGTTTACGATGTTCTTTTTGGATCGATGACAGAAACTGGATGCCCATTCATCTGCATGTGCCAGATGGAAAGCCAGGTACTCCTGCAGCACCAGTCGAGGTCTGTTTCGATATTAGTCCAGATCTGTCCGGAGCAGAAACGGCAAAAGAACTGGACCTGAATTCCAGACAGGCAGACTTCATAAGATCTGCGGCCATCTTTGACTTTCTGATGAACAATGTGCAGTAGACTTTGTAAAATCTCTACACTTTGCCAGATCCCTGTCAGATTGAAACGGATTAAACCGGATCAAAATTCGAATCAAATTCAAAAGAGAACCGAAAACTATTTTGAAGAAAATGATCTAAATCAAATAAGTAAAGACTATACAGGAAAGGAAGGTGCGGCACTTCTGCTGGTAAAGCCTGGCTGATTCTGCTTTTGACGATGGCCTGCAGGCCAGAAAGCCTTGAAACAGAAAACAGCTGCCTGAAAAGAAGCTGTACTTTGCAAGCGGTCCTGGAATTAAAGAGATCCAAATCAGGGCTGAAGGCTGCGGTAATAAAAACTGCACAAAAGAAGGCAGCTGATGGATGCTGATCAATCCGTGCGAATAAGTCATGCAAATAAAATATAAAAAGGATTTTTGGCATTCTCTGCATTCAAGGATGGCAAAAAGACTTGCAAAGAATTGAGTTTCAATCCTGCAAAGCCTGCAGGATGGGCAGGATTGAAAAGAAAAGACCAGGAAACAGAAGGCGCTGATTAACTATGAAAAAGATCCTCATGCTTTATAACCCGTGTTCAGGTGATGGCCGCATCAAGGAGAGCCTCTCTGAACTCGTTGACCAGATTACAAAAATGGGGTTTCTTGTCACTGTGTATCCTACGCAGTTTTCCGGTGATGCCAAGCTGACCATACAGCGCGAAGGGAAAAACTTTGATCGCATCATCGTCTGCGGAGGTGACGGCATGATGCATGAAGCCGTTAACGGCTGGGTTGAAGGATCGGATATGCCGCTGCTTGGCTACATTCCTTCGGGAACCGTCAATGACTTTGCGAGCACCCATGAAATTCCCAAGGATATTTTGCAGGCAGCGCAGGTTGCCTGCGGCGAATCGTACACCAGCCTGGATGTCGGCAAGTTTAATGACGAATACTTCTCCTATGTCGCTGCATTTGGCGTGGGAACCAGCGTCTCCTACCAGACCCCGCAGCGCAAGAAGCAGCGGCTGGGACCGGCAGCCTATATCCTTGAGCTGCTCAATGCCGTGGACTTTACGCATTGGGAAAACAACTGTGAAACGATGAAGATTACCTGGGAAGGCGGGGAAGCCCAGGGCGACTTTCTATATGGTATGGTCTCCAACTCCAAATTCATCGCCGGGACTGAAGTCTTTACTTCCGACCTGTTTAACTGGCATGACGGCTTGTTAGAGGGAATTTTCATCCGCCGCCCGATGAACCTGGTCGAGCTCAACACGATCATCGGCTGCATTACCCGTTCGGACTACAATAACCCATTGTTCATCCAGGCCCAGTCCCCCTGGTTCACCTTTGAATCGCACCATTCAGCCTGGACGCTGGATGGTGAATTTGGCGGCATTCATGATCATGTCGAAGCAAGAGCGATCCATTCAGGAATCAAAATTGCCCTGCCAAAGGACCACATTCTTTCCGAAGGATTAAGCCAGGTCTACCTCGGCTCTTCCGGACCGTCCAGAAAACCGAATGGCAGCCTGGAACCGGAAGCAGATTCTGCAACCGGGCTTGGGCTGGAATGAGCCGTTTTGCTGATTGTCAGGAAAACTGCGATTTGAAAGATCGCCTAGAAAGATCAAAAAAATCCTGAAGAAAAAATCCTGAAGGAAAGATCGTAATTCTACCTGTCTGCATAAAGGAGGAGACAGCCATGGCCAATGATGATTTTCTTCTTAACGAAACCCAGCAAAAGGCAATGGAGCAGACCGAAGGCTATGTCCGGGTCATCGCCGGCGCCGGTTCTGGCAAGACGCGCACATTATCTACGCGGTTTGCCTGGCTGGTCGAGCAGCTTGGCATCATGCCCTCCTCCATTCTTTGCATGACCTTTACCAATAAGGCAGCGGCTGAAATGCGTACCCGCATCCGCAGCCTGATTGGCGATGACGATACAGGAACGATCTGTACATTCCATGGGCTTTGCAACACAATCCTGCTCGAGGAAAGCCACCTGATAAACTACCCGAAATCGTTCATGGTCCTGGATGCTTCCGATATTGATGACATGCTCAAGATCGTCTATGAAGAAAAAGGCCTGGGCCTGCGGGATATGACATTCTCCAAAGCCCGGGAAATGCTGGAAATGAAAAAGATTGCCGAGTATCCCGGCTACACCGAAGATCTGATCCACCTGTCGAGCCAGCAGCTTTATCAAAAGTATGAGCAGGCCAAAAGCGTGGAGGACCAGATCTTCTTTGGCTACCTTCTCCAGCAAAAAAAGAACTTCGCACTCGACTACGATGACCTGATCATCCTGACGCTCAAGATCTTCCGGGAACATCCCGAAGTGGCCAAAAAATGGCAGGAGCGCTTTGAGTACATCATGATCGATGAGTTCCAGGATATTGACCCGCAGCAGTATGAACTGATGGAAGTGCTGGCCAGAGGCCATCAAAACCTGTTTGTGGTCGGCGATCCTGACCAGACGATTTACACATGGCGCGGAGCCAGAGTCGAGTTTCTGACCCAGTTCGATTCCAATTTTCCCGGCACAAAAACGATCTTTCTTAATGAAAACTACCGCTCTACTCCGCAGATTCTTGATGCGGCCAATTCCCTGATCGCCAAAAACCAGAACCGGATCAAGAAAGAACTGGTCCCTATACTTGGTGATGGTGCCCAGGTCCATGCCGGCCATTTTGAAGATGCCAACAAGGAAGCCGGCCAGATTGCGGCCAATATCTTGCATTTAAAAAAGAAAGGCTATTCCTATAAAGATATGGCGATCCTGTACCGGGCCCACTATATTTCCAGGCCCATTGAGGATGCGCTCATTGAAGCTGAGATTCCGTATTCCATCTATTCGGGCGTCCCGTTCTTTTCCCGCATGGAAATCAAGGATGCCATCTCGTGGTGCCGGATGCTTGTCTATCAGGATGACATCGACTTTCTGCGCACGATCAACCGGCCAAGGCGCAATATCGGCAAGGGCCGCATTTCCTTTCTGCAGGAATATGCCAGGGAAAAAGGCATCAGCCTGTATAAAGCCCTCAAGGAAAACCTGGAAACCGACAAGTTCAAAACTACGCAGGCAGCCGAATATGTCAGCCTGATCGATGACTATCCCTGGCAGGAAAAATCGATTACCCGCATTCTCGATGAAATCCTCGACTTTTCCGGCTATGAAAAAATGCTGCGGCTGGAAGGCGGCCAGGAGCGGCTGGACAACCTGGCCGAACTCAAGCAGGCCGCTGCCGAATACGAAATGAGCTGGGGCGAAGACACCAATCTGGAAGGCTGGCTCAACCATGCCGCCCTCTTTTCGAATGCTGATGCCCAAACCGATACCGATAAAGTGCGCCTGATGACCATCCATACCGCCAAAGGCCTGGAATTCGACTGCGTCTTTCTGCCCGGACTGAATGAAGGGATGTTTCCCTCAAGGCAGACCCGCAACCTGGCCGGCATGGAAGAAGAGCGAAGACTGGCCTTTGTGGCCCTGACCCGGGCCAGAAAGGAGCTGTATCTTTCCGAAGCCCAGGGCCAGCTCCATACCGGCAGCTCCCGCTACCCCAGCCGCTTTGTCTTTGATATCGGCCTGGAACACGCAAACTGGAATCCGCCCATTCCAAAGGATTTGCAGGATGCGGCCAAGCGCATGATCGGCCTGCGCAAAAACCTGCTGCCCCAAAGCGAAGGGCAGGAAGCGCTGGAAGCCGGCGACCTGGTTGAACACCCAGTCTTTGGGCAGGGGATTATTCTCGAGATCAATCCCGACAAGCAGGCCATTACCGTCCAGTTTGACAAGCTCAACACGCAGCGAACCCTTTCAACCCGAGTCCGCCTGAAAAAGATCGGCCGCAAGGATCCCGAAACCTGGCTCAACTGACTGCTTTGGCAAACCAGTCTCACGAACCGCTCCGGGCAAGCTTCCTTCATCAACAGGTCAGGCAGCCCGGCTGAACCATCCGGCTTAAAAAATGCACCAATCTGTACCAGTACAAATTATCCAGACAAAAGCCCGGACAATTTCATCCGGGCTTTTGTCTGTCTGCTTATCCTGTGTCGTTTAACCACGATTGTCATCGATTCACAATGTCTTCCATCCATGGATCAGTTAAACGGACTTTTTGAAAGATCCTGCTCATCATCCTTTTTCAGCTCACTTTGCCGATCCGGACATGCATCATGGAGGCATTGTCCTCTTTTGTTTTGCCTGATAACAGTAAAAAACCAAACAACGATAAAGCCCGCTTTATCCAAAAACGCAGGAAAACAGCCAAAATATCAGCGAACACCAGAAACTTGATTTTCTGTCCGATTTCTGCGGAAAAACACGGTACAATCTTAATGTTCTGGTCTTTTTTCTTCCCAAACCAGATACCAACCTTTTCGCGGGAAGCATAAAGTGATACGCCAGGACGGCTTTACAAAATCGGCTGGAACTCAAGCCGGCCATTCCAAAGCCAGAAACTGAACGGAATGACCCTTTATCGATCATTCGGTCGACAGACCCATTCTTCTTTATATCTCCAGGAAAGATCTGCAAAGATCAGCCAGAAGAGAAAAGCAGGAAGGGAACAGATGCCCTGGGGGCATCGGAAAGAATCAAAGCCGGCACGCCCGGAATATACAACCGGGCAAGTCCATCCACTTTATGGCGCAGCTTATGCAGGCAGAAAGAATACTGGCCTGCACAAGAAGATTCTTTCCATTCTGAATTGACCTGAATGGAAAGAAAAAGGCCAGAGATCTGGTCAGGACAAAGCTGTCTTTCAGGCTTTCTTTTTATGAGAAAGACGAAAACAGGCAGTTTTCGCTATCTTTGATTATTGAAAGGTGCAAATGAAGCGAAATTAGCACAAAATAAAAACGCCGCCAGATTGTTTTTGCGGCAGGATTCTTTGGGTCCAAAACTGTCCTCTGGCCTGACCAGAACCGGCAGCCAATGGCAAAAAAGAATCCGAAAAGGCAGATTCTCCTGAACTCTTTTCGCTGAAGAATTTAATCCGCGAAAATCAGGAAAGAAAATCTGTCCTGCCAACGATTTTTGAACTGAACAATCAAAGCGAAGGATCCATGAAAGCCCTGAAGCTTCTTCAGAGTGCTCATCCATCCATCGCCTGAACATGAAGGAAACTTCAAAAAAGATTTATTCAGCATCACCTCTCTTCATCCTTCCTTACATTTACCAACCTCAAAAGGCAAAGAGAGAACAAGGCAGGATTTCCTGCCTGCCATCTGGCAGAAGATCAGCCAGCGGCAAACGGCTTTGAAGCAAAAAGTGTCAGTCTTGAACTTTTTATCGACAAGCCGATGATTTACCGATTTTCAGTTTTAAAAATGCAATGGAAATGAATTTACAGACAGTGCCCTTATGGAGCTCACTCATAATTTTGCAGACCCGAACCGGCGATTGAACCTGTTAGGGACTGACGGCCCGAACCGGCCGCTTCCATACACCGCCTGTCTCAAACTGAATCAGACATTACAGAGACAATCCATCAGAAACTGGATGGCATGGCCCGTATTGAATCGTGTCTTCACCTGGAATTAAGGGATCCAGGCCAGGCACCGCTTTTCAATGACCAAGTGATCAAAGCCGGCCAGTCCAGTTATGGATCCAGATGATCGCCTGAAATTCCAGCTGCTTAAGCGGGGGTGAGCGCAGGTCGTTCTGGAAAATCTCTTCATCTGATTCTCATACTTAAATACACAAACCAGACCAGGCAATATTCAGCCTGCAAACAAGCCGGAAATCCTGACTCGAGCCAGTTCAAAAGGCTCTTTAAAGAAAAAGAAAAGGAAATCCGGATCACAAGCAGACAGCAGGAAGCAATAAGGGGAAAACAGCTTCCAGTCGATGCCAATCGATAATGGATATTGTCCTGAAAAAAATCATCATTCAAGCCTTCCTGTCAGATTTGCCCTTTGCCGCCAGTGTAAAGCGACAATTGTTCAGGCTTTTTTCAAAGGGGAACTGAAAAAAGCCCGAAATTCAGGATTCAAGGACAAATCACTCGTTTCAGGCCGGTATTTGATGGCCCAGGCGATCCGGATAAGGGGAAAAAGCCGGAACGCCAGGAATTTCTGTGGTCATCTATGCCCAGAAACCATCAAAAAAGGCCGGAAACGGAAGCGGATCTTTTGAACACCTAAAAAAGGTGTGACCAATCAACTGGGTTTAAGGGGCTGACCATTCCGGTCAGTAATCCAGAAGATGGTCAGCAAACGATCCAGGCAGAAACAGGCAAAGAGAATTCAATCTGCAGGCTTCAGATCCTATTTCTGGAAAATGATTTTTCAAAAATGATTCTTCTATACGAAGCCATTTTTCAGGAAGAAAAATAATTTTAAGCCAAAAAACACATCGCAAAAGACAAATCGATTCTTTTATTTCATCCAGTAAGTCATCCAGGCTTAAAAACTGCCCGGATGCAGGCCAGAAAGCAGCCAGAAAACCGGCTGAAAGGCAAATTGCCCGCAAGCCAGGCTGTCCAGCAAAAAAGGCGGACGGCCAAAAGGTAATCAGCAATCGACCAGAGCAGAAAACCGGAAAACCAGATCCGCAAAAAAGCACAGGATCAAAAATCCAATGGCTTCCTGGCTTGAAATGCCGGAGATGAGCCCGCCTGCATCAAGGCTTTGGTCTTCTGGATAAGGGCAGAGCGGCCTGGCGAACAAAGCCGGCTGGGTCCTCCCTGTAAATCCGGGAGGCAGAAACCCGGCAGATCCAGCCAGGTCCAATGAACCGGCTGGCCAGACCAGCAGCCAGTCAGCCAGGATTGCCCGCAAAATGAAGTCGATCCGGCATGCCTTTCCAATTCAGAAAGCAGACCGATAGAAGTATGACTTGTACGGGCGGAAGCATCCGGCTCGAAGAAAACCGGATCCAAAGGCACAATGAAAGCCATTGTGCCTGAAAAGGGAAAGGGACCAGAGCCAGGATATGGCAGCTGCCATGAAGTTTGATTTGTCTTACGAAAGTGCAGGCATCCGCCTTGCCCAATTGGCAAAAGGCGAATGGTGAAGCTTGCAGAAACAGGGGATAGACCGGAGGGTGAAGGCCCAAAGGATCAAGTGTTATCAACAGGGAAAATTGCAGTCAATCCACCAGCAAAAAAAGCACACAAAACCATAACCGAAATACAACAGTTAAAAACTGAAGACAATACAATAGCCAGACCGGTCAGAAATGATTAAAATGATTCCGCCAAAAAGCACAGGCAGCCATTTTAAGCCCGTCTGGCCAGCCAAAAAGCCGCTGTTTTCACCCGTTCACGGCAGATTAAAAATGGATAAACGTAAGCGCTCTGATGCGCCAGGGTATCAAAAGCCAGCCGTTTTGACTGGCATCTGGATACATTGAATGAAGACCATCCAAAAAGGGAAGACAAAACGGAATCAGAGCTCACACAGATGCCCAAAAGGTACCTGTACTTTCGATTCAGTTTCCTGAAATCCAGGAAAGGTCTGAAACGTTCCATCTGCCGCAAAGCACTTGCAGAAAATAGCCAAGCCGGCAATATTTGCCGCACCAAAACAGGAATCAAAAGCAGCAACCAAACAAAAAGAAATCAAAAACATCAGGAAAACCAGACAGATCTAAAGCCGGAAACAAAGTCATTCGCATTGAATGGCAAGCCTGTCGATCTGTCTAAGCAGCCAATATCGATCAGCCAGAACCAGCAGGGACAAGGAAAAGAAGGGGATTTGCATGCAGGACAAGGAAAAGGCGCTCGACACCACCGTCGCTGATCCGCAGCCAGAAGATCAGACCAGCAGCCAGAAGACCAGCCAGGATACCAGCACGTCTGCACACGACCAGGCCGGCAGTTCTTCCGCCGCCTCAGAATTTGAGCGGGAAATCACACCGGAAGAACTGCGCAAAGTACTGGAAGCCGCAGCCAGTGAAGAAGCATGGGGGAATGGCGCAAGATCCAGACAGGATTTGGTCAAGGTCGCCGACAGTCAGGAAGAAAACGACGGCAGCCGCTACCGCAAGAATCACAGAAACAGGCACCGCAATAAAAACCGCCAGCAGGGAATCAGCCAGAAGGCCAGTCCAAACACTCCGGATCAAAGCCAGAGCAGCCGGCCAGCCACCACACAGGTCAAACCAGACCAGAGCAATCCAGCTGTCCAAAACAGTACCGAAAACAACGGACAGACCGATGGACGCCTGTCTGGCCAGGTTTTAATGGACAACCAGGCTCAGGAAAGCCGGAACGCTTCAGGAAACGTCAAGCGCCGGCGGTCGTTCTTTGGTTTTAAAAGCCCATCACCAGCATCAGCTAAACCAGAGATCGAGCCAAAAGGAAATACAAAACCAGCTTCAGAGAGTCAGGACCAGCCGGAAAAACTCGATACGATCTTTGAAGAAATTGATGATCAGCATCTGAAAGAAACCATTGCTCGGGAAATCGCCAGCGAACCAAAACCAGAACCATACATCAAGCCGATGGATGATTCGGGATTCGATCCCTATGAAGGTGATGAATTCCGTACGCCCATCCCGGGAACCAACCCGGCCCATCTCTCACGATCGGCCCGCAAAAACAATGCCGCTCAAAAGACCGGCCAGATACCAGCCAGCCAGCCTGAAACAGCAGGGATGAATGAACCGGCTAATCCAGCCATTGAGCCGGCAAGCCAGAATTCAGACGATAGCCATAGCGGGCAGGCCCCCAAGCAGCCCGCCGCTTCAAAAAGCCAGGGAAGCTCTCGCAGGCGCAAGCGCTCCTGGCTGGACTACGAAAACAACCGCTCGCAGGGCGCCTATGGTCCGATGGATGACTGGATAGGAAATCCATCATGGGAAGGCAAAAACGGAGCTCAGCCGGCCGGACACCCTGAAATACGGATAGATCGTCCGCTTGAGATGGATGACCAATCCAAAGCGCAAAACCATATCCAGAAAGATGCCAGTACCGCCTATCCTGGTTCAGGCAGTGCGGAAACTGATGGAACAGGTGGAGGATCTGAACCGGGAAAACCATCCAGTCTCATGCCATCCGCTGCAGATCAAAATCCCGCATCAGCAGCTCCGGTTTCTGGAGCAAGCGATCTGGATGAACTGACACGAAGCGAACTGCTGGCCAATAACGCCGCTGCAATCCATGTCGACCAGGCAGCTGAAGGCTATATCGAAGCCGAAGCGCTGGCCCAAAGTCCAGACATGCCAGACATGGATGAGCACTCGACAAACGCAGCCGAGAGCTCGATCTCATCTGCCCATACAGCCAGTACAGAAAAAAGCGCGACGGCTCATGCTGGAAATCCAGGCCAGAAAAGCCGCTCCCGCAAAAACCGGAAGCAAAGAAGAGCCCAAAGCCAGCCGGCTCACAATCCAAATGGCCAGGAAGTCACGCTTGAAGAACTGGCCGCAGCCGGCATCGATTTGAGCCAGGCCCAGAACCAGAGCATCCAGCCGCAAAATTCGAACCCGAACCGGAAAAAGAAAAAACGCAAAGGCAAAGCCGCTGGATCTAATACCACGCGCCATCCCAAACCAGGAACCAATCTGGAAGACGAAAGCGGAGTAACAGACGAGCAGGCTCAGGCTCAAATGCCCGCTTCAGATCAGGCCAGTCCAGATCGTAAACAAAATAAAAACAGGAAGACTTCCACAAAATCCAGAGGTCAGAGCCAAACCGATCTGACAGACCAGATGCCCGCTGAGCCAACAGAAGAGTTCGACCAGGAAAGTGAGGACAATTCCTCTGAAGAGAAAGCCATTCCATCCTGGAAGAAGCTCAAGGAAGCTGCTGAGCGCGCGTACCAGAAAGAAAAAGAAGAAGTGGAGCGCATGGAAGCTGACCAGAGCGAAGTGGAAAAACTGGCCCGCACACATCATGGCGGACCGGATGGAAACGGGCCAGATAATGGTGATGGATCGGGTGAGACAGAAGAAGCCGTAAAGGTTCCGTTCAAGGATCGGGCTAAGCTGTTCATCCGCAAAGCCTTGCTGCGTCCCGGCACCTATTGCATGATCATCGCGGCGATCGGCATTCTCTGGATTGTCATTCGCATGGCCAGGCTGGGCTTGTTTACCTTCTCGCTGATCGCCCTTGTCTTTGGCATCGGCCTGGCGGGCCTTGCCATAGCCGGCTTCTGGTTCTTCTATACGATCCATAAGCTCTGGCGCATTCCAGCGTTGCTTGTCTGCATTGGACTGGTTGCTGGATGCTTCTATGTCCAGCAGGATCTCAATCTGGTCTCCGATACGATGGCCAAGATTACCGAACCGGCAGATTCCTATGTGCAGAATGTCGGCCTGTATGCCCCGTCTCTTATTCCAGTCAACAAGCTGGAAAATGTGAACGGGGAAAAGATCGGCATCATCGGCGGACGCGATGAGACCGCGGTCCATTCGCTGCTTGTCTCCTTAGCCGACAAAGGCATTTATGTCCATGTCAAAAGCTTTGACAACCTGCAGCAGCTGTACAAAGCCGTTCGCGGCCAGGCGGTGCGGGCTGTCATTCTGGAAGCCGGCGATGTGCGCCTGATCCAGGAATTCTCCGGCAGCCAGACGGGTGAACAGTCGCTTTCGCTGGTCTACTCCATGCCGGTCGATACCAAAGTAACCAGCCCCCGCAGCGATTTGAATATGGAAAAGGATCCGTTTACGATCCTGATCTCGGGATCCAATGATCCGATCACCGATCCATCGTATCGCTCCAACCTCAATTTACTGGTCACCGTCAATCCAAGCACCAGGCAGGTTCTGACAACGATCCTGCCAAGGTCTCTGTATGTCACCAGCCATTGCCAGGAAGCCCTGGCCTGCCTGGCGGAAAACCAGCCAGACCGCCTCTCGTTAGTCAGCTACCACTCCATTGAAGCGTTAAGAGAAACGCTGGAAAACGTCATGGATACGCCAATCCAGTTTGCGGTGCGCCTCAATACCGACAAGATCCTGGGCCTTTTTGACCAGGGCAAAGCGATTCGCTTCAATACAGGCGGCGACTATACCGAAGTCAATCCGGAAACCGGAACCGTCATGACTGGACCACAGGTGCGCCAGTATATCGGCAACATCAATGACCTTTCTGAAGAAGACATTGACCAGGAGCTGCGCCAGCTCCACGCGCTGATTACCCTGACCCACCAGAAAAACCTGATCAGCTACACCAACCTCAAAGGCCTGATGAAAGTCATCCAGGATTCCATCTGGACGAGCATGGACTACAACCAGGTCACCCAGCTTCTGCGGATGTTCTTCCTGTTCCCTGAACAGATGAATGAATCCTTCTCGCTGGTGACCGGCACCAGCCAGACGCTCTATT
>Charlie_p1__coassemble_438_pt1 | contig 21895 bp, 14 predicted proteins | sample Charlie_p1__metabat2_high_PE_014 | metagenome-assembled genome bin Charlie_p1
TTATATAAAGCAGATATCACCTTTTTATGTTCAAATAACTGTCAAACTCCGGATATTAGCACGTTTCCAAACTGGATTGCAAGCCTCAACGCGACAAAATTTCAAAAGATGATCAGAACGAGTTGAGGGTGGATTCCATGGTTGGTTTGGATGTTCCTTCCGGAGCCCATAAACCAAATACGCAGCCGCCGATCTGCCGGATCATCCAGACTCCGTCTTCACCGGGAAGAGTAATGAAGGCTTCCTGATAGTTCTGCCCGTCTTCCCGGGAGACAGAATCATCATCAGGAACCAGAGTATCAAAATTTTTTACAGCATCTTCAGGAATAGCAAACCATGTTCCATACATCATCATTCCATCCGGGTTCTTGGCTCCAAACGCATAGACGATGTTTGGGACGTCGGAAAGACCCAGTTCGCCGGCGTTGATTTCCTTGACAGCCCACCCCTGGTTTGCCAGCTGCTGCTGGAGCTGGTCTGCCGGCTTGGCTTCCGCCTGGGGAAGCTGGCTTGTGCTGGAAGTCTGGGAGGATTCTGAAGAGGCAGAAGATGACTCTTTGCTGGAACCGGCATTTTGGGAGCAGCCGAAAAAGGAAGCCGAGATCAGGCATGCTGCCAGAAAGACCATTGCTTTTTTCATAACGAATCCCCCTTTTTAATGCCATCAGGCACTGAATCTCTATTATAAAGATCTTTTTTTGTTTTTCCATTACCGCAATCCGCAATTCAAAGGACTTCTATGTTCTGAAACAGATTTTTGCAACAGAATTGCCTGGAAAATCGGGACATTCGGCTGGTATTGAGGCTTCTCTGGCTGTATTTTTATTTTTTGCTTTTTGAGATTTCAGACAATTCTGGCGATGCTTCTTTCAGTCTGCCTTCTGGTTTAAAATCATTCCTGCCGGGTTTCCAGGATCCTAAACAGGAAAAGTCAGGCAGAATGGACCAGCAAAGCCTGTTTGGGCAGCGCTTGACAATACTCTGGAGGATGGGATATCGTGAAAAACAGAAAGAGGTGAGAAGATGAAGAAAATTTCTGTTCGATAATTCAAAAAAGTAAACATTATCCACAGAAATCGAAGCATCGGCGGATGTTTCAGTTCTTCATTTTCTATTCAGGACCATTATGCTCTTTTTGCCGGTCAATCGTTTGGTCCCAGGCTCTTTTCTGAGCCGCTAAGGCCGCCAAGTCCAGAAAGAACGGAAGGGATTAAAGGGGTTATAAATTGCGATCAGCGCAAAAACAAACAGGCAAAAGCTGGATGACCGGATGAACCGGGCATTTAAAAGACAGGAAACCAGCCACGCTGCCCCCTGGACTTTTACCGGCAAATTTTCCAGATTGACAGTTCCGTTGACTGCCTGGCAGGCTTCTGTCCAGGATGGACAGTCAGTATATGCTGTTTGCGGCACTCATTTCTCTGACTTTGATGCTTCTTTTACTGTGGATTTCCATAGATGAAAGGAGCTTTTTTTATGTCCATGATTCGTGTCTCCAGCTTGAACTTTACCTGGCCCTCGAATGCCGAACCGGTCTTTGAAAATGCCGGCTTCCAGATTGATTCCAGCTGGAAACTTGGCCTGATCGGCCGCAACGGAGCCGGCAAGAGTACCCTGTTTTATTTACTGTGCCATCCTGAAACCTTTCCCGGAACTTTGCAAAGCCGGGAAATCTTCGAAGTTTTCCCTTATGAAATCCCGCAGGCCGCCAGAACCGGCTGGGATCTGTTTCACGAGATTACGCCTTATGAAGAAGACTGGCAGCTGGCAGCCGAACTGTCTTTGATGAATGCCGATCCGGATTTGCCTGACCGGGATCTGGATACCCTCTCGCCAGGGGAGCGGATGAAGATCATGCTGGCCTGCCTTTTTGTCCAGCCGGACCGGTTTTTGCTGCTTGATGAACCGTTCAGCTTTCTGGATGGGTCCACCTGCCTGCACATGAAGGAATACCTGAAAAAGAAACACAGCTTTATCCTGGTCAGTCATGACCGGGATCTGCTGGAGGAGTGTACTGACCATATTCTTTCTCTGGAAAAGCGGGGAATTGTCCTGGTCAAAGGCAGCTACAGTGCCTGGCAAAGAGAGCGGACACTTTTCCTCGAGGGACAGGAAAAGGCAAACCAGAAACTGAAAAGTGAAATCAGCCGCCTGGAAACCGCAAAAGCGAAGAACAAAAACTGGGCCGGCCAGAGTGAGAAAGGCAAAAAGCGAAGCGAGCCCAATGAAAAGCTCGACCGCGGTTTTGTCAGCCACAAGGCAGCAAAGCTCATGCAAAAATCCAAAAACCTGGAAAGACGGATCGACCGTTCCATTGCTGAGCGCAAGAAACTGCTCCATGAAAGCGACCAGGCCCAAGCGCTGACCATGCCGGTTTTGCACACCCCCGCAAAGCGGCTTTTCCAGGCAGAAATTGAGCAGGCATGGTATGGAACAAAATCTATCTATTTGCATCCGGTGCGGCTTGAAATTGAGCAGGGAGAATGTATTGCGCTTTGCGGGCCGAACGGCTGCGGGAAAAGCACTCTTCTTCATCTGATTGAAGACCAGTGGCAAAGCCAGAACAAGTATTCCATGTCCTGCAAAGATGAATTAAGAAAGGACGAATTAAGAATGGAAGGAACCATCCATCTGGCCAGCGGGCTGATTATTTCCTGTGTCAGCCAGGAAATGAATGATCTGCACGGAAGCTTTGACCAGTACATTGGCCAGTCTGGCATCGATAAATCGCTCTTTTTTACACTGCTTCGCAAAATGGGATTTGAGCGGGATGTCTTTGACCATTCGCTGGACGGCCTTTCACAGGGCCAGAAAAAGAAAGTCGCTCTGGCCAGGTCAATCTGTACACCGGCTCATTTATACATATGGGATGAACCGCTCAATTATCTGGATATTTTTTCCCGGCTGCAGATTGAACAGATGATTAAAACGAGCCGGCCGACTTTGCTTTATGTCGAGCATGACCAGGTATTTATCCAGAATACGGCCACGCACACAGTTCTGATTGGCACTGACCAGAGGGAATCCGCTAAACAGCCAGATCAGGGGCCTGAATAACTGCCGTATTAAAACAGGCGGAACGGATATGTCTGCTGAAAATGTTCTGAAAAGAGAAGGCTCTTCCATTTTGTTTTAATCTTCTTTCATTTTCTTTCAAAGAAAGAGCTCCAATTTGTGAAAACATGGCATAATTCATGCTTTTCGCTACAATGGACACATGCAATCTTTAAGACAACGCGTGAGCCGCGCACAGCGAATCGTAGTCAAAGTCGGCTCATCCTCCCTTACTTATCCCCAGACCGGGAAACTGGATCTTTCCAGGATGGAACTGCTGGTCCGCCAGCTGAGTTCTTTGCGCAATGCCGGCAAAGATGTTGTCCTGGTCTCTTCCGGGGCCATCATGGTCGGCAGCCAGAGCCTGGGCCTGGAAAGAAATCCGCATGTCCTCTCCCGCAAGCAGGCTTGTGCTTCTGTTGGACAGGCCAAGCTGATGATGCTTTACCAGAAGTTTTTTGCGGAATACTCACAGAACTGCGGCCAGATTCTGCTGACCAAGTATTCGATTGCCCATCCGCAAAACCGCTTCAATGCCAAAAATACGTTTGAAGAGCTGCTGGATTATGGAGCCATTCCAGTCGTCAATGAAAACGACACTATTGCGACCGATGAAATTGAGTTTGGCGACAATGATACGCTCAGCGCCATGGTTGCGGCTTTGATCCGGGCAGATCTGCTGATCTTGCTTTCAGATATCGACGGGCTGTATGACGATGACCCCCACACCAATCCACAGGCAAAGTTTATCGAAGAAGTTCATGAGATCAGCGAAGATCTGGCCGGATTTGCCAAAGGCTCCTGCAGTACCGTGGGGACCGGCGGCATGGCGACCAAGATCAATGCGGCCCGTATTGCTTCAGCAGCCGGCTGCGACCTCATTATTGCCAATGCCCGGGATTTCCATATTCTCGAACGGCTGGTCAGAGGCGAAAACGAAGGGACGTTCTTTCTGGCTAATCCCAAGCCCGGATTTACTCTGGATGAGTTCCTGGAAGTTCTCTAGCCTAAAAACAGCCTGCCTTGCGGCAGCTGTTTTTTCCAGAGTGAAGAAAATTGACGGTCTGGTTATTAAAAAGGATGAACGAAAGCAAGAATCATTCAAAAAAGCCAGGCAGGAAGAACAAGAAGTGCTGTACTTCGCACAAATGAGACTGAAACGAATATAAATGAGTGAAAACAAATCGAAATCAATAGAAACCAGAAAAGGAGAAACAAAAGCATGCCCTGGTGATGCGCAGCTTTTGTACAGAGGATTATGAATGAAATGGTAAAAACGCAGGGCAGCCAGGCCAAAGAGGCTTCCCGGATTATAGGCAGGCTCGATACAGAAACCAAGAATAAAGTACTCAAACGAGCAGCAGATGGCCTGGAAAGTCATTCTGACGAGATTCTGGCCGCCAATAAAGCCGACCTTGAAAAGGCTCGCAAAACCGGAATGCCATTGCCATTGCAGGACCGGCTGCTGCTGACTGAAGCCCGGATCCAGGCAATTGCCCAGGGAATGCGGGAAGTCGCCGATCTTGAAGATCCGGTGGGCGAAGTGCTGGAGATGAAAAAAAGGCCCAACGGCCTGCTGATCGGCCGCCAGCGGGTTCCTTTGGGGGTTGTGGCTGTAATTTATGAAGCCAGACCAAATGTTACCGCCGATGTCTTTGCCCTTTGCTTTAAAAGCGGCAATGCTGTCATTCTTAAAGGCGGCAAGGATGCGGCAAACTCCAATGAGGCGATTGTGGCCGTTTTACGCTCGGCTTTAGCCGATGCCGGTCTTCCTGAAAGTGCCGTATCCATTCTTACAGACAACAGCCGCGAAACCTCGGCTGAGCTGATGAAGGCCAACGAATACGTGGATGTCCTGATTCCCCGCGGCGGTGCCGGCCTGATCCAGAGTGTGGTGAAAAACGCAACTGTCCCGGTAATTGAAACTGGAACCGGCAACTGCCATGTCTATGTGGATGAAAGTGCCGATGCCGATATGGCTGTTTCAATCATTCTGAATGGCAAGACACAGCGTGTCGGGGTATGTAATGCCGTGGAATCGCTGCTGATCCATAAATCCCGGGCTGAAGAAATTGTACGGAAACTCGATAAAGAATTTGCCCGCTTTCCGGTGCTGATTCATGCCCAGCCAGAGCTTCTGGAATTTATTGAACTCTCTCCCAAAAAAGAAGCTGTCGAGGAAGACTGGGGCAGAGAATACCTGGATTATGAAATTTCCATCCGGACGGTAGAAAATGTCGATGAAGCCATTGCCCATATCAACCGCTATAATACGGGCCATTCTGAGGCGATTGTGACAAAGGATTATTTCAGTGCCCAGAAGTTTTTAAATGAGGTTGATGCAGCAGCCGTTTATGTGAATGCTTCCACCCGCTTTACCGATGGTCATGAATTTGGCCTGGGCGCTGAAATCGGCATTTCCACCCAGAAACTGCATGCCCGCGGACCAATGGGTCTCGAGGCTTTAACGAGCACAAAATTCATTATTTACGGAGATGGTCAGATTCGTCCTTAAGGGCATACGGGAAAAGAATTCCGCCGGCAAAACCTATAATGTTTAGTGATGAAAGGTTTGAAGGAGGAAAAGCATGAAAAAAATTGTAATCGTCAATTCATCTCCCCGGACCGATGGAAACTGTGATCTCCTTTGTGCCCAGTTTTATAATGGCGCATCAGTCAATCCGGAAAATGAAGTAGTCCGGATTGATCTGAAAGACAAAGACTTTGATTTTTTCCGCGAAGACCAGGCTGAAGATGATGCGGATCTGGCAGCCAGAGAACTGATGGATTCCAATGTCATTGTTCTGGCAACGCCTGTCTATTTCTACAACATGTCAGGAATGATGAAGACTTTTATCGACCGGATGACTCCTTATTTCAGCAGAATGTCCGGCAAGGATTTCTATTTTATCCTGACTGCTGCGATCAACCGTTCCGAAATGGAACAGACCGTTGACTCGCTCTACGGCTTTACGGATTCGCTTCCAGAAAGCAATGTCGTCAAAGTCATCTACGGATCCAATGTTTCCCGTAAAGGCGATATTCTTGAACATCCTGCCTATCAGGAAGTCTATGAGATCGCATCAAAACTGATCTAGAATTTCAAAAGCCGGCCTGCCGGCTTTTTTTGTGCTGTTGATAAAACGGAAAGACTGGACAGCCAGTTTTTTCTGCACGGATGTCAGAGATCAGGCAGATGCTGCAATGTGAAGGATGACAGTTTCAAAGAACAAATTGCCTGCATCCAGTCTTGCATTCTTTGGCAAAAGTGTCTTGCTGCCTTATTCTGGATTCATGAACCATGAAAACAACAGTTCTTCAATAACCGGCATGCCGGAATGCAGTCCGGCCAAATGCGAAAACAGCACGAAATCCGATTTGAATTTGGCCCTGCCAATATATCCTGATCTTTCTGCTACTGCTTTGCCTGGCAAAGGCAGGCCGAAGAGTCAGAAGATTAAAGCCATCTGGATCGATGTCGACCAGACGCTTCTTGATTTTGATCTTTGTGCGAAGGATGCCCTGCAGGCTGCTTTTGAAGCATTCAGCCTGCCATGGAAAGAAGAGTATTTTGCGATCTTTCTAAAAGAAAATGCAAAACTCTGGGACCAGATTGAGGAAGGGAAGATGAGCCGCGACACTTTGCGTCAGGTCCGCTTCCCCATTATGTTTAAACGATTTGGCCTGCCGCTGGCGCAGCCTGCTGCTTTTGAAAGCCGGTTTTCGCAGGTCCTGCACTCCAGCGCGCATCCTTTGAACAAAGCCCGGGAAGGTCTGAAAAGCTTCAGGCAAAAGCAGATTCCCCTGTTTGTTATTTCCAATGGCCCGGCCGCCGGCCAGAAAAACCGGCTGGAAAAAGCAGGGATGCTTGCTGATTTCATTGAAGTGTTTACTTCCCAGGATTTTCAGTGCGCCAAGCCTGATCTTCAGTTTTTTTGCCGGGCCTTAGAAAAAACGCGGCAGGTGATCGGTGATCCAAAGCTGAAACCGGAGCAGGTTCTGGTCATTGGCGATTCGTGGAAAGCCGATATTTGCGGGGCTCTGGATTTTGGAAGCCGGTGTATCTGGCTGCGGGCCAACCGCCAGCATGATCCATTTGAAGCACCCAAAGACGAGAGGGTAGTCGAAGTCCAGGACTGGCAGCAGATTATTGACTGGTGGAACCAGCAAAACTGATGCGGAATTACCAGGCTTGACCGGATGGCCGCATGGTACTGAGCTCCATTGCGTCTTTAAAACCCTGTCAGAAGCCTGTCAAGAGTAAACAGAAAATGGTCAGAAACTGGCTGATCCAGCCGATCCAGACTATAGAAAAGCCGAAACATTCCTGCAGAGAATGCTTCGGCTTTTGCTGGTTTACAGGCGCTGAAAAGGTGGAGCGCGGAAAATGGAGCCAGGCCGGATCAGGCAAAAAGGAAGAGCGATCAGAATCGCTGGTTTTCTCCATTGCCGGGCATGAAAGGCGGAATTTCATTTCCGGCATCTGCCGGCTCATTTTCCATGCGTGCTGACTGTCCGCTTTCTGCAGTTTCCTGGTTTCTGGCCGCTGATTCCAGCGAAGTTTGAGGAGCTGGAATGACCCGGACATCTTTTTGCGGCTTAAGCAGGTTAGCCGGAAGACCGGAAACTTCGAGGCCTTCATTCATTTCAATGATGAGGCATGGCTTGCCGTCAATCACCTGGGTTTTTACCGCTTCCAGGGCATCATCTTTAATGGACACCGAAATCGATGGCGCGCGCATGGAAACCTTGCCTTTTTCCATCAGATTCACAGCAGCAACTTCCTGGTCTTCCATGATATTGGCAAAGGAAGAATCAAAGCGTTCCATTTTCTCGGAGTTTGCCCCACTGGCCAGCAGCAGATCCTTGATGCGGGATTTGTCCAGCATGACCATCGAGTCCTCGACCTGGTTTTCGTTGATGTAATCGCTGATATTCTCGTGGAATTTCAGGGCGGTCTTTGCTTCCATGCCGTCCGGAAAGACATCGGCAATGACTTTGGCGAATCCTTCCGCCTGTTCTGGCGCGCTTGCGACAAACGGGATATGGAAGAAATCTTCAATCAGGTCAATGTTTGGCTTCTTGGCCGTCCTGGAATGGTATACGAAGTGATTGACATCGCTGGCCCGCTGGGAAAAGGATGGATAGAAAAAAGCATCCAGGGGAGAGGGCAGAATCTGCATTTCATCATTCACCTTGCGCTGGATCTCATTGGCTGAATAATTATAGAACAGGCCGATTTCAGTCAGTTTTGCTTCAGAAATGGCAACAATCATGAAGCGGAAGACAGAATTTTCTTCCAGGACTTCATTGTTGGCGTTCAGCCCGGGCGCTGCATATTCAAAGATACCGGCCAGGATGTGAACAGGATTGCGATAATCGCCTTTGACCAGCAGTTCCCTGGCAAGCTGTTCAAATTCTTCGCTTTTTAAAAGCGACCCGTTTTTATAGTCATAAAAGCGCTGCTGAAGATCTTTGGCATCCGGATCCGAATAGTCAAAGGCATATTCCATCAGGTTTTTGCCGGGCGTCCCGCCAAGGCTCTTTTTGAAAATATCGAAATACAGTTCGCCTTCTTCCTGTTCAAGGAAATCAGGATTGATCAGCCTTGAAAACTGAATCGAAGCTTCTCCATCTTTGTTTTTGCCATAGGCTTCCTGAATGCCTTTGAGCATCAGTTTATCGTTGTCAAATTTCAGCTGCTTCTTGATTTCGCCGAGTTCTTTTTTATTCACAAAATTCGCGAGGATCCCTGCATTCTTCTCTTGCAAAGCAGAATGTCCAGACTCGCTCCTTCCTTTCTTCTTTCACAGGGTATCTGGAAACGGACAGATTTAAACCGGTCAGATTCAGACTGGGTTGGTTTTACTAGATTGATATAAAACGTTTTAGTTTATAAATGATATCTATGCCGGGATGCAGGTGTATTTTCCTGCATCATTTAAAAAGGGAACAGCTTTTCAATGACCGGTATCGATTACTTTAGCATTATCCATGCTTTTCCATCAATGGAAGGATTCTGATCGCCGGCGCCAAGTTAAAAAAGCGGAATTTCCGGTCTGGAAAATTCCGCTGTGTATTGAACTTTACATTGGATAGCAAGGATAGTTTCAGCAATGGCTCTCTCAGGTCATGACGGCCAGCCGGATCCTTCAGGGTTCAGGATTTCCTGCTCCATGCTCCAGAAAAGAGCCTACGCTTTTTTTCTCCTGTCGCGAAAACGGTGGGTAAACGATTCGCCAAGGGAATGAAGCCACTTGTTCTTTGGTTCCGGTTTTGGCTTAGGCACATAGCGGGTTTCCCTGGTTTTTTCAATAAAGGCTTCCTGGGAGTCAACCAGTTCGCCGCTGTCCTGATCCACTTTGATATAGAAACCGGAAGGCAGAAGCTTGCGGCCTTTTACATTGTCCCGGAATTCCGTTTCAAAATAATCGACAAGCTCTTTTTTCAGCTGCGGATCTTCCACCGGAACCCCGACTTCCACGCGCCGCTCGGTGTTGCGAGTCATGAAGTCGGCGGAAGCAATGTAGACTTTTTCATTTTCCCCCTGGCCGAAAATATAGATCCGGCCATGCTCCAGGAAACGGCCTACGATCGAGTGGATTTCGATGTTGTCGGTATAACCGGGCAGTCCGGGCAGCAGGCAGCAGATGCCGCGTACGATCATCCGGATCTGAACGCCGGCCTGGCTGGCCTGGGCCAGCTTGGCTATTAAGTCAAGATCCGTTACGGAGTTCATCTTGAACCAGGCTCGGGCCGGCTTTCCTTCACTGGCCAGGGCAATCTGCTCGTCCAGCATCTTCATCACCGCTTCTTTGAGCTTGAAGGGGGAAACGATGAGTTTTTTGTAATTGCCCTGCAGGTTGGAAACATTCATGTTCTTGAAAAACTCGGTCGCATCCGCCCCGATTATTGGATCAGCGGTCATCAGGGAAAGGTCGGTATACTGGTGGCTTGTTTTCTCGTTGTAGTTGCCGGTGCCGATCTGGGTGATTGTTTTGATCTGGTTTTTGTCCTTGAGCACAATCTGCATCAGCTTGGAATGAACTTTATAGTCATCAAAGCCATAGAAAACATTGGCACCCGCCTCTTCGAGCCGTTCGGCCATCTGGATATTGTGCTGCTCGTCAAAGCGGGCTCGCAGCTCCATCAAAACAGTGACATTCTTTCCGTTTTCAGCAGCCCGGCACAGGTATTTGACAATCTGTGAATTCTTGGCCAGCCGGTAAATCGTAATCGAGATCGAGAGCACCCGCGGGTCGCTGGCTGCTTCTTTGAGCAGGTTAACAAACAGGCCGATATCCTGGTAGGGATAGGAAAGCAGCACATCATGATCAAGGATCTGGTCAATCGGCGGCTGGTCCGGACCAAAACGCCGGTCGGTCTGCGGCACTAGCGGTTTATAGGTCAGGGCTCTTTGCATTTCCACAGGCAGGTTGTCGATCATCGCAAACAGGTAGGACGGATCAAGCGGTGTGTGCTTGGAGACAAAGACCTGGGCTTTTTTCAGGTGCAGCTGCTTGCAAAGATAGTCAATGGCTTCCGGGTCGGTATTCTTGAATACTTCCAGCCGGATCGGGGACAGACGCATCCGTTTTTTCAGAATGGTCTTCATGTAGGCCCGATAGTCTTCATCATCTTCAATATCGCCGGCATTCAGGTTGATATCAGCATTGCGCGTTACCCGGATAATGGTCCGGAAGGTGATTTTGGATTTGGTAAAGATCCTGTCAAGCAAAGCGAGAATGACATTTTCCGTCAGGATAAACTGGGTCTTTTCTTCATTGAGATAAACCATCTGCGGCAGGTAAGAAGGAATGGGGACGATTCCATAGCGGGTTTTCCCATTCTCGCTGATCCGGAAAAAGATATACTTTTCCTTGTTGATCAGAAAAGGAAACGGATGGTGGACATCCATGATCTGCGGTGCGAGCAGAGGCGCAAGCTCCTTGTCAAAGTAAGATGTGATGAACTTGTTCTGCTTTTTATTGAGCTGCTTGAAGCTGAAAGGCTGAATCTGGACTTCTTCAAGCGTATGCATCAGATTCTTTGTGATATTGTCGCGCATCTTGTACAGCCGGGCTGATTCTTCATAAATCGCATCAAGCTGTTCACTGGGCGACATTCCGGATTTGGCATCAATCTGCTTGTTGTCCACCAGCGACATGTCCATTAAGCTGCCGGCCCGGACCATGAAAAACTCATCAAGATTGGAAGAGAAAATCGCAATAAACTTCAGCCGTTCCAGCAGGGCGACCCGCGGATCGCTTGCTTCTTCCAGAACCCGCTGGTTAAATTTCAGCCAGGAAATCTCCCGGTTTTGTGTAAATGGATATTTTTTATTCTTCATGAATTAAATTAAGCACCTTTTCATTGAGGAATCCTTCGCGTACACCGTTAGGACAGATGCGGATCTGTTCGCATTTGAACCACTTGCAAAGCCGGTAAAGAATCAGCATGCCGCAAAACAGGGTATGGACTCGTTCAGGCGAAAGCTTCAATATCATTTTAATGGAATTCTCGCGATCCTTCTGTAAAAGATGAAGCAGATCGCGAAGCAATGGGGTTGTAATGAAATCTTCATCGGGTTCAAGCCATTTGAGCTGGACCATCAAAGCTTTGGCCGAGCGGGCCGAACCGCCCGCGGCATACATGATCCGCCCTTTATAGTTTTTATGGTCGGGCAGCTCTGTTTTGAGCAGGTGGTGAATTTCGCTGCGCATGTCTGCCAGCTCGTTTTCATCAGGGATCAGGTCGGAGACATAGCGGTTAAACAGGTTCAGGGAGCCGATGGGCAGGCTGACGGCCTGTTCGATCTTGGCTTTTTTAAACAGGACCACTTCCGAGGAGCCGCCGCCAATGTCGCAGAAGATGCCTTCATCACCCAGATCAGAAGCACCGGATCCTTTCCAGGACAGGCGGGCCTCCTCGCTTCCGGAAAGCAGGTCAATCTCCAGGCCGGTCTTTCCTCTGACCTGGTCAATAACCTCGGATGCATTTTTTACGGCCCGCAAAGACTCAGTAGCAAAAACATGAATGGAATCAATATGAAGGGCAAGAGTGATGGTCCTGAATTCTTCAAGAACCGAGATCAGCTTGTCAATTCCGTCCTGCTCAAGCTGGTCGTTGGAAATATAGCCGGCCAGTCCGGCGCTGGCTTTTGTAGAAATCATCAAGGTCGCATCGGATCCGGAAAGGGAATACAGATTCATCCGGATTGTATTGGAACCAACGTCAATAATGGCTGTTGTAACTGTTTGCATAATATACCTCTTTACATGAAGTATACTAAGAGGCCGGATTCATTGAGGCAGGGATGCAACACCTTGCAATAATGAAGGATAATCCGGCTTTTAAATCTGATACACTTTTTCAGGAATGTCCTTTGACGTCTGGTCAAAGCTTTTGCATTGTATAGTATGATATTCTGATCTCCTGCAATCTCTGGCAAGGACCAGAGACAGCACAGGATCATCGCCCTGCAGTGAGGCTGTACCCGCTGCCAAGGCTGTTTTACCGGACAGCCTGGCTGAACGCTGCAGGATAGGTCAGCCAAAAGTCTGGTTCCGTCCTGGACGATATATAGAAAAAGAAAGGAGTGGGAATTTGAAGTTTATCAAAAAGCTTGTCAAATCAAAGGCGCTGTATATTTTTGGAGCCCTGTTTATTCAGCTGGTTATCCTGATGATTCTGATGAGCTATTTCTCGCATGCATTTCTTCCTGTTTATTATTTTATGCTGGCGCTCAGTATCCTGGTCTCCCTCTATGTCATGAACCGGGATTCTGATTCATCTTCCAAGCTGCTGTGGGTGTTCATCATTATGGGGCTGCCGTTTTTTGGCGGACTGATGTACCTGCTGTTTGGCAACCGGGAAATCCCGAAAGCACTGATGATTCAGGATAGGCAGGCGTATGCCGATTATGCCGCCTATGCCGAGCAGAACCTCAAGACGCTGCGCAAATCCGGGGTGGACGATCCGACACTGGCGCGTATGACTTCCATGGCCTGGAACAATGGATTTTTCCCGGTCTACCCCAATGAGGGAGTCCGTTATTATCCAACAGGCGAAGCCCAGTTCCAGGCGCTGATGAGTGCCATCCGGCGGGCCCAGGACTACATCTTTATTGAGACCTACATCATCGATGAGGGCACAGTCATTGATGAAATGCTGGAAGTTCTCGAACAGAAAGCAAAAGAAGGAGTCGATGTCCGCCTGATGTACGATGATTTCGGCTGCATCCTCAATCTGCCGGAAGATTTCGACAAAAACCTGGAAGCCAGGGGCATCAAGGTCCACAAGTTTAACCCGATTCATGCCCAGCTGGCGATCCAGATGAATAACCGGGATCACCGCAAGACGATCATCGTGGATGGCAAGACAGCCTTCACCGGCGGCAGCAATCTGGCCGATGAATATGTCAACCGCATCGAGCGCTTTGGATACTGGAAAGATATGGGTGTCCGGATCGACGGTCCGGCGGTCGAGCAGTTTATTATTGCCTTTCTCCAGATCTGGAACTACTCCTCCACGATCAGCACCCCTTATGAACCGTATCTTAAAGAACATGGCCTTCGTCCCAAAGGCGACCATACCGGCTATGTCCTGCCTTTTTTTGATTCACCGACTGATGATAAAAATGTGGGCCGCCGCTTCCACCAGAACCTGATCCAGACCGCCAATAAGACCTGCTGGATTACCACTCCGTACCTGATCCTGGACACGGAACTGATTTCCGAACTGGAACTGGCTGTCCAGAATGGAGTTGACGTCCGGATTGTCGTTCCGGCTATTCCGGATAAAAAAATCGTTTATGAAGTCACAAAAGCCAATGAAGAAATCCTCACCAAAAAAGGGGTTAAAGTTTACGAATATACGCCCGGCTTTATCCATGGCAAAGTGACGCTCGTCGATCACAAGCATGCGCTTTGCGGAACCGTCAATATGGATTTCCGTTCCTATTACCAGAATTACGAGTGCGGGACCTGGCTGTACGATACGGAATGTATTCCAAAGATCCTGCACGATTTTGAAAACATCTTCCGGGAATCCAGGCTCGTCACCCGGGAAGATCTGGCCAAAACAAACTGGTTTGTCCGCCAGTACCGCCTGTTTCTCAAAGTGTTCTCTCCGCTTCTTTAAAGAGCATGGCAGATGGCCAGAAGCAATCCGCCAGAGCAGGCTGCCCGCTTCTCTTATAAAAAAGGCCGGAGACAGAAGGATCAGTCTCTGACTTTTGTTTATCTGTAAAGTTAAAGTGTAAGCAGCATGCTTCAAATCCGGTCTGGAACAGATCAGTCACTGTTTCGTATATCCTGTCTGGCATTCAGCCAAGGCAGTTTGTCCGAAGGCTTTTTTTCTAGAGCAAAAGAATTACAGACCAGCCAAAGCCTTTCAAAAAACAGGGAAAGTATTTCTGTTCTGGTGTGCAAGCGAAGGAGTTTTCCAGACAAAATAAATTCAATAGTGCCAATTGATAAATAAAACTGTCATATAAGAGAAAAAATCCAAGATAAGATCGATAAAAAAACGGTTTCGCAAGCAGGCGGAACCGTTTTTTTCTGGCTGTACGAGCAGGATCACTGTTCTTTTTTTATGACCATTTTTTCTGGAACAACCAGTTCATCAAACTGGGCTTCATCCAGCAGGCCCAGAGCAAGAACGGCTTCCTTGAGCGAGAGATTGTTTTCAAAGGCATAGCGGGCAGCCTTGCCAGCGTTTTCGTAGCCGATCACCGGATTGAGACAGGTGACAAGCATTAAGGAATTGTCCAGGTTTTCCCTGATCCGTTGGGGATTGGCTTTCAGGCCTTCCAGGCAGTTTCTGGTGAAGGAAGTCAGGGCCTGGCTGAGCAGGGTAATTGCCTGGTTGAGATTATACGCAATCAGGGGCATGAAAACATTCAGCTCAAAGTTGCCCTGGCTGGCGCCAATACCCACAGCTGCATCGTTAGCCATCACCTGCACAGCCACCATGGTCAGCGCTTCGCACTGGGTGGGATTGACTTTCCCGGGCATGATCGAAGAACCGGGTTCATTGGCCGGGATTTCCAGCTCGCCGATTCCGCAGCGCGGGCCGGAGGCAAGCAGCCGGACATCGTTGGCCATTTTCATCGCGTTGGCCGCCAGACTTTTCAGGGCCCCGGAAAAGAAGACACAGGCATCTTTGGAAGTCAGGGCATGAAAGAAGTTTGGATCCGGCTTGAAGTGGATGCCGGTCATTGAATCCAGCAAGGCACAGACGGTTTCTCCAAAACCGGCCGGTGCATTCAGCCCGGATCCTACGGCTGTAGCACCGATAGCCAGCTGGTGAACAGAGGGCAGGGCAGCTTCCAGATACGATCGCGAGTGTTCCATCATGGAGCGCCAGCCGCTGATTTCATCGCTTAAGTAGAGCGGAGTGGCATCCTGCAGATGCGTCCGGCCAATTTTGATGATGCCTTCATTTTCAGCTTCCAGCCGCCGCAATACTTCGATGCAGTAATCGATAGCTTTAAAAAGCTCGTCTCTGGCTTCCAGTGAGACCATGATGTGGAGGGCAGAAGGGAAGGTGTCATTGCTGGACTGGGAGGCATTGACCGTATCGTTTGGATGGAGCAGGGCGCAGCCGGCTTTTTCATTTGCAATATGGGTAATCACTTCGTTGACATTCATGTTGGTCTGCGTGCCGCTGCCGGTCTGCCAGATGACCAGCGGGAACTGATCGTAAAGCTTTCCTTCCAGGATCATGCGGCAGACTTCAATAATCGCTTCTTTCTGCTTTCGGGTGATTTTTCCTTCTTTTTCATTGGCAATGGCACAGGCCATTTTCAGGTAGGCAAAGGCATCGATCAAAGTGTGCGGCATCTTTTCAGTGCCAATACGAAAATTTTCAAGAGAGCGCTGCGTCTGGGACATCCATTTGGCCGCAGCCGGGACTTTTACTTCTCCCAAAATATCATGTTCAATTCTGTATTCCATTTCGTTTTCCTTTCTTTCAGGCCTGCCGGGTTCTTCTTTTTTGGCTGCAGCTTCCAGACTGGCGGCCGGAAAGGCAGCCTTAACCTGCTGCCTGCAGCAGTCCGTCAAAGCCGGCTGACCGTTTTCATTTTACAGTTCCAGAATCTTCTGGCTATACATCCAGAAAGAATGACAGATACTTTTGGCTTTTTAAGCACAGGAAGCAAAGGTTCAGAGCACCCTGGCGTGAAAAAATTGGTCAGAAAAAGATAGAGCTGCTGGATGCTTCAGAGGATGGGTTTGATATTCAGCCAATGATAATAAAACTGGTATTTATCCGGATCAGATACCTTGTTGATGATTAACAGGTAAAGCGCCTGTCGTGAAAAAGCCGTTTGGCTGTCCTGGGCTTGCAGGACATTATCTTCCTGAATCAAACCGATAAATACGGCAATCTGGTTATTATATCCAGATCTGAAAATAATCTGAAAAACATATCCTGCCATTGCAGGATTATATCGAAAAGATATCGAAAACTGTCGGAAAAATTGAAGATTTGCCATTTTCAAAATCTTGCTTTAGGACTACCTTAGAAGAAGGGGGCCTGAATCTGCTGGTTTGCAGCTCCAGCCGCTTTCCTGGCGGTGATCAGCGCCATAAGCTGTTCGATTCCGGTCTGGCGCAAGCGTTTAAACAGCGCAGAATCCATCTTGTTCGTACATTTTGGCCATTTTCTTGCTTCCGGCAACAAACCGGGATACTATTTTTATCTGTTTTAATCTGGTTTTTGGAATTTATCGTACTGAAGTGCAGCCTGTATCCGGCTTTGGAAAAGCCCTGCTTCGATCTGTTTCAATATTGTATATTCTCAATCTGTCAACCATGAATGCACACGATCAATAAATGTTATTGAAATAAATGTTATTGAAATGGACCGAAATTTGCATGGACTGCAGTTTAAAAGATTAAGGAGTTCATTTTTATGCGAATGAAAGAGCGTCTGGAGTGTTATATCGACGGATATACTGTCGCTCATATTTATATGATTAAAGATTTCTATCAGGGACAGTCCCAGAATTTCCATCTCAAGGATGAGGACAAGAACCTGATTCCCCTTTCCATCCTTTCAAAGGAAGATTATGGAGATTATATTCACTATACCTGTTCGATTGACGGGGAAGTAAAACCCGGCAAAGACTATATGATGTATGAAGAACATGCCCAGTTCTGCCCGGCAGAGTTTTCCCATCTGGTGAAAACCGAAGAATTTGCCAAAGAGTTTATTCCTCCCAAAGAAACCGTTCTGGGCTGCAGCTATTCAGAAGACCAGACTACCTTTTCGATCTGGTCGCCTTGTGCAGTCTGGATGGAAGTCGTCCTGCATGAAAAAGGCAAAGACCGCATCATTCCCATGGAGCGTAAAGATCATGGAGTATGGATGGCTCAGGTAAAAGGCGATCTGCTGCATACCTTCTATACCTATCGTTTCAAGATTAACGGCAGAGTCCAGGAAAGTGTTGATCCGTATAACCCGTTTACCGGATCCAATACCCTGGTTTCGCAGGTCAACTCTCTGGCCAGGCTGAAGCTGCCGGAAAAAACGGCTGTAAAAGAGATGGGGCAGGATACGGATGCCATTATTTATGAGGCCAGTATCCGGGATATGACTTCCCAGGAAAACAACGGTTTTACCCATCCGCGAACTTTTGAAGCCTTTGGCGAAGAAAACGAGACGACCCGTGCACTGAAAACCGGGCTGGCTTATTTAAAAACGCTTGGTGTTACCCATATCCAGCTCATGCCGGTATTTGACTTTGGCAGTGTCGATGAAGACTATCCGCAGTTCTATTACAACTGGGGATACGATCCCATGCACTACCGGGCTCTGGAAGGATCGTATTCAACCGATCCGGATGATCCTGAAAAACGGATTGTCGAGTTTGCCAGCCTGGTCCAGACTCTTCATAAAGCCGGCTTCAAAGTCAACCTGGACCTGGTCTTCAACCATGTCTGGAAAAGAGAACAGTTTGCCCTGGATCAGCTGGTCCCGGACTACTTTTTCCTGATGGACTCCAATGGCAACTATTCCAACGGATCTTTCTGCGGCAACGATATTGATACCCGCCCCGAAATGAGCCGCCGCTATCTGCTGGATTCCATCAAGATGATGATTGACGTTCTGGATGTAGACGGCTTCCGGTTTGATCTGATGGGCGTTATGGACTATACCCTGGTCAACGCCATTGCCCAATATGCCAAGTCCCGTAAAAAAGACTTTATGATTTATGGCGAGGGCTGGGATATGCCAAGCTATGTCCCCTCGGATCTGCGGGCTTCCCAGAACAACCAGGCAAAAATGCCGCTGGTCGGACAGTTTTCGGACCGCTTTCGCGAAGTGATCCGGGGCAGCAACGATATTCTTGACCAGGCCGGCTACTCCAACGGCAATCTTGGCCGCATTGGCGATGCCAGACAGGTCATGTGCGCTTCGATGCTGGAAAACCGCTATGATGCACCTTTTAAGGCAGTCAATTATGTGGAATGCCATGACAATCATACGATGTGGGATAAAAACCGGGCAGTCTGTGCGAATCAGCCAAGATCGATCCGGATGAAACGGCAGACTCTGGCCAATGCCATGGTCCTGCTTGCCCAGGGAACCCCGTTCATTCACTGCGGCCAGGAATTTGGGCGGACCAAGCAGAATCTTGGCAATACGTATAACCGCTCAGATAACTACAACATGGTTGACTACCGGCGCCGTGATGAATTCGAGCCGGTAGTCGAGCAGTTCAAGCAGCTGGTCCGGCTGCGTAAGGAGCATCCTTCTTTCCGCCTGGATACGAAAGAAAAAATCGAGAAATTTGTATCAACAGAAACCATTCAGGACAAAGTTCTGGTTTACAAAACGAGTGACGGCCAGGAAAGCCTGATCAGCTTCTTTAATCCTTCCAATGAATATTTTGAATACCGGCTGCCCCATGAAGGCCAGGTACTCTTTGATTCAGACCGGAACAATCCTGCAAAAACGGACTTTATCCGTATTCCGCCAATCAGCGTGATTGTGGTTAAGCTGGACTGAAAACCAGGTCTGCCGGCTTTTCAGCCTGTTTCAGAAATGGCTTTTACATAAGAAAATAAAATAATTCTGAAGGATCCAGGATCCGTTTTGGGTCAGCCAAAACCGGTATTGGACCCGTTTCTCCAGGCTATGCAGCGCCTTTATAAATACTGCATGCCGGCTCCAGCAAGCCTGGATCTTTAACTGGATTACAGAGAAGGCAGCTTTTTAAGCAGCCAGCCGGTTTGCCAAGCGATCAATAAGCAGGCATAAATCAGTCCGTTCAACCGCATTCATCCTGCCTGACTGCCAGATTCCGGATTCAGCCTGAGGTGTATCGGGAATGCGTGGAAATGAACGGGAAGACAAGTCCCGTGCGCTATCTGGCTGCCCGTGCCGGCTGAACAGAAGCCGGCAATAAAAAGTACCTTGCAAATTGCCCTGCTTCAAGGCGCCGGGCGAGTAAGCACTCCGCGGTGGATGCGAAAGACGCTCTGCGTCCTTACAAACGCAGGGCCGCTTTCAAAGCTGATGTCAAAAAAGAAGAGTGTTACGTTTGTCGTGATATTAGCTAACTGTAATACGGCATGATCGGAGACCTGGATTTTCAGAAATCAGCCAGTCCATTCCTGAATCTTGCCAAAGAAATCTTTCGCTGCCTGGATTAGGCCGGATTCTGGGCAGGTGAGATGCGGCTGGAAAACCTATGGGATGCCGGGCATGAGAAAACAATGTAAAGAGAAAAAACGGCCTTTATGATTTGTATTTGCCAGTCAGCCTGCAAATTTCAGCGACAGGGAGGCCTTCAGCTTTTTAAAGCAGGCAGAAGAAGCTTTCAATAAGGTCTCGTTTGATAAGCGATAAACTGCCCGGGCATGAAATTCAGAGCTTTGTTTCAGACAGAAGCTTATAAAAGCCCCGAATGGAGACAGCAGGGAAGAGAATTCATGGAATTGACAGTCTGTTTCTGGCGATTAAAATAGAAAAAAATCAAGCAAGCCCAATCAGGTTTATAAGCGAACGGAGGAAAACAATGGCCAAATTTTTTAAGGAACCATCAAGAACTTTTGCAGAATACCTGCTCGTACCAGGCTACACCGGTCCGGAAGATACACCGGATAAAGTCAGCCTGAAAACACCGCTGGTTAAATTCAAAAAAGGTGAGAAACCGGCTCTTGAGCTGAACATTCCGCTGACCAGCGCGGTTATGCAGTCTGTATCCGGACCGGAACTGGCGGTTGCTCTGGCCAGGGAAGGGGGCATTTCCTTTATTTACGGCAGCCAGTCGATTGAAAGCGAAGCAGCCATGATTCGCCAGGTTAAATCAACCAAGGCAGGATTCACCGGCAGCGATTCCAATATTTCACCGGATGCCACACTGCGTGAAGTGGTCGAACTGCGCTCCAAAACCGGCCATTCAACCATGGCTGTTACCGACAACGGCAAGAAGGACGGAATTCTGGTCGGCATCCTGACATCCAGGGATTTCCGCGAATCCAGAGTGGATCTGGACAATACCAAAGTACGCGATGTCATGACGCCTTATGACAAGCTGATTGTCGGCGATGAAGGAATCACTCTTTCAGAAGCCAATGACATCATCTGGGACCGCAAGCTGAACCAGCTGCCGATTGTTGACAAGGACCGTCATCTGAAGGCTTTTGTTTTCCGCAAGGACTATGAGCAGCATAAAGAAAACCCGAATGAAGTGCTTGATTCCCATAAACGCTATCTGGTCGGTGCCGGAATCAACTCCCGCGACTACAAGGAACGAGTTCCGGCACTGGTTGATGCCGGTGCGGATATCCTGGTTATTGACAGCTCGGAAGGCTATTCCTGCTGGCAGGCCGATACCATCAAGTGGATCCGGGATACCTATGGCGATTCTGTAAAAGTCGGAGCCGGAAACGTTGTTGATGCTGACGGCTTCCGCTTCCTGGCTGAAGCCGGCGCTGATTTTGTCAAGATCGGCATCGGCGGCGGATCGATCTGCATTACCCGTGAACAGAAGGGAATCGGCCGTGGACAGGCAACCGCAACCATCGAAGTTGCCAAAGCCCGTGATGAATATTATGAAAATACCGGAATCTATGTGCCGATCTGTTCGGATGGAGGCATTGTCCAGGATTATCATATGACTCTTGCCCTGGCTTTTGGTGCCGATTTCGTCATGCTCGGCCGCTATTTTGCCCGGTTCAAGGAATCGCCAAGTAAGGTTGTAACCATTAACGGCAGCTACATGAAGGAATACTGGGGCGAAGGTTCAGCCCGCGCCCGCAACTGGCAGCGCTATGACGTCGGAGGCGAAGGCAAGATGTCCTTTGTCGAAGGCGTTGATTCCTATGTTCCTTATGCCGGCGCCCTGGCTGACAATGTCGGCCTGACAATTTCCAAGATCAAGCACACAATGTGCAACTGCGGCTTCTTGAATCTTCCGGATTTCCAGAAGGGAGCTAAAGTCACTCTGGTCAGCGCCGTATCCATTTCTGAAGGCGGAGCCCATGATGTTCTTGTCCGAGACGACAAGATCGAAGCTTCCCACTGATTGAGAAAGCTTGCTGGCAGTCCTTCCGGCCTAAATCGTTTTATTGATTCATCATCTAGCAGCAAAACCGCATTTTCCACGTTCTGGAAAGTGCGGTTTTTATCTTTTTTTACAGATTTTTGGAACAGAACATTGAAATATTATCATTCTAAAGTTATCTATTTTGCCGGCTGATTAATGCCGCCGGGGCTTTTTTGAAAGCTGAAAAGCTCCGGGCCTGGCAGATACAACGGACTTATGGTGAATATGGTGAAGATTTCTGAATTTTAACATTCTAAAATGGCGGATTGCCTATAA
>Charlie_p1__coassemble_504_pt1 | contig 19835 bp, 14 predicted proteins | sample Charlie_p1__metabat2_high_PE_014 | metagenome-assembled genome bin Charlie_p1
CTGTCCTTCAAGCCCCCACTTCAGCGCAAAGCGCAAGTGGGGGTTATTGACGGGTAAATCCCCCCTCAGCTTCAGTATAGCCAGAAGAGTTATTAGTGTACCGTTTAGTAATCGAGAATTTTTTCCATGCCGATCTTCTGTTCGTGCAGATCAAGCGAACGATAGAATTTAAGTGCATCCGTGTTATCTGCCCACACATTAAGTGTGACATTATAACAATTGTTTTCCCTGGCAAAACCACAGACATAATCATAGAGCTTTTTGCCGACATGCTGGTGGCGGCAGTTTCTGTCCACGCAAAGATCATCAATGTACAAGGTCCGGATATCCGTGAGGATGTTGTCGTTTTGATACTGCTGGAAGATGCAGAACGCATAGCCGGCAACCTGGCCGTCTTCCTTTTCATAAACAAAAATCGGGCGCGAAGGATCATTTAAAATATCCGCCAGCTCGTTGTCTGTGTATTTTCGCTTTCCCTTCTGGAATAAATCCGGCCTGGCCTGGTGGTGGACATCCAGCACCTGGCTGAGCAGCTCATCAATGCGCTCCATATCTTTAGCTTCTGCTTTGCGAATCATAGACTCTTCCTTTCCCGGCATAAATGCCCTGTTTATCGTAAATTTCCTGTTTCTTTCCATTATGGTCCCGAACCGGGCCCCTGCCTTTGATTTTTTTTCATCTGCCAGACCTCTGCCTGGCGATTCATGGCCGATCTGTCTGGTTTTTGGCCTTTTTATCCCGGAAAGGCAAAAACCCGAAGTCACCGGGATGCGGCGGCTTCGGGGATGAGCCAGGATTTGGCCAGACTCTGGTTTTGGCTTAGCTGCGGCTGAACGCCTGGCCTTCATCCTTCCAGCCCAGATGGATCAGGTATTCCCGCTCACTCTGGCTTGCCGTAAAATGATGGGCACCGCTTTGGGCATTGGGATTGTACAGCCGGTAAATGATGCCGGATGCGGCCCCTTCCAGGCCGGATTCGGCATCGGAGGCCGGGTTGAGGGTATGCCAGGCAATGCCTTCCTGCCTCCAGCCTTTGCCGGCCAGAATGGCATATTCGTTTTCATCCGTGGTGTAGTGATGGTCGCCGGCATTGGGGTTGTACAACCGGTAAACTGGCAGGCCAGCTGATTCTTCTTTTCCGGCTCCATACCAGGCCAGGCCTTCCGTTTTCCAGCCGGCTTTTTCCAGAAATGAATTTTCTTCAAAGGAAGCGGTATAGAAATGCTCGGAAGAATTCGGGTTATAAAGCCGGTAAATGGGGCTTTCCAGATCCGAATTGCGGGCCGTCCATTCCAGCCGAGCGGGATCAAACGCCACGCCGCCCGTATAGAGCAGTCCCTGGCCTAAAATCATCTGGCCAAAACCAAACAAACCGATCAGCTCGTTTGAAGCATTGAAAACCGGGGCACCGCTCTGGCCTTTCTGGCCATACAGATCGAAGGTCATGCTGGAGCCGGCCAGCGAACGGACCGTTCCCTGCGATTCCATCAAAGGACGGCTTTGTAAGCTTTCCGCCATGGTGCTGCGGGTATAGCCGGCCATCTTTATTGGCGAGCCGGGTGCTGCCTGGCTGGAAGGCTTAAGCATTCCTGTCTGGTTTCCAATGGGGCTTTCCAGAGCAAGAATGGCAATATCCCGGCTGGAATTTCCATCCTGGATCCAGGTTTTATAAACAGAAGCCTGCATGGTTTCGCTGCGGCTGGAATACGTCTTGCCTCGGGCGGTATGAATCTCGATACTCCTTGCCCACTGCAGGCCGGAATCCCGCTCATAAACACAATGTGCGCAGGTCAGGATGGTATTTGGTCCAATGACTACTCCGCTGGCTTCGCCCGTAATTCCCTGTTTCTGGCCCGGCTGGCCTGCAAATTCAAGTTCCAGCTGGACAATGGCCCCGTAAGGCCAGGATCCAGGATCGCTGACCGCTGTCATTGAGGGCTCGAGAATGGCTGGACTGCTTTCCAGCTGCATTTCGGATTCCGGCAGGCCCGGATCCAGATCAATCCTCCGGCTTTGGATATTGTCCTGTGCCGTTTCGGATTCATTGGCAAAATCAGAAGCCTGCGGGAGTGTATAGCGCACGGTATCGCTGCTTTCCTGCACCAGCCCGCCCCAGCCATCTTTTCTGCCGGTATCAAAGCCGCTCTGGCCATCCGAAAGAGCGATTTGACTGCTTTGTCTTATGGCCTGATAGGCAATGGGCAAAGTGCGGGCAGCTGCCGGGGTGAAAAAGCTGCCGACCGCTCCAGAAACAAGAGCGCAGGCAAAAGCTGTATACTGGATAGCCCGTTTTTTCAGGCTCTGGATCGTTTTGGCCATGGAATCACCTCGTTGTCGCCGGCTGGTCTGGATTCTGGATGCGCAATGGAAAGATGCTGCCGGATCAAAAAGCAGAATCAACATCCGCCAGAACGTATCCAGGAGAAAACCAGCCTGTACATTTTTATTTTATATCATCCCAGTATTATCTTTTTGTTGCATTATTTTTTAATTTTTCTGATTCTGTCCTGCCCGGATGGTCCGGCCAGGCTTGTTTTCTTTTGGGAGTGTACTTTATGTATTTTATTGTTGCTTGTTTATGCCGAAGGCATCCAGCATGTGCCCTGAAAGAGCCAGAAACCAGAACTCCGAATGACATGAATATGATTATCACCTTTTCCAGATGTTTTTGCCAATCAAAAAGGAGATTTCCTTTGTTTTGGGAAATCTCCTTTTTCTGTGTATGCGTCTGCAATTGTGCATTTTGCAGGCACGGACGACCTGGCGTGCAGGCAGCCTGTCATTTTCGAGGGGATCAGCAGTAAAGACCGCCCGGCAGCCAGAGGAATTGTCTTGAATAAAGACTGGGATCAGTCTTTGGAAGATGCTTCAGAACTCTGTGAAGTTTCTGTGCTTTCCGCCGGTTTTTCATTCGAAGAATCCGATTCGGTATCCAGCTTGAAGATGTAGCGGACTTTGGAATCGTAGCCTTCCGGAGCGCCGGCAAAGTTGTCATAGGATTCGTTGAAGTCTTCTGTCTGTTCACAGATTGTCTTGAAGGCATCCAGCTGTTCTGTAGTCCAGCCAAGAACTTCTTTCAGCTTGCCCATGCCTTCTTCATTGAAGCGGGCGGCTCCATCCTTGAGCTGGCTGGCCCCGTTGACCAGATCTGAAGCACCCGAATCCAGGCGGCCGACACCAGACTGGAGTTCAGAAGCACCGGAATCGAGCTGGTTAGCTCCGCTCTGGAGTTGAGAAGCGCCGGAATCGAGCTGTTTTGCGCCGGAATCCGCGGACTGGATACCGGAATCCAGCTTGACGGCTCCATCAGAGAGCTGTTTTGCACCATCGTGAAGCTGGGCGGCACCATCTTTAAGGGCGGCACTGCCGGTATAAAGCTGGCCGGCGCCATCGTCTGCGGCATGAATACCGGACTGCAGATCGGCTACACCCTGATCGGCAGAGGCAATACCTTCATGCAGCTGGCCGGCACCGCTGGAGACTTTGCCGGCACCATCGGCAAGGCTGGAAGCACCAGAAGCGAGCTTGCTGGTACCGGATTTCAGCTTGGAAGCCCCGGAGGAAAGATCGCTGGCGCCGCTGGAAACCTGCTGGGCACCGGCATTAAGCTGCTGAATGCTGGCGATCAAAACGGGCACTTTCTCCATTGCCCCTTCGACCTGCTTGACGGTTCCGCCCAGCTTGGTTTCTCCAGACTTGACCTGCGTTTGCATATCAGACAGGCCGGTTCTGACTTGTTTAACGCCATCATTGCCGGCTTTTAAAGCTGCTGAAGCACTTCCAAGCCCTTCGGCTGCTGTACTCATCGACTGCTGAAGTCCCTGCGCAGCTTCTGTCAGTTTCTGACGTTCCTGTTCGTTGATCTGTTTCTGCTGTTCCAGTTCAGCATTGGCTTTGGTCAGATCCGCCTGCGCCTGCTGGAGCTGGGCCACAGTGCTGTCGATTTCCGGAGCGGCATTATACAGGTTGTTGGTTGCGGCATCGACATTGGCCTGTGCGTTGTTTAACGCGGCAGCATTATTGGCCAGCTGATTGGCCGCATCATTGACCTGCGCTGCACCAGAAGCATCGACCTGCGGAACAACAGCATCAATTCCGGCAATCGCTTCCGGGATCTGGCTGGCTGATCCGCTGGCAGCCTGCATGGAACCGGCAGCCGACTGGACACTGCCTAAAGCTGAAGAAGCATCCGGCAGGGAAGCGGCGGCATCATTGAGGACTGCTGCTGCTTCCGGGCTGGTTTCAGCCAGTTCAGCAGCCTTGGCTGCGAGGGCGGCTCTGGAGCTTTCTACCGAAGAAGCCAGGGAAGAGATCTCACCTTCCGCTGCTGCGGTTGCAGAAAGGGCTGCATCCACATTGCCTGCTACACCGGCTTTTGCCTGGCCGGCTGCCGCAATCTGTTCATTGCGCTGGGCAATCTGGGCATTGGCCGCATCAACTGAGGCCTGCGCCTGGGCAATGGAGGCATTAACCGATGCTGCACCATCAACTAACTGGCCAGCGGCACCGGCCGAAGCTGCAGAGACATTATTTAAGGTATCCTGGGCGGCATAAATATTCGCTTTGGACTGGTCCAGGGAAGAGCTGGATACGCCGATGCCGCTCAGATTGGCACCTGTATCCACGCTTCCGCCCTGGCTGGCTCCGGTAAGATCTCCGGCACTGGCAGCAGAGGCCAGTCCGGCCTGAATTTGATCGACTGCAGCAATTCCGGCATCCAAAGCTGCAGTGCTCTGATCCAATCCACCAACAGCCTGGCCTAAACCTGTATCCAGGCTGCTAATCATATTTGTTGCGCTGCTGATAATACCTGAAGCCATTGTCGGCAGGCTTTCTAATTCAGACGTTTTGTCGGCCAGAGCAGCTGTCCCGGCTGCTACCTTGCCGGCACCATCGGCCAGTTTGCCGGCGCCATCAGCCAGCGCGCCCGCACCATCATCAACCTGGCTGGCGCCATCGGCCAGTTCACTGGCTCCGGAAGAAAGCTGGCTCGTTCCATCGACTAAATCGCTGGAACCGGAAAGCAGCTGGCTGGTGCCGTCTTTCAGTTTGGCAGAACCATCCGAAAGCTGGGCGGTGCCGTCTTTCAGGGCGGCGGCGCCATCGGTCAGTTTTACAGTGCCGTCAACAGCCTGGAGCGTACCATCCACAAGGGAGTAGGTACCATCAACCAGGACACCGGATCCGGCAGCAAGCTGGCCGGTTCCTTCAGCCAGAGCACTGGTTCCGGATTTGAGGGTTCCCACACCGCCAGCCAGACGGCTGGTGCCGTCTTTCAGGGAACTGGTGCCGCCAGCCAGCTGGCTGGTGCCGTCTTTGAGCTGCAGCGTGCCATCCGCCAGGGCGGCTGCGCCGCTTTCCAGCTGATCGGCGCCGTCAAAGAGCTCGCCAACCTGTCCGGTCAGATCGGACATTTCATCCAGCTGGGAGAGTTCCTTCAGCTCAAATTCGTTGGACATGCCGATATACATGTTCGGTGCTTCATAGTTTTTCACATCAGCGGTAATGACAATATTGTCGCTGGCATCCAGCTTGTCGGTCAGTTCAGACAGGCCGGCGGATTTCATCGTTTCATTCAGGCCCGGGATCGCCGCAAAAAGCAGGAACTCCTTGTCGCCATCGTTTACGGATTTGCCTTGTTCGCACTTGACGTTGGAGAAGGACTCATTGTCCAGGTCCATCATGCCCCCGGCTAAAAAGGTCGGGTGGATGAGGACATCCTTGCCGTTGACATGGACTTTTTTCGTTTCGGTATTTTTCAGATGAACGGTCATTTCCAGCTTGCCGCTTTTGCCGGCCAGCTGTTCCGGCTTGATTTCCTTGCCGTCCAGCTTGTAGGTAATGGAGACGGAAACCGGAGGCTTTTTCGTGGTATTGCCCTGGTAGTACAGGTCATTGCCTTTAACGTTCCAGGTATAGGTCGAGCCAGAAACGGATGGCTTTTCATCGCCTTCCAGGTTTTCGACCTCATTCAAGTTCAGGACTTCCTTGACGTTTTCCAGGCCGTTGTCATCATGCAGCCAGCTGGAAACAATTGTTTTATCAATATTTCCGTTTTCATCGATCATCGAATAAACGGTTTCGCTTTTGGTCTTTCCATCCTGTTCTGCCTGGTCATCCTTGGCGTATACAGCACAAGGCAGGATGGAAACGGCCATGGACGATGTAAGAAGCGATACTTCAAGAATACGGACTGTATTTTTACGCATGAGCAGGTTTACCTTCACTTTCTGTAATTGAATGCGAATGATTCTTTGTTTCTTCCTCGTTTGCTGCCGGTTTTGGCCAGCTTTTGGTTGTGCGGGCGATGAACTTGTTGCAGGCCAGCAGCAGGCTTGGCAATACCGTCAGGATTACAACGACACTGATTAAGGCGCCGTGGCCAAGCAGGGTACACATCGACTTGATCAGATCCATTTTGGCGATCAGCGATACACCCGAGCAGGCCGCAAAGAAGGACATGCCGGAAGTAATAATGGAGGGCATGGTCTGGGTGATGGATGTCGTAATGGCTTCCTTTGCATTCAGGCCTTTGCCAAGCTCTTCCTTGAACCGGCTGGTCATCAGGATGGCGTAGTCAATGCAGGCGCCAAGCTGGATGGTTCCAATAACGATGCCGGCGATAAACGGTACTTCCGTTCCGGTTAAGAACGGGATGCCCATATTGACGAAAATCGCAAACTCAATGCAGAGCACCAGGATAATCGGGAGGCTGAACGATTTAAACGTCAGGGCAATAATGAGGATGATGGCCAGGATGGATACGATGTTGACCATCTGGAAGTCAATGTTTGTTACTGAAATCAGATCCTTGGTCATGTTGCCTTCGCCGGCAATCATGCCATTAGGATCGTATTTATGGACAATGTCATACAGATCATCGATCTGCTTGTTGAGCTGGTCGGTTGCGGAACGGTAGGACGTATTGACCAGGATCAGCTTGAGGTCATCCGTCTCGATAATGTCCTTGATCGCCTGCGGCTCAAAATCGGCTGGAATCATCGGGCCGACAAATTTTTCGTAGGCAATAACATTTGAAATGCCGTCCAGTTTCTCAATTTCATTCACCATTTGCTTGGTCTGGGTCGCGGTAAGATCCTTGTCGACCATGACGAAGTGGGAAGTGGTCATGTCAAACTTGTCTTTCAGCTCGTTGGTGCCGATGACACTGGGCAGGTCTTCCGGCAGCGAAGCGGCCAGATCGTAATACTGCATGGTGTTGGCCTGGCAATAAACGGCCGGGAGAAACAGTATGGCGAAGACAACAATAATCGCCTTGTGATGTTTTTCGACCCAGGCGGAGAATTTAGGCAGCGGACGGATCAGCACCGGATGCTGCCATTTTTCAATCCATGGATCGAAGAACATTAATAAGGAAGGCAGAATCAGGATGGTTGACATAACCGCCAGCAGAACGCCTTTGGCCATGACAATTCCGATATCTCTTCCTAAAGTCAGCTGCATAACAAGCAGGGCTAAAAAGCCGGCGATTGTCGTAATGGACGAACTGGTAACGGAAATCCATGTGGCGTGAATAGCGCGGGCCATGGCATCTTCCTTCGAATCGCCTTTCAGCTTTTCTTCCTGGTAGCGGTGCAGCAGGAAGATGGAGTAGTCCATGGAAACCGCCAGCAGCAGAATCATGCTCAGCGCCTTGGTGACGTAGGAAATCTCGCCAAGGAAGATGTTGGTTCCCATGTTGTAGACAATCGGGTAAACCATTCCAAGAATGAAGACAAACGGGGCCAGCCAGGATTTCAGTCCAAGGCTGAGCACCACCAGGACCAGCAGCACCGCAATGGACGAATAGATCGGGGTTTCCCGGTCAACCATCGCCTTGGTATCCGCGGTAATTGCGGAGAAGCCGGCGACATGCTCCTGGTCATTGGAGATTTTCTTGATCTCTTCAATCGCATTCATCGTCGAGTCGCTGGCCGCGGGCTCGGTGAATGTGACAACGATCATGGTTGCGTTGTCGGCATATAAAGCATCTTTAAAGGCTGAGGGCAAAGCCTCTTTTGGAATCGTCAGATCAGCGACATCGCTGCGCCACAGTGTCTGATCGACACCGGGAATGTCCTTAATCTTTGCTTCCAGCTCCTTTACATCTTTTTCCGGCATATCATCCACAACGACCATGGCAGTGCCGGCCAGGTTGAAATCATCATTGAGATGATTCTGGGCGACAATCGATGGCGAACTTGCAGGAAGATAGGTCAGGATATCGTAGTTAACACGTGTATTGAAATACCCCCAAATTGACGGGATCAGCAGGATCGTTGCGACAAGCAGGATCATGTTGCGGTATTTAACAATGAATTTTGAAATCTTTTCCATACCTGAATTCCTTTCACGTGGCCTATCTTAGTTCTAAACTGACCAATGGTCAATTATTAAGTCCGATAATTTTCGCAACATTGCCGCAATTTTGTCTAAAAATTGACTTATGGTCATTTTCTTTCCTTTCCGTAAGGATCGGTTATAATACAGTCATGACCAGTAAAATTCAGCAGAACAAAGCCCGTAAGCGTTCCAGCCTTCTAGGCGCTGCTTATGAGCTGCTTACCCGCCGGGACCTGCAGGATATTTCGGTAGCCGACATCACCAGTCAGGCCGGGGTGGCAAAAGGAACGTTCTACCTCTTTTTTAAAGATAAATACGATCTCCATGACAGCCTGATCGCCAGAGAGTCCTTCCAGATCCTGACCCGCGCCCTGGCCGAACTGGACAGCAACGACATCCGCAACTTCCAGGATGCAATCATCTTCATGATCAACCACATCCTTAAGCAGCTTCAGGAAAACCCGCTGCTGCTGCACCTGATCAAGCGCAACCTCTCCTTCGGCGTTTTCCATAAGCATCTTTCCAGTGCAGCCGATGAAGAGCATATTGATCTGAGCACACGATTTACAGAGCTGGCCGAGCGCTGCGGCTATCATTATGAAAAGCCGAAAATCGTCTATGCGATGATTCTTGAGCTGACCGGAACGCTTTGCTACACATCAATCGTGGAAAACGAGCCGGCCCCGATTGGCGAAGTCAAGCCGATGCTTTTCAATGCCATCCGGGCAATCCTGGAAAGTGCGCCCCAGCGAAAACCGGAAGCTGCTGCCCCGGTCCAGCCGGCTGTACAGTCGGCAGGAAGTGCGGATTACGAAAGTCCGAAGCCGGAAACCTTGAAAGCCTGAATCCAAGCCGCTTTTATAGCAGAAAAAAACCGGATTTCTCCGGTTTGAATAACTTTCTGGTTTGAATGAAGCCAGTCTGCACTCCCTCTTGGATGGCCATTCAGGCCTGGCCAGCTGCGTCCTTGCATACATCGACCCAGCCGTTGGCTTTTGAGTACTTTTCAAGCTCAGGCAGGCTCAGCTTAATGGCACTGCTGGAACTGCCGCAGGCAGGATAGACGCTGTCAAAGGCTTTGAGCGATTCATCCAGGTACACCTGAACCCCATCCTTAACGGCAAAAGGGCATACGCCGCCCACTTTATGGCCGACCAGCTCTTCAACTTCATCGGCCTTGAGCATGCTGGCCTTGACTCCGAACGTGCGCTTGAACTTTCCGTTCTGGATCCGGGCCTGGCCGGCGGCCACAACCAGGATCGGTCCCTCGGCCCCCTGAAAGGAAAGGGTCTTGGCAATCTGGTTGGGCTCGCAGCCAAGGGCATGCGCTGCCAGATCGACTGTCGCACTGGATTCGTCCAGTTCCAGAATGCGGTCCGCAATACCCAAAGCTTCAAATTCTTTTTTTACGTTTTCAATCGACATGTCGGATACCTTCTTTCTTTGCAAAACGGCTTCTCTTTTCGAAGCCGTTTTTTTTGTCTTCATTTTTGCCGGTCTTTTTTGCCCATGACATGAGGTTCACATCGGTTTTGACTGTCCGGGTCTGGACAGGCTGTTTCCTGATGGATTTTTCTACCGGCTTTTGCTTGTTCAATTCTGGTTTGAATTTTGCACTTTTCAGTCCCGGCTTTTGTTTTTCATTTTACGCCGTGAACTGCCGCTTCACTTTCTTTAAAGGGGCGCCTGCTGCTGCGGCCTGCAGATCGGGCAAAAAAATTCCGCCTGAAGCGGGCTTGAAAGCCCATTCAGGCGGAAGAAGATAATCTTAATGATAGTAATGATTCCGGTTTTCCAGCGCCGGCTGCCACAAAGCATGACCTGGCTCTAAGAGCAAAGGCAGGTAAAGGATATGTCGGGTCAAAAAGCGATTTTTTCCTGGCGGCTGGAAAGCTTAAAAATCAATAGCCATATTTTTTGCGCAGCAGAATCAGCGATCCGGCCGACATGATAAACGCCAGGCCTTCCGAAACTGCGTTGGCACTCCAGATTCCCGTCAGTCCAAAAAGCGATGGCAAAATGAGAATGGAGCCGACCTGGAAGACAAACATGCGCATGAAAGCCAGCAGGGCGGAAACAAAACCGTTGTTCAGGGCGGTAAAAAAGCCCGAAGCAAATCCGTTAAATCCTGCCAGCAAGAAGCCAAGGCTGTAAATCCGGATTGCTGCCTGGGTCATGTCCATCAGCGTATCGGAATAGGAAACAAATACTGCGGAAAGCAGCGGCGCTGTAGCATCCGCCAGCAAAACCATTACGGCATTGGAAATGCCAATCAAGATCAGGGATTTTCGCAGGAGGTTTTTCAGCTCGGCATGGTTGGCTGCACCATACTGATAGCCAACGCATGGAGCTACTGCCATGGTGTAGCCCAGATAGACCGAAGAAAACAGGAAAGTCAGATACTGCAGAATTCCATAGACAACGACCCCGTCGGAGCCGGCCATTTCCATCAAAGCCAGGTTATAAAGCAGGACGACCAGGTTCATGGACAGGTTGGTCACCATCTCGCTCATGCCGTTAAAGCACGACTGGCCAAGAGCCTTGAAGCGCCACTTGAAGGCCGTCAGGTGAAACTCGGCTTCCTTGTGCCTGAAAAACCACCAGATGGGCACGATTGAAGTCAGTACCCAGTTCAGCGCCGTAGCCACTGCTGCTCCGCCTGCACCCATCGCGAAAATGCCGACAAACACGTAGTCCAGAACCATATTCAGCCCGCCGCCAAGCAGCGAAATGCCCAGGCCCAGCTTCGGCTTGCCGGCTGCCACCAGGAACGTCTGGAAGGATGTGGACAGAAAGAAAAACGGCAGGGCCAGAAAAAGCGGAATTCCATACTGCAGGCAGCCCGGAATCAGATCCTCGGTTGCGCCGCAAAGCCTGGCGATCGGAACCGCAAAAACAATCGAGAAAACAGCCAGGACGATTCCCAGGATCACTTCAAAAGCAATCAGCATGGAGAAGTATTCACTGGCCAGCCGGTTTTCCCTCTGGCCAAGCGTCTTGGAAATCAGGGCCGTTCCGCCGCTGCCGATCATGAATCCAAAGGAGCCGATGACCCCAATAGCCGGCCAGATCAGGTTAAGGGCCGTGAAAGCCTCCTGCCCGGCCAGGTTTGAAACAAAAAGCCCGTCTACAATTGTATAGAGGGATGTAAAAATCATCATGATGATGCTGGGAAGCGAAAAACGCAGCAGCTTCGAATACGTAAAATGATCAGAAATCTGGATTGCCATGAACACCTCTCCTTCTATATTTATATGCTGTCTATATTTATATGCTGTTTACAGTCACTCGATCTGTCTGCAGACAGGACGCCTGGTGCAAAGACAGAGCTTTGCCAGCTTGTTCTGCTCTTGCCTGCAGCCTCATTTCAAGGTTTCCGGGCTTTCTGGCAAACCTCATCTGATATACCTTCTGGTTTATATTCTGTCCAGATAAGGCTTTGCCGCTATCGCAGGCAAGAAAAGCCTCAGGCCCGAAATTTTATTCCGATTTCGGGTATCTCTGAGGCGAGTGCGTCCTCTAATCTATTCTATTTAAGGCTTTTTTGCAAGAAAGGTCTTTCGCGTCCGGCTTTCTTCAGCCGGCGGCCGGTTCATGCCGGATCCATCCTTCTTTTGCGCCGCTTGATTGACTGGATGTGCTTTGGTCTGTTTTTGCTTCTCTGTGTTTCATTCGTTTTATTCTGGTTTGGCACAGTCCTGGCCTGTCGATTTTTACAGTCCAAATCAGCGGTTTTGAGCTTGCTCCATCCTGTCCAGAACCTTGCGCAAGGCGGCGATGCGTCTGGGATCGGCTGCCAGATAGCCGTTCTGGTTCGGTTCGGGAAATACGGCAAAGCTGACATTTCCACGAAAAGCAGTTGGATCTTCCTTTATCGTCTTGCAGGAAGCATGAACCTGGCCAAGGCCGGTCTGTTCCAGCAAAGCTTCAGCATTCGTATGGTCAATTCCTGATGCCGGCAAAATTTCAATAGCCTGGCCAAAGCGCTTTTGCAGGGCGGCCAGCAGCGGAACGCCATGGATGGCTGTATTCTGCTGGCCGCTGGTCAAAATCCGGTCGGCGCCCAGCTCAATCAGCCGGGCAGCAGCCTGGTATGGATCCGGCATAATGTCAAATGCCCGGTGAAAGACGGCTTCTTTGCCTTTAAAGGAGTGGATCAGCTCGATCATCTGCCGGGTGCGGATTGAATCAATTGTCCCATCGGGATTGAGAAAGCCAAACGCAATGCCATCTGCCCCGGCTTTTAGCAGGCTGGCCGCTTCGTCCATCATCAAATCCGCTTCCGCCTGGCTGTAACAGAACCCTCCTTCCCGGGGCCGGACCATGCAGATCACGGGCAATGAAATATCCTTTTTCACCTGCTTGAGCAGGGCGACAGACGGAGTCAGGCCGCCTGCCGTCAGGGCGCTGTTGAGCTCGATGCGGTCAGCTCCATATTTCTGGGCATTGCAGCAGTCTTCATAGCTGGCTGCACATAATTCAAATACCGGTTTCATCCTTGTTTTTATCTCCTTCATCTTCAGTTCTTTCCTTCCTTAATATTATGAAAGAATATTATGAAAGCCCTGATGAGTCCTGCTTTATTGCTTTATATGGATCATGGTATGAATCGCTGTTTTCGCTCTGCCTTCTGCCCGCTCTTTTTCAAACCCGCTTTTGCAGGAAGAAAATCTGTGTTTTAGCTGGGGCTGTGTTGCGGACAGAGCGGGAAAACGGCTGGAAAGCTGGCCATAAGAACGGGATTCAGGCCAGAATAAATTCATGAGAGAAATTATTTGTATTTTGTCACGCTTCCGGAGTTTCAAACGTGTTCTAAGTGAAAGGACCTTTCGCTTACAGGAATTCAAATCACAGACAAAGTAACAACAGGCATATGAGAGAAACGGTAGAAACACTGTTTTCCCGCTATAAAGATTCTCTGTTCCAGGCTGCATTTTCCGTCTTGCAAAACCGGGCTGACAGCGAAGATGCAGTGCAGATGACAATGATTCAGTACTTCAGCAGTACGCAGGAATTTGAAAATGAAGACCACATCAAAAAGTGGCTGTTTCGCACGGTACTTAACAAGGCCAAAGACATTCGCCGCACTTTCTGGCGCCGCAACCGGATGCCGCTGGACGAAACGCTGGCCAATATTCCCGTTACAAGCGAAGCAGATGGCCGGCTCCTTGACGCGGTTGCTCACCTGCCCGCCAGATACCGCGTGGTGCTGCAGCTTTACTACTATGAGAATTTTTCGACGGAGGAAATCAGCCGCATTATTCAGATCAGCCCGGCCGGCGTGCGCAAGCGATTGAGCCGTGCCCGGTCAGAACTGAAAAAAAATCCTCAGGGAGGACTGGATGGATGAAGACAACGGATAAACAGGCAAAACAAATCAATCAGGATCGCTATCGCCAGGCGTTTTCCGGCCTGAAAATGGAAGCGCCGCTCTCTTCCATGCCGGAAAGGAAACCAGGAATGATGACAACAATCAAAAAACATGCCCTTGCACTCGGTGCTGCAGCAGCTCTTGTGGCTGGATCCGGTGTGGCTTACGCCCAGGATCTGGGCGGTGTTCGGACAATGGTTACCGGATGGTTTAACGGCGAGCAGAAAGCAGTCATTGCCGAGCCCAACGGCAGCAATGGATACACATTTATCAACTCCCAAACCGGCGAAGCGATAGGCGGCGGCGGAGGGGTTGCTTATGACATGTTTGGCAATGAGACCCCGCTTTCTGCCCAGGAAGTTATGGAGCAGAACAGTGAAGATATTGTCCAGGAAGACGGCCGCTGGATTTTGTACATCGAAGACCGGGCTTATGATCTGATGCCGCTGATCCAGGAAGATGTCGATACGCATTTTCGGCTGAAAAATGGTGAGGGCTGGCAGTATTATGAACTCGTCCGCGATAAAAACGGCGATATCGTCAGCTGGAGCGGCGGTCCCAGTCCTCTTGATGGAACGACGGCTGACCAGTATGCAGAGCTTGGCGAAGCAAACCGGATTCAGTAAACCGTGTATTTGGCAAAAACTGCATTTGGCCAGCACCAACTGGCAAACACTGAGCAGATAATAAATGAACCGGCTGTCCAATCATTCCTGCCAGAGGATATCTGAGAAACAGCTGAAAACGACAGCTTTCTGGAAGCTGTTTGCATCTGAATGCGAACAGCCAAAAAAAGGACGGAACAACTCCTGTTCTGCCCTTTTTTAGTGCCCTGGTTTTATTGCCCTGTCTGCTTTTATTGCCGGTGCTGCCAGCCAGTTCCGGATCGCCAGATTCCAGAGACCCTTTCTTTCAGGGCGGTTTTGCTTTGAATTTTGGACTGGACGGACTTTTGGCTGGATGAAGTTACGGTTTTCCCTTTGGCAGCTTGTCCGTTTTTTCTCCTTAACTGTTCTGGCCTGCTTTCCCAAACCTGGTTGCTGCAGAGCCTGAGTATAATGCTGCCGATCCGGTCCGGTCGTTTCCTATAATTATTGTGTATATCTTGTAATTATTGTGTATATCTTGAAACGGCAGATCTACCTGCTTTTGATCTTTTCAAGCCCAGACTGAATTCGTCAGGAGGAAAAACCATGAAAAAACTTCTCTCTGTCCTTCTTTCATTTGCCTGCCTGCTTGGCCTTTGTACCGTTTCCCTGCACGCAAAAGAAAATGAGGTTCCGGAAGCCGCACCTGCCGTCAGTGCCCTTCACACCACATCCAATCGAATCGTTGATTCATCCGGAAAGCCGGTAGTTCTCAATGGAATCTCGACGCATGGCCTGGCCTGGTTTGGCCAGATTCTCAACCAGAACAGCTTTTCTCATTTCAAGAATGATTTTGGCCTGAATGCAGTGCGGCTGGCGCTGTATACCCAGGAATACGGCGGCTACTGTACCGGCGGCAGCCAGGCCCAGCTCGAGGCACTCATTGACCAGGGCGTAAACCTGGCAGTGGCCAATGGAATGTACTGCATCATCGACTGGCACATTCTGTCGGATGGCAATCCGCTCACGCACGCGGACCAGGCAAAAGCCTTTTTTGAAAAAGAAGCGCAAAGATACGGCAAGGTTCCCAATGTCATTTTTGAAATCTGCAATGAGCCTAACGGCGGCACCACCTGGCAGCAGATCAGCCAGTATGCAGCCCAGATCATTCCCGTCATAAGAGCACACTCCAATAACCTGATTCTGGTGGGAACACCGACCTGGTCGCAGGAAATTGACAAGCCGGCTGCCAGCCCGCTTCCTTACTCCAACGTTGCCTATACGCTTCATTTTTATGCCGGAACTCATAAAGACGACCTGCGAAACCGATATGCCCAGGCGGCTGACCGGATTCCAGTCGTTGCCAGCGAATATGGAATTACGGCAGCCGATGGAAACAGCGGCATTGATATCGACAATGCGAACAAGTGGATGAATGTCCTTGACCAGCACCAGACTGGCCGCTTCCTGTGGTCTGCCTCCAACAAGAATGAAGGCTCTGCGATTCTCAAGCCTTCTGCCAGCCTGGAAAACTGGAGCCTGAACGATCTTTCCACCTGCGGCCAATGGCTGCTAAGCCGGGCCAGTCATTCCGCTGCCGGCAATCCCAATCCTGCCCTTCCCGGCACGCCCGCAGTTCCTGCACCATCCCTGGCTCAAAGTCAGATGAGCCTGGCTGCAGCAAACAGCTGGCCGGCTGGGTCCGACCAGTGCACCCAGCTTTCGGCAACGGTAACGGCCACAGGCAAGGGAACCACTTCAATGTGGGCCTTTGTCCTGAAATTTCCGCAGGCCATAACCGTAAACAATCACTGGAATGGCAAAGTTTCCCAGATTGCACCGGATACGCTGCTGATCTCGTCCATGGACTATAACGCAAAACTGAATGCCGGCAGCCGCACAGGTGATATCGGGCTGATTGTCCAGTCGGCCAAGGCGATTGATCCAGCATCGGTTCAGGTCAGTGCTTCTGGCCAGGGAGCTCATTCCGTCATTATGCAAAGACTGTACAACCCTAATTCCGGAGAGCACTTCTACACAAAAGATGTCAAAGAACGCGATGCTCTCGTCTATCTGGGCTGGAAGTATGAGGGAGCGGGCTGGATCGCACCAACGGCTTCCTCCACACCGGTTTACCGATTGTACAATCCAAATGCGGGCGATCATCACTATACGATGGATGTTCATGAGCGTACGGCCCTGATTCAGGCTGGATGGAAAGATGAGGGCATCGGCTGGTATTCTGCCGACCAGAAAGAAGTTGCGCTTTTGCGGCAGTATAATCCAAACGCCCGCAGCGGCGCCCACAACTTTACCGCCAGCCAGACAGAAAACGATGCCCTGGTCCGGGCCGGATGGAAAGATGAAGGCATCAGCTGGTATGGCCTGGCTGACTTTTCCTGAAAAAGAGTACAGGAAATCTTTGGGCCAGCCGGGCCGGAAGTAAGCTTCCAGCCATCAGAACAAAGATCGAACACCGCCTTCAAATCCGCTGTTTCTGTATCAAATACAGGCAGCTGATTCGAAGGTTTTTCTTTTATCCGCGATACCCATCCTGATTTTTTGCCTGTTTTCTGTCCTGGCGGATGATCATTGGCAAAATTGATCCAGAGATCAGCGTAATTTTCCCGGCAGGCCTGAGAGAGCGCAAACCCAAAGAAAAGCCGAAAACTGACCAGCGGGAAGATCTGGTTTCTTCCGAGCTGCTTTTTAAGCAGAAAGAATAGGACCAGATGCTTCCAAGATTTCCAGTGATTTATTCAAGCCATCCTCTTTGAAGCTCCAGGAAGTTTTATTTAAAAACCAGCTTTATTTCATATCAGTACGGCAGATTTTGCAGGCAGTGCCTTTACGCAAAAAAGCCTGCCCAGGAAAATCGATCTGGACAGGTTTTTACTCTGTTTCATTTTCAGTTCAGGCGGAATATGAATTTCGAAAGGAAATCGTTTTTGGGGGACGTGGTTCAGCCTGAGCCTTCTATTTTAATCTTTCCGGCCAGTCTTTTGGCCGTTTCTGCAGGGGTCTGCAGGTTAATTTATCGTGCGATCAGAATGGATGGCTTGAGAAAGAATCCGGCTTAAAGGCCAAGACGCTTTTTCATTTCTTCCAGTTCGGAATCGACAGAAGAGCTGCTTCCGGCATCGGCATACTTGTCGGCCAGATCATCCGTTGTGGACTGCGAATTCAGCTGGGCTTCAGCCATAGCGGCATCGAGCTGCTTGTTGGCTTTGGCTTCCATGCGGTCAAAGGCTTCAAAAGAAGTGTTCGTATCCGGCATGCTGGAAACGAGCTTGTTCATCGCCTGCTGGGCTTTGGCTGCAGCTGCTTTGGCTTTAATGGCATCCTTGCGGGCTTCGAGCGTTTCGATATCGTTCGCCAGCTTGTCATACATCTGGCGCATCTTGTCTGCGTTGGCGTTGGCCAGTTCGGCAGTCTGTTTTAAAGCAGTGAGTTTTTCTTCAATTTTCTGCTTCTGGGCGATCAGTTTTTTGGCATCGCCTTCATTGTGAGCGATCAGAGCGTTTTCAGCAGCTTTCTGATAACGGGCAACGTCGGCCTGGCATTCGGCCACATCGCGGTCAGCCTTAGCTGCATCAGCCATGACTGAAGCGGTCTGCGACTTGACTTCTGCGAACTGTTCGCGGGTATTGCGAAGCATCTGATCCGCCATTTTTTCTGGATCTTCTGCTTTGTCGAGAAGAGCGTTGATGTTGCTCTTCATAATTTCACTGAATCTGGAAAGGATTCCCATAGTATTTGCCTCCTGATTGGCTTGGAGCTATTTATTGTTATTGCTGTAGCGGTTGACCAGGTCATCATCATCTGGATCGCTGGTCTGCAAAGGAGTAGCAAGAATTCTTGCGGTTTCTTCTGCTTTTTCTCTGGCCCGTTTGTTGCGCAGGTAAATCATGATGATTACCCCTGCGATGACCGCAATGATGGCAATAACAATCAAAGAGCGCATTGCTACATCATTAGATGTGGTCGTTTTCGTCATAATCCGGTTAGCGGTCTGGTTGAATACATCCACAAACATCGCATCGGTACTTTTGCCGCTGGACCATTCATTGTCCATGTAGTTCCAGAAGATCTCTACAGCCTGCGGATCCATGACGGTATCTACACGCTTGCCGTTGACTGTCTGCATGTATCCCACAGAATTGGGGTCGGCATCCGCGAAATACATGTAGAGAAAAGTATCTTCGTTATCGATGTTCCTGTTGTAGTATTCTTCCGCAAATTCGGCTTTCTGTGCGTCCGTTTTCAGGGATGGATCATAGCTGCGAATGACGATATACGGCTGGATTCCTGTTTTGTCGTAAAAGGTTTTCAGCTGCGAGGCGGTTTTTGAAGGATTTTCAAAAAATCCTTCCTCATCGACAATGCAGTTGGCATCGAACGGTTCTTGCGCCTGGATCTTTTCCCGGTTGTGACTGCTGGCCGGAACAGAAGCGGAACTGCCATTTGATGAACAGCCCATGCATGAGAACAGGAAAATACACATCAGGACGATGAAAACTACGGCTATCATTCCAAATGTGCCGCCTGATCTTCTGCGCTGCTGGCCATATCCATAATTTGGATCATAGCCAGGATCATTCATCGGGTTCATTCCCGTCAACGGATCATAAGGATCCGCCATATTGCGGCGACGCCGGCTGTTCATGCTGCTTCCCATAAGGCTTCCCATTAAAAACGGGAAGAGCGGAGAAGAGCCCCGTCCAGAATCATAGCGCCGGTTATTCTGATACGGATACTGATTCCGGTAGGATGGCATCGATCCGGGCTGGGTAAAGCTGTCCGGACGGGTAGTATTCCGTTTCTGGGCAGATCCAGGACGGGCTGTCGGATTTGAATTCATGCGGTGTCCGCTTGACGAACGGGTGGAGCTGGAAAAGGAATGCCCGGATGTTGAACGGTTGTTCCCGGACCCTCCCATTGGCCTTGGCATAGGGCCGCCCCCTTTCGAGCTGGAGCTGCAGAAATCCGCACTGGATATCACAGACAGCTTTCTGCATCTCCGCATTCTTGTTCTGGTGCATGAGCATCTGAGCTGTCCGCAAATCCTGAATTCACAGATTTGATGCACCTGGACAGACCAGAAAAGCAGCAGGCTGGGATCCCAAAAACAAGGCATCAGCCGGAAATTTGTCCTGCCAATCGCCCTGAAACGAAGCATTTTGCTGTTTTCGAAAAAATTATGTCTGGTTTTTCAGGAGATTTCAAACGTCGTGCATAGCCTTTATTTATCCGCATATATTGATTTTATCCCATAATTTCCCGGGCAAATTCAAGCCAATTGGTTGAAACATGCTAGCAATCCGAAAATAGCGCCTGCACTTATCCTGCCAATATTGTTTTCTTATGAATTTGGGATGATTCCTTGCCAAAAATCTTTTGCCTGTCCACACTTGCGGGTCCAAAACGGAACATTCATGGCTTCTGGTAAAGCTTTTTGGCAGGTAATTCTCATCCATTATGAAAGAACAGGGAGTATGAAAACCGGTTTTAAATTCTCCTTCTTCCTGCAGTTA
>Charlie_p1__coassemble_530_pt1 | contig 19268 bp, 15 predicted proteins | sample Charlie_p1__metabat2_high_PE_014 | metagenome-assembled genome bin Charlie_p1
TTATCTAAAGATGAAATTTATATTCGAGAGTAAAATAACTGTCAAAGACCCGTGCGAAATAAGATTTTCTCCGGAACCTGAAAACAGGTTCCGGATTTTTATGACGGAGTATTTACTGGCGGATAGAGATGGACGGTAAAAACTAAATGTTCATATCCGGCGAACAAAATGATCGACAAGTTTGCCGGTGATCCGTTCGTGATGCAAACCGGAAAAGAAGAGAGATGATCGCTGTTAGTTGGCAAATATGGCTTAAATATGGTATAAATGTGGCTTTTTCGGGAATTGGTCTTAAAAGCAGGGAAACTGGCAAATTATCCGAAATCCTAAAAAGGGCTTACAAAATAATAAAAATCTATCGATCTGTACCGCTTTCTTAAGGATTTGCTAAGAATTAGCTCACTAGAGACCGTAAATGGGTTGAGTCATTTTGTCTGTCTTTGATAGACTTTCTGTAGATTTATTTTTGAGAAGAGAAACAGGAGGTTTACCAATGAAAGCTGCAAAACAGATTCTGGGTGCCGTGTTTGCGGGCTGCATGCTTCTTTCACCGGCTGCGCCGGTCATGGCTGCGGGCAAGACAAACATCACCAGCATTGAACAGAGCACGAAGCTTAACGTTCCTGTCGTATTCAAGGAAGACGTAAAATCAGAAAAAATCTCGCTTGCTTCGGCAAGATCACAGGATATTAAAAAATATACCCAGGCCGACCTGGTTGCCCTGGGAATTGGCGGCATGGCCAGAGTCCGGGTGGATGGCAAGATGATCAACATTGAGCAGAAATGCCTGGCGATCTCGGATGAGGAAAAAGATAAGCTGAAAAAAGAACAGGAAAAGGACGCTGAAAACCAGGAAAAACGCGAGGAGGCACAGAAGAAAGTCAAAGCCAGCTCCGGCAAGAGTTCAGAAGATTCGGAAGATGATTTTGATGAAGAGAATGGCGACATTCCAACAATCGATGAGATCGAACTGGAATCGCTCAATGTCAGCGGTGCGAATACTTATTCCTATTCCGGTTCCGTACTGACACCTTCCGCTGGTGTAAACCAGGGACCATCCGGCAAGGAGACTTATTACAACCTGCCGATGGAAGGCGTTGTGGCCATCATGCGTTCAATTGGCAACAACGATGAGTACTGGGTAAGAGATGACGGCGTCAAGATGCTTGGCGATTATGTCATGGTTGCAGCCCATCTGCCAACCAGACCTCGCGGTTCGCTGATCCCGACCTCTCTGGGAATGGGCATCGTCTGCGATACGGGAACCTTTGCCTTAAGTGACCATACCCAGCTTGATATTGCCGTAAACTGGTAATCCGAAAGGAAATCCAGAGACAGAGCGGCATCGCTGCGAAATACCAGAAACTGAAAACTTGGAATAAAGAAAAATCCAGCCTCATTGTTCAGGTAAACCTGATGGAGGCTGGATTTTTGCGTTCTGAACAGAGTACAGGGATGAGATTCCGATAAGGGATGAAGCATGCCAGGCTGCGTTTTGCCATATCAGGCGGAATGGCGTGAAACACACAAAGCTTAGCGCATGTAATTTTTGACTTTACGGGAGAGCTCGGATTCCGGTTTTGCCGGAATCTTTTCACGGCCGTCACTGATCGCTTTAAGATCCGCTGAATCTGTTTTAGCCTGGTCTTTATCTTCTGCCGGAGCAGGAGGATTTTGCAGGCGGTTGGGACGCAGGTTGAGATAGGCGAGCAGTCCGCCCATAAAAGCGGCCGGCAAAAAAGCGATCCAGGAAAACTGGAAGAGCATGATCACCAGAAAGACAGCTGGAATTACCGCTGCTGCAATCTTGACGCCTTTTTTAAGCAGGATGCAGATCCCGCCGCAAGCCAGGGCGATGATGCCGGGGATGGGCGCGTAGAGAATGTAGGCAGCACAGACAACCGTGACGCCTTTTCCGCCCTGGAAGTGATGCCATATGGGAAAACAGTGGCCAAGCATGCATCCAAGTCCGGAGTATAAAGCGGCCAGGTTATGAAGCGAGGGAAACAGCCACAAACAGAGCAGATAGGCAAACAGGGTTTTGAGGATATCGCCAGCCAGGACCATGACTCCGGAAGAGAGCCCCAAAACGTGGATGGAGTTGGTCATTCCCGGATTGCCGGACCCGTTTTCAAAGGTGCTTTTACCTTTGGCTTTGCCAATCAGCTCAGCAGTCAGGATGTTGCCAAACGCATAGCCAATCAGCACGCAATAGAGAAGATACGAGTAATTCATGTTCGGTTCCTTTTCAATGCCATCCAATCGGGACAAAAAAGCTGAATAACTGTTCTTCAGGCAGAATCGAAAAGTCTGAGCCGACTCTATCGGGCTGAACGAAAGCCAGAAAGAAGAGATCAGTCAGAATAGCACTCTTTGCCAGATGGATGGCCAGGCCATCCGGATCAGCAGGGGAAAGATGGCCGGTTAATATTGGGGATCAAGGATACTTTGGATTCCATTCAGTCCTTGTCGTTTTTATTGCGGGACTGGGCCTGAAGAATCTTGAACAGAATCCAGACCAGAATCAGGATAAAAAGCATGGAGCCAGGAAAGATCCAGATTGACTGAAACCAGGAAGCGATAATGTTCATATTCAGCATCCTTTCTTCACAGCCATTTTCAATCCAGCACCATTTTGCAGTTTTCATGAAGAGAAAAGGATCAGGGCATGAAAGCTATCGGCTTTTGCCTGCAATGAATGTGGGAAAGAAAAGGCAGGACTGTCGTTATTGTACGACTTTACCTTCTCAAAAACGCCTGGCATCCCCGCTTTCGAAAAGAAGGAATCCAAATTGTTCCAAAACACAGAATACAAGCAGCCAATATGTTTTAACAGTCAATAATCCGGCATAAAAAAAGCTTCCGGAAAACCGGAAGCAATAGCAGGTTTCATGAAAAGATCCGATTCAGATCTGGATGAAATGCAGGTCAGGCCGCTGAAGTGTCAGTTTTGACGGGCTGAACCTTTTCAGGTTCCTCTTCGTCAGCATAGTCATCATCCTGAGCCTCTTCATCGTAGTCCTCATCGTAATCGTCGTCATAGTAATCGTCATCATCCTCTTCAGGAGCTCTGGTCAGATGATAGCACCAGCAGCATATCGCAAAGAGAATGAAGGTAATCAGGTAACCCATGCATACATCACTTAAGAAGTGAGCACCAAGAACCATGCGGCTGGCTGCAGTCACCATGGTCAGGATCAGAGACAGTGCCATGGCCAGGTTTGTTGAGCCTTTGCCGGTAAATACCGGAATCAAGGCCCACAAAAACAGGCAGGTTACAGATTGCGAATGTCCGGATGGGAAAGAGCGGAAGTAATCACTGTTGGCCGCATACAGAGAAGCAAACTCTGCTTTGGCCTGTGAATCCGGCTTATACCATGGCGAGAAAAGCATGTTTTCATGCTGTTCAAGAACGAAGAATCTTGGGCGGGCCCAGACGCGCTTTGCGACCTGGACAATGAGCATTGAACCAACGCAGACAATCAGCAGGATGATAATGCAGCGGATCTTGTCTTCGCGGCTGGCTCTACGCATTAAGAACCAGTAAAGCAGGCAGGGCAGAACATACAGAAGCAGTGCAATTCCCCAGGCTGGCAGCCAGGCCATCTGCATCTCGTCCATGAAGGACTTGAGCAGATATACCACTCCGCCGGCTAAACAGCCAAAAGCAAAAATCCAGCCAATATACCAGCAGCGTCTGTCATTCAAGACATCGATCAGCAGCAGACCAGCGGCGCCTATCCCCCAAAAGGCTGGAGCCGGAGCGGCCGCGGCCAGGAACCTGGCCCACGTTGCGTCCGGCGAAAAAATAAACTGGTCAATCTGGAGATCGAAAAACGTTCCAATGGCGAGTCCGGCAATTCCTATCAGGATACCAGCGATCAGCCATGAATTGGCAATATGTTTTCGATATGAAGTTTCCATGCCTCCATGTTAACAAATTTCTCAGGCATTCTGGCTAACAGTACATGGCGATGACGTAATTTAGGGGAATTGATGCCGCTGGTAACCGCTTCATTGAATCAAATTTTTTAATAGGGAGAAAGATGCTTTACAGCCTGGATTTTTCCTTGTGGCAGGGCGTTTAACGCTGTGCAAATATGACCAAAAAGAAAAGAATGAGACATTTCCTGACTGTTTTCTTTCAGGATGGTCTCATTCGTTTCTGGCAGATCGAATTTATCTTATCTGATTTATTTTATCTATCCAGAATGCGAATCTGTTCAATGGACAGGTTCTGCATTCAGCAATGGCTAAAGCTTGTAGCAGGTTTCCTTTTTCAGCTTTTCTGCTGCTTCCTTGCCGCACAGTTTTTCAACCAGGTCAAATGCGAATTCAAAGGCTCCGCCTACGGAAATGCCGGTTACCAGGTTGCCGTCAACAACCGCATGCTTCTTCTCATAGGTTCCGCCAAATGTGTCCTGGTTCATGTCAGGCGGGCAGGTATATTTCTTGCCTTCATAGACGCCGATTTCGCCGCATAAAGCACTGCCGGCACAGATGGCGCCAAGAATTTTCTGGGGGTTATCCGCAAAGTGACGGATTTCATCTTCGACAAGCGGAATATCCGATAATGCCCGGTATCCAGGACCGCCTGGAATGATCAGGGCATCTACCGCTTCAAAATCAAACCCGCGCAGTTCAATCGGGGTTTCAATAATCAGGTTGTTGGCACCAGTGGCACTCTTCTTGTTGGCGGTGTTGACCAGCACAGGTAAAACACCGGCTCTGTTTAAAAGATCGTACGGGACAAGGGCTTCGATTTCTTCGAAGCCGTCCGCGATCAGAATGGCTGCTTTTTTCATTCAAATCACCTCAACACCAGTATAAAAAATCAGATTCCAAAAACATCCTTGATTGATTGGAAAGTAAGTCGCTGGCAAATGCAGGACTCAGACTTCAGGACTCAGACTTCAGGACTCAGACTTCAGGACTCAGACTTATGGGTGCTGCCGGACTGATCGCGCAGTTGCTGCTTATTGTTGGCTGGTTATCTTTTTCGGCTGGAATAGGTGAGTATTGTCTGGATGGATTTTACCGCTTTTATGAACAAACAGCCTGATTAGCCAAGGCACCTGGATAATCCTGGTCGATCAGGACGTAGCGGCATCCATATTTCTGGCAGCCGTCAAGAAGTCTCTGGTTGTCTTCGATCAGCTCTTCGAAATCCACATCGCTTTCCACCCGCTTTTCGATGTCATTGGCATGAAAGCAAATTGCCTCCTTGTGGCTGCGGATATAATCGGCACTCATGATCAGCCAGAAATCTGCAATTTCCTTTCGATAGTCAGCTGGAAAATCGCTTCGCTAGTCAAAGGGAATATAGAGGCCTTCTACAATCAGGTTTTGATGGTTTTCAATGGCCGTCTTGATCATTTCCCGGACAATAGGCCACAAAAACTTTGTCAGCTCTGCGTCCTGTTCAGTGCCAAGACTGGTAAGCCCGGTACGAATAAGTCCCATTTTTAAATGGTCGATACTCAGATAGGGGAAACCGGTTTTTTCAAGCAGCTGCTGGGCCAGCAGCGTTTTCCCGGTGTGGCTGGCACCACCAATCAGGTAGATCAAAGTCCATCCTCCTTTTCTGTTTCTGACACAAAATATAAATCAAATAGAATGATCGTCCTTAAAAGTGTAATAATTCGCATTTTGTCGTCCTTATAAATGTAGATATCTGCATTTTAACGCCCTTAAAAGTGGAGATCGATTCCTTCAGCAACAGATTTGATCCTTTTATTTTCACTTAACTGGTAGGTGAAATGAATAACCAGCAATAAATGAATTTTCAGCAAAAAAGGAGAATCAGAGGAATACGGCACTCTGTTCTCCTGTTTATATATCCTGGTAAATTAGATCGATTGCTTACAGATTATTGCATGCTAGATGAGGATTCCTTAAGACTCTACCAGCCTTTGATCTGCTTTTTCACCTCATTGGATGCAGCAAAATGCTCCTTGGCAAATTCCATGGGCTGGACGATCTCCAAAGTACCCATATAGGTTCCATCGGTATCTCGCAAAGCCATATAGGTGACATAGTATGGCTTGTCCTGCTTGTTCATCCAGATATGGACGGAATCTTTTTTGCCGCTTTTAAAATCTTCCAGCATGCCTTTGACCATCGCGCCCACTTTAGCCGGATGGCATTCAAAGACTTCATGGCCTAAAGCAATGGTCGGTCGCTTAAAGGCTTTATGACCTTCGTTGAAATATGCATTCTGGTTGTTGACATCGACAAAGGTCAGTTCGATAGGCAGGGAATTGAGCATGACATTAAGCTGGGCAGCAGTGAGTGTTCCTCCGCCTAACACAACTTTCTGGCAGGGATCGGGAAGCGGAGCTTTTTGGAACTCTTCACCTTTATCCCAGACAACAGGTTCAACGTTCAGGCAGGCCGGATAGTCCTTGGCATTCTGGTAGATTTCCTGCCAGTCCGCTTCGCTGAAAGCCAATGCACAAAGCGGATACAGCAGGCTGTTTTCAATCCAGAGCATGTCCTGGATGGAATGGAGGGCTTCATCCATATGCTTATCCCAAAGCTCATCCTGTCTGCTCTGGCGCATCAGGCCCGAGTAGTGAGTACGCAGTTCAATATCACTGTCCCATAAATAATCATGACCGGCTGGAAATCCATGCCGCACTTTCAGTGTCGGATAGAGCAGGTCGCCTTTTTTCATGTCATGAACGGAAACCTGCCAGATCGTATCCTTTAAAGCTTCCTTTTCTTCATGAGAGCTCAGGGCTTTTTCAATCATGGCCTCCAGTTCTTTGTTTTCCGCTTCCAGGACCTGCAGCGGATGGGCGGAAACCCGGCATAAATCTTCAAAGGCTTTCTGGCCGCTGTGAATATCTTCATTGCAGTTCAAAGCACAGTCTTCGGTAAATATCCGGATCTTCTCCAGCGGTGTCCCGGTTTTAGCCAGTTCAATCAAGTCATTGTACAGTCGGCCATAGTTCTGGTCTTTGCCATACGTTCCATAATTGCTCTTAATTTCCAGAGCTTCTGCTTTCTGTCCATAAGGATCCTGGGCGCACGGAAGCTGGTTTACAAAATTTTTCAGCTCTTCAAAAAGCAGCTTGTTTTCCATAGATCTACCTCCTCAATAGATACCTCATGAGATGTTTCATAGTGCAAGGTTTTGCGCTTCCAGTATAAACGCCCAAAGAAGAGCGTTGTTTTATAACGCCTCAAGGTTAATAACCTGAAGCTGGTTTAGATAGAAGTGAAATGAATTGGTTTATTCCAAAATGGTCATGATCAGGGAAAACAGTCCCCCAAGCCGATAAAATAAAGCTGAAGAGGTGATTCAAATGCTGCATGAAGCTGCATCTGTAAATGATTTTGAAACAATGGTTCAGGAAAACCCGCAGTGCCTGGTTGAATTCTTCCAGCCCTGGTGCCCCTACTGCAAAGCGTTTTTTCCGACCCTGAAAGCTTATTCCGAAGAAGCCGGATCTCTGCCTGTCATTCAGGTCAGCGGCGAAGAATTCCCGCAGATCTTTGAAGCCTACGGCATTCAGAGCTATCCGACGCTGATGGTCTTCAAAGACGGCCAGCCAGTCTTCAAAGAAGAAGGCGGCCTGGAAATGGAACAGCTGAAAGAATTTATTGCGGAAGGCCTTGCTCAATAGCAATCCACCATTCTGCACACTCTCACATCCTGCCTTAAGGATATTTCCTGAAGGCGGGATTTTTTTGATCATTCTGATCATTGTCACTTAAACAATTTCCATCCTCTGTATATCCACACTAGTCAACCCGTAGAACTTATCGATATTTGATAAGTGCGCCATTCCAGAAGTTCAACCGAAAGTCACTAAATCCGTATCTTTCATAGTCCGAACTGAAATCACAGCTAGGTTTCATCACCTTATAGATCGATAAAAATCATACAGACTATATTATCTGGCTATTAGGTTTCGGTTCTTTAAAATCTTGTAACGAAAATATAATTAATAACTGTAATATCTATAAAAAGTAAAAGTTGTTAATAGTCATTTCAAAAATTTAAATCAATATCAATAATTAAATACAAAATTATCTCAGATTATGCGGCTGACTCATACAAATTATTAAAGATTTTAAAAAATTAACAATAGCAACTCATATGCCTTAAAAACCAAATAAATAGCATTCATCACAAATCCTGAAAAGATAATTTATGAAATTAATCGTAATTAAATACGATTTGATATCTAACGGAAAACCGAATATGTTTTACCCATAGATATCGTAATTAAATACGATATCTGGAAAGCTGCTAAATCACGTATGAAAAACAGCGAATCCTTTACGGGAATCGACTGGTTTTCAAAAGCAGCATTCCAAGAGATTAAGGAAATCAATAAGGAAAGGAACTTATGAACAAGAAAAAACTCTTCTCAGGAATCAGCAGTGCTGTACTGATTCTTGGCTCACTCTCACCAATGCAGGCGTTCGCCCAGACTGAAGGTGAAACACCATTCCAGGAAACCCAGACAGTCACTGAAGTGACCACCAAAGAAAATAAATTTAGAAGATGCCCTACCGCTACTTGGAAAATCGAAAATGGGACTTTGATTATTTCCGGTAATTTGAAAAGTGAATTCAAAATTCCCGGAGAATGGGACTGGTTCAATGATTATCGCAACGATATTAAAAGAGTGGAGTTTGCTGATGGATTTGAATTCTCAGGTTCTATTGCTGGTATGTTTGGCGACATGCAGAATCTTGAAAACATTAACTTCGATAATTTTCCTGTGACTTCAGTTACAAATATGTATGCGACCTTCTGGAATTGTAAATCACTTTCATCAATAGATTTAAGCAAGTTCAAAACGGAGAATGTAAAAAATATGTGGAGCTTGTTTGATGGATGTGAAAGACTGACGACTTTGGATGTTTCAACTTTTGATACAAGTCAAGTAACAGATATGTGGGCAATGTTTAATAAATGTAAACAATTAAAGAGCTTAGATTTAAGTAATTTTGATACATCAAAAGTCACAAGAATGCAATCATTGTTCGCTGGTTGCTCTAATTTAGAAAAAGTAGATCTTTCTAGTTTTGATACGTCTAAAGTTACAACTATGGAAGCCATGTTCCGTGGGTGTGAAAAACTGGCTTCCATTAATTTGAACAGTTTTGATACTTCTAACGTAACAACCATGCAAAGTATGTTTAATCAATGCGGAAGTTTGAAAGAAATAAATCTGTCAAGTTTTAACACAGTAAATGTTGCCGATATGGGATGTATGTTTATTTACTGTAAAAATCTTGAATCATTGGATCTTAGCAATTTTAACACCCCAAATCTTACTGACACGAACCAAATGTTTGCGAACTGTAATAACTTATCCAATCTCGATTTAGGCAGTAACAGGTATCCATCCGATGGAATGGATGTTGCCGACGTAACAGACATGCACGATATGTTCCGTCAGTGTACCAATTTAAGGGAACTCGATTTAACGAAATGGACTTTTGCTGAAAAAGTAAATAGAACAGGAATGTTCGGAGGCTCTGGATTGAATGCAGTTTGGCTTACTCAGAACAGCAGCGAAATCTATCCAGCCTTAAGTGAATTAAGTGCGACCTGGCATGTACAGCAGACAGGACCTTATCCAACTGATCAGATTGTAGAAAAAACTCAGGAGTATGCTGATAAAGGGGTAAAGCAGGTGATTGTCGAACGTTTCCTCGACTATAAGCTCACTTATAACAGTCTTTACGAAGCTGTAGAAATGCCTGCCGAAACGAAAGTGGCCAGCGATACAGGAAACTGTATACTTACTGTCACTGCTCAGTTACCAAAACGTTCCGGCTATACCTTCCTTGGCTGGGCAGATACCTCAGATGCTGCCCAGGCAAAATATCAGGCAGGAGATAAAGTCACTTTGAACCTTGCAAGTGATGGCCTTCATAAAGATCTCTATGCTGTTTGGCGCAGAAATTCAAATTCCAGCTCTGGTTCAAGTTCCAGTTCGAACAGAGTAAATCTTTCTTCTGTTCATGAAATGCACAGAATGTACAACCCGAACTCTGGCGAGCACTTCTATACAAAGGAAACTGCGGAAAGAGATCATCTTGTAAGTGTCGGCTGGAACTACGAAGGAACGGCCTGGTATTCACCAAAATCGTCTTCAAATCCGGTTTATCGTCTGTACAACCCGAACGCAGGGGATCATCACTACACCCTGGATGCAAAGGAAAAAGATGAACTGGTTAAACTTGGCTGGAGATATGAGGGCATTGGCTGGTACTCCGCTTCCAAGAGCAATGGTCAGGCTATTCACCGCCAGTACAACCCGAATGCGGTTGCCGGTGCTCATAACTTCACAACTGACGAAAACGAAAGAGACTTCCTGATCAATAATGGATGGAGCCATGAAGGTATTGCCTGGTATGGGGTTCATCCAAAAAATATCAAGAAATAGATTGGAAATAAATTGATGGATCTGCTTTCCAGACAGAAGCTGTAAAGGGCTCTGGATTGTTTGGTAAGACTAAAAAATATAGATCAAAATGAATCCTGCCTGCCGTTTCTGGCAGCAGGAGATCGAAGCAGAAGGTATCCGCGAACTTGAAACGGGGCAGATGCTGGCGGAAAAGAGAAACAGGATTTGAAAAGGTGAATCTGAAGTTCAGGTTCGCCTTTTTGCGCGGACCGGCGCAACGGTCTTTCCAGAAGCAGGAGAGCAGATGAGAAGATTGCGGCTTGTTTTCGGCGATTTTTCTGCTTGGGATTGCCAAGGATCATGAAGGATTAAAGCAGATTTGGAAGATCGAAACTATTTGCCCGGAAAAAAAGAAAGAGGCTGACAAGACGCACGGAATGGGGCAGAAATTAAGAAATCTTTATGGAAAAGCGGTCAAATTCCTAAAATGTTAAAAATAAAAGCAGAGAATGAAAGTGGTCCAGTCGCTCGTGACTGGAAATATCCGGATTTTAAGCTCTTTCCCGGCATCTTCTGCCATGCCGGATCAAATTGTTTGGAATCCTCAATAATTCTGCTTTCATTAACAGCAGGAATTGAAAAGCTTTAAGTCAAAAGGGAAAGGTGGAACGATATGGCAGCAATGGCTCCATGGATTGCGGTCGGCATCTTCTTGCTGATGTTCATTCTGATCATCCTTGATAAATGGCCGCACCATTACATCACCCTGGCCTGCGGCGCAGCGACCCTGATACTGGTTTTCGCTTTGTGCCTGCAGTCCTGGGATGGTATTGTGCAGACTTTGAATTTCCAAAGCATTTTCACTCCGGATTTCTGGCATGTCTCATCGCAGGCAGCTGAATCGTCATCAGGAGGCATCAACTGGTCGACGATTATCTTTATCGCCGGAATGATGGTTATGGTTGAAGGAATGGCCGAAGCTGGATTCTTCCAGTGGCTGTGCCTGAAACTGGCCAAGCTTGTCCACTACAAGGCAAGCTCGATCTTCGTAGTATTTACCCTGATGTCCGCGTTCCTGTCGATGTTTATCGACTCGATTACCGTCATCCTGTTTCTGGCGGCGGTTACGGTTGAGCTGGCAAAGATCCTCAAGTTCAACCCGGTTCCGGTCATCCTGGCCGAAATCTTCTGCTCGAACCTGGGCGGCTCGGCGACGATGTGCGGCGACCCGCCTAACATCATCATCGGTACATCACTTGGCCTGACCTTCTCAGACTTCCTGACCAATACCGGTCTGATCGCCGGGGTTTCACTGATCGCTGCAGTGATCTACTTCTGGTTCTGCTTCCATAAGGAACTCAAGGAAGCCGACAAGCAGGAAATTGATCCGACAACCCTGCCAAAACCGGAAGAAGCGGTCAAGAACCAGACAGCGTTTGTGGTCTCGATCCTGATCTTCCTGGTTGCGATTGTGCTGCTTGTCAGCCACGCCAATACCGGTCTGACGGTTGCCTTTATCGGTACCTTCATTGCGCTGGTCACCCTGGTCTGCAACTACAAAAAAGCAGGCGCAATCCTCAAGCGTGTTGACTATAAAACACTGCTGTTCTTCATTGGACTGTTTATTGTCGTTGGCGGACTGGAAAAGACGGGTGTTCTTGTCCAGATTGCGAATTTCATTGCGGCTGTCTCCGGTGGTAATGTAGTATTAGTAATAGTTATCATCCTGTGGATTTCCGCTGTTGCCAGTGCTTTTGTCGATAACATTCCATTCTCCGCAACAATGATCCCGATTATCACGACTCTTGCTTCCTCCCAGGGCATCAATCTTCGTACCCTGGCGTGGGCATTGAGTATTGGTACCGACATTGGCGGGTCGGCAACCCCGATTGGTGCAAGTGCTAACGTAGTGGGAACCGCAGTTGCTATGAAAAACGGTTACCCCATTGGCTGGAAGAACTACTGCAAGTACAATGTCCCGGCAACAATTATTGTCCTGGTCATCTCTACTGCAATGGTTCTCCTGCGCTATGTGGTACTTGGAGGATAAAAAGGGAAAATGGAACCGAATAACAATCAGCTGATCGTTGCCATTGACCGTGAGTTTGGAAGCGGCGGCCGGGAAATCGCCGACTACATTGCCAAAGAGCTCAAGGTTCCGGTATACGAAAAAAACATTCTTGAAAATCTTGGAATCGGCAGACAGAAAGATGTGCAGGACCTCTACTACATGGATGAGGCTCCGCGCTGGAAACTGACCAGCCGTACCGTTCGCGGACTGACCAATTCCAATGAAGCAGCCCTGGCTGCCATGGAATTCGACTTCCTGCGGGATATGGCCAAAGAGGGCAAGTCCTTTGTCATCATGGGCCATTGTGCAGAAGAAGTTTTAAAGGAATTTCCGTGCCTGGTTTCCTTCTTCGTTTCGGCAGATCCGGAATTCAAGCTGCCGCGCATCATGAAGGAAAACGGCTGCACCAGAGAAGAAGCGGAAGAAATGATGAAGCGCCACAACTGGAAACGCAAAAACTACCACAACAGCTATTGCGAAAACAAATGGGGCTCATCCAAGAACTATGACGTCTGCATTCGCTCCGACATGCTCGGCACGCGAAAATCGGCGCTTTTGCTGATTGATTTCATCAATGGAAAATTCCCTGATCTTTACTGGCATCACGTCAATAAAGAAGAAGAGGAAAAACACTAAATCAGACAAGGAACCATCCAGAACGGGTGGTTCCTTTTTTTGACGGCTTTCGAGAGCTTTGGTGATCAGGACGTAAAAAAAACAGGCCGAAGAAAGTTCTGGGCGGCTTTCTTTGGCCCGTTCATTCATCTTTAATTATCAGATTTAATTATCAGACGGTCTGGGACAGTCTGGCTTGAAGTTTGCCGGCTTCCGTTCTGCCTTTCTGGCAAAAAAGAAAATCCTGAAAGAAAAGGGAGTCAGCCGCCTGGGTCAGAATCGGACGGATAATGTCAGAAAAGATTAGAATAAATCTGTCCATCGAACAAAATGAATGCGCAATGGGACAGGCAGGATCTGGCTGCAGATCCCAGGAGGGAATTATGAGTACTCTAAACGATCAGGAACTGATGCCGGAAGTTTCCGTCCATCTTCCATTCAAGACGATTCACAACTGCCGGGATCTGGCCGGCATGAAGACAGGCGATGGCCATACGATTAAGCCATCAAAGCTGCTGCGATCAGCCCATCTGGGTCGGGCAGACCGGCATGACTTGCTGACGCTGGAAAACATGGGAATCAGCGACGTCATTGATCTGCGTACCGACTGGGAGATTTTGCTGGATAAGGATCACGCTATTCCCGGTGCCAGTCATCATCATGCGGAAGTGTATACCGAAAAGGATTTAAGCCATGCCCAGGGCGGCCAGCGCAAACTGATCCAGTCGGCTATGACCAGCTCCCGGGCGCTGATGGAAAACGCGTACCGGGCGATGATTGCCGATGACGGTGCGATTGCCGCCTGGAAAAAGTTCTTCAAGATCCTGCTCACCGCTAAAGGCGGAGTGCTGTTTCACTGCACGCAGGGCAAAGACCGGACGGGAATTGCAGCGTTTCTGATTGAAACAGCCCTGGGTGTTGAAGAGCCGCAAAAGATCGATGACTACATGCAGACTAATCTTTACACATCAAAGGAAGCCGCGGAAGACCGCATGGCAGCTCAGGAGATCTTCCGTCATCACCTGAAAACCGCCGATGCAGATATTGACAGCTATCTTTTCGCCCATGAAGACTATCTGCAGGCCGCGGACCAGGAAGTAAAGAAGACAGCAGGAAGCTGGAAGAATTTCCTGACCGAAAAGATCGGCTTAAGCCAGCAGGATCTGGAGACGCTGCGCCAGAAGTACCTGCAGTAACAGAGGAATAGAAAGCACAAATGGCCGGAGCTTACAGGCAGCCTGGAATACAGACAGAAAGGATTGCAGGAAATTGAAATACAGGCAATCCGGAATACAGGCAGCCAGGCAGCAGATACAACAACACCGTATGCAGAAAGAGATATAGATGCCGAAGATAAAAGATTGCCGTTTTCGCAAAGACAGGCACACGGATTGTCCGGAAAAGAAACCGTAATTAACATAATTCTTGTAAAGGATGTGCTAATTATGAAAGATCAGGGTACTAAAATTCTGAAATATGCCGGTACGGCCATGATGATCTGGTCGGTTGCCGAACTGATTGTTGAAATTCTGAATGTCATGCATTTTGATATCGAATTTTTAGGTGAAGGAACGATTCTGGGCGATTTGTTCATGTTCCGGGCCGGAAATGCGGCCGTGCCGATTCTGCTTTCACTGGTCGGCCTGGTTGCCGGTGCAGCCGCTGTATTGTTTGTAGAAAATGACAAGTATGACAAATGGCTCAAGATTTTCGGCGTGAGCCTGGTTGTGATTTATATTATCGAGGGCATCATGCTCATTGGAGCCCAGCCCAGCAGCTGGAGCTATATCCGTCTGGTGATTGTCCTGATTCTCTCAGCTTTCTACCTGTATGGAGCCGGAAAGATCAAAACAGCCTGAAGCCGGTAAGCCGGCATCGGCATCGATCCATTCGGTAATGAATTTTTGATTTGAAAAAACAAAATATGAAATTGATTCAGGAACTTCTGATCCGGTCTTTAAACAGGCCGGATTTTTGCTTTTTCTGCTTGTCACCAGCCAGTGCCTGTTATGGTTTCAGGCAGCTTGCGTTCAGGATCATAGCCTTACACTGGAAAGACAAATTCATAGCGAAAGAAATTGTCTGATCGCAGCTTTCGGCAGAAAAAAACTCTCCTGCAGGCAGGAGAGTCGTTTTCAAATGGCAGCGCGTACGGGATTTGAACCCGTGAATGCAGCCTTGAGAGGGCTGTGGCTTCAACCGCTTGCCGAACGCGCCAAGTACTTAAAGAAAATAGCATAGAATCACTTGAAATTAAACTGAATAAAACAAATTTTTTGAAATAAGGGAATGAATGTCGGCTGTTAAGGTGCATTTTTAGACCCGATATCATTTAGAAAGTTCTTCAAATACTTTCTTATGGTTAAGACAGATCTTTCTGGCCACCTTCATAACTATTTCGGTCGAAACAAAATCGCATTGGATCACATTTTCTTTGGAGAGTTTTTAAGAACAGTGGCCTTAGCAGGAAGAATCTTTTGTATTGTTCTTACCTTTTCTGCTCGATTCATAATGGTCTTCTCCTCATTGATTATATTTCAGTAAAACTGATGAATGGACTCTGTGACAGTAAAATCCTCTTTTCTCACAAAGTATAAGGTCAAGGTTTCGTGTATATCGATATTTTTTAAATTGATCCCGATTTATCGCTGGCAGGCCTGATGGTAATCAGATGAGAAATAAGAAATGCTTCGTATTAATCAGCTGCATTCTCTGTTTACTTGTTACTTGAACCTCTGCCTGGACGGCGGTTCTGGCGAAACTGGTCAATTTCATGCTGGATCTGGGATGCGCTTTTTCCTTCCAGCTTCTTCTTGCAAAGCTCATAAAGCTGGTAGGTTGCGGCGCAGTCATCAATTGCCCGGTGCGTATTCTGGTACAGATGCAGATGGGCAGTCATGTGCGAGAGCGAATGGCGGGGCAGTTCGGGATAGCAGATCCGGGCTAAAGGAAGCACATCCAGAAAGGGCGGTTCGGGAAGGTGGGTTCTGGTGTGCTCTTTTAAAAAGCCCAGGTCAAACAGGACGTTGTAGCCAAGGATCGGATCGTCCTGGATGAAGTCGTAAATCCAGTAGCTGACTTCATCAATCGAGGGTGCTTCCATCACCATTTCTGTGCTGATTCCTGTCAGGTTTGTGATAAAGGCTGGAATGGGCAGCTTTGTGGGTTTTATGAGCACATCCATCTTGGCGACCGGCTTTCCCTGGCGGATTTTGAGGATGCCGATTTCAATAATTTCGCAGCTTGCCGGGCGCAGGCCGGTGGTCTCCAGGTCAAGCACACAGTAGCTGTCAAAGAAAAAGCCCGAAGACTTAGGAAAATACATACACTGCCTCCCAAAAAATACGATAAACCTCTTACAATTTATCGTAAAATCACAAATTTCTTACATCTTTCCTGCCGAGCTTTGCTATAGTGGAGTGGATTTGAGCTAGAAAGGAAAGAAAAAGTATGAATAGTCTCAGCATGGAGACGATTCTGTTCATCGTCATGATTGTCGCTGCGTTCGCACTTTGCTATGCAGCTACTTTATACGGTTCTGTAAAAAAAGAAAGTTCCGGCAATCAGAGGATGACAGAGATCTCCTCCTTTATTCGCGAAGGGGCCATGGCCTTTTTGAAACGCGAATACAAAATTATTGTTATCTTTGCGGTTGTTGTCGCAATCCTCTTAGCTGCCCTCGGCTTTATCCCTTCGCTGCAGGGAGTTGACGGTGTCGGCTGGACCGGCGCCCTGTGCTTTTTGACCGGTGCGCTGTTTTCCGGACTGGCCGGCTTCATTGGCATGAAGGCGGCCACTTATGCCAACGCCCGTACCGCTGAAGCGGCAAGATCGGGCGGTATGCCATCAGCCCTTCACGTCGCCTTTAACGGCGGTTCCGTTCTGGGAATTTCCGTTGTCGGTTTTGGCCTTTTAGGCCTGACCGGACTGTTCCTGCTGTTCAACTTCGTCCTTGGCGAACCGGAACAGGCTGTACCTGTTGTTTCCGGCTACTCCTTAGGATGCTCCATGATCGCCCTGTTTGCCCGTGTGGGCGGCGGTATTTATACCAAAGCGGCTGACGTCGGAGCAGACCTGGTCGGCAAGGTAGAAGCAGGAATTCCGGAAGACGACCCGCGAAACCCGGCTGTTATCGCCGATAACGTTGGCGACAACGTAGGCGACATTGCCGGTATGGGTTCTGACCTGAATGAATCCTACGTCGGCGCCCTGGTTTCCTGCATCGCTTTAGGTCTGACCGTTACGCTCAACGGCGTATCGTATGCCAGCCAGGCGATCCTGTTCCCGTTTGTAATTGCCGGTGCCGGTATTATCGCAGCGGTTCTCGCACAGGCTTTTGTCCGCATGAGACGCTGGGAAAACCCGCAGAAGGCTCTTGATATTGCAACCTACGTGGCAACAGTCATCGAGCTGATCACTTCGCTGATCGCTTCTCTGTGGCTGTTTGGTGCCACCAACCAGTTCTTCTCGGTAGCTACCGGCCTGATCGTCGGCATCCTGCTTGGAAAAATTGCTGAATACTACACTTCGGAAGAATACCCGAAAGTTAAGGAAATCGCTTCTGAATCGGAAACCGGCCATGCCACCAACATCATCTCCGGTTTCTCCGTCGGAATGGAGTCCACAGCCCTGACTGTTATTGTCCTGGTTCTCGGTATTGTCCTGGCTTACATGTGCTCCGGCATGTATGGTATCGGTCTTGGCGCAGTCGGCATGCTTTCAACCTGCGGTATCACCGTTTCGGTAGACGCCTACGGCCCAATTTCAGACAACGCCGGCGGGATTGCTGAAATGGCTGAACTCGATCCGGCAGTTCGCAAGATCACCGACCATCTCGACTCGGTTGGAAACACCACCGCTGCGATCGGTAAAGGCTTCTGCATTGGTTCCGCTGCTTTTACAGCACTGGCCATGATCGTTGCCTTTGCACAGGCTGCCGGTCTTACAACGATCTCGCTGCTTGTTCCTGGCGTTCTGGTTGCCCTGCTCTTTGGGGCAATGCTTCCATTCTACTTCACAGCCCTGACGATCCGTTCAGTCGGCCGCGCTGCCAACAAGATGATTGAAAACGTCCGTCACCAGTTCAAGAATGATCCGGGCATCCTGGCTGGAACATCCAAGCCAAACTATATCGAGTGTGTCGATATTTCCACTAAAGCAGCCCTGCATGAAATGATCATGCCTGGTTTGATCGCCCTGCTTTCCCCGATCCTGATCGGCCTGTTCCTTGGCTGTGAAGGCCTTGGCGGCATGCTGCTGGGCGGCCTGGTTTCCGCTATCATGCTGGCGGTATTCATGGCCAACTCCGGCGGTGCCTGGGATAACGCCAAGAAGTTTATCGAATCCGGCGAACATGGCGGCAAAGGTTCTGATGCCCACAAAGCAGCCGTTACCGGCGATACTGTCGGCGACCCGTTCAAGGATACAGCCGGTCCGGCAATGGATATCCTGATCAAGCTGATGTCGGTGATTTCCCTGATTCTGGCCCCTGTCCTTTCACAGATGACGCCATGGCTGGAATTCCTGTTTAAATAAAGAAAGTTCAGTGATCTGATTCGAGAATTCTGGATCATCACTTCCAGTACCAGAAAAGCTGTCCGGTTGGACAGCTTTTTTGTTTCGCTGACTGCTGGATGGCTCCAAACAGAATTATGAAATGTTTTGGAGAAGAAGAAACAAAAAACTCAATAACAACTTACATCTATTCTACGAATGACCAGGATTTTTCAGGAAAACCATTCACTGCTTTCTATATACGAATGTAATCGGAAATCGGGAGACCGAATTCATTTTATAAATGCTGGTTAGTCGAAAGTTCTATCGCTGAACAAGAAGTCATGGAAAGCTTGAGAGAGTATTTGAGCAGAAGAATTTATTAAATTTCGAATGAATATTCAAAATGAATCAGAGAGGTTAGATTTTTGAGGTGACGAGACAATAAACCGATACTTGTTGACGAAAAAGTTTTTTTCATAAAATAAAAAGCAATCAAAGAAACTCTGGAACGGGTGATGAACCGCGCTTTTGAATAAATATACGAAAAAAGCCGAGTATCAAATTGTTTAGCTTCTTATCCCAGCTCTTGTCAAATCTGTCGTTAAAGATAGTTATGGCTATTGCTATAATTTTCATAGAAGGAGAATGGACTGTATGGAAGAAAAAGCACCTTATGCGGCTCAGGACGTTGCCTTGTGGTTTTTAAATTA
>Charlie_p1__coassemble_533_pt1 | contig 19198 bp, 10 predicted proteins | sample Charlie_p1__metabat2_high_PE_014 | metagenome-assembled genome bin Charlie_p1
TTATCTCAAATGGATAATTTGGCAATCTCTTATACCTTTAACCGAATGGCATTGGGATTATACGCAAAACACTGTTAGCAGTGGAAATCCCATTGTGATAAAAAGTGACGGTAAAGCTCCAAACATTAAGAGCAATCTGATCGTTCCTGTCGAATGTCCAACAATTCATTTTGAGTCAGAGGATAAAGATGTAAAAGCTGATCCTGGAACCAGGTTAGGTAATATTTACAAATCCCAACCGAAGATCTCAATGGATTACACTCCTGTCAGCCAACAAGACCGTGGCTATTATCAGCTCAATACATTTGCCGGATCCAATGGATTTGCTACTCCAAATGCTTCAATGTGGATTCAAAGCGATTCAGGTACACCTGTAGAAGTTACATGTCCTGCTGCTAATTTTGTTCCTGGCCAAGCTGTTTATGCAATTTTCCAGCCAACTGATGCAGAGGGAAAACCAGAAAAAATTGGTGAAGGGTTCCAGATCATCCCTGCCTCTGTCCAAGCCGACAGCAAAGTTATCTTCGATTTACCTACCACTGGTCCAAATGGCGGTTCTCTGGTTCTTGTAAGACCAGATGAGAATGCAAACGGGACATTAACTTTACAGGCTTCGTCTGCTGAGATTTCTAAAGGTGGAACTGCTTTCTATAAATTGTCATATGAACCCGCTGTCGCTTCTGGTGCTGTTGAAACGGTATCTGTAACTGTAGATACCAATCCAGCATTGTCCTATGAATCAGGAAATCCAATTACATTAACATATAATCCTGAATCCAAGATGTGGGAAGGAATCTGGGAAGGTAAGATCTCTGACGCAAACTTCAAGTCCGGAAATTCTATTACAGCATTTGCTAAAGCGAATATAGTTCTGAATTCTGGTAATGAAACTAAAGTCGCTTACTCCAACACTGCTCCAATTTTGATGACTGAAAAGAAGCCGGATAGACTAAGTTCTGGCGGGTCATCTTCGGGAGGAACAACATCCTGTACCGCAATTCCTCTTTATCGAGTTTATAATCCAAACTCCGGAGAGCATTTCTACACCGAAGCCAAGTTTGAAAGAGACTATCTGGTAAATGTTGGATGGAATGATGAAGGAATTGGCTGGTATTCACCGAAGACATCTTCTTATCCGGTATACCGTCTGTACAATCCGAACGCTGGAGATCATCACTTCACAATGATGAAAGAAGAAAAAGATGAACTGGCCAGAATCGGATGGAAATACGAAGGTATTTCCTGGTACTCACTCCCAGCAAATCAGGGCGTAAAGGTTTATCGTGAGTACAACCCGAACGCCAAGATGGCCGGCACTCATAACTACACCACCAGCAAAGTCGAAAATGATTTCCTTGTTTCGATTGGATGGCTTGACGAAGGTATTGCCTGGTGGGCGGTAAAGGCTGGTAAATAGTCCCGATTTAGTTCTTAGAACGCTATTTGTCCGACAAACCGTGAAGATTTTCGGCTTATTGGCTAATTATTGAAGAATTTAGACTCATCGATCTTTAGAACTTTTTTCTTAGTACTTCTTTACTACTATATTCGGCTTGCCAGGCCTGATGTACAGTAGCTGTCAAATCTTCTACCACCGTATTCGCCTTGTTTATCCCTCTTCAGTATGAATCTGAAGAGGGATTTTTTCTTGCTATACAGTCAAGTTTTCTCCAATCATACTGGACCCGCCAGAGCAGAACAGCGTTGAAATAGTACTCATCATAAACTTGCTCTTTCATGATCCGGTACCAAAGGAGCATCCTTTAAAGCGTCAGGCCTTCCCATTGGTACGCTCTACGTATTACATCTCGGTAAAACTGACCGGATTAATGAGTCAAATCCTCCATACTTCCTTGATTAGTTTTCATATCTGGATAAACATTAAAACAATCATCCTAAACGACTAAAGGCACCCTCTCGGGTGCCTTTAGCTGTTCGTTATAGATAATGTATTCATTCTGTTTCGAACTTTAAATCATTCATTTAGATTTTGTTTTCTATTTAGCAGGTTTGCCAGCTGCGGAAGCCCACCAGCCGATACCTTCATCGAGCCAGCCAATGGAAATCAGGTAATCATTTTCTACCTTGTTAGTCGTGTAGTTATGAGCACCAGCCATCTTGGCATTTGGATTATATTCACGATAAACCTTTACACCCTGATTATCTGGCAGGGAATAGAAGCCAATGCCTTCATATTTCCATCCAACTTTTACAAGTTCGTCTTTTTCATTCTTAATTTTAGTATAGTGGTGGTCACCGGCATTCGGGTTGTACAGACGATAAACCGGAATATTAGAGCTTGTTGGCGAATACCATCCGATTCCTTCATAGTCCCATCCAATACTTGCCAGATGGTCTTTCTCAACTAATGCCTGGGTGTAGAAGTGTTCACCAGAATTTGGGTTGTACAAACGATATAAAGCTACAGTTTTAGCAGGTGCTGTCGTACCGCTGCCATTTCCTCCTGTTGATCCTCCAGTCTGATTTTTACCGATCAAGTCTAAATCTGCATGCTCTACAGGTGTAGAATCAAACCGAACTGGAAAAAACATATTCTTTAGCCAAGCTACTAAATGAGTAGTCATATCAATATCGCCGCGGAATTCTGTCTTGTCTCCCGTTACAGCTTTAACAGTTGTATTAACGGGAATGCTTGCCATTGCAGCTTGGGTAATGTTTAAGCTCCCTTCTGGAGAGTTAGCTTCAATGAAATCTGGAAGACCAGTAATATCTTGTTCTTTATCCATTATTGGATGAGTTGGATCAGCAGCTTGCTTCGTATCAATTGTTGATACCTTTACATTACCAGGTTGTAACACACCATTATTTTCAGTAGGATTGGTCATGAATATAACATCGACCGTTCCATTCTCCTCAGAATATGTAGCAGATGTACATTTCATAAAGCTGAAGAAAATATCAGCATTATTCCCATTAATTTCCGATCCTTTTTCAAAAGCTTCTTGCCACAGCTGCTTGTTTTCTATCAAAGGACTGCCATCAGTGCCTTTCTGAGCTTGGACATATTTGGGATTAACTTCGAAATGGAATTTAAACTGTCCAGCAATATCTTTGCTCAAATACTCTCTAACTCTTCCTTGAGATTTATCTGTCAAGAAGTATGTTCTTTTAAAATCAATAAACTTCTTTTGAACATTTTCCATATCAAGACGGCCACCTACTTGAACCATATAATCATCTTTATTAGCAGAATCATAGGTAATCTTAGATGCTGGATTTCCATTCACAAGGGTATCTAATGTCAAGTTACAATAGACATCTTGCCCTGCTTTGCTATCTTTTTTATCAGCAACTTCAAAATCGAAAGTTCCTTCATTCTCTTCAGAAAACTGTTCATCTGGGGTTTCCTGAGCAAAAACCGGTAAAGAAGAAGCTGGGAGAAGCATTGACATAGCCAACGCAAAGTTTAAGTACTTTCTTTTCATAATAGCCTTTCCTCATTCGTGTTAAGAACACTCCGGCAAAAATCGAACAATCGATTATCGCCTGTATAATCGAAGCGATAATTGATTTGTAATTTTATCGTATTAATTTACTATAAAATTGTATACCCCACCCTCATTTATCAATAGCCGATCATACCGTTAGTTAACTAAGCGTATCTTGATGAGGTTGGATTACCACTTCTCTTTCATTATATGAGGAAACAATTGAAGAATTTATGTTTTGACCGTATTTATTTATGATACTTATTTATAATTCTATTTAAATTTTCTATAAATTTATTATAATATTTCTTTGTCCGAGGCTCTTTCGCCGTAAACAATCACCAAGTGTTTTTCTTTTGGATTTCTTCCTGCCTCTTTATTTTTTTACATTCAAGGATCTGCTGGCTTGTTAAGTTATGCTTGCTAATTCCAATTAAAATCCAAATATAAATCGCTGCTACCTATTTACATCGTAGATATTAAAATGCGATAATATCACCCTTATCGGATTACTGTTTCTTATAAAAGTCTGAAAACAATCATCAAGTTTTTAGACAATCCAAAAATACACTAAGACGGATAGAAATGAATTTTTTTACATGCTTGATAGTGTAAGAGAACATTCCCAATGAATGGAGATGTGAAGCATGAAGACAAATCTGCAAAAGGGAGGGGATTCCAGGCATCTGCCTTTTGATCATCCTTGTAAGACAAAGGAAACCTGATTGCTTAAAAAGAAGATGAAAAACAAGTCGAACCAAATCGATTAAAGAGAAACAGATCATACAGATCTTTAGAAAAGGAAAACTATGAAATTCAGAAAAACACGTTTGATGCTGGCAGCAGCGGGAATGGCAATGGCTCTCCCCTTTTCCAGTCTGCCGGTATTTGCTTCTGAAAGTGAAGCAGAAATTTTTATGGATGAAACTCAAACTGAAAACAATGCTGCAGCAGTGATGAGCGATGAAGAAATGAATGCTGATGGTTCATTATATATGGAACAGATCCAGGAAGCGCAGGATCAGGCTGATGAACTGTCTAATAATGGTCTGGAAAGAAACCAGGCCGATGCGATTACGGTTGTAGCGAATGGTCAGAGAATACAGACTGGCTCGATTGAAGAGGCTTTGCGGCTGTTTTCCGGTTCTGGAACAATTACGATCAACAAATCGATCAGCGGCCAGGCCCGGATCCGATCTGGCCAGGAGGTCACGATCAATATTAATAAAGATGTAATATGGGATAACAACTCCAGTACTGTAACCCAGGGTTCCTGGCAAAACTCCGTCATCGTTAATGAAGGCGGAAAACTTGCGGTTCATTCACAGGGTACAGTAACTGCCGATGCATCCAAGCCGCAGTCTTTTGCGATTTATAATATGCCAGGTGCCCAGACAGAGCTTTACGGCGGTCTGTATACCAGCCGTCATGGCGACTATATCATCCTCAATGAGGGAACAATGGCTTTGAATCATAAAGTCCTGGTCACCAAGCCCGTTCATGGTTCACAAAGTGCTGTTCTCAACGGTTTTCGGTGGGACAATCCAGGAAACAATCCAGCCGCAAAGATGAGCATTGATAAAGCTGCAATTTATGCTCCGCATGGTATTGCCCTGAAAAATGACACTTATGGCGAGGCTACAATTCACAGCGGGTTTCTTTCCGCAAAAACCTGCCCCATCCAGAATGTCCATAAGCTGCAGGTCCACGGCGGGGACTTTCATACAACAGCTCCTAATGGATATGGAATCTACAATTCGCCTTCAACCGGAAAAACTTCAGGCGGCGAATATTTTGCGATCGGCCACGCATCCATTACCGGCGGCAATTTCTACTGCAAAAACATCTTCCAAAGAGATGCAACAATTCTGGCTTTAAGAGGTACTGCTCCGCATTCAAATGCTGGCAGGGAGGATCATTCATGCATCGATATTTCCGGCGGTACGTTCTGGGCTAAGCAAAATGAGATTGAAGACAATCTGGCCGAAGGCCATCAGCTGATCAATCATATTGCCCATCGCTGGAAAGTTGTCAAAACAGCTTCAGACTCCGTCACTCCCGATCAGCCAGGCGAAGAATTGCCGGATCAGGATCAGACTCCTGAAGAGGACGGTTCACAAACACCATCCAATCCGTCCCAGCCTTCTGTTCCTCCCAAGCCATCCAGTCCGTCCGGACCTTCAAGTCCCGGTTCATCAGGAACGGGTTCAGGATCCAGCTCCTCGAAACCGGGCAAGCCTTCTGTACCAGGGGGAGTTGAGGATGAAATTGAAGATCTTGATTCCATCAGCCTGTTCCGCCGCTACAACCCACATTCCGGCGAGCATTTCTATACCGCTGATTTAAATGAAGCCCAGATGCTTCTTGATATGGGATGGAAAGACGAAGGAACCGGCTGGATAGCTCCTTCCAAGTCTTCTGCACCGGTTTTCCGGCTGTACAATCCCAATGCGGGCGATCATCACTTCACCACAAGCAAAGAAGAAGCCGATCACTTAGTATCCCTGGGCTGGAAAGATGAAGGGATTGGCTGGTATTCAGCCGACGAAAAAGATGGCCTGCCGCTCTATCGCCAGTACAATCCCAATGCGAAAACAGGAACTCATAACTACACCCTGGATGCCGATGAAAAAGACCACCTGGTTTCTTTGGGATGGAAAGATGAAGGAATCGCCTGGTACGGCGTGAAAGAAAACTGAGAGCAAGGAACTAAGAATTGAAATCTGTGAATTAAATCTAAGATTATATAGATTCCTTTGTAAACAGTCTGCCTGTTCTGCATGAACCAGAATGCCACATCTTGAATACCTTTAGCCCCTCCGAAGCAATACAGCAGCCAGATTGAATTCTGGATGGTATTTTCCCCAAACGCTTGTCCAGTTCTTTTGATTGGAGATTTTTCTCCAGCTGCTTTGATCCGCATTAAAAAGCATAGAATGAATCCGGGTAAAAGTGTGTGCAGTTATAACATGCAGATTTGATGCAAAGATTTGAAGTACATAGATTTTGGGCATCTATCTGAAATGAATAAACGAAATAAATCGATGAAACAAATAGAATCGAAGCAGTTATCCTCTGGCCAGCGGCCAGGGGATCTTTTCGTTTCCGGATTGTTTCGGTATGGTAAAGCTATGAAGAAAGAGAAAAACAATCCGGATCATATGATCGATGGATCCAAGTCAGCTGGATCAAGACCAGGGCAATCTAAATCAGCCAGATCATCCGATTCGATTCGAAAGAAACGATCGGGCTGGTCAAAACGCCTGCTTGTGTGGGGACTGGCCATCCTGGTTCTGGGGTGTGCATGGCTGGTCTGGCAGGTTTCGCCTTCGCTTCTCTATCCCTGCGCTGCGGCGGATCATTCCGGTGAATATTCGCCAGCCGTCCAGGATATTGTCAGGCGGGCTAAGGATCAGGAACTGATTACATGGACGCCCAAAAAGGATATAGCCGGCTGGAAGGAAAACATGATCTATAAAGCCGGTGAAACTTACCAGGGCATTCCGTATGGCCAGCCTGTAGATGCTGCGTATATCGGATGGGATGCTTCACTGGAAGATTTTGCCAATGCAGTTGCGGATGAAAACAGCCCGATGTATTCCGCAAGATCCCAGATGATTGCGGTGGCCCCTTATTATTCGACCGACTGCAGCGCCTTTGTCTCCTGGGCCTGGGGACTGCCCTCAAGGCAGACGACCTGGACCATTCCCGAATTTGGCGATTTGGTCAGCACAGATAATTATGCCGAAGCGCAAATCGGGGACTGCATCCTCAATGAAAACCGCCATGTGGTACTGATTACCGATATTGAGCGCAATGCTTCTGGCAGCATTATGGCTATGGAAATTACCGAAGCCGCCCCGAAAAGCTTGTTTTCTAAAGATGGTACGATCCAGACCACCCGCTATGGCACTGGCTCCTGGCATTCCCTGTATGAAGTCCAGCTGCGTTATTTTAATGCGGGATATTCCCTCTGGCGACTCAAAGAATGAAATAATCTGCATAAGAAAATTCAGCCTGGACAATAAAAACGCCTTTGACTCACAAAATGGATCGTACCTGACTGTTTTGAGGATGAGACGAGAGGATCCTGTTTCGCTGAAACGGGATCCTGTTTGGACCAGCAAAAAGCGAAAGCCAGCGAGTATGGCTTTCGCTTTTGTGTTCATCCCCATCCATTTCTATCTATTTTTCTATTCTGATCCAGTCCAATCTTGCTCCATCCCCGTCCACCCGGATCCAGTCCGATCCTGCCTGACTCATCTGGCTTTCATCAATTCTTTCTTTCATGGTTTTCTGTGAAATAAGCTGGGCGATTTAATAAAGCTGGGGGGGTTGCTTAAGCCGGAGGGATGCAGTTTTGATCCTCTGGCATTTGCAGGATCTGCTTACAGTTCTGATGGTAGTCTCTTTGCGGCTTGTATTGCTTCTGTCGCATCTTTTCGCTGTTTCGTCCAGGCTGATCAGAGGCAGGAGCGGTTATCCTGGCTCCACACAGATTTAAAATTTGAAACGCAAATTATCTGGATCCGTCCTGCTGCCTGTACAGAAAGATCTTCTGACATGCCCTTCGATGTTTAACCCAGGTCAGAGCAAGTACTGTCATTCCGAGAAAGGCCCCAACAGCCAGGACGACAGGTGGTGTCATCCAGTCGCCAATCCAGCCAAAGATCAGCATCAAAAGAGAAGAGATGCCGTAAAAAAGCAGATTCTGAAAACTGTTGATGCGTCCGCGCATAGATTCAGGAATATAGCTTTGAATGGCTGCTGTGCGCAGGGTATACGAAGTGGCTCCTAATGCGCCAACGACAAATCGATTAGCGAGCATCAATGGATAAGGCAGAAGAAGCAAAATCCCATCCATCAGGTTATAGACGAACATAACCATCAGGCTAAAGCCATATTTTCTGGTCTTCTGCATTTCCTTGAGATACTGGCCGGTATTCCCTGCAAAGCGGCCCAGACTTTCCGCTACAGAAAACAGAGAAAAGGAAACTGCGGAAAGGCCGGGGGTAATTGAAAAATAAGCAATGAGCACAGGTGAGCAGGCGTTAGCAACGCCATTACTGAACGCTGCGTAGACAAAAAAAGCCATCAGTCCCGGTTCGTGGCTCAGATAGTGGAAGGCCTGTTTCAAGTCTTTAAACCAGCAGGCAAATCCGTCAGCGCTTTTTTGTGATGGAATATCGTGAACCAGATGCATCCGGTTTTCCACCGCTGCGGCAATTAAAGATAAGCCGCCCTGGCCGATCAAAATAGCAGGAATGCCAATCCATTTCATCAGGAGCGCAGCTACTGGCATCATGACCAGATTGAGCATGGGATAAATCATCCCTGAAGCGGCATAGCTTTTTTGCTGGCAGCCAGGGGTGATGGTCATGGGCAAAATGGAATCAAACGCCAGCTCATCCAGACCCCCGGCACAGGAAAGCAGCAAAGAACAGCCCAGATAGCCAATATAGGAAAAATCATGGAGCAGCAGGAAGATTCCCAGTGCCAGATACAAAATTCCATTAAACAGGTCCCCGAAAACCAGAACAGGTTTGCGTTTGTGCCGGTCCAGAAACGGTCCAAGTACCAGCGGCAGAAAGAAAGCGGGAATCAGCCGCGAAGCGAGTGCCAGGGCAGAAGCAAAAACCGATCCCGTTTCCTCATAGACCAGGAAAGAGAGCGCATAGGTGGAAGCAATGGCGCCAATACTGCCCAGAATCGTGGCGCTCATCAGCAAAGTAAAATTTCTGTTCCATACCGGATTGGCTGCTTTTTTCTTGAATGGATTTTTCAGACTGCTTTGCAGCGGGCTGTCATAGCTGCAGTCTTCCTGGCTTTCCATCCGCTCCTGCCCTGTTTCCGGATGGATCGGATTGTGTTTTTTCGTATTCTTTTTCATGCCTGCATTGTAAGCTGGATCCGCACGGAAAACGAGCAGGCTTTGTTGGGAAAATCCACGGTATTTAGAAGGCTTAAGGCAGGATAAATGAAGGTTTTCCAGGAAAAGTTTCCAGCAGGTGCACGACGGCAGCATATTGTCTGCTGGCTTTTAAATACTGAATGACCCAGGGCAGATGAAACTGGGCAAACCCTTTATGCAAATCGCTGCTGCAGAGCGTATCAAACAGCTGGCAGAGTGCCTGGCTGTATTCGGGATTTTTGAGCCAGTCCGGATCACAAAGGCGATAGCGGCAAACCTCAAAGATCTGGTCAATCAGCTTTGGATCCCAGCCCAGATAGCTCGCTTGCGGATACGTCTCAAGCAAAGCGAGGGCTTGTTCTTTGCGTCCCAGCTGCTCAAGGCAGATCACCTGCTTATGAATATCCAGTACTGACTGATCAGGCAGATTCTGAAGCAGCGTAAGTGCTTTTTCATATTCTTTCAGTTCCAGCAAAGTACAGGCCAGATTGTATTTCACCTCGCCTGATCCTAACGGATCGTTCAGCTCTCTGTATATATTCATGGCCCGCTCCAAAAAGGGCCTGGCCCCTTCCAGATCCGGCAAATTGGCACATACCATCCCCGCCATGTGGCTGGCCTGAGCCATTAAATATGGATAGCCTTCCCGCCCAGCCTGCAAAAAAGCCTGCTGCAGGCAATCCAGAATCTGGGTTTCCTGCATCCGGTTCTGGTACATCGTCTGAGCCGCCAGCAGTCCAATCCATCCCCGGGTACAAAGATTCATCGCTTTTTCATACTGGCCATCCAGAACATGGCAAATGGCTTGTTCTTCCGCTGAAAGACATTCAAGAAACTCGTTGCCAAACAGAGTACGCAGCTTAATCTGGCAAAACAGTTCGACCAGCAGGTATTCTTCGGGCAAATGAAATTCAGTGCCCATGCCGATCCATGGCGTGAAGCTGTCTTTTTCCTTCTGTTCCTGCCCAATGGGTACACAAGGTGATCCGCCCTGGGACGGAACAGTCATGGACTGTGATCCGCTGCTTTTTTCTTGTTTGCTTATCCTGCAGGGGGCTGCATCTGAATTCATTTGGGAGGCCATGTCTTGCTTATCCACTTTATCTGTTTGCGGATTATCTATCGGATAAGGCATTGGGATTGGATTTGACTGCAGAATCGGAGCAAAATCGGGAAACTGCTGGATAAATTCCTGTTTCGCCTGAAGATGACGGCCCCGCCGCAGCAGATCAAAAATCAGCTCGCATTGTTCTTTACGTTTTGAATTGGCCGCTGCCAGCGAAAGATTCAGCCGGGATGCCAGCTGTTCCAGAATTTCAGCCGAGCAGCTAACAGTACCGGTTTCAATTTTTGAATAGTAAGAAACGGCGCAAATTCCTTTACAGACGGATTCCTGCGACCATTCCCTGTCTTTGCGGGCTTTTTGAATTTGCAGCTGGGCCCATCGAATTTCCTGTTCTGTCATTGTTCGTGTTCTCTTTTTTCTCGATTCTTCTCTCAATCTTCTCTTTTCATGCTTTTTTCAGCTTTTCTTTACGCAGCTGGATGCCATCAGGACTTTTGCCTGCCGTTTTCTTTTAATCACTCCGCCTGGGCTTTTTTTAAACCCGGAGAAAATACAGACCGCTGGTTTGTACTCCAGAAATTATGCTTCTTTTTTCCTGTGGGCCTGGGATTGGCTGCAGCGAGCCTTTTTAATGCAGAACGTATTATGAAAAGCTCCCATCTTTCCAAAAGTATACTGTTTAAACTCCCTGTTTTTGCCGCATGGAATTAAACTTTGCCAACAGGACTCAGCTCAATAAGCATAAAGGCACCCGGGTTTATTGCCAGATTGATGTCAGGAAGTGCCAAACCTGCTAAAGCGGATGGTTAAAAGGAATTCTGTTTTGAATCCGGCTGCATTTTTCTGCCCATGATCAGGGCATCGCCGCCATCTTCTAATACTTTAAAGCCATTCTTTTGATAAAAACGGATGGCGGGTTCGCGACTTTTCATTACCCCCAGGCAAACGCCCGGGACATTAAGATCTTCAAGCTTTTCAAAGAGTCTGTGCATCAACCGGGTGCCCGCCTGCATCCCCTGGCCTTCAGGCGAAATATCGATGTGCAGATGGGCGGGATAGTCTTTGCGATATTTTTTGAGAAAGGATTGCGATTCTTCAAACTGTTTCCAGCTGCCCGGTTCAATCTTTTCCATTTCCAGTGCATATTCTGCTTCCATACCCGCAAAGAATTTATCCGCATCAGGGGCGCAGAGTAAATATCCTATAGGCTGCTGCTGATCATTGACAATACAGAAGCTGGTATCGGCTGCATGTTCGGGATAATAATCCAGAAACTTAAGCCAGGCCAGCTTCCACTGGTCTTCACTTTTATTGGGATTAGAAGAAACCGACTGATTGATCTGGCGAAGTGCTGCCAGGTCCTCCGGTTTAACATTTCGAATAGTCCTCAAAATCATTCCCTTCCTTTCTTGAAGGTTTGCCATCAGGCCAAATGCCGAATAACCTGATAGTATATCCGCAATTTATGAAGAAAATGCAAATCCGTTTTTGAAGCTGCAAAGCTGCTTTGATTTAAAGACTTTGTGTTTTGCGATCTGGCTGTACGATGGACTTCTGATTTCTGATGATCCAAATCGATGTGTTTAACCGTTTGATCTGGATCGGATCGATCTTCATGATTTCTATCGTTATGTTGAGCTTACCACTCCAAGACGGGTCAAATTGCCTGGATCCCCGGTTTTGGCGTGTTCCTTTTACCGTAGACTTCCAATACCTGTATATATCGTGGTCAGTTGAATTTGTTGATGAGACTCCAGTCATCTTCTTTTGGTGTCGTTTCCAGCTGGCTTTCCTGCATTTGTCCTGATCATGCTGCCATATATTGGACTTATATCCTAAACTAGTTTTTTTTGCCTTGTAAATACTCCTTTAGATGCTTTTGGTGCCCCTGAGGATTTAACTTTCGATGGACCTGCTATCTTCAAAAACACAAAAATGACCTATTTTCGTGTTTTGGGCCTTCTAAATCCATCGAAAACACAATTTTGGTCGATTTTTGTGTTTTCAATTCGCTTCAATCCTCTGGCTTATTAAAAAATTCGTTATCTTGTGTTATATAGTGAATATAGCTTAAGTGATTTGATTTATGAATGAAGGAGCTTTTTAAATGCACTGGATCGATCTCTACATAGAGAGGAGGATATAGGATGAAGTACAAGACTTTGGAATCATGCTTTCATGATCCTGGAATGGATGAGAAAGCTGAGTATGAGAAAAGGTTTTCGCAGGAAAACACTTGCCATCTTGCTTTGAAAATCCACGACTATCCTGCCTTTTTTACCATCACATCCGAAGTATTCCAGCTGTGCTGTGAAATCCAGCAGCAGAATGCCGAAGTCGCAAAACTGACGGCTAGAATCCCTTCTTTAGATACGCTTCTTTTCCGTTGTCTCCTTCAGGAAATTCAGATGAGTAACGATATTGAGGGCGTTCACAGTTCACGTAAAGAGCTGCTTGCTATTCAAAACAGGCTGATAAAACAACAGGCTCATACCCGCTTTGCCGGTCAGCTGCGGCAATACGAAGCTCTCTTTAACGAGAAACCCAAACGACCAGCTGACAGCCATGAAATTCGAAGCATTTACGATGCTTTATTGATGGAAGATGTGCGAGCCGATAATCCTGAGAACTTGCCGGATGGCGAATGTTTCCGCAAGGATTCGGTTTGCATTACCAATGGTCAGGATGTAATTTACCATGGGATTGTTCCCGAAGACAAAATTATCTCAGTTCTTGATTCCGTACTGGTTCAGCTGGCAGGGCAGCCTGCAATCATTGCCGGATCTGTATTCCATTTTGTTTTCGAATATGTTCATCCGTTTTATGATGGCAATGGCCGAATGGGAAGATATTTGAGTACAAAAATTCTTGCCGAAAATCTGGAACTGGCTGGAGTTTTACAGCTGTCGCTGGTTTTGCGCGAAAACAAAAGTAAATATTACAAAGCGTTTCGCCAGTGCGAATCCAAAATGAACTGCGGCGACCTGACTCCATTTTTGATTATTTTTCTGGAACTGATCCTTCTTTCTTTCGATAGCGCCATTGACTTGCTTCATGAGCTTTCTGCGGATCATGAGCGGGGGACCGGTCTGATCAAAAGCCTGAATCTTTCGAAACGGGATGAGGAATTTCTGGAGCTCATGTTGTCGAATTTGCTTTTCGGCTACCAGTCGTTATCGATTGCAGATATTTCTGCTGCTCTTTCTGTTTCATCTTCGACGGCCAGAAACCTGGTTCAAAAGCACAGCAAGTATCTTTACCCACAAAAAGACGGTCGTATTCATCGCTTTACTCTGCATCGAAATTTTCTCCATGAAGATGGGTAAAATGAGATTTTAAAACCATCGTCTCACTTGGACGATTGATGAATTTTACAGAAACATATTTCAGACCATATTATTTATTAAGATATATCTTTAGCATTTTTATATTTCTGTCAAATATAAAAAAGTCCAGATCTCAGCAATGAACCAAATGTAAAGGAAACATAGCTGAGATCTGGACTTTTCTGTTTTTGGTTTTTTGGTGGATTGCAGCCAGTACAACATCAAAAATCCGCCCGGGCAAGGCGGATTTCTGGCACAGATCAAACGTTTGGGTTTTGCGTTTTCTGTTTTCGTATTTCGGGCTAAGCAAAACTTGGAGTGTTTCTTAAAGCCAGCTTTGAAAACGGGCATTTTCTAAGCCGGCGATCCAGAATTTTGCTGTTTCTTTCCTCTGTCACTGCTCAATTGCAGTTCAAGCATTTTTAATAAATTTCAAATCCTGATATTGTCTGCATTTTATCCGCTGGAATTAAGCGGCGTTGTAATGTTCCAGCAGCATTTTCTCAGCTTTGGCTGACCAGAGGCCTTTGTTGGCTTTGCACACTTCATCGAGTTCCTTGAAAAAGGGATCACTTTCACCAAGCTTGCCAAAATCTTCAATGGCGGTCATTGGCATATTGATATGGGTATACACCAGTTTCTTGCCGCCAGGAACATTGGGTAAATCTTTGGTCGTATCGACAACAGAATCCAGGCCGCCGACGTGGGTAATCATAACGGCCGAATTGATCAGGCCGGCTGCGTTTTTGTCGATAGCTTCTTTCATGTCATCAATCGTTCCGCCGGTAGAGCCGATAACTTTACTGCGGGAATAGTGGGAATCGTACAGGTTGATCTTCGCGGAGAAGTTTGGATCGGTCGGTCCGGCAAACAAGTTCATGCAGCCATCATATGCCATGATGGAATTGCCCAGTTCGCAAACGGCAGGACTTGGGATGTAGACAAAGACATCGTCATAGCCTTTGCCATCGGTCAGATCCATCAGTTCTTTTTGCTGGTCGGCCATGTTGGCGGTGTTGACATAAATCAGTTCTACGCCATGTTCAGCGGCTTCTTCTTCCGAGATCACTTCCCGGGCTCTCTCAATGCGGGCATCAGAAATTTCGGTAACGACAATGCGCTTAGGCTTGTTTTCAAAGGTCAGGCCATAGGAAATCGCACCCAGCCCCATCGGTCCGCAGCCGCCCAGAATGATGATGTTGCCGCCTTCCTTGGTTCCCATCACATGCTGGTAGGTGCCAGGCACGGTGTGGTAGTTGGTGTGGTAGCCGCCGATGCAGCAGGATACCGGCTCGGCAACGCTGGAGGCAAAGTAGGCATCACCATCAAACGCCCACAGGCATCCGGCTTCAATAATGTCATTGGGGAAAATGCAGTATTCGGTATCCCCGCCGCAATATTTATAAGAATATCCGGGGGATTCCATCTGGCCCGGAATGGCGGGCTGCTGGGCAAATTTCTGGCCTGGCTTAAACTGATCCTGCCACTTTTTCCCGACTTTGACGATATCGCCGGCAAATTCATGACCGATAATGATCGGGTTGTCATATACGTCGTTCGGAACGCGTTTGTGCCTGGCGCCCTGTTTTACTGTTTTCCAGGTCGACATGCAAATCGAGTCTGAAACGACTTTGACCAGGATTTCATCATCCTGAATTTCAGGTAATTCAAATTCATCCAGTCGGATATCATCGACGCCATATAAGCGGACTGCTCTTGTTTTCATAATTTTCTCCTTCCGATTTTCTCGGGTTCTTGCTGTCGGAATGGGATTCCGGACAATTCTCCTTTTTCAGCTGCAATCAAGATCCCCCTCAGTTCTGGCGGGTTGAAGCCTGGTGAATCCGATCGAACGGATTCAGATCTGGTTCATTCAGATGGCTCATTAAGGTCTGATGAATTCAGATCTGATGTATCCAGGCAGGCTGGATTTCGATCAGTTCCATTTTGATTTGGTTCAGGCCTGATTGATTCTGGCCTGGCTGGCTTCCCTCCACCATCCCATCTGGACGATCCAGATGGGAGGCAGAGAAACAGGAGATATGGATCGGGCTGAAACTGCCTGAACCTTTATATACAAGCTTTGGTATACCTGCAGGCTTTGGGCAGCTTTCTCATTTTTAGCTTCAATCATTTATAAATCGTTTTTGCACTTAGTTAAGTACCGGTATGCTTAGCATCCTTCAGGATCGCTCAGGCAATCGTCAGAATTTCGCAGATCTTTTCCGGATTGGAGCGGACAACGGTTTCGACCATTTCCATATCGCCGAGTTTTTCGGCGATGTTCTGGAGAATGGAGACGTGATCTTCAGTGGATGCGGCAATGCCGATCACAATACGCACATTTCCCCCGCCCCAGCTGATGCCATCGGGGTAAATCTGAACAGCCAGGCCGGTGTTTTTCACGCAGTCTTTGACTTCGTATTCGCCATGCGGAATAGCGATGTCATTGCCGATGTAGGTGGTAATGTCATGATCGCGGTTGAGCATACCCTGGATGTAGCCTTCGGTAATGTAGCCGCCATCTAACAGCAGCTTGCCCACCGACTTGATCGCTTCATCGGAATTTGCCGCTTTGCAGTTGATCTGTATATTTTTTGCATCGAGGATTTTTGGAGCCGCCGCTTTCGCTTCGGATTTTGCTTTGCGCTTGAAGAATGCCATGATTGTTCTCTCTTTCTTTTCGTTTTCTCTTTCGTATTCGCTTCGTTTCTATTGGTTTTGATTTTGGAGCTGCAGATGACGGCCTGCAGGGGCCGGCTATACATTTGGCCGCCGTGGATTTGGGATTGTTGTAATTCTTTAATTCTTAGGTTTCTGGTGTTGAATTTCAGGGAATTCATTCTTGTATTGAATTGCTGTATTGAATTGCTGTATTTAATTCTTTGTATTGAATTACTGCATCGAATTCCGGTATCGAATTCGTTAATAATGATTGTCTGTCTGGATGATTACGCTTCGCTGCGGGCGGGGTTGATGGATTCCATCAAGTCCTCCATCACCTGTCCGGCTAGCGCTTCATCATGGTTTTTTAAGGCATTCAGCCAGGTGTCGTGGGTAATCAGGCCCGCATTTAATACCGAAAGCAGCTCCCGCTCGATCGATTCTGCCGGATCCGGCAGCAGCGAGACGGCCATGAATGCAATGTTTTCCAGGACGCCGCGGCGAAATGTTGTTTCTGAGGGAGTGAGGATAAAGTATTCAAGAACATTAATCCCGGGATCAGCTGCATGCAGCAGGCCAAATCCATCGTCGGGATTGAGGACAGACCCGAGCTGTTCACGCCGCAGCAGGGCTTTTTTAACAAGTTCGCTATCATTTTGCGAATAGCTTGCCGCCAAATCAATTAAGTCATTGATTGAAGCATTAGGATCGGCTTCGATCATCGTAAAGCCTTCTGCCAGGGTTAAAGCCGACTGGCTCCACTTGGCAATGGCTTTGGCCCGGGCGCGGAATTTGTCTTTATTGTGCGTTTTGTCATTGGGTGTCCAGGTAAAGGTGTTGAGCGTCTGCTCGATTTTGTCCAGGTCCTGCTGATTAAGCAAAGGCGAGACCTGGATGGTTGGAACACTCGACTGGGGCATCGGGTAGCTGGTGATGAGCAGTTGGATGCCGGAAAGATCGGCCTGCTGAGCCATGGAAAGCGTGCGTAAATGCATCCGGCCAGGAAAAGTGCGCTCCAGGCGGGCTTTCATCATGGCGCTCGTTCCGATACCAGACGCACAAAGCACTCCGGTTTCGATGGGCTGGTATTTGCGCGCCTGGTTCATGCGCTCAATGGCCGCACCGGCATGAATGGTGAGATATCCCACTTCATCTTCGGAGATGGAGCCTTGTGCATACGGCTCGAGGACTTTTGCCGCCTGGCGGGTCATATCCAGCAGGTCGCCATATTGTTCTTTAAGCAGCGGTTAGAGCGGGTTGTGAATCGGCATCCCGGCCTCCAGCCGGATAAGAGTCGGTTCCAGATGGGCAATCAGCCCCTGCATGTATTGCGGATCAGAAGCAAGCAGGCTTGCCAGCGGTTCACCATACGCGGCTGCGACGCTGTTTGCAACCGCGGCAACGCTTTGCGTATCCCGGATTTCCGCTTCACTTTCTGCTTTGGCTTGAATAACTGGTGGTTCAAAAGCCAGGGAGGAGCGTCTTGCCCCCTGCAGATGGAGGGCAATAAAGCCGATTTCTGCGGGCGGGAACGTTAAGTCTAATGCCTCTTCCAGGACGCTGGCCAGTGCTTTGGCCTGGCTTAAATCCACCTGTACCGGCAAGGTGCCAACAATGGCTTCACCTTTTTCAATCCGTTCAATGGCAATAACCAGATGAATAATCAGGCTGATGTAGGAAGTCTGTTCGTACTGGTCCAGGCCCAGCTCGCTGGCGTGTTCTTCAAAGACTTCCAGCACTTCATGGAGAATGCGCTGGTTGAGCAGCTTCATGATGCCGGTTTCCTGGCCGATCTGGAACAGCTTGTCATACAGACTTTCGGCTTTGAGAAATTCGACGGGTTCAGAAACGATGGATTCGTGAATCAGCTCGCTCATGGCCCGGCGCATATCTTTTTCGCTGCCGATCACTTTACCCGAACGGCCGGTTTTTAAGTGAAAGCGTTCCAGCCAGGGCTTAAGAGCTTCAATGTCGTTGGAAATGGTTGTTTCCGAAACCTGGAAGCGCGAAGCGTGAACAATCAGCTTCGTGCCGCCGGGATTCTGGAGCAGTTCATAAAGCAGCAGCCGGCGGCGGTCTTCCTTGTTCTGGATCTGACCGCCGGCAAAGGAGAGTGCTTCAAAAAGCTGCGCTCTGTCTTTTTCATCGGCTGCCAGGCGGATGCCCTTGCCTGGTCTTGAGACAAGGGATACGCCATAAGTACTTAGCAGTGCATCAAGACCGTCAATCTCGCGAAAGACTGTCCGCCTGGATACCTGAAGCTGTTCAGCCAGGGCCTCCATGGAGATAAACTGGCCGGCTTCAAGTTCCAGCAGTATCTTAAGGATTCGTTTCAGGCGTTCAGAGAAGTGATTCAAGCCGCTGTCACATCCTCAACGATCCGGTCGTATTCCGGTCCGCCCATGAAGTTGGTAATCGGGAAGATTTCCGCATTCGGGCAATGGTCTTTTGCCCGGGGAGCCAGGGAGACGTGGGTAACGATGACGGCTGTATCTTTCGGTAAATCGTTGATGGCCGAGTGGCGTACTTCAATGCTGGAGCCAGCCGATTTCAGCTTTTTACCCAGCGCTGCTGCGCCCATGGCCGAAGAGCCCATACCGGCATCGCAGGCAAAGTAGATCAGGTTTACTTTCTTTTTTAAGGATCTGGCTTCATTAGTATTGGAGCCATTGGAGCTTACTGAAGAGCTGGAGTTGTTGGCTGCAGCGAGTTTTTCGACGATCTGGTCGTATTCGCTTCCGCCCATGAAGCTGGTAATCGGGAAGATCGTGGCATTTGGGAC
>Charlie_p1__coassemble_549_pt1 | contig 18790 bp, 17 predicted proteins | sample Charlie_p1__metabat2_high_PE_014 | metagenome-assembled genome bin Charlie_p1
GAGAGGCCGCTTTTTCTTTTGATCATATCGCTGCGTTCAGCTGGAGCCAGGCTTACCGTTCTCAAATATTTGTCTCAATAAAACCGGTCTGATAATGGCCGGTTTCGTTACGTACTCTATTTTAAATCTTTGGTAAAGAAGCCAAAGCCGGCGCCTTCAGGTCCGACATGAACACCGATCAAAAAAGTCAGCGGGACTGGCGTATGCTCGGCTTTCTGGCCCATGCTCTTTTCAAATTCTTCTATCATGGCTTTGGCTGTCGCATCATCTGTGCCCGTATAGCCAAAGGACACCGGGCGGGACAGGTCGATATCATATGCTTTCGCCTGGTCCATCAGCGTGCGCATGGCTTTTTTCATGCCCCGGCATTTGGCCGCCACAGCCACTTCGCCATCCTCAATCGTGATGATTGGCTTGATGCCGGCCAGATCGCCAATGGCCGCTTTGGCTGGCGAAATCCGGCCGCCTTTTTTCAGGTACTTGAGCACCGGAATGTAAGCCAGAATGCGGATATTCTTCTTTTCCTCATCCAGGATGGCGGCAATTTCCGCAGCGCTTTTCCCTTCCTTGCGCAGGCGAATCGCTTCGTCCACCAGCATGGTTTCCGGCAGGCAGACGGTATTGGAATCCACCAGGTGGATCCGCTCATTGCCCTGGCTGGCCAGGCGGGCCGAGTTGCAGGTCCCGGAAAGCCTGGAGCCGATGGTAATGCAGACAACTTCATCTTCCGGGTTTTTCGTCAGCTCTTCAAAAACATCCATATATTCAGCCGGCGAGACCTGGCTGGTTGTTACGGATATACCCTCTTCATCGAGCAGGGCATAAAAGGAGGCGGCATCCAGCTTTTCTTCAGGGTGCTCGCCGTTGACTAAAATCGGGCAGTCCAGCACGACCAGGCCGTTTTCACGGTCGGTCTTATGCTCCTGTCCGGTATCGGTTACGATCCAAATCATTGAAAATATCCTCTCCTGTTCCCGGTATCGACTGATGCCGGGAATTTTCTCTTTCTCATATTCAGTGTTTCTATTCAGATTCTTGCTCAGGATTTTTGTTTCCTGGCTTGTGCATCAGCCAAAAGTCGTGTCAGCTCTCTTTCTTTTCTGATGACTCTTCCAGGGCTTTCTGGTGCTGGCGCTCGGCCAGTTCCAGCTCGATCTGGCTGGTCAGGCTGTGGCAGAAATCGTAAAACGATTCCCACTGCTGCTGGTCGATAGCCAGATGGGCCTGTTCAAAAATATTGGCGGCTTCCTTTTCCAGGTATTCCGTCAGCTCTTTTCCTTTCGCGGTCAGATACAGCCTGGCCTTGTATACGCTGCCCGGATCCTTGAGGACAAGCTCATGGCCTTTCAGGTTTTTGAGCGAGCGGGAAACCAGGGCCTTGTCTGCCTGGATCAGCTCACAGATTTCTTCCGGCCGCAGGCCCTGCGGATGGGCATCAAGAGCCAGCAGGACCGGCAGGTCTGAACCTTTCAGGCCCTGCTCTTCCATATAGAACGCTTTAAACTTCTGGATCTGCTTTCCCAGAGCGCCAATCGTTCCGAAAAAGCGAAGAAATCTCTCTGTCTTTTCCATACCTGCACTGTAGTGATCCGTTGTTGATTTGTCAACATTTATGCCGGGCTTCTGCTCTTTCCTGACCCGGAGCCGGGCAGCCTCATCCTGAAGGAGAGCGGCAAGTAAAGGCAATTTGGACCTTTTCGTCTTCCGCCTTCCTGGTGCATCAAGACAGCCAGACCGCTTCACCGCACGCTGAAATCGCTTTGAATACGGAAGATGACTGACTTTTTATATGGAACCGATTCTTTTATTTACGCTAATTTTCAGGCCAAATGCATATTCCCCATAAATCAAATCGTCGGTTCTATTTCGGGATTATTTCGCATATTTTCCGTTAAATTATGGGATAGTTCTTCTCTATCGAACCGGTTTTCTGAAATTATAAACAGTAAAAGAGTTATGAATGCTCTAACATCAATTGGATTGCTTCTTATCCGGCAGTTTTCGCCCGAAAAATTCTTTTAAAAAATTTTGAAAAAGAATTTGACATGGAACCGTTCCCATAATATCATTTCATTGTCGAACCGGTACCATAAACCGGGCAAGAGAAAAAAGCGAAAGCAATAGGAGGAATTATGGATTACAACAAGATCGCCAGGGACATCATCCAGAATGTCGGCGGCAAAGAGAACATCATCTCGGCAATGCACTGCGCAACCAGACTCCGCCTGCGTCTGCGCGACTACGACAAAGTGAATGAGCCGGCACTGACTGATGTAGACCAGGTCAAGGGCGTTTTCCTGGCTAACGACCAGTACCAGATCATTCTGGGCTCCGGAACCGTCAACATGGTGACCGATGAAGTCCTCAAGGAAACCGGACTGGGCAATGCTTCTGCTGCTGAGCAGCCTTCCAATGAAAAGAAAGGCAACTGGCTCAGCCGCTTTGTCAAAGTTCTTTCCGATATTTTTGTACCGATCATCCCGGCGATCGTAGCCGGCGGTCTTCTGATGGGTCTGAACAATGTTCTGACCGCCTCCGGATTGTTTGCGGCGGATAAATCGTTAATCGAAATGATGCCGCAGTTTGAAGGACTGGCTTCCTTCATCAACATGTGCGCTTCCGCACCGTTTACCTTCCTGCCGGTACTGATCGGCTTCTCGGCCACCAAGAAATTTGGCGGTAACCCGTATTTAGGTGCAGCGATGGGCATGATCATGGTTCATCCGGACCTGCTCAATGCCTATGCCGTAGCCGGCGCCGACCAGATTCCGGTATGGAATTTGTTCGGGCTGGAAGTTCAGGCCATTGGCTATCAGGGTACGGTATTGCCGGTACTTGCTGTCAGCTGGATTCTGGCCAACATTGAAAAGCGGCTGCACAAGATTACGCCAAGCTGGCTGGACAACCTGACTACACCGTTAATTTCCATTCTTGTTACCAGCCTTCTGACCTTTGTCATTGTAGGTCCAGTGATGAGAACGGCCGGCGACTGGCTCGCTTATGGATTGAGCTGGCTGTATTCCACCCTGGGTGCTGTGGGCGGCTTCATCTTCGGTCTGCTCTATGCCCCGATTACCATTACTGGTATGCATCACTCCTTTACTGCAATTGAAACCCAGCTGATTGCTGCAGCAGAAACGACCGGCGGATCCTTCATCTTCCCGACCGCTTCCATGAACAACGTGGCGCAGGGTGCAGCTGTCCTGGCTGTCCTGGTCATGACCAAAAACGAAAAACTGAAATCCCTGTGCTCCGCATCCGGCATTTCAGCCCTGCTCGGTATTACTGAACCGGCCATGTTTGGTGTCACCTTGAAACTGAAATACCCGTTCTACGCTGCAATTGTTGGTTCTGCCTGCGGATCCGCCTGGATTGCCGGAACCAAAACTCTCGCGCTGGCCATGGGTGCTGCCGGCCTGCCGGGATTTATCTCTATTGCACCGCAAAGCTGGGGCAACTTCTTCATCGGTATCGCTATTTCGATGGCTGTCTCCTTCCTGCTGACGGTTTACTTCATGAAAAAGCATCCAGAAGACAAGACGGATGATGGCAAGAGCCTCAATCCCTTCAAGAAAAACAAAGAAGTAAAAGAAGCAAAAACTGAAAACGTAAAAATCGAAAATGCAGCGCCAGCTTCCGTATCCATCGATGATCACAATCCGGACGTGATCCATGCTCCATTTGCCGGCGAAGTAAAGCCGGTTTCCGAATGCAAAGACGGTGTCTTCGCTTCCAAAGCCATGGGCGATGGCGTTGTGATCACCCCGGAAAACGGCAGCCTGTATTCCCCGGTTGATGGCGAAGTGATGCTTGTCTTCCCCACCAGGCATGCCATTGGCTTAAAAGCCGACAACGGCACCGAACTGCTGATCCACATCGGCATGGATACCGTTTCCCTGGAAGGAAAACCGTTTGAAGTCTTCGTAAAACAGGGCGACAAGATCAAGGCCGGCCAGCTGCTGGCCACTGCCGATTTAAAAGCGATCCAGGATGCTGGATTATCCATTGAAACACCCGTTGTTGTTACCAACCAGAAACCGGTTGAAATGATGGCTTCCAGCACTGTGAAAGCAGGCCAGAGCGTTGCCAGAACTACCGCATAAATACAGATCAAACCGCGCAAATTTCGGCGGCAAAGCAGATTCACCTTTACGCAAACCAGATCGCTTCTGATGCAGGTCTGCCAGGATTTCCGGTTTGTCCACCCGCTCCTGGCAGACCTGCATCACTCCTCCCCTATACAAGACAGACTCCCTCGCTGCAGGGAGTCTGTCGACTATCCAGAAAAAGACAAAAGGAGCAAACAAAAGAATAAAAGATGCTTTGAATATCCAAAAAATGCCGCCAGGCCAAACCCGGCAGGAAAAATTTTCTTACTCTCTTTTTCCTGCATGAAAAATTGCCGGCAGCAACATCTGGCCATCTAAAGGCAACATTGAAAACGATAAAATAAAGAAGAAAACATGACCTGATTTTCGCCTTAAGCCCGAAAACCAGGCCATTACAAAGAAAGACGCAAGCAAAAATAATTCCAATCACCTGATCAGGGATCTCAGCCGGATCAAGCCGATTGGATAAACCAGATTCATAAAAAAAACGAAAAACAGATGCGCTGAAAAACTCAGCCCACACTGCACACCAGAAGCAATAAAAAAACAGAAAGGATTTCTTCAAGCCTGCAGGCCAGATTCAAAACCTGGACCAAAACCGGCTGAAGAGGAGAAAAAACTATGAATACAGTCCGTCAGGAATTTAACACCGCACAAAGCGCGGCACGCCGTAAGGAAGCAGCCGCCGAGCCCAGCCGGCTGGCCTATCATTTGATGCCGCCTGTTGGCTGGATGAACGACCCCAATGGTCTTTGCCAGTATAACGGCCTCTACCACATCTTTTATCAGTACACCCCCGGCTCGGCCGATGGCCATGATCATCGCGGCTGGGGCCACTACACCACCAAAGACTTCATCCACTATACCGAGCAGGATGACCCCTTTGTACCCGACAGCGAAGGCGATGGCAAAGGGTCCTATTCAGGCAGTGCCTTTTTAGAAGATGGAAAGATGCATATCTTCTTTACCGGCAACAACAAGCTGCCCGGCGATTACGACTACATCAATGAAGGACGCATCCATTGGGTACTGCATTCCGCCAGCGATGACGGCCTGCATTTTACCGGCAAGGAAGTCCTGTTAAAAAACGCCGACTACCCAGCGGATCTTTCCTGCCACGTGCGTGATCCCAAGATTCTCAAGCGAAACGGCCAGTACTACATGGTCTTAGGCGCAAGAACAAAAGATTCCAACGGCCAGGCTGAAATCTTCAAAAGCAAGGACCTGCACAAATGGGAACACTGCTCCACCATCCGTCCGGAAGCGCCTTTTGGCTATATGTGGGAATGTCCGGATTTAATCGAGCTGGAGGGCAAAACTTTCCTGCTCACCTGCCCGCAGGGCTTGAAAACCAAAGGCATCCTGTACGAGAACATCTACCAGAACGGCTATTTCGAAGTCAAAGGCAGCCTGGATGAAGACCAGAAAGTCAAGAACTTCCAGGAGCTGGACAACGGGTTTGATTTCTATGCCCCGCAAAGCTTTGAAGATGAAAAAGGCCGCCGTATTCTGATTGGCTGGATGGGCATCCCTGATGCCGGCTATACCAACCCCACCGGCATCTGGCAGCATGCGCTTACCCTGCCAAGAGAGCTGACCCTCAAAGGCGATCGTATTTACCAGTACCCGATTGAAGAGATGCTCCATCTGCGCAAAAAGGAAGAAATCATTCACCTGGAAGCTGGCCAGTGCACAACCCTGCCAAGCCGCGTATGTGAAATCGAGCTTCATCCGCACGGTGAATCCTGGACGATTGATTTGCGCAAGGACTGCCAGCTTTCCTATGACAAAGGCATCTTTGCCCTCTCCTTAAAAGAGAGCGGATCCGGCCGGGATGTGCGCCATGTCAAAGTCGATCACATCGACAGCCTGGAGATCTTCTCCGATGTAAGCTCCCTGGAAATCTTCATCAACCATGGCCAGCATGCTCTGACCACCCGCATTTATGATGGCAAAGACGATGTGAAGCTTTGTGCCAGCACCAATATGGATGGCAAAGTATGGAGTTTAAAATCCTTTGAAATCGAGGAAAAGATCGACAAGAAAGATCCGACCCTTTAAGCCGCCCGAAAAGTTCGCGAACTTTTCAAAACCGAATTTGAATTAAAATGGAAATGAAAAAGAGAATGGATAAAACAATCCGTCCTTTTTCCATCCATTTCCTGTCTGAAAACGAAGGAAAAAGAGAAAAACTGGAGGAAAAATTCATGAAAAACGATGTGACTGCTTTTGGCGAAATCCTGATCGATTTCACCTTTGCCGGCAAGGATGATGGCGGAACGGCCCTCTTTGCCCAGCACCCCGGCGGTGCGCCAGCCAATGTCTGTGTTGGCGTTCAGCGGCTGGGCGGCAAGAGTGCCTTTATCGGCAAGACTGGAACCGATATGCATGGCACCATGCTCAAAAATGTCCTGGACAAAGAAGGCGTAGATGTCTCCAGCCTGGTTCAGGATGATACCTTCTTCACGACCCTGGCCTTTGTCAATGTCAATAAAGATGGCGAGCGCGAATTCTCCTTTGCCCGCAAGCCAGGCGCCGATACCCAGATGACCTTTGAGGAAATGAACCCGCGCCAGCTGCGCAATTCCGAAATCTTCCATGTCGGCTCCCTTTCCCTGACGGATGAGCCGGCCAGAAGCGCTACCCATAAAGCTATCGAATTTGCCCGCGAAAACGGAGTCCAGATCTCTTATGATCCCAACTACCGTGCCAGCCTCTGGCCGGATGTCTACACGGCTGTGGAGCAGATGCGCTCCCTTGTGCCGATGGCCGATATCATGAAGATTTCCGATGAAGAGACCGAGCTGCTTTCCGGCAATCCGGATCCGAAAGAAGCTGCCCAGATCCTCCTGGAAAAAGGACCGAAAATTGTGGCCGTAACGCTGGGCAAGGACGGCTCCTTAGTGGCCAATCATGAAGGTATCCGCATCGTTCCCGGCTTCAAGAGCCAGGTTGCGGATACCAATGGCGCCGGTGATTCCTTCTGGGGAGCCATGCTGATGCAGATTGCCCGCTCCGGCAAGAAAGCCGAAGAACTCGATCTCGATACGCTCGAATCCTTCGTCCGCTTTGCCAATGCCACGGCAGCATTAACTGTCCGCAAGCATGGAGCCATCCCGGCGATGCCGACCAAAGAAGAAGTTGAAGCCCTGCTCCATGAAGAAAACTGATCTTTTCAGTCCAAATTCTGCCGCCAGCCTTTATCCATTGCCCATAAACCATCCATCTTTTTTACAATCTGGAGTAGAGAAGACTATGAAAAAGTATACGATGGCTGACATTGCCAAAGAAGCCGGAGTCGCCAAAAGTACCGTCTCCCGCTACTTCAACGATGGCTATGTCAAAGAAGAAACAAAGAAGAAAATCCAGGAAGTCGTTGCGCGCACCGGCTTTGAACCCAGTGCGGCGGCCTCAAACCTGAAATCCAAGGAAACCCGGATGATCGGGGTCGTGGTTCCGACGATGACTTCGCCTACAACAGGCCGGCTGCTCAATGCCATGGACAACGCCTTTCGCGAGGCGGGATATGCCTGCCTGATTTTAACGACCGACCACCATCCCGAACGTGAAATTTCGGCGATTGAATATTTGCGTTCCATGCGGGTCGATGGCATCGTGCTGGTCGCGACCAACCTGTCCAAAAAGCACCAGGACCTCCAGCTTTCCAGCAAGATCCCCTTCCTGGTCATGGGCCAGCGCTTTCCTTCCGGTACCTCGATTATCTACGATGACTACCAGGCTGGACTGCAGGTGGGCGAATATGTCCGGCGCATGGGCCATAAAGATGTCACTTACATCGGGGTCAATGAAGAAGACAATGCGGTCGGCCATGAGCGCAAGCGCGGCATTATGGAAGGTCTCTCGCATGCGGCCAGTGTGTATCCGATCGCTATGGAAGAAACATCCTTTACCTATGAGCAGGCCCGTGAAACGGCCAGAGATCTGCTGGAAAAGCATGTCCCCGACCTCTTTATCTGTGCTACTGACTCCATTGCGATGGCCTGCTACAAGGAAGTCCGGGAAAAAGGCCTGCGCGTTCCGGAAGATGTCTCCATCGTCGGCTTTGGGGGCTATGAAATCACCGAACTGCTCTCCCCGACCATGACTTCGATCCGCTATGAAAACGAGCTGGCCGGTCGATTATGTGCTTCAACACTGATCGCCATGATTCATGGTGAACCCGTCCCGACTTTGCAGGTGGTTGGCTTCCAGTTTCGGGAAGGCGAATCTGTCAGCGATATGCGAGAAACGGACCAGGCTATAAATCCCGGCTCCAGCAAGACCGAAAATCCTGCCGATTCCAATATCCTATAAGGCCAGCATTTAAGACCAGTATTTTAGGCCATTATTCCGGGAGCACCAATCTAGCCCTGGAATCACCAGCAAGGAAACTAGACCTGAAAACAGCCAGAAAATTAAAACGTCAGAACCCTAAAATCATCCCCGCAGGGAAGGCTGGTTCTGACGTTTTCTTTTGGACATTTTTTCTGGAGCCGCCCAATTCTGGACCAGATCAATCCCAGGCAGCCGATCCCTTAATCCATTTCATCTTTATCCTTTTACTGGTATCTTTTTATTTGTTCCCCAGGCAAATGAGTATTCAGTTTCGATGATGTTCCTTCCAGAAAATCTGCAGGCCGCGGGCAATCGCCAAAGCACCAATAACGATCAAAAGCCACCAGGATTCCTCTTTGGCATTGAGCAGCAGTGCTCCTACCAGCAAGAACGCCCCGCCAATCCCGCAGGAAAGTGCCAGATTGATCTTCGGACTGGCAATCTTGTAAATCTGGTGCTCTGCTTTACGAGTACTGTTTTCCTGTAAATGATCCAGATTTCGTTCTGTATGATTTTCAGGAATGATTTTAGCAGTCGGATTCTCTGGTGTACCAGCACCATCAATAGATTCATTTTTGCCTGTGCCCTTTTCTTCCTTCATTTCAAATCCACCTGTCCTTCCATTCCATCGGATCCATCCTCAATCCCGCTTTTGGTCTTTTACTAAGCCGCTGGCCTGGTCAGAGAGCAGAATCTCTCATTTTTTGCTGATCTGCCCGAAAATACAGAAACAAGCTGACCGAATCTGTAAGAAAAGCCTATACTTAAGCTCATGATTACGTATGCCACTAAACAGGATCTTGCAGCTCTTGTCTCATTTTATAAGGAAATCATTGCCTCGTTAGAAAAGCGGATCAACTACCCGCTCTGGACCTGGGGAATTCATCCAGACCGGGACATGATTGAATCTGCCATTGAACACACTGAACTGCTGCTTTTCCATACCAGCGACGATTTTGATACACCTGATGGCTATCTTTTTCCTTTTGCGGGGGCAGCGATTGTTAACACCAGCCATGATGGCGGTGACCGGCCCATCTGGATGGGAAATGATCCGGAAATCATCCATCTCTTTGCGATTCATCCCGAACTTTCCGGCCATCACCTGGCGGATCTTTTCCTGGAAGAAATCATCGAAAAAGTACAGTCTGATGGAAAAGACAGTGTCCGCCTGGACCTGATCGATGGCAACCGTCCGGCCAGAAATCTTTATTCCCGACATGGTTTTGAAAGCCGTGGGATTTACGATTACCAGCCCGAAAAGGAAGATATCCTCACTTTTGAATATATGGAGCGCTCACTGGCCAAACCAGGTGATTAAACGGCCGTTTCTCTGATTTCAATCAGAGAGTGGAAATCAGGATTGATCCACCCAACTCCTGATCCAGAATTCTAACAAAGAATAAAAAACCGATCATTCTGGTTTATTCTGGCCTTTTGGCTTATTGGCTGACAGGAGTCTGCAGAGAGAATTTGGCTTTTAAAATCCGCAGAACTGAATCATTGAGCTGGGCTTCTGGATAAACACCAGTATGAACAGCGTTAACAACGGCTTCATAATCCGGATAAAGATCAGCCGGCATCAGGACCATGTCTGCCCCGGCCTGTAAAGCCCGGATGACAGCTTCTCTGGAATCATAATTATTGGCAACAGCACCCATATTCATGGCATCGGTGACGATCAGGCCGGAAAAGCCAAGCTGGTTTCGCAGCAGGCCGGTGATCACTTCGGGATTGAGGGAAGCAGGCAGATCATTGCCGGTGTAATTGGGCAGTGAGATATGGGCGACCATAATGGCAGGTATGCCGTTTGCGATACCAGTTTTAAACGGGATCAGGTCACAGTTTTCCAGCTCGGCCAGTGTCCGGCTGGAATACGCAAAGCCATTATGCGTATCTCCGCTGGTACTGCCATGGCCGGGAAAATGCTTGAAGACCGGCAGGACATCTTCTGCTTCCAACCCCTGGGCAAAGGCCAGGGCCATCTCTCCTGCCTGGTTGGGATCGGATGAAAAGGTCCGGCCGGCAAGAACCGTATTTTCCGGATTAGTTACTACATCGGCATCGGGTGCAAAATCGACATTGAAACCCAGCTGGTGCAGATACTGGCCGACATACTGGCCTTGCCGGCGGATGAGATTTAAATCCTGGCTGGCACCAAGATCAGCAGCAGAAGGCTGCGGGGCAACACCTAAAACACCGGAGTTGGCCACTCGGGCTACCGTTCCGCCTTCTTCGTCGCAGCAAAGAAAAATCGGCAGATTCAGCTTTTCCTGTGAAAAGCTCTGGGCCCCGGCAAGCATGGCCTGCGTTTGTGCGGCATCGACAAAATTTTTGTCAAAGAAGATCAGGCCGCCAACCGGCAGGTTTGTAAACTGGCTTTGAAACTGCGAAGCGTCTGTCACCGGATCAACACCGCCAAGCGATTCAGGAGTGGCAATAAACAGCTGAGCCACCTTTTCTTCCAGAGTCATTTTCTTCAGGGCTTCTCTGGCCTTTTCTTCCAGCAAGTCCCCATTTCCTGCATCATTATTTTCTGAGCTGCCCGAACCGGCTGAAGTACTGGAAAGTACTGCGGAATCTGGATCAGCAAGGGCTGAAGAATCCTGATCAGGCTGGCCGGAAGCCGGATTTTGAGCTGAATCTGCAGAAGCTTTCTGGTCATCCGAAGCCTTTGGTGCAGAACCGGCCGGTCCGGAGCATCCGGATATTACCATGGCCAAAAAAACCAGCACCATCAGCAGCCGGTCAAGCTTTCTTTCCGGTTTCCATCCCGCTTTTGTGCAGATTCTTAGTTTCTCGGCTCTAAATTTCATCTTTTCCATCAGCAAACCTCCTGACAAACAAATTCTCCAGGCAAAAAACTGAAACGCCTGTATCAACCAAATCACAAAGAAGCTGAAATGGCCAGCAGCCCGAACGGTCCGGCTGCTGGCCTGATTCTTTTTCTTCTTGTTCTTAAGCGATTCTCGAGAGCTCAGCGACTGAAGCACTGCTGTGATAATAATGATGATAACAATGATAAACGGGAGGTTTATCGGTAAGCTGACTGTTAGTCAGGCAGTAATAACCCAGCTGCTCTTCTTTTTTATTCACCCAATACCTTGACGGCATAAGAGCAGATGGGAACAACGGGAATTCCCTGCTCCTGGGCTTCATTGGCTACGGTCATAACCAGCTTGCGGGCAATTCCCTGCCCGCCATAAGCCGGCACCACTTCGGTATGGATGATATACCAGGCACCATCCTGTTCTGTATACTGGCAAACGCCGATCAGCTGGCCGTCATCATAAGCTGCACTGCGGTGTTCTTCGGGTTCAAATCTGTACTCGATCATAAATAATTCTCCTTTGCGATAAGAGTTCTTCTGCTGTTCTCCATCTATTGTATGATTTTATCGTCCATTCCACTTGATTCATGCCGGGCTTTTTCGCTTTCCCTGATAGCCAGTTTACCCAAAGAAGAAACTATGAAGCATTGAAAGCATTAATCAGGATCCCGCAAAGCAACCCTGTGCCATCTATAAACAGGCAGAGTGCAGACTGGCCAAAAGCAAACTCGAAGCAGACGGATTATCTGGATCGCTTTCTTCTGCCTTTGGTTCAAGTTCAGCATCCCGCTTCCTGGTCGTCCTGGCAGCAATCCAGATGCGAATTATCGTATTTCGCCCGGATGTCCGGGGGCAGCCGGTCTGGAATCATGGCCTTTACTTCTTCTTCACTGCCCATCTTTTCGGCCGTCTGGTAGTACCAGCATTTATAATCAATCATATCGAGTGTCTGCTGCAGCTTGGCCATTTCCGCTTCGACAGCTTTACGCTGCGTTTCAAACAGGTTCAGCCGTTTGTCGTAAGTGGATTTTCCTTCCTTGCACCATGTAAGAAACTGGCGGATGGACTTGATATCCAGCCCGCTTTTTTTCAGGCACTCAATGACCTGCAGTGTTTCCAGCTCAGCCGGGCTGGACTGGCGAATTCCGGAAACTCGCTCCAGATCGGGAAAGAAGCCAACCTGGTCATAATAGCGAAGCGTGGAAACCGGAAGCCCGGTCATTTTTGAAACCTGCCCAATTGTGTACATGCAATCTCCTTCTCTTTCCTTATTTTTTATGCAATATATCTGTCATCGATTTATTTTCGTTTTTTCTCGAATCTAAACTCATCGTATGCCTCAAGTCAGCTTCAGGTTCCACCAAAAAAGCCTGCCAATTTTTGGCAGGCCTGCTCAATCATTTCAATGAAAAGAGCTCTAAGCAAGTACCCAAACAGAAGCAGAAACTCGAAAAGAAAAGGAGAAGGAGAAACCGCCAAACCCTCCAGCATTAAAGTCGAAACGCATTTAAAAAGAGCTGCAAAAAGATCTTTAGTCCCTTCAGGATCTGGTCAGGTAATCATACAGATCGGCCCGGACGGGCTGCTCAAGTTCATATTCGATCCGTACGGCTTTCGTTTGGCCATCTTTCATGATCATCGGCTCAAAACTACCGGTGGGCTTCATGTATCCCAGGTAGTAAAACTCCTTGAGATCGTCCCTGGTATTTTTGCGAACAAAAAGCGGGATCTTCAGGCCGTTTCGGGCATACTCCTGCAGCCGGAGGATCTCTTTGGACTGCAGGGAACGGCCGCTTTTGGAAAAAGCGATCAGCCGGGTCGGTGAGATGAAATGGTCTTCATACTGCGTCGAAGCAGCAATATCTTCAGCCTTGTCATAGTTGATGTAGACCGGGAAAATATTGAGCGGTTCATTGTAGATATATCCGCCGACGTTATTGGCAATAGGCTGAACAGGAAAATCGAGCAGGCGAAACGTACTCATGTAGCTGTACTTTTCATTCAGGCACAAATTCCCGTTTTTCATGGCTTCCGCATACTGCCGGCGGTAACGCTCCAGGCCATATTCCACCAGATCTGTCAGGTGAAAACAGAAGGCTTCATCACTCAGGGCTCTGGCAAAGCCGGGGTGAATCGTCAACATCTCCGGATCAAGTACAGCTTTTGCCAGGTTTTTGTCCTGCTTGAAGCGATCGATCACCTGCCGGGACTCTTCAGTCAGGATCATACCGTCAAAAGATTCGGAATGACTTGATTTGGCATTTTCCGTGCTGCCGGACTCGCTGTCAGGTGCCGCATCAGGACCATTCTTATTGCTGGTGGATGCTTTGGCGGTATCTTCCTGAGATCGGAATGGCTTACCATCATATTCAATATCACTGCTATATCCATGACTGTAATTACTGTAATTACCGTCATCCTTTGGGATGCTTTTCTCACCCGTCCTGGCCATCAGAAAGACGGCCTCGGGATAAGATTCTGCCCCGGTTCCATGCAGCCATTGGCGCTGAAACTGCATAAGCAGATTTACCCATGTTTCGGGCGACGTTTCGATCTTTTCTTCCCTGGCCAACCGCAGATATTCCTGCTGCCAGTGATCGGGATTATTCATCAGGGCTTTTATAAGCAAAAGCTCATGCGGCCGCTTGCCATCCACCCAATAGGTCGAGGCAAACCGCAAAAAATCCAGCTGCGCTTTAGCCAGCTCCTTGGAACCGGCAAAGACCAAATCCAGGTCAGAAGCTCGCAGTTTCTGCTTGCGCAGAAAATCCGGATAAGACGGATAACTATTATTGGAAAAGATGAGCAGCGGATCCAGGGCACTGTCATCATAGTCACAAAGCAGCGGAACCCGGCCCAGCCGTTCTTTCAGTTCGAGAAACCCTTCCCGCAAGGCTTTAGCCGAGTTGAGTTTGGCATCTTCAATAGCCTTGAAAATGCGGGAACGGCTGATTTCATCAAAGTAGACACTGCTCGCCCCAGGCAGTGTCCTGTTCCCCTCCAGGACAAACCGTCGCAGGCCGTCTTTGTTGCCGCTCCGGTTTTCTAAAAGAGCTTCAGGGATCATGAAGTTATTGGCATACAACCCGATAAAATCCAGGACCGTAACAAATTCCTTGTTTTTCGCCTTGCGTAAACCCCGGCCTAACTGCTGGACAAAGATAATGGCAGATTTAGTCGGCCGAAGCAGAAGCACCTGGTTGATAGCCGGGATATCAACCCCTTCATTAAAGATGTCCACCGTAATCAAATAATCCAAAGCCTGCTCATCGTTATCCTTTTGCACCAGCCGCTCAATAGCTCGTTTGCGAACTTTCTGGCTGTCCGCACCGCTAAGAGCCATCGTTCGCAGACCGCACTCATTGAGCTTGGCACTTAAAGCCGCCGCTTCTTTGACGGAAGAGACAAACATCAGTCCCTTAACCCTGCTGCCAGAATAACCATAGTATTTTGCTTCATCGAGAATATGTGTAATCCGCTGGTCATCGATCAGGCGGTTAAACTGTCCCGGATTCGTGATCGTTTCATCGTCTACCTTCAAATCGCAAAGGGCATAATAATGAAACGGGCACAGCAAATCTTCTTCCAAAGCCATGCGCAGCCCGATCTGGGAGATGACATTGTGATCAAAAAGCTCGTAGATGCTTACTCCATCCATGCGGGACGGCGTAGCCGACATACCAAGCCAGAATTTCGGTTTGAAATACTCAAAAATCTTCTGGTAAGAAGTCGCCCCGGTCCGGTGCACTTCATCGATCACGATATAATCAAAAGCATCCGCCTCAAACTGTTTCAAGTTTCCTTCTTTGGACAGAGTCTGTACAGTCGAGAAGACAAAATCGCAGTCCTTCTCAAAACTTCCGCCACCGACAAGACCAAAACTATGATCTTTAGTGCCAAACACCCGTTTGTAGGAATCCATCGCCTGCCTGGCAATCTGCTCCCGATGCACCAGAAACAAAATCCGGCGAGGTCTGAGTTCCCGCAGGGCAAACGCACTTGCATACGTTTTGCCCGTTCCGGTTGCTGAGATAAGCAGGCCCTTTTTCTGGCCAGCCGTAAGGGTCTCTTTCAGCTTCTGGGCAAAATCGGCCTGCATGGGATTCGGTGTGAGCTGGTATTGTGAAATGGAAAAGTGTTCCTGGTCAACCGCGACCCTCTTTTGCGCCCGAGTTATCCGCCATTCCCTGGCATATTCATCCCGTATATCGGAATACTTGACAGTTACCGGCCCGCTTTGGGCATTCATATCGTAAAAAAGAGCATCAAACCGGATGAGCATCTGGTCAATCATCGCTCCCCGGTCGCTGCCAAAAAGCAGCGCATTCCACTCTTCATTCGACGTCAGGGCTCCGGCTGTCAGGTTGGATGAACCAATCATCGCCGACCAGCAATCCTCTTTGCGAAAGAAATATCCTTTAGTATGAAATCCCCGGCTGTCATTCTGGCACCGGAAAATACGCAGATCAATATTTTCAAACTGATCCAGGAAATCCAGAGCTTCTGGATCAGAAAAATGCAGATAGTCGGTCGTCAGGATCTTTCCTCGCACTCCCTTTTCCTGAAGCTTACGCAAGATGGGCTTGAGCAGCTGGATGCCAGAAAGCGTAATGAAGGCAATCGAAAAGCGAAATTCATCGCACTCTTCCAGCTGTCTGGCCAGCGTGACAAAGACCTTTTCTCCCAGCAAGTAGTCATTGTAAACAAGGCTGGGTGTCCAGGACTCGGGTGCAGGTACTTCCCCATCAATAAATGCCCGTTCCAGCCCGGCGCGAATAGCTAAGTCTTTATCAGGCTGTCCATCTATATTCTCATTTTGTCTGTCAGCCAGCTGCTCTTCTATCAGCATCTCGTTTTCAAAAGAGCCTTCACCGGTATTCATCCTTGTATCCATAGTCAAAGCGTACCAGGCAAAAGCTGCAAAAACCAGGAGGAATAATTCGAAATATGCTGCTTTAAGCGATCGAGGTCAGCAGCAACTAATAGCAGCTGGTAGTATAGGATACAGATCAGTAGCCCAATCCGTAAAAACAGAAATGTATAAACACGAGAAACCAGCAATCTATCTACAGGAAAGAATACGAACTAACAAACTGACGAACTGACTGATAAAGGAGATCATGTATGGAAGTAACTGCAGGGATCATTCAAAAAGATGGTAAGATCCTCATCTGCCAAAGACCAGAAGGAAAAAGCCTGGCCGGTTTCTGGGAATTTCCTGGCGGCAAACAGGAGCCAGGAGAATCACTGGAATCGTGCCTGCAAAGAGAACTGAAGGAAGAACTGGATCTGGATATAAAGGATATTCATCCTCTATATACGATTGATCGTCCAGAAAACAATCTACACATTCACTTCTTTACCTGCTCCCCTGATGGCTCTGAGCCACATCAGCTGGAACATCAGGCGATCCGCTGGATCTATTCAGATGAAATTAAAGGCTTCAGATTTTGTCCCTCAGATGCAAAGCTGATCAAATCAGTTTCTTTGAACCTGCTGTTTGGCTGATTCAAAATTTTCTATCCAGCAAATATGCCACCAATTCAGCTGTTCGTTCCCTGAGCATTCCAGGAAATTCACAGATAAAAACCCTGCACCCCTTGATTATTCTTCAAAGTGCAGGGCTAGAGGCTAGTCGCAGTGATTATCATCATTTAATTCCAAAACACAAGATTTTAAAAATCGATCTGTATCAAGATATAAAAACAATTACTTACAATCTTCGCTCAGAAACAACAAGTTGAAGCCCATCTCAAAGTTCATGATCGAAAATTCCAGACTTTGAGCATCGAAATTTCTATAGCTCAGATAATAGAGCCAGTTCTGGAAAAAATTCTGTTTTCTCTTGTCGGGCACTTTTTTCCAGCATTCATTCCAGTCAATAGCCGGATTGGTTTCTTTCATTGCGGTAAGCAATTCGTTAATAATATAACTCACCGCAAACCGTTCATTGACATCGTAGAGAACTTCAGAATCATCATGAATAATCTGGATCGGTTTTCTTCTCAAAAACCAGTACGTCAAATAGCCAATTCTTTTATAGACATTCGCTTTCGAGACTGGATGAAATTCTTTAATACGAACTAAATCCGTAAAATAATCCATTACAGCCATGACCAGTAGTTTTTGGTTTAAACAGTAAGGAGAACTCTTCTCAGCTTTAATATCTTCCAGAAAATCTATGTACATCTTTCGGAGATATTGAATTTTTTCTTGAATGGCAGCTCCTAAATCATTGTCTGTGATCATTTGCTCATAAGAGCGCTGCTCTACAGTCAAAGTATCAATTAATGACTTGAACATGATTTTTCATCAGCAAAGCCGAATGGATTTACTTCTATTTCAGCAATCATTCGGACCGTATTCTTCATAATATCTGTTTCATAATTCTTAATTGCTTTGTTTGCATTAAACGGACGGTCCTCGTTATGAATAACAGCGCATTGAACAGAACCGTCATAAATCATTTCTAAAGCTTCTGAAGTCCAATCGCTATCAGAGCTTTTAAAGAAAAAGTTTTTTCTTATTAGCTTCTTGAACTTCGGCCATAGCCAGCAAAGCAGACCAACCAGAACTAAAAACCCATAAATAAATATAATTAGCGTATTCATTATTCACCTCACGATTTTGATCTATTTAAACAGATCATCAACCTTTGGAAAAAAAGCAGTACCAGCGGAAGCAAAGCCCAAAGTAATCCATAAAGATGCTTATTTTGATTTAGACTACTTAAAGCGGGAATATTTTGAAAATCTAAATTCATTGACTGAAGTTGATAAAGTACATTAACTGAAAAACTCAATCCAATCAAAAACAGGAAGAGGCCAGCCATAATATGATGACTCATATAAATTCGGACATCCCGACTATCAAGGTCCCCATGTTTAAAAAACTCCAACAAATAAAGTACGCCAACCACACATCCGGCATAAGCAAGCTCATTGCTGGACAGAATACTGATTACAATCGAGCCTAAAGAAGTACCATTTGTAATCAGGCTATTCAAAAACACTGGAAAAATTGCGACGGTATAATTCGAAATTCCCAGAAACAGCTGCTGTACAAAATTCATTGAAAAGAACTGCTCTTTTTCAATCCTGCTCGGCCTTCCATATTGGTTCCGTCGATTTCTTCTGCCGCTTGTCTTTGATACTTCGGCTGGATCAATACCTGTTTCTCTGAATATTCTCATACATTATCCTTATCATTGCTCAATTATTGCTCTATGAAATGCAATTCTCTAAATCAATGGATGAGAGCCATATTCAATCATATATAGCTCTGACATGGCTTGAAATGTTCAGTTTTTTTCGGATTGTTCTAAATCATTAGCAAATTTGTTTAATCTGGGAAAAAACTGTCGAAAAGATGGATTTCCCTTTTGATTCTACAAAGCAGCCTTTTCCAATACAATACCTAAGACGGGCATTTCTTCACAGAGTTTGGTCAGTCGTCTTTTTAATCTGAGTTTTGCAGGAATTTATAATAGATAACCAGAGGCGGCCGCTGAATCTTC
>Charlie_p1__coassemble_557_pt1 | contig 18655 bp, 15 predicted proteins | sample Charlie_p1__metabat2_high_PE_014 | metagenome-assembled genome bin Charlie_p1
TGACAGAAAACTGTCTGGCCAGAGGCTGGCAATTACTAAACTTAATGACATTGCCCTGAATTAGAAAAAAAGCCCCGGACCAGAAGACTGTTCTTCTGGTCCGGGACAATGTTCTGATCTATTTCTGCATTTCGCAGTGATCAGGCAGTTACTTTACCTTTACGCCATGCCAGGCGATGCTTTCATCGTGCCAGCCAAGGCTTACCAGATAATCCCGTTCGTTTTCATCGACCGTAAAGTTATGGCTTCCGGCCACGGCATTCGGGTTGTACTGGCGATGCAGCGGCTGGCCGGTTCTCTTATTGGCTGAATACCAGCCAATTCCCTCATATTTCCAGCCCAGCGATACGAGCACATCCTTTTCATAGGCATCAAGGGTATAGTGATGATCGCCCGCATTCGGGTTGTAGACGCGGTAGACCGGTTCGGAAGAAGATTTTGGCGCATACCAGCCAATTCCTTCATAATTCCAACCAATCTTGTCAAGATAATCCCGTTCTTCAATGTTCTGGGTATAGAAATGCTCCCCGGAATTTGGATTGTACAGGCGGTGCATGGCAATGACCTGGCCGGGATGGGAAGACGATCCGGATCCTGATCCGCCGCCCGGCTTATTGCCGCCGGAAGATTTGGCCTTCATGGCAATCGAGACACCATTTCCATAAACGACCTGGTCAGGCTGTTCTGCAGCCTGAATCGTCGCTTTGGCTGCTGTGAAGATGGACTGTCCCGCCTTGAAGTTTTCTTTAGGCAGTGTACCTGTCCAGGTGCCGCTCCAGCTTCCATCTGCATTTTTACTCAGTGACATAGTCTTATTTCCCTGAAGCAGCGGCGAAATGATCTCGACGGTTACAGACTCAACATTTTCTCCAAATTCTTGCGGATTAAAGTGCAGAGTGTATTCAATCGGGTAGGAATCCTGGCCTTCAATGAGCTCAGCGATATTTGTCGTTACATTCAGGTTTCCCTTTACAGTTCCAGGCTGGACAATGCCTGCGACGCAGCCATTTCCGTTTGCCATCTCTGCAGGCAGTGCAAACTGCACTTTTCCATCTTTTTGCTCCGCCGGATAAAGCATCGCCGGTCCTTCAGCGGGATTGCCGTTTTCATCGACCTTTTTGGCAATGATCCAGACCGGTTTGTCCTCTTCCAGAGCAATATTGGAAACGGCTCCTTCCAGGCCCGAGTCGTTATGGGCATAGAAAGAAGCTTTCGCATTGTCCATTCCGGCATTTTTAGCCTCTGTATTCAGCCTATTCAATGCTGTTGTCCCTGCCAGCGCAAACTGGGTGCCATCCGTTACGGATAACAATACGTTTGAAGGAGCCAGCAGTGTATGGCGGTCGATATTCATAGCTGGTGAAATCAGGACATTGTTCTCGATATTTCCTGATCCGTTATAAAGAGCCATTTCATTGGCCGTACCACCTGACCAGCTGGCTGTTCCAGCCGTCTCATCTGGAGTAACCGTCGCCTTCATAATGTTTCCAGAAACCTGGCCGCCCAGCAGTTCAATGGCCATCTTTGGATAGTTTGTTTCTGAAGCATCATAGGCAATTCCGCCGCCGGCGGCTGCCGAAACATTCTGGGAGATCGTGCCATCGTTCATGATGAAGCGTCCGCCGCGGCGCACATTCACACCGGCGCCTTCCATTCCACCAATGTTTCCGGAAATTGTTCCGCCTTCCATGGTAAAAAGGCCGCGGCAGACCATAACGCCTGCCCCATGCTCTTTTCCATAGTTATCGCGGATTTGTGCACCGGGATACATGGTAAATACGCCATAGGTGTTGTTGTTGACTTCTACGCCGCCGGATTTATCGTTTGAAAAATTGTTGTTTACCTTCCCGTAAAGATGGAGCGTATTGGACTGGAGATAAATCGTTGTACGGCCCACAATATTGTGGTGAATATTTCCCGTGGTGCCAATCGTGCAGATTCCGCCCTGCAAGTTGAAGACAGAATCTGGCTTTTGATACAGGTTTGTGCCTTTAATTTTTCCACCTTTGATTCCAGTGATTTCGCCATCAATATTGACCAGGGCTGTTTCGCCTGTCGTGTGAACTGCTCTGTTGTTCAGCTTTTTAATCACAGCTCCCTCAGCCAGGATGAATTTGGCCGGGCCAATCACTTCGACCCCAAGCGGATCCCTGACTTCAACCTCATGCTGATCATTGGTGCCGTTTCCTTCAAGCATGGCCCCGTTTTTCATTTCAATTTCTGCTCCGGCTCTGGCATGAATATTGTCCTCGCCATTCCACATAAAGCTGTTTTTCACAGTATTGCGGATGGTTCCGGAAATGGAAGCCATACTTCCCTGACCATCGGCGTAAATGGCCCGGCCATGAACGTTTTCAATGACCGCGCCCGCTTCCATCGTAAACGTTCCGCCCTGCAGCCAGACAGCTCCGGCTGCTCCAAACGAGCCATCCACTCCCCGGTTATCAAACTTCTTGCTTCCCGAGATTTTGCTTCCGGATTTCATAAGGATAACACCGCCTGAAGCCCGTACGGCCGACATCCCGCCAAAGTTTCTCAGTTCACAGCCTTCGCCTAAAATGATCGTATCGCCGCCATCATACATGGCAACCAGAGCATCCTGGACCGATTCATGATTGGGCGCGCCGCTGCCCTGGTCGATGCCGCCAGTTCCAGCCTGAACATAGTTTGTCCCGGCTGTTTTTGCGGCATCATCCAGGATGATGTTTTCCAGAGTCAGAGTGCCGTCAATTTCAATCATGGCCGGATTGTATGTCGAACGGTTTGAATCCTGGCGCTGAGCAAAATCATCCCCTCTGGTGATGGTGCATTTCTGGCTGGCAGCACTTTTCATCGTAATCATTTTTCTGCTTCCGGTGCATCTGGCTGGTTCGGTTACCGTTACATTTCCGGTTACTTCAATAGTTCCTGTACCATTTTCCGGAATGGCATTAAATGCCAGCTGAAGAGTGGCATATTCTGTGCCGTTAACCCGGAATTTTCCATCCGCCTGGGCCGGGCTGGAAACCGGGGCACTTTCTTCATGGGTTGCCGGGACCATCTGCGAAACCGATTCCTGGCCGTTTGGAGCGGCAGGATCTGGAGAGTCCGGATTTTGTTTTGCCTGTTCTGTAAATGCCTGCTCTCCAGCTGGCTCATCAAAGGACTGGGCTGCGACTGGAACCTGAATAGCCTGAGCGGCAAGCAGCGAAGCCAGTGCCGACGCTGGGATCCGTTTCAGAATATTTCGATAACGATTGTTCATGTTTTTCTTCCTTTCCTGTTTTCACCTGGTTTCAAAGCTCTCTTTCTGTTTCCAAAACAGGGCAAACGTTCAGGATGTCTGACTCCTGATGGCCTCCAGCTGGCGCATTCCGCCCAAACGCGCCGCCTTTTCTTGTCGCCATCCGGAAGATCAGTTGATAAAACAGGACTCGTTGATCTTGTTTTATCAGATTCATCTATTAACACTTGTCGCATTTTATTACGATATAAAAGCGATATTCTGCCTGTCGCTAATCGTTTGGAAACAAATCTTCATCTTTTTTAAAACACGCCAATTAATAATTGAATTGGTTTATAATATTGTAAAATTCGTCATAAATTATCCAATCTTTCAGGTCATTGGCCGTGCCTTCATCCTGAAGATATCGTAATATAATACGGTATTCAACGATTAATGAAATATGTAATATATAAATATTGCTGAATTAAATACAGATATTTCGGACGATTTTTAACCAGGATTGCCTTGCGGGATTTTGCGGCAGGACAGGATAGAAAGTCATAAATTCGTCACTTTTTTGAATTTGATGCTTTTGGTAAAGCTGTCGTATTCAATCTTATGACGATAGAGTTTCAAGTATTATGAGAAGTTATAATATGACAGATGTGATTTATAGCTTTCTAATGAATATTCTCATCGATTATATATAAATTTAATTATTTATAATATTACTAAAAGCCATTCTACTGATTCATAATTCATCCTCTTTCAGGATCCCCATTCAGGACGTTTTCTTACGGTACTCCCAAAAAAAAGCCGGAAATCCGCTTTTCAGTTTCTTACATCCGCCCCGATTCACCATTCTTTTTTACGCCCTGCTTTTTGGCGGGGACATGGGCAGAGGACCAGACTGCATTCTGCGGGCTGCTTCGGGCACAAAAAAAGCACCCGGAATTTCCGGATGCCGTCTTGTTCTTGCAAAATAATCAGGTTTAAGCCTGTAAAGTACGCTGGCTGTCTTGATTCTTGCACCAGGCACAATCGTACAGCCGGCCGGAAAGCCCGTAAGCTTTCAGCGAAGGATCCTTTGATCAGGACTGAAGGAACTTTACAATGTCCTCTTCCTGGAGTTCATTTTGTACAGGTTTTGTCTCGTCAATATCGACCATGATCGCCATGTCGCCATCGTCATCGTAAACGTGGCAGGGGAATGGATGTCCATCCACCGAGTCATAGTCAAAACCGGCATTGCTGGGGAGGCACTGGGAGAGCATCAGCGGCTCATCGCCGATATTGATCAGGCGCCTTCCAATGTTGGCCGGGATTTTGTGCAGGCTTCCTTCCTCGAGCTCTTCGCACCAGCATTCGCCTTCGCGGGAGAGGAACATGATCAGTCCTTCCCCTTTCATGCAAAGCAGGTATTCTTCTGCATCCGGGTTCACATGGAAATGGCCCTTGGTACAGAAATACTGGTCCTTGACCTGGCCGGGATAGAGCGTAATGTGTCCCCAGTTGAGGTGGCCTTCTTCGGGCGAAGACTCCTTGACGAAGTGCTCGTAAATAATTGTTTCCGGATCCATATCCGGGTCTTCTCTTTTGAAATAGTCGGCATCCTTGTAGCGCATGACCATTTCTTCGAGATTGTTGCCGTTGAGCCGTTCCTGCCAGTGGTGGGTCAGTTCGGACTTAAGAACAGGAATCGGAGCTTTGTTTTCTTTCGTTGTCATTAATCGTACCTGTGGAATTCTTCTTGCTGCGCGCTGAACGCTTTTTCTCAACACAAGTCAGGCTCGGGGCATTGTCCTTGAAGGGGTGCCGGATTTCCAGCAGTTCAAGATCGCTTCGGGCTTTGAGCATCTCCATTACGGCTTTCTTTTCTTCCTTTCCCGCAGGATGAGGATAAAAGACCAGGGCCATGCGTCCTCTCGCTTTCAAAAGATCAGCGCCGATGGAAACGGCGCGAACGGATGTCTGCGGTCTGGTGCAGATTCCGCAAAGCGTGTGCGGATCATAGCCGAAATTGAAGATCACGGCATCGATCCGGCCCTGATAAAGGTCCAGATCCTGGTCCATCAGAGAATGGTCTTTTAAAAACGTGTGAAGCCGGCTTTCGTAATCGGGATTGAGACTTTGCAGCATCCGGGTCGTGTCCTCATAAAGTTCCTCCTGGATTTCATAGGCAAACACCCGGCGGGCATTTCCTTCCAGGAAAAAGCGGGAATCCCGTCCGTAGCCTAATGTGGCATCAATGCAGATGGCCTGATGGTGAAGTACGGGTTCGAGAAATTTATGGGCCAGTTCGCTCATCGAATACATAGCAGAGTCCTTTCCATGAATTGGCGCAGACTTGTCGGATTCATCTTAACGCTCAACCGGTTTAGCGCCGGGGATGATGAACATCTTTTCTGGAATCACCGGAATCGGAGAACGAAATCGTATCCAAAGCGCCGCAAAAGCTTTCAGTTTTTCATAAAGACTGGTTTTGGCCAGGCTCAAAGAGATTTTTATCCGTTTCAAGGCAGTATTTTGCCGCTCTGGTCCGGCCGCCCAGAAGCATAGTCTTCAAAAGTCTGGCCCTGGCCCTTCTCGCTGGCTGGTACGGAGATGTCGCCATCCGGATTGGACAGGGCATCAAGCTGGTAGAGCAGCCGGTAGCAGGCTTTGGACAGTTCTGCGCTTTGCTTGTCGAGCAGCTGCTCGGTTTTGCGTACTTTCTGGCACTGGCTGACCAGGGCTTCAGCCTGCAGTTCGAGCGTTTCGATCTGTTTTTCAATCTGGTCAAGATTCTGGATGCGCCAGAAGTTTTTGGTGCTGGCTAAAAGGTTGAAGACAACCCCGCCAAGGGTTGTGGGGGAAACGAGCATGACATGACTGGCCATCGCAAATTCCATCAAGTCCGATCCCGGCCCGCAAAGCCAGGCAAACACGCCCTCGTTGGGAATAAAAAGAATCGCTTCATCCAGGGTTTCTTCGGTGATGTACTTGCCGGCAACATCCTGGATATGCTTTTTTACGTTCTTGCGCAGTTCCCTTTCGTAGTATTCTTCATCCCCGTTTTCTTCGTTCATCCGGATGTAGTTTTCCATGGGGAACTTGGAATCAATGCAAAGAACCTTGTCTGTATCGGGCAGATGGAACGCGCCATCGCTGATCCGCCCGTTTTTGAGATGATACTGGACGGAGTAAATCCGGTCATTATCCCCCAGGTACGTGCGGATCAGGCTTTCCAGCTGGTATTCGCCCCAGCTGCCGCGCCGCTTGGCATTGGTCATGACCTGGGTGATGGAATGCACCTGGTCCTGCAGCGAGTTTGCACTTTGCAAGGAAAGGGCCGACTGGTTCTGGACTGTATCCATCTTGCGGCTGATATTGCGGATCGTATCCAGGCTGACGGCGGAGATTTCCCTTTCCCGGCTCATCCGCTTTTCCAGTTTTTCCTGGCGCATAATGACCAGTCCCAGCCCAAGACACAGCACGACCAGCAGGACCAGGATTAAAACAAGAATGACAATCGCCATCGTATTCACGATCTCTCTCCTGATTTCACAGGGCCGGAATGGATGGCAAACGGGCCTGAAGCTGCACTAAAGGTATGGACAATGATTTTTCTCATTCGGTTTCCTTTCTGGTTTTTCTTTCTTCTCATTTTCTGATTACAGTTTTTCTTTCGTCTGGTTATTGGAAAGACTCGCAATCCGCTTTTCTTCGCGGGCTAAAAGCGCCAGCTGGTCCGGACGGTTATCCAGCTGCGGATGGAGGATGACTTCCTTGAGGATGGCATCCAGGGCTTTGGCAATCTGCGCTCCTTTCAGGCTGGTATTTTCCAGGACATCTTTTCCGTTAATTTTCAGCTCGCCCACCGAAAGCGGGTGCAGATTTTTTTCGGCTTCATAAAAGCGGCGGAATTCTTCCAGGTTTTTCAGCCGGTCATGGCTGACATGGGCCATGATATCGCCGTATTGCACATCGAAGAGTTTTTCAACTTCTTCATCGGAAAATCCATGGAGCACCCGCAGCTTCCAGAGATTGAGCAGGCGGGGCGCATAAAACGTATCGTGAAAGCCGACCAGCTTCACAATCTGCTCGCCGGTTTTTTTCGGAAGCTTGAGCGTGCGGACAATCTGGGCTGCCAGCCTGGCGGATTCAGCTTCATGCTTCTTGAAATGATCATGGCCGCCATACGTCTGCCTGACCGCGGGCTTGCCCGTATCGTGCAATAACAAAGCCCAAGCAACTGCCGGATCATAATGGGGCATGGCGGAAAGGGCATCAAGGGTATGATGCAGGACATCGGTATAGTGATATACCGAGTTTTGCGGTGTGTTTTTCATGATTTCCAGCTCGGGAATCCAGGGCTGCAAAAGCAGGGTCATCTGGTCGAGAATCTGAGGTGAATCTTTCATGATCTTTTCCACTTCTTCCCGCACCCGCTCAATAGCCACCATGGAGGCGCTGTCCGTCAGCTTTTCAATCGCCTTGCGGGTTTTATCCTCGATTTTAAACCCATAGCGCCCGGCAAACCGGAACGCCCGGAACATGCGCAGGGCATCTTCTTCAAACCGTTTTTCGGGATCGCCTACCGCCCGGATGATTCCTTCTTCCAGATCTTTCTGCCCGTCAAACGGATCGACCAGTCCTCTTTGAGGATTCCAGGCCATCGCATTGATCGTAAAATCACGGCGGGACAGGTCGTCTTCAATATTCTTAACGAATTCTACCTGGTCAGGATGGCGGTGATCCTGGTAGCTTCCTTCTGTCCGGAATGTGGTGACTTCAATCAGCTCGCCATCTTCAAGGACGGTGATCGTGCCATGCCTGATGCCGGTCGGAATGGTCTTTTCAAAAAGAGCCTGGACCTGCTGCGGCCTGGCGCTGGTCGCAATGTCAAAATCATGCGGCTTGTGACCCATTAAGGCATCCCGCACGCAGCCCCCAGCCAGGAAGGCTTCAAAGCCGGCCTGCCTGAGGGTGGACATGACCTTGCGCACACCCTGCGGCAGATGGTCTGCCAGCTGCTCAAGGCCAGCCGTATCCCCTCCGGCCTTGTCCTTTAAATCCTGGGGAGGGTTCTTTCCGGACTGTACTTTGTTTTCTTTCTCGTTCATGGCGGCTCCTTTCCCGGAATTTTTCTTCGAAAAATCCGCCGGATCTGATCCATCCGGATTTGCCTGGCTTTCAGCTTCTATTGTATCCGCTAAAAAGCACATATGTTTTTTGAGCCGGCGTCCGCCGGGTTCCCATGGCTTTAAAACAGGCAAGGGACTGCCGGCAGACCGGCAGCCCGCTTGAAGCAAAGGGAGAGCGTCAGGCAGGAAGAAGCAGTTCCAGGCCATCGAAAAAGGGCATGAGCCCTGAAATCAGGCTCATGCCCAGACGGGAAGGCCAACGCACATTCCCGCATTCATTGGCAAAGCATTTATTGATCAGTTAAACATCTTGGTGTAAATCGGCTTGGATGTGCGCTTGATATCCTGGCCCAGGCGGGTATCGGCAAACATGAACTCGATATCCTTGCCGTTGGCTGCCGGCTTGATCAGGGTGCTTAAGCGGGTGAAAATGCCGGTATCTTTTTCATCGGAATCGATCAGGATAAACCAGTGCACTTTCTGGTTTTCTGCCTTTTCTTCCGGATGGTCGGTTTCCAGTCGTTCCTTGAGGTAAATGGCATTGATGGCCGGATCGTGGAATCCGCCGGAAATCAGGGCTGCTTCCATATCCTGGAGATTGCCTTCCGGGTTTCTCAAATACAGGCTTTCACCGCTGTTGATCTGCTGCTGCTTGAGGGGCGATTTGTAGGCTTTGACAAAACCTTCCAGAAACTGGGTTGGGAAAGGAACATCAACACCAGCCGGGTCAACAACGATCCCGGTGATTTCCTTCTTAGCGCTTAAAAGCATCGGCATATACTGCGACATGCTGAGCACCACGCAGTTGGTTCCTTTTTCGCCGTAGAGCTTCTTGACTTCTTCGACGCTGGTAAAGAACGGAAACAGCTTGACGCCGTTTTCATTGGTGACAACCAGCGGAGCGACCTTGGTATCCGGGGCAAAATGGGTCTTGCCTTCCGCATCAATTTCCGGATCCTTGTCCCATTTGGCCGGAACCATGACCTTGGTATCCACCAGTGCCTGGCCGGCTTTAATCAGGTTGTCATCGTTGTTTTCTTCGCGCAGGTTCTGCAGGGCCTTGCGCAGGATATCGTTGTCAAACTGGAACTCCATTATTCGTTTCCTCCAATAGCAGCTTTTTTAAACAGGATCGACGGGCAGGCGATGCTGCGGGTCTCCCATTTCAGGTCATTGCCAACCGCTTCTACATCATTCATCAGTTCAAGGAAGTTGCCGGCAATGGTAATCAGGGTCAGGGGGCGCACTTTTTTGCCGTTTTCAACCAGGAAGCCTTTGGCCTGCAGCGAGAAGTTGGTGCTGACCGGATCGACACCAGCATGCATGCCGGCCAGTTCGGTAATGACTACCCCATTGTCCATTTTTGCCAGCAGCTGGTCAAAGCTGTCCTGGCCCGGGACAATGTACATATTCATGGCCGAAACATCCGTAGCGCCAGCGCCGGATTTAAAGCCGTTGCCGGTTGAGCTGGCATTCATTTTCAGGGCCGATTTCGTATTGTGCAGGATGGTTTCAAACACGCCATGGTTGACAACCGTCTTGGCAGCCGTTGGATGGCCTTCATCATCGTAGTTCTGCAAATAGAGGGCATCCAGGTTTCGCGGATCATCGATCACGCTGATCTTGTCGGAGAAGATCTTTTCATGAAGCTTATCCGTCAGCGGCGAAATGCCTTTGGCAATCATGGAGCCGTAGAACATGGCCGCAAAGCAGGAAAAGAGGGTGGACATGGCTTTATAGTTGATGATTACCGGGCAGGTGCGGCTCGAAAGCGAGCGGGCATGCAGCTGGCCGGCTACATCCTCTACCAGTTCATGCACAAAGGCATCCTGGTCAAACTGCTCAAGATCCGGAACCAGCTTTACCAGGTAGCCATCGCGCAGATCGTCGCCGTCCACCATGGTAATGGCCGCTACAATGGCCTGTACGCCGGAAGCATCTGCGACTTCTACGCCTAAGGAGTTGGACAGTTCGCTCTGGGTTCTGCCGCTGGAAAAGCCCAGGTCATTGACCATGGTCACCCGCTTGTCGGCATCCAGCAGCTTCTGTTCCAGGGAAGCCAGCACTGCCTTGATCGTTTCGGCATCCGGTTCTTTCCAGACTTTCGTGGAGCGGACTTCTTCGGTTTCCATCACGCCGACCAGTTCGTCTTTTTCCGATTCGGAAACTTCCTTAGCCGCGGCAATCAGGCCGCCAAGGACTTCATCGATCTGGTCATCGTCAACTTTTTCCAGGGACGTTGAAACGATTTTCCCGTCAATCAAAGCCCGCAGGCTGGTGGATAGAATCTTGGATGTGACAAAAGTGTCCATCTTTTTTTCAAACCAGGTGACATCCCGCGACTTGCTTTGCGTGCGGGTAATCTCAAAACCGTCAATGCCAAGCGCGGCGGCCCTGTCGATCCATTTCTGCTTATTCACTGTCGGTACCTCCTACTGTGATGGATTTTACACGGATAGCCGGCTGGCCGACGTTGGTCGGAACCGAACCGGAAACCGATCCGCACATGCCCTGGGCAAGTTCCAGGTTATCGGAAACCATGTCAATATTCTTGAGGATCTCAGCACCGCTGCCAATCAGCATCGCGCCGATGACCGGGTCGGTGACTTTGCCATCTTCAATCAGGTAGCCCTCGTTGACGCCAAAGTTGAATTCGCCGGTATTCGGGTTGACCGATCCGCCGCCCATGCTCTTGGCATACAGGCCAAACTTGATGTCCTTGAACATGTCTTCCTTCTTGTCCGTTCCCGGGGCGATAAAGGTGTTGGACATCCGGCTGGTCGGCTCATACTTGTACGATTCCCGTCTTCCCGATCCGGATGACGGGCTTTTCATGCGCCGGCCGTTGAGGCGGTCAATCATGTACTGGGTCAGGACGCCATCCTTGATCAAAACGCGCTTTTCCTGGGGATTGCCCTCATCATCCATGTTCTGGCTGCCCCACTGGCCCGGCATGGTGCCATCATCAATCGCCGTTACTTTTACGCTGGCAATCTGCTCGCCTTTCCTGCCGGCAAAAACCGACTGGTTTTTCGCTACGCCAGTCGCTTCAAGCGAATGGCCGCAGGCTTCGTGGAAAATAACACCGCCAAAACCATTGTCGATAATGACCGGCATCACGCCGCTTGGGGCTTTCTTTGCCTTCAGCAGTACACCGGCCACGCGGGCAGCTTCCCGGCCGGTTTTTTCAGGAGCGTGCTGGCCGGTAAAATATTCAAGGCCCTGGCTGGCGCCTGGAGCGCTCGATCCGGACTGGACATTAGTTCCTTCCTTTGCAAAGGCACTGGCGCGCATGCGCGAGCGCTGGCGCACATCGCCGCGAAACAGGCCTTCCGTATTGGCAATCTGGACTTCCTGATGGCTGGAGGCCAGGCCGGCAGAAACCTTGAAGACGCGCTCGTCCGCATCGCGGGCAGCGTCAATGGCTTCCCGGATCATGCCGATCTTGACTTCATCGTCCGTAGCAAACGGATCGATTTCGACCGGGGAAATATTCTGGGCCATTTCCTTTTCATTTAAAACAATCGTCGGGCCGTCGGCTTTTTCGCCGATGGCGTTTCTTAAATCGTTAACAATCTCTTCCAGAGAAGACATATCCATTTCATTGGTATAGCCATAAACAGAAGAGGTTCCTTTATACAGGCGAATTCCGGCCCCGGCGCGAACGGCACGGTTGATATCTTCAACATCGTCATTCACAATGGAGATCGATTCGGTGTGTGTTTCTTCTTCAAAAATCTCGGCAAAGTCGGCCTGTGACTTCATGGCCAGGCTCAGCAGGGATTCAAGCTGTTTCTTTGTTAGCATTTTTTCACCTCTGTCTATTAGTCAAGTATAACAAATCGCCTTTAAAAGCATCCAATATTTCGGACTTTCCCTCTTTCTTATCCAATTCTTAAGAATATCAATCGTTAAAGACTGATTTTTTGTCTTTATTTATCACAAAAATCTCTTTCACCACCTGTTTTGTCTGCTTGTTTTCTTCATTGTCCCCTCCAGAGCCAGCCGGCTTTCCCAAATTGCTGTCCTGCGGCAGGAAGTTTTAAAAAGGTGTTTGTTCTTTTGTAAAGCTTCTTGACCTGAAGTTTTCTTTGCCTGCGAAGGTGAAAAAGAAAACAAATGAAAATCAGGAAAGGAGATCTGAAGATGTTAAGAAAAAAGCACTTGCCTGGCCGCTTTTGCTGCTGATGGCAGCCGGCTGTTCTTCCCCCGCCCCGGCTTCCTCGCAAACGGCCTCTGCCAAAAACTCGAGCGTGCAGGGCTCATCCACCCAGGCTGCTTCGAATACCAGCCAGGATGGACCTGGTGAAGAAAGCCGGTCGGCTGTGACCTGTTTCTCAGCCACCGGCAATACCGAACAAGCCGCCCGCTATATGCTGATCTGAGCGGCGTCTCCACGTTTGTCATCACCCCTGAGCAGGCTTATACTTCCCAGGATTTGGACTACCGCAATCCCGACAGCCGCGTCAGCAAGGAACATGACGATTCCGCCCTGCAGGAGGTGGCCCTTGTCTCGATTGAAGTTCCAGACTGGAAAAACATCGATGCCGTCTGCCTGGGCTATCCCATCTGGTGGGGCGCATCGGCCTGGCCGGTGGACTCGTTTATCAAAGCGAACAGCTTTGAGGGAAAAACCGTTTATCCGTTTGCCATTTCCGCTTCTTCCGGCATTGGATCCAGCGCCGCTGATCTGGCAGCCCTTGCCCAGGGCGGCCAGTGGGAAGAAGGAAAGCGTTTTTCAGCCAGCGTCCCCGAGCAGGAAATCCGCGAATGGCTGGTTTCCATTGGGGCGATCAGCCAGCAGCCTTACAGGCTGTAGCATCGAACGACTCATTTCCAGGCAAAAACCAGTCCATTCCGGCAAAAGCCTTTTCCGAAGCACGCTTTGGCTGCCCCGGTTTTTTACTGGTTTTTGAACTGGGGGATACTTTTTCTGCATTTTTCTGCTACACTGTTCTCGCACTTTTTATCGAAAGCCTTGCCGGTCTGGAAACCGATTTGGACCAGTCTGGCCGGCTGCAGTCTTTCCAAAAAAAATCTTGAATTCAGGCTTGATTTTTTGGCAGGAGATGCATATGATAGTTGAGCACATGCGCCATTAGCTCAACTGGATAGAGCGTCTGACTACGGATCAGAAGGTTGTGGGTTCGACTCCTGCATGGCGCGCCATTTTTTGATCGGGACGTAGCACAGCTTGGTAGTGCACCTGGTTTGGGACCAGGGGGTCGCAGGTTCGAATCCTGTCGTCCCGACCATTTTTTAATTCTGGCTGGATAGCTTAGTTGGCTAGAGCATCCGGTTCATACCCGGAAGGTCGTGAGTTCGAGTCTCACTCCCGCCACCATACGGACCCTTAGCGCAGTTGGTCAGAGCTCCCGGCTCATAACCGGTTGGTCGCAGGTTCGAGTCCTGCAGGGTCCACCACTAAAACAAAAAACAATCCCGGATTTCCGGGACTTTTTTGTATTCTCTTTTCGCCTGACCGGCCTGCTGGCTGCCTCCAGAAGATCCACCCGCCCTGAATGCTTCCCATCTTTTCAAATGCAAAGCGCCAGAGACAGCCGTTTTATCATTTTTTCCTTGCTTTCGTACACTTTTCCCAAATTCTTTTCACCATTTTTATGCGGATATCTATTTTTTTCTTTCGACTTTATACGAATCAATAAAAGCAAAAATAAAACCAAATAAATATCTAATAGAGTTAGATTTAAGGCTTTTAATCCTGTATTCTATATTTATGAAGACCAAAGCAGATATATTCGAAGACTTGTTTGCTTCGATCTTGATTGCTTCTGATTTTGAAAACTTCCAGGAAAGCCGCTACAGCTTTGTCGGCCAAGTTTTATCCGATAACGGTATCAGTGATGAACTGCTTGAATCCTTTGTCATCTTTTTCGGGCTGGTCAACTCAAGAAAAGCCAAAGGGATGCTCGATCTTTTGCAGCTGTACGGCCAGGAAGACGAATACACCCGCTGGATGCATCAGTCGGATCATTTACAGGAGGCTCTGGAAAGGGCGAAAGAACAGGTGGCCTTCTATACGAATCCGGAAGCAGGTCCGCGTCTTTTGCAGTAAGCTGTACCGAACACCAGAGAGACGACTATCGAGAAAAATTCAGAAAGCCTTAAGGATCAGGCAAAGACCGGGCAAGACCAGTAAGACCCGTTGTGCTTCCATTTTTTATTTTGCTTCATTTCCTGTTTGTATATTTCCTATTTTGAATGCTCCACTTTCCGTTTACGGTTCAGGCGGCCGCTGCTTTTGATGGTGAAAGCGGCCGGCTGAATTTTTTTATTTTTTTCTTTGCCTTTTCGAAGATATCTGGTACTATAAGTGAGCGCCATCAAGGCGGCCTTCTTAATCGCTCCGGTTTCCGGCAGGAAAAAATTTGTTAAATTTCTTCTTGCATTTCTGAAATGGAACAGTTAAGATAATGAAGCACATCGCGGGATAGAGCAGTCTGGTAGCTCGTCGGGCTCATAACCCGGAGGTCGTTGGTTCAAATCCTTCTCCCGCAACCATGGTCTCTTAGCTCAGTTGGTAGAGCAAAGGACTGAAAATCCTTGTGTCGTTGGTTCGATTCCGACAGAGACCACCATTATGAAAGATTCGCGGATGACTTGTCATCCGCGTTTTTTCTTTTTCTGCTGTTTTTTATCCTCTTTTTTTCTGCAGCTTTGCGCTCTGGACTTTGCCGCTATAATATGAGCCATCAGAATGCGCTGCGACTGGGAATTCTCCTTTTGGGTATTCCCCTTTACGGTCTGCCTGCCGTCTGCTGATCCGGTCGGCCGGTGCTTTTTCTGATATTTTAAGGTAATGATCTATGTTCTTTCGAAAACAGTATTCAACTTCCCGCTCTCATCCGGCCTGGATCATCCCGGCCGTCATGGGAATTTTTGTGCTTTTGCGTATTGTCATAGCGATCCTTCGCCCGGTCGCCTATACGACCAACGGGTTTTACGATGAATGGCTGATGATCCGGTATGCCAATCTGGAGCAGATGTATGCGACCGATAATTTTGTCACACTGATCAAGACGCTCTCCTTTCCCTGGTTTTTAAACCTGGCCGCAAAAATGCCCTTCAGTTTCTCCGTGACCCTGGCTTTGTACTGGAGCCTTGCAGCTCTGGCGATTTACTGGCTTTTGAAGACCGCGCACACCCGCCCTGGATGGGCTGTGTTTGGCTTTGTGTTTGTCCTGTTCTGTCCGGCAGCTTTCGAAGACCTGGCCGGCATCCGCCTGTACCGGACCATCCTGCAGGCGCCAAGCACCTTTATCTTTTTTGGCCTGCTTGGCGTGGGCTTTTTGCAGGCGTGGAACCAGAAGCCTTCCTATGGGGCTTTTTGCCTGTCATGGCTTGTGATGGGCCTGTTTTTCCCATTTGCTTATTACATCAAGGAAGACGGGGACTGGATGCGCTATGTGCTGATGGTCTTTGGTGCTGTCGATGGATTTGGTCTGCTTTACCAGTTAGGCGGCAAGTACCGGCTTGGGCCGGCCCTGAAAAAAGGCGGCTGGAAAATTGTGCTGCTGGCTGGCGTGTGCATCCTGATTCCCTTTGCCAATTTGTCTTATCAAAGAAGCAAATACCGCCAGGCCAATCTGGAGCATTTTGGCGTCGATGCCATTGACCTGCGCACCGATGGCGGAATCGGCCAGTTTATCGAGCGGCTTTACCAGATCGACTCCCCGGATCGCACCTGCCGGATCTGGGCGCCCAAAGACGCTTTTCGAAAAGCAGCTGCCGTTTCGCCCACCCTGGCTAAAATGGAGGATCTGATTGCCTATGTCGAGGGAAATCCCTGGATTCTCAACGGCAATCCGGATATTCCCGGCGACTTTATCGGCTGGGTTTTGCTTAACGGCCTGAACGAAACCGGAAACTATCCCTCCGCCCGCCAGGTCAACGAGACCTTTAACCAGATCAATGCCGAACTGGATGCTGCTTTTGAAAGCGGCCAGCTGGCCCTGGTCCAGGGTCTGATCCAGATTTCGCCAAAAGCCGGCGGCCGGAAATGGTCAGAGATCCCGATGCTTTTTGGCGATATGCTCCGTATGTATTCCACGGTCCTGTTTCTTAATGGGTACCAGGCCACGGCAGCACCGGTCGATCATTCGGCCATCCCGGCCCTGGAGCTGAGCCAGCAGGAAGTGGATGCCACGCTGGACTGGCTTTCCGGCCGGCTGAAAATGGATCTGCGGGCACCGGCAGATGAAGCCGCCAGCCAGAAGTATATCCAGCAGCGGCAGGCAGGCGTCATTCTGACCAAAGGCCTGATGTGGATTTACCGCCTGCTGACACCCCTGCTTTTTGCTTATGCCCTGTGGCTTTGGACCTGCTTTGCCTGCTGTCTTGTAAAGCGCAAGCTGCGCCGCCCGACCCTGCAAAAAGCAGTATTCTGGGCGATCTTTTTAATGACCGGGGCCAGCCTGGCTTATTGTGCGGCCATGATCTGGTTTTTGCAGTTTCTCTATCTCGACCAGGGGCAGATCGTGCAGGATTACTGGAAGCTGATGGTTACCTATGGCCCGGCCCTTTATGCCTTTGTCTATCCGCCGCTGCTGCTGGCCAATGCGCTGGGCGAGGGCATCCATCCGGCCGGAACAACCGATCCGGACCTGATTACTTTCATCCTGCTGATCCTTGCCCGGATCCGCTTGCTTTTTAGCAAAATCTGTCCATCCAGAGACCATGCCAGAGCCGGAAAAAATTCCGCCTGATTCCTTCACTGGCCAAAAGCAGGCATCTGGAAAAACCAAAGACCTGAAATCAGGCCTGGAACAAAGGACTGAAACAGAAACAGCTCTTCGCCGGTAAATGCGAAGAGCTGTTTTTCTTTTTTCAACAGGTAAGATCTAAGTCCGGCTGCAGGCCAGATGAAGATCTGAGCAAGGCCAGACCAGATCGGCAGACGTTCAGTCCGGCTGGCTACTGTTTGGCCTTGCCCTGATTGGCAACGGCTTCCATTTTCGCCTTGAGGGCTTCCTGGTCGCCCAGATAGTAATGACGCAGAACATTCATGTCGTCATCGAATTCATAAACCAGAGGTACGCCGGTCGGGATGTTCAGGTTGATGATGTCATCGTTGCTGATGTTGTCGAGATACTTGACCAGAGCACGCAAAGAGTTGCCATGGGCAGCGATAATGATGTTTTCACCATTCTCGATTTCCGGCTTGATGACTTCTTCATAATAAGGAACAACCCGTTCGATCGTTGTCTTTAATGATTCGGTCAGCGGCAGTTCATCCGGATTGACCTTTGCATAGTGCGGCTGGTTTTTCGGTGCTCTTGGATCATCCGGTTCAAGAGCCGGCGGCAGGACGTCGAAGGAACGGCGCCAGATTTTAACCTGTTCATCGCCATACTTTTTCGCCGTATCAGCTTTGTTCAGCCCCTGCAAAGCGCCATAGTGACGTTCATTGAGCTTCCAGGTCTTTTCGACCGGTATATAGTTTTCATCCACTTCATCCAGGACATGGTTGAGGGTGTGGATTGCCCGTTTTAAATAGCTGGTATAGGCCTTGTCAAAGGTAAATCCGGCATCTTTGAGCAGCTTGCCGGCCTGTTTCGCTTCTTCATGGCCTTTTTCGGAGAGATCGACATCGGTCCAGCCGGTGAAGCGGTTCTCCTTATTCCATTCGCTTTCTCCATGACGGAGAAGAACAAGTTTTTTCATATATTGGAGTCCTCCCAATAGTTAGTTCATACTAATTAGATCATACCGCACAATGTCCTGAATCTCTCTTCTGGCGCTCTTTTTTCAGCTTCATTTTGCCGGTTTCTTCCTGCCCGACCGGCTTTTTGAGAATCCGGGATAAAAGAGCGGCTGCTCCCTTTTAAGCGCCCGCCAGGATGTCTTAAAAACAGCAGGCAGCCGGAAAGAACCGGAAAGCGATCAGGAAACAGGAAACGCGAATGGCTGGAGAGGTTCCTGTTTCAGGCGCCCGTTTCGGTCAAAACCGGCCGAATATTTTGCATCTGGCTGTTGCCTTTTGGCTTCAGTTTGTTATAATCATCATTGCGTTAAGCGTGTGCACGTTAATCATGCGCCATTAGCTCAATTGGATAGAGCGTCTGACTACGGATCAGAAGGTTGTGGGTTCGACTCCTGCATGGCGCGCCATTTCGGGATGTAGCACAGCTTGGTAGTGCACTTGCATGGGGTGCAAGGGGTCGCAGGTTCAAATCCTGTCATCCCGACCATTATTTTTGATTGTTTTACTTATATTTTATGTTTTTTGGCTAGGTAGCTTAGTTGGCTAGAGCATCCGGTTCATACCCGGAAGGTCGTGAGTTCGAGTCTCACCCTAGCCACC
>Charlie_p1__coassemble_622_pt1 | contig 17385 bp, 14 predicted proteins | sample Charlie_p1__metabat2_high_PE_014 | metagenome-assembled genome bin Charlie_p1
GCTCATGGCCTGCTGAGTGCCAGCTCATGGCATGTTGAGTGCCTGCTTGTCAGCGGTTCGTTCTTGTTTTACAAAGACTGCCTGCTGGAAAGAGCCGAAATGGTGAAGTGATGTGCAAAGTTTCAGGGATTTTAGCAGAAATGTTCAATAAGTTTTAAGATATGTCTGCCATAATGGTCCCATTGCTAAAGAAAAGACTGCTTCTGATGGGCCTGGTTTTAAAAACCAGTCATCATTTGAAAGCTGAGGCCTGCAGGCCGGTCAGAATGGCAGTCTTTCAAAGGCAAAACTGGCGATGACGGTTCTTTTCGCTGTTTAATCTTTCGCTTTCGCTCTCTTTACTTTGCGTCTCTGTAAGCCTCTGGCTTCAGTCCATGATGCAGGACAAAGCCAGGCAGAGAAATCGAAAGGTCAGGAAAATTTGGACAGGCGAAAAAGAGGACAGGTCAGCGGCCAGAACATCAGGATTGTTTAATTGGAGGAATTTTTTATGAAAAAATGCCCGGTATGTCATACAGAAACAGAAGACAGTGCAAAGTTCTGCCCGGAATGCGGAAATCCATTCCCGGCTGAAACCAAGCCCGAAGATCATAGTGAAACAACCGAAAATCCAGTGACCGAAACCGGTCTGAGCACTGATGCCAGTGCCGGATCCGTTAACTTTGTTTTGCAGGATGACTCAGAACCTGCACAGACCGTTGAAGAGGTCATCACAGAAAGCCCTGCCCAGTCAGCAGAAAACAATACGACTGATGCGTCTGCACCCCAGACTACTCAGCCAGCCGGTGAGCGCTGGTATTACGTGGAAGCCGGCAAGTCCAAGGGTCCTTTCAGCAAGGACCAGTTTCTGGATTTGATTGTCGATGGAACCATTACCCCGGCTACTTATGTGTGGACCAAAGGCATGGACGAATGGACGTATTTGAAAAACACTCCGCTTTATGGCGGCGAAAGCCAGCCGGCGGAAAACCCGCAGCCGCAAAGCTATGAGCAGAAACCGGCTGAAGATTCTTTTGCTTCGGCCAGCGCTTATGCAAACCAGTCCGCATTTGATGCCAATGCCTCGGCAGCGGATTACCAGGAAGAGCCATCCGCTGATGAAGAGCAGAAATGGTTCTATGTGGTCAAAAACCGCACGGTAGGCCCATTCTCCCGGGAAGTCATGATCCGCAACACGGAACAGGGCGTTCTTGAACCCAATACGTATGTCTGGTGCGAAGGCTACGATGACTGGAAACACCTCTCTGATACCCCGTTTGCCAAGTATATTCCATCAAATGACGGCTATTCTGAATCCACCTTTACCGGCAATAATGGCGGCTACAGCCAGAACTATGGCGGCAACGGCGGCTATTCCAGCAATGGCTACAACACAAACGGCTACAATACCACCGGTGTTCAAAGACGCAGCGTGCTGCTCTATTTGCTGCTGAGCATCCTGACCTGCGGCATCTTTGATATCATCTGGTACTACATGGTCGCTTCCGATATCAACAAACTGTGCCTGCGCCGCGGACGCCAGCCTTTGGCTGACCCGATCCTGGTGCTGGTCTTCTCGTTTTTAACCTGCGGAATCTATTCCGTTTACTTCTTCTGGAAAGCCGGCAAAACAGTCTACGAACTGTCTGATCGCCGGCTGACAGACAACTCCGTTGTCCTGGCGATCCTTGGCTGGCTGCTCCAGCCGGCAGCCCTGGCTGTTTTGCAGGACCAGATCAACACCGTTGTCGATCACAATGACTACCTCAGATAACACAAACAAGCGGTTTTCCTTCGACGGGAAAACCGTTTGTCTTATCGGCATCCTGCTGCTGGCCGTCTTTGTGATCGGCTATCACTGTCCCTTCCGGGCCATCACCCATATCCCGTGTCCTGGCTGCGGCATGACCAGAGCTGCCACCAGCCTGGTCCATCTGGATGTGACCCAAAGCTTTGTCTGGCATCCGATGCTGATTCCCACACTGATTCTGGCGATCCTTTTTGTGGAGGAAGGATGGCGCCATCAAAGCTTTCAATGCCGTTTTTGCCAGATCCTGCTTTGGATCTGGATTGCAGCCATGATTGCCTGCTGGATTTACCGGCTGATTTTTGTCTTTCCCAGCTCCCCGCTCTGGAACTAGAAGTATGCTCTGAAATGGAAGTATGCCCTGTAAACAGGCCATAACCCTGGAAATAGAAAACCGGAAACTTCATGGCCGGCATGCCAAAGCATGCCGGCTTTTCCAATATGGCTGTCATCAAAACCGGCCCTGGTCAGGATATTTGGGCAGGATTGAACAGAAAACCTGTCATTTTGAATGAATTGGATCGTTTCAGGCGGCGGCCTTCTTCAGATCTGGTAAGCTTTCAAGCTGGAAAATACTTCAAAAAACACGTTTTGCTTGTGAGAAAGCAGAAAGGCCAAGCCATCAAGATTCTGACGGGCTTTGCCTGCAGGCTGGTCTTCATCCCGGAAATGCAGGAAGCACATCTGGCTGGACCCGTTTTCTAATGTGAAAAGGATACGAATATTCACAACAAAATATGTTATTATGCCGAAGCTCTTTTCATGGGTTGGAAATCTGCTATGATAAGTAGAGTTTTCAATTCTTAAGAAAAACTAAACGTAAAAATAAGGGGGCAGAGAAATGAAAAAAGAGAGAAATAAAAGGAAGAAACTGCTTTCTGTACCGGCAGGCATCAGCCTGGTGATGGCTGGCTGCCTGGTCGCATCTGCTGCATCTCCATTGATTTCCAATATCCGGGCGGAGGATTTCGCCGAAACCGGCCAGGGCTTTGACCAGGGCAATTTTGACGATCCCGCAGCGTCCACCCAGGCGTCGGCACCAGCCCAGGCGCCGGCACCAGCCCAGACGCCATCGACTGAGAACGTACCGGCTGCAGCCGGCGATGGCCAGGCGCTGGAATCAGGTCTGTATATGGCGGATCCTCAGACTCCGGCGGATGACTGGGCCGAGGAGGAATCAGTTGTGCTGGGCGATATTATCAACCATCGCAAAAGCGAAATCACCCTCAATGGAATTGATATTTCCAACTGGCAGAAGACCATCGATGTCAATGCGATCAATGCGGACTTCATTATTGCCAAGGCAACCGGCGGTAATGGATTTTATGATCCAAGCTTTGAACGGTTTGCCCAGGATACCCTGAATTCGGGCCGCCTGTTTGGCTTCTATCACTACGCCAATGACCGCGGCCATGTCGGCACTCCGGAAGAAGAAGCCCGATTCTTCTACGAAAAAACTGAGAAGTACGTCGGCCTGGGCATCCCGATTCTTGATTACGAAGATCCGGACCTGCTCAAAAGCGGTACGGACTGGGCCAAGCGCTTTTTGGATACCTACTACCAGCTTTCCGGCGTGAAGGCGATGGTTTACACCTCCAGCCACTGGACCAGAACACTGGACTGGAGCCAGATTGCGGCGGCCGGCCATGTTTTATGGGTGGCCAACTATGGCAAGAACGAAGAACAGCCAGGATACCGGGAAACGGCTGAAGTCAAGACCGACCAGCTTGGAACCGGAGCCTTTACGGAATACTACATGCACCAGTACACCTCCAGAGGCAAGCTGGATGGCTACTCCGGAAATCTGGATCTCAACAAATTTTACGGCACTCCCCAGGACTGGATGGAACTGACGCTGCCGGCTAATGAATATACACCGATGTATCGCCTGTACAACTACTATTCCGGCGAGCATTTCTATACCGCCAGCAAGGAAGAGCGCCGCATTCTGATCGACACCGGCTGGAAAGATGAAAGTGTTGCCTGGATTGCACCCAAAGCGGGCAAGAATGTCTATCGCCTGTTCAACCCGAACGCTGGCGATCACCACTACACAATGTCTGTGGAAGAGCGGGATGCTTTGATTGCGGCTGGCTGGAATTATGAAGGTGTCGGCTGGCTTTCCGAATCCGAAAACAAGGGCCTGCCAATTTACCGGGCCTACAACCCGAATGCGACAACGGGTACCCATCACTACACGATGGATATCAACGAAATAAACACTCTCGTTGACATGGGCTGGGTCAATGAAGGCATCGCCTGGTATGGCGTGGACCGCAATTATATTGAAAGCGACCAGGAAAAAGCCGAACGCGAATTTGCCGAAGTTCAGCAGACTCTGCGTCCATTCAAGAACGCCCAGAAATTCTAGGCTTTGCCAAAAACGATTCGAAAACCCGAAATAAATTGGATATCGACTCGAAAAAATCGATTAGAAACAAAAAGCTGTAAACGAACAGAATGGGTCAGGAGAACTCCTGGCCTTTTTGCATGCCAGAAAGTATCTTGCCCGAATCCTTTTTGGAATCGCTTTAAATCCCGGCCTGGGTTTTCATCAAAGAAGAACGAAGAGAAGAAAGCCGGAAAATCGAAGAAGCTGGATGGTCAAAGCAGCTTGATGGTCAAAGAAGCAGACCAAAAGCAGAATCCGCAGGATCTGGTCCAGGCCGGCTTCCGGATTGCTCGCTGGCAGAAAAACGGGGGAAGGGAGAAGAATGTTTTTTGGTGCAGGATGAAAATAATAAATCACTCCCGTGTGATTTTCGGTACAATGAAAGAAACTCTTCCGGGATCTGAACCTGAAGATGGCTGCCTGCTTTGTACAGGCCTGAAATTTCTGCCTCGATCCTGGATCCGTATAAAAAGAGGAAAATATAATGAATCGCCAAACCAATTTATCCATTCTTAAACAGCAGCTTCATTCGCTTTCCAGAGACCAGCTGGAATCTGTGATTTTCACCCTGCTTGAACCCCTTTCCGATCAGGCTTTGCAGGATCTGGTCAGCTCCATGGCCCAAAAAGGCCTGCCTGCAAAAGCTTCTTCTGAAACATCCGCCCAGACTTTGCAAAGCCATTGGGAGCAGCTTGAAGACTGCGTTTTAGTGCTTGATGTGGAATCTTCCTATGGAGAAGACTTGATGGTCGATGCACCAGAACGCATCGTGCTCCAGGATCCCGGCCATTTTCTGGATCTGCTTTTACAAAGCCAGAAAGCTATCCACCAGGTTATTGACCATCACGACGCAAAAACTGGCTTTGCCCTGCTGGACCAGGTTTTCCACGCTCCCGTTGAGTTTCAGTTTATGGGCAGCCCGATCAGCCCGGTGCGGGTAATGAACCTGCTCAAGACCAACGGATATCTGCCAGAATCCTTTGAAGATCTCTGGCTGCAGCTTTTGCCGGTTTACTTCATGACCAGCCAGGAGGATGCCAGCCAGATCATGGAGACGGTATACCGGCAGGCTGCCGACTATGGCTTTGGCCTGAACATCCTGCGCCCGGTCTTCCAGAATCCCGCTTTCTCGATGGAAGAGCGCCAGACTATTGCCAGAGCCTGGGCCAGCTGCCTGGAAAACCATCTTTCCAAAGACCATGCACCTGTTGAAGCCGCCCTGCAGGAAGCCTGCAGCTACCTGCCGGAAATGTATTCCAGCCTGCTGGAAGACTGAAGCCAGGACCTGGACAAGTCTCTTTGCCTTTTGGATACAGTCTGAAATTATATGAGGTGATCTGTGGCCTGTCCGAATTGTTTCGGACAGGCCTTTTTGCATGGACAATACAGCTGGCCTGATCTTGATGCGTAAACAAAACAGCCTGGAAAAACGTTTGGTGAAAGACAGGAAAAACGACAAGTTTTTTATCTTTTTTCTTTGAAGATCACCATGCGAAGCGCTTGCGGCTTTGTCATTTGTTGACTTCAAAAAACAGGACTGTTAGGATGAACGAAATTGAGAAATGAAAAGATAGAGGCTGCGGTGCAGAAGAGTATTCCTGAACAGAAGGCATTCATTGAAGCAGGAAGAAAGGCAATCACCGCCGAAACAGGAAGACTGGCGGGTGTTCCTGTTGGGATGCAGAGGAATACTTTGCATACTCCTTCAGTCGAAGAGGTGTTATCTTGAACCATCTTTTTGAACTGTGGGACACCACGGTTTTTTTATTTCCGTCAAAGGAGAAAAGGTAAAGATTATGAAAAAAACATACTGGGCTGCCGCTGCTGCGGCGATGCTTCTTTTTGCCGGATGCTCTTCATCCAGCTCCAGCTCTTCATCTACTGCTTCCAGCACAGCTGCCGCTTCTTCCGCTGCCGGATCGGACACTTTCACCGTCGGCATGGAATGCAACTATGCCCCATTTAACTGGCAGACAACCGATGAAACGGAAACTTCCGTTGCGCTGCCAAGCGGCGCCGGCTATTGCGACGGCTATGACGTACGTATCTCCAAGGATATCGCCGACAAGCTGGGCAAGACCCTGGTTGTCAAGAAAGTCAACTGGGACGGCCTGCAGCCGGCGCTGGAATCCGGCGAAATTGATGCCATCATCGCCGGCATGACCGCCAACGATGAGCGTGAAGAAGGAATGGATTTCACTACGCCTTACTATGCCAGCGACATGGTTATGATCGTGCCCAAGGATTCTGATGTCGCCAGCTTCACCGACATCCAGCAGTTCTCCGGCCATAAAGTAATCGGCCAGAAAAATACCAACTACGACACCATCATCGACCAGATCGAAGGCGTTGACCACGTTACACCAAAAGCTTTTTATCCGGAACTGATCCTGGCTTTGCAGACAGGGGAAGCTGAAGCCATTACAGCTGAGCTGCCGGTTGCCAAGGGCATTACCGAAGCCAACCCGGATCTGACTTATATCACATTTGAAGATGGCAAGGGCTTTGATGTGGATACAACTGTTTCCATCGGCCTGAAAAACGATTCCAGAGATACCCAGGAATTCAAGGATATCCAGGCAGCCCTGGATGAAATCGACCAGGATACCCGTGAACAGTACATGCAGGATGCGGTAACCAACGCACCGACTGCTGAATAGAGCGTGAAGGTCATTCATGAAAATTGACTGGTCATATGCCTGGAACGCGTTAGTCAAGAACTGGCCGATGTTCTGGTACGGCATGAAGGTAACCATTGCCTTTGCCATTGTCGGAACGGTCTTCGGCTTTCTGATCGGGCTGGTTGTCGGTGCGATCCGCGCTGTTCCTGTTGATCCGCTGGATTCGCCCTTTATCAAGGGCCTGAAAAAATTTGGCCGGTGGATTACAGGACTGTACATCTGGGTTTTTCGCGGTACCCCGATGATGATCCAGGCCTGCTTTATCTACTACCTTTTACGCCCCGCCATTCACTGGGGCCCAATCACAGCCGGTTTTGTGATCATTTCGGTCAATACCGGTGCCTATATGGCAGAAATTCTGCGCTCAGGTATCCAGTCTGTGGATCCGGGCCAGATTGAAGCTGCCAAAGCCATGGGAATGAGCAATTTCCAGGCGATGGTCTTTGTGGTGTTCCCGCAGGCCATCAAGAACACCTTCCCCTCGATTGGCAACCAGCTGGTTGTCAACCTCAAGGACTCCTGCATGATGAACGTTATTTCCGTTACGGAACTGTTCTTCCAGTCGAGCTCCATTGCGGGAAGCAACATGAGGTTTGTCGAAATCTATTTCGATACCGCAATCCTTTACCTGATCCTGACTACGGTTGCCACATGGCTGCTCAACCTCATTGAAAAGCGCATGAACCGGGACAGCGACAGCAAGGAAACAGCTAAGAAGAAAACTTCTTTCATGGAGATGTCAGCATGAGCGATCCAGTAATCAAAGTTGAGCATCTCAAGAAAAGCTTCGGCAGCCAGGAAGTCCTGCATGATATCGACTTTGAAATCAGCAAGGGCGAAGTGGTCTCCATCATCGGGTCTTCGGGATCCGGCAAGAGTACGCTGCTGCGCTGCATCAACCTGCTTGAGATTCCGGATTCCGGCATCATCCGCTTTGAAGGCGAAGATATTTTAGGCGGAAACCACAAGCCGACCGAATACCGTTCCAAAGTTGGAATGGTTTTCCAGAACTTCAACCTGTTCAACAACAAGAACGTGCTGGACAACTGTGTTCTGGGCCAGCGTAAAGTGCTTCACCGCTCAAAGGATGAGGCAGACAAAATTGCCCGGCAGCATCTGCAGCAGGTTGGCATGAGCGAGTTTTTGCACAAGGCTTCGACCAAGCTTTCTGGTGGCCAGAAACAGCGTGTGGCGATTGCCAGAGCGCTGTCCATGGATCCGGAAGTCCTGCTCTTTGATGAACCGACTTCCGCTCTTGACCCGGAAATGGTTGGCGAAGTGCTTGAAGTCATGAAAGATCTGGCCAAATCCGGCCTGACCATGATTGTTGTTACCCACGAAATGCAGTTTGCCAAAGACGTATCAGACCGGGTGATCTTCATGGACCAGGGCGTTATTGCCGAGCAGGGAACTCCGGATGAGGTGTTCAACCACCCGAAAAACGAACGGACGGCGCAGTTCCTTTCACGCTTCCGTGAAAGCACAGGGGCTTAGTTCTCCTGTTTTGCTGCAAAGTTCTATCCATTTAAGCGATTCAGGATGTGCCATCCAATAGGGAAGGCACATCTTTTTTTGTGTGCCCGGATGGCATACACCCCGGTGGTGAAAGTCCACTATGACAGCGTATCATCGCAACCGCTAACAATGTCCATGGATCCAGCTGACGGAAGGATGTCGGGCCGATGCTGGATAAGACTGGACACAACTGGACAAAACTGGATACCATTTTGTCCAGTGACTAGGCAAAAATGAAGAAAAGGGATTTAAGAGCATCGATAATATGTAGATATAATTTGAATAAATGAATATCTGGAAAAAGCTAAAACCGATGACTGGATGGGACTCGACAAAACTGGATACCGTTTTGTCTAGTGACTCGATAAAACTGAAGGAGAGCGATTGATTAACATCGATAATCTGCAGAGATAATTCAAAATTTTGAATTTCTGAAAAAACGAAAACTCATCGACCTTTCCAGCAAAACGCTTCTTTCGTATCGTCTTGTCTGGCGATCTGTCCAGGTTGCAGGAAGAAAGCCGCAGTTTTTTAAGAGCTCGAAACTGGTGAGGCCGAAAGCGATCTCTTTCTTAGCTTAAGGTGCTGCGCTGGCGACAGGCTTTAGCTATCCGAAAATTTAATGCCTCAGGGGATATGGGTGCAGTTTGTGATCGCCTTTAGGCGGTTTATAATAAAGAGGTTAAAACGATTCAAGGAGGAAACAAAATACATGGCTAGAAAACCTGTAGTACTGGTTGTCATGGATGGTGTCGGACTTTCCGATAACGTACTTGGCAACGCAGTCAAAATGGCGTACAAACCGCATCTGGACGAACTGTGGAAGGACTGCCCCCACACTCAGTTAAGAGCACACGGTCTGGCTGTCGGCCTGCCCACAGATGGCGACATGGGCAACTCTGAAGTTGGCCACAACGCCATCGGCAGCGGACAGATTTATTCCCAGGGCGCCAAGCTGGTTAACGAAAATATCGAAACAGGAGAAATGTTTGACTCTGCAACCTGGAAAGACCTGGTTGAAAATGTTAAGGCCAATGATTCGGTGCTGCATTTTATGGGACTGCTCTCTGATGGAAATGTCCACTCCCACATTGACCACTTAAAAGCCCTGATTGCCCAGGCTAAAAAAGAAGGCGTCAAGAAAGTCCGTCTCCACATCCTGCTGGATGGCCGTGACGTTCCGGAAACAAGCGCCCTGCAGTATGTCGATGAAATTGAAAACTTCATGAACGACCTGAACGATGACAGCTTTGATGCCCAGATCGCTTCAGGCGGCGGACGCATGAAGATCACTATGGACCGTTATGAAGCCAACTGGCCTATGGTTGAAGAAGGCTGGAAGATCCACGTTCGCGGTATCGGCAGAGACTTCCCTTCGGCAACGGATGCCATCGAAACTTACCGCAAAGAACTGGGCGTAGTTGACCAGGATCTGCCGGGATTTGTCGTTGTGGACAAGGATGGCAATCCAAAAGGAACGATCAACGATAACGATTCAGTAATCCTCTTCAACTTCCGCGGCGACCGTGCCCAGGAAATCTCCCTGGCTTTTGACGGCGATGAAACGTTTGACAAGTTTGACCGCGTAAAAGTACCGAAGGTAAAATTTGCCGGCATGCTTCAGTACGATGCCGATGCGCAGATTCCGAAGAACTACCTGACTGAACCGCCAAAGATTCACTACACGCTGACTGAACAGCTGGTTAAAGCCGGACTGAGCGAATACGCCATTTCGGAAACCCAGAAATTCGGCCATGTAACCTACTTCTGGAACGGCAACCGTTCAGCCAAGTTTGATGAAGACCTCGAAGAATACGTTGAAATCGAGTCCGATGTCATTCCATTCGAGCAGCGTCCATGGATGAAATCAGCCCAGATTACCGATAAGCTTTGCGAAGCCATCCGTTCGGGCAAGTACGATTTCCTGCGCACCAACTATCCAAACGGCGACATGGTTGGCCATACCGGCAACCTGGAAGCCACGATCATTGGTGTTGAATCCGTTGACCTCGCTTTAGGCCGCGTTATTGAAGCGGTTAAGGAAGTAGACGGCGTTCTGCTGGTTACAGCAGACCATGGTAACGCGGATGAAATGTACGAAAAGCAGAAGAAGCCAGGCGCTCCATTAAAAGCCAAGACTTCTCATACCCTCAACCGGGTACCATTCATCGTGTACAACTATCCTTGCACCCTCAAGCAGGATGATGATATGGGTCTTTCGGATATCGCAGCAACTGTCTGCCAGATCCTTGGTGTGGAACCCAATGAACACTGGAGACCTTCCATCATTGAATCTGTTGAATAATCAGTTATTGTTTTGACACAGAATGCGGCAGGCCACAAGCCTGCCGCTTTTTTATGCGCTCCAGTATGGCTGGATCTTGCGGTGTAAGCGTATGGATCCCTGTTTTTCCATTCGCTTTTTCGTTTCGCTTCTGCACTGAACTTTTATACCGGCAAGCAGCATTCAGCCGGACGCAGCAGTGAAGTTTTTGCGATCAGCAGGGTATAGACAATAAGGTACAGAAAAAAGCCTCTGTGGCGGCAGGAAGAGGATCTCCTTGCCGGCAGAGGCTTTTAGACTGTTTTTTAAGGCTGCAAGCCTGGACTTCAGGAAAACGGAAACGGTTAGCGGTGAAGCCAGCCGGTAAGCTTGTCTTTCATCTCGTCCAGGGGACTGGATGAATCTTCATCTTCATACTCACCAGAATCATCTGCCTGCCCATCAGGCTGGACATCTGGATCGTCTTCATCGATCAGCTCGAATTCATAGCCGGCCATTTCATCCTCTTCATCTTCATCGCCGATATCTTTACCGGAATGAGAGTCGTGGATTTCCGGCAGCTTGAAGGCCGGGGCAACTCCGACCACCAGGATTCCATAGCGGATGACTTCAAGGATGAGGAAAAGCGTAAAGACTTTGGCCGAGTAAATGACAGTCTCACTGGAGCCATAGCGGGAAAGCATCCAGCCGCCAAAGGCCGCAATCAGAACCTGGCCAATTCCGGCAGCCCACACCATCTTCTTGCAGCCGGGCTGCTTGAGATAGAGGAAGAAAACCGGCAAGGTCCACAGGACAGCCGTCAAAATACACAGCGTGAACATCAGGTTCACCGCAAAAATCGATTTGTTGTCAATAGAGACAAAGTTGTTCTGGAAAATGTGGACCAGCGTCGGGAAGAGCATCAGCTCGCCATAGACCACGATGGCAATCCGAATGGCCATGCGCGGATAGCGGCTGGAAAGCTTGCGGCGGTTTTCCTTTTCCTGTTCGCGCCGGCGCATCGCTTCTTCATGCGGATTGCCAGCGATATCGACTGGTGCCTTGACCGGGATGCGAACCTGGTCGCCGGCAGCCTTATGGCCCTGCCGGCTCTGGATGTCCGGGTGAAAGCCAAAGGAAGAAGGTGCTGAATTCTGGCCGGCTGCCGGATTCTGGCCGGGCCTGGAAGCGTTCTGGAAATCAGGAGTCTGCCAGTTTTGCATAGCCGGCAAGGCCTGCTGATTTGGCACCGGCTGGTTTGCCGGCCAGGAATTGTTCTGGCCAGCCGGCTTACCTTGGCTAAAACTTCCTGCCATATGGCCATTGTTATAAGGATGAGCAGCCGGCTGCGATGGATAGCTGTTTTGCGGAATTTGAGCACCGGGTGCATAGCCGTTCGCGTTTGGATAGCCGGAAGGCTGCCAAGCCTGCTGAGGATATCCACTAGGATTGGATACCGGGGTACCAGTCATCCAGCCGCTTTGGGCCATACCATTCTGGTTTGGATAAGGCTGGCCCGGCTGTTTTTGGACATAGCCGGAAGGCTGCTGGGGCATTTGCCGGGATGGGGCGGGTGCCTGTCTTGAGGCAGCCTGTTTTGGTGCGTGGGCCTGGCGTTTCTGGCGGGCGATGGCTTTCTGGCGCTCTTCTTCGGCTTCCCGTTCGCTTTCGGGAATCGCAACGACTTTATCAAAATAGATCCTGGCCCACCAGGAATTTTTCATCCAGCCGTTGAGCCAGAGCAGGTAGAAGTTCTTGACCAGTTCCAGAATGATCCACACGATGTAGACAAACAGAAACTGCGGCTGCCTGAAAGCCTGCCAGACAAGCCAGGCGCAAAAGGCAAATTCAGCGGTGATTCCCGCTGGAACCAGCCAGCGCGTTTTTGGCTGGCCGCCCGAAATCGCAAAGAAGATCAGCATCCACAGGACCATCTCTACCAGCATGGAGACCAGATAAAGGACGTGAAAGTTGTCCGGGCGGGAAAAGAGCGGCTGACCAAGAAGGAAGTAAACCGCGCCGGGCCAGACGCAAAGAAAGACGTAGGAGACGATCAGCATCGCATTGACGCGGTGCCTGGCTTTTTTAAGCAGTCTCAGATCATCTGAATATTTGTTTTTCATATTTAAAAGTCTAAACGTTAATCAGACTAAATCAAACAGGATTCCTGAAAACCGCATCCCGGCTGGCAGGTTTGCATGGATAACTTAAGCGGATACATAGATCAATCAAGTAATGCAAAATAAACATATGACAGAGATTGCCTGCTTTAGCAGGGGATACATTACGGTTTTTAAAGATTCAGGTCATGCAAAGTGAAAACGCCAGAAGGAACTGTAAAATCCATATGAAGATGCCGGATGCCGGGCAAAGCCTGAAATCCGGCCGAAAAACGATGATTCGTCAGTTTTGATGAGTTTGCGAAAGGGAAGCGATCATGGAACTTTATTCTGAGATTTACCGAACTGTTGAATGCGAAAACCTTGCTGTGTGCATGGGCAGCGGTGACTTGCCGGTCCTGGCCACTCCGCAGATGATTGCCTGGATGGAAGAAGCCTCCTGCCTGATCGCAAAGACAGAACCAGGCTGGACAACTGTGGGCATTTCCATGGATGTCAGTCACGATGCACCTTCCGCCCTGAAAGCCGAAATCCGTATCCAGAGCCGGCTGGCAGAGCAGAAAGGGAAGATCTATACCTTTGAAGTTTCCGCTTATGATGGCGAGAAATGCATTGGCAAGGGAATTCACAAGCGCTGTGCAGTCAACCGCGAAAAATTCATGGCCAAGTTCAATGGCTAGCCGGGATCTTTTAAAAAGCAGAAACTATGAAATGGCCTTCACTGTCGGAGGCCTTTTTTGCGTCATTGAAACCGCAGACAAACTGAAACTGGTGCTAGAGTAGGACTGGTCGTTCATTACTGGACAGGACAAACAATTTTCCCTATTCGGCTGCCATTTAGCAAACGGAGCTTATGGCCTCATCATCAGCCTGGGCTTAACAATCTGCCGGATGGCTAAAGCTTATGGATTCCGCTTTCTTGCCTGGCTATAAGGAAGGTGCAGTTTTCCGGTGGATCATCAGGCGGATCATTATGAGGTAAGTCCTGACTGACTGCCTTTTGTTTTGTGCTGTTTTCGTGTAATATACAGACTTACAGTCCCTCTGACCTGCAAGAAAAGACCTGCAGTTTCTGATTTTTTTCCTGGTCTTACGATTTTTGCAGGATTTCTATGGATCTGACAAGCCGCCTGTTTGGAGCTGGGTGATTATGCCGGCATCAGTTTTGACTTTTTGTCCGGCTGCCCGCATCGCTCAGGCAGGGCCAAAGGATCATAATATTTCGTCTGATCCTTTCTGCTTCCTGATTTCTGGCCGCATCAGCCATCATGGTTCCGGCCTGAAAGCAGGAAGCATTCAGCAAAAAAAGTATGAAATGTATCTCCAGTCTTTCCCTGACCATAATAAAAAAGAGAAAGATCAGGAGGATTTTAGCGGCAGAAAATAGTGCTGCCCGATTTCGGCCTGCAAACAGACGGGACTGAACAGAAGGCATTTCCATGCCTTTTGAAAACAGGAATGATTCCTGTTTTCAATTAGATTCAGGAGTACTACGTGAAAAAACAAAATGAATTTCTGTTGATTGTAGACGGATCTTCACTGCTTGCCACAAGCTACTACTCATCTTTGCCCAAAGCGCTGCGCAAGGAAAAAGATGAAGCCAAAAAGGAAGAGATGTATCCCCGGCTTTTAAAAAAGGATAAATCCGGCCGATACTGCAACGCACTGGAACTGTTCTTCCATACGCTGTTTACAATCATGACTTTCCAGCACCCCAGCCATTTAGTCGTCTGCTGGGATGCCGGACGCAACACCTTTCGCAAGGAACTCTGGCCTTCGTACAAATCGAACCGCCAGGAAACACCCGGACCGCTGCGCGAGCAGTTTGAATCATGCTATGAGCTTTGCGAAAAACTGAACATCTGCCAGGTCCGTGATACCCGCTATGAAGCCGATGATTTTGCCGGATCGATTGCTTTCCAGATGCGGGACTACCTGCCGGTGCGTATCCTGACCCGCGACAAGGACTATTTCCAGCTGATCGATGAGCGCATCCATATCTGGTATGGAATGGCCGATTTGAAAAAAGTCAAGGCCTGGCGCAAGACCCATCATATGCCAAGCTGCCTACCAAGCCGGGTTGTGCAGATCGATGAAGCGGTGCTGAAAAAAGAATTTGGCTATCATGCCGCAGCGGTGCCGATGATCAAGTGCCTGTATGGCGATCCCTCGGACAACATTCCTGGAGTTTCCGGCATGGGCGAAAACCGCTCGATCAAGCTGGCCGAGCACTACCACACGATTGAAGAGCTGTACGAACCCATCGAAGCCGCCCGCACGAAAGCGGACCGCAAAAAGCTGGCCCGCTTGTGGAAATCGTGGGGTATCAACATTTCGCCTTTTGCGGTGCTCAGCCGCAAAGGTTCCAAAGATCGGCTCAACGCCAGGCAGATGGCTGAGATTTGCTATACCCTGGGCAAGATCCGCACCGACCTGGATCTGGCCGACTGCTTTGAGCAGGAATTTTCGCCGGAGCTTTTCCGCTGCCGGTTTGAAAAGAACCGCATTTATCCGACTTTGCGCCTGTACAATATCGACTTGAAAATCGGCCGCTCGTCCAGCATTCCCGGCGAAGATCCGGCCGAGCGCCGTAAAAAAAGAGCCAGAAAGGCTTCCGGAAAGAAGGCACAGCCCGGATCCGGAAAAGGCGGACACACTGCAGATTCCCCGAAGCCAGCCGCAAAATCTGTCTCTGCCTCGCAGACGGATCGTTCAGCCGGTAAACCAAAAGCTGGAAAAACCGGGAACAGGCCAAATGGGCAGGCTTCCAGACCGAACCAGTCATTGGCCGTTGAAAAGCGCAGACTGAAAGCTTCAGGGATTAAAAATGGCAGCCGCATGGCTGCCGGAAAGCCCACAAAGGCTTCGCGGGCTGTAAAAAACAGCCAGAAAAGCCAGGCCGGCCAGCCAAAAGCGGCCAATCCAGCCGCTTCTGGCTTTTTACAGAACGTCCCGGCTGGCCAGCCAGAACAAAAGCCTGCTCAGTCAGCCCGAAAAAACCAGAAAGCAAAGCGCTCTTCTTCGGGCCAGAGCGGATCTAAAAACCGGAACAGACGCTCGAATGCTTCCCGTCCGGATGCTGCTTGCAGCTCGAAAGAACAGCCATCCTTGCCGGCCAGAACCAGCAAGCCGGACCAGTCTGCTGCCAGAAAGCAGACCGGAAAAGGGAGCCAGGCCAAAGAAAACAGGCCCGGATCTTCACGTAAGCGGCGTCCGCATTCATCCCAGATGGCTCAGGCCAGTGCGGCCAGTGCTTCTGCGATGCAGACCGGCGGAATTTCCTGTCCTGCCCAATAGCACCAGGGTAGGCAACTGTTGCCGACATTAAGGTAATTGCGGTATATATTACCATATAATGTGGATTTTAGGTCCTCTTTCTATTATAATAAGTACAGAAAGGGGCCTTTCTTATGATCAGAAAAAGCGAACTGACAAAGGATTTCTACAAGCCAAAAGAAGTCGGGACCATGCTTGGCCGGGAGCAGAGGACAATCTCCAACATGGTCCGTGCCGGAAAGCTCGAGGCCATCCGGACTGACACCAACCGGATCCTGATCCCTAAAGATAGCGTGGCTGAACTGCTTGATGACTGTGGGCTCCTGCTGGAAGATGAAGATACAAGAAGAGATGCCATCTATGCAAGAGTCTCCTCACATGAACAGAAGAACAGAGGGGACCTGGAAAGGCAGGTCTCTGACATCATGTATGCCTGCGAAAAAGAAGGGCTGGACAGACCGATCGTTATCAGGGATACCGGATCAGGACTCAACGCCAAAAGAAAAGGCCTGGCCCGTCTGATCGAAATGGCGAAAAACCATGAGATCAAGAGAGTCTTCATCACAAATAAAGACCGGCTGACCCGATTTGGCTATGAATACCTGGAAGAGCTGTTCTCGATGGCCGATGTAAAGCTTGTCGCTCTTCAGGAAAAGGAAGACAAAGATCTTCAGGAAGAGCTTGTCGATGACATGATGAGTCTGCTGGCATCTTTTTCCGGAAAGCTTTACAGGATCAGGGGAAACCAGAAAAAGAAGATGAGGGAGATCATAGATTCTGTGCCTGACCAGGAGGATGAATGATGCAGACAGTTCCCGCCATATCTATGCCGCCTGTTTATGAACAGCCGGACTCTCTGGTCATTCCCCTGGAGATCCGGCTGGATCAAAGGCTTTGTCCGGAAGTGATCGCCTGTATCGATGATGGACTTTCCGTTTATTCAAAAGCATACCGGTCCGCTTTTTCCAGGATCGATCATGGACAAAAGAACCTGAACCAGCTTACCAAAGAACTCCAGAACATATACGGTCTGAAAAGCCGTGCGGCCAACTCCATTGCCAGGGATGCAAAAGCCAGGCACCAGGCAGGGCTGGAGCTGGCCAGAGTGCAGGCCAAAAAACTGCAGGCTTCCATCAACCGCAAAAAGAAGCGGATGAAAAAGCTGAAGAAAGCGGTGGAGGAACAAAGCGAGAAAGCCGCATCCAATAAACTGGACGATAATGAGCTCTCTGTTTACCGAAAGCAGAAACATGATCTTTGGCATCTGGGCCAGCTGATCCCCAGGCTGGAAGCGAAACTGAAGCGGTGGAAGAAAGATATCGAGAACAGGCATGTCCGTCTTTGTTTTGGCA